>Ga0335085_10011331_pt1 | contig 13244 bp, 12 predicted proteins | sample Lox_Sample_45_FD_206712 | JGI IMG/M metagenome (GOLD analysis project Ga0335085, IMG submission 206712) | Soil microbial communities from Loxahatchee National Wildlife Refuge, Florida, United States - Lox_Sample_4.5 | ecosystem: Environmental > Terrestrial > Soil > Wetlands | place: USA...
ACGCCAGCCCGACGGCGGACGCCAGCCCGACCGCCGACCCGGCCGCGTCCCGCTACCAGGTGCACACCACCGCCGACCCCGGCGTGTTCATCGTGGAGGTCGATGCCGTTGTCAACGCGCCGGCCGGGAGCACGACGATCTCGCTGGTGCAGATCTTCCGCGTCCGTGACGGGAAGATCGCCCTGCTGCGCGACTACTTCGCGCCTGAGATCGTGGACTGAGGACCCGAGCGCCAGCTCGGCCCGCTCCGGTCCGTTCCGGCCCGCGGAAATACCGTATTTTCGCGGTACTGCCGCCCGGTTGCCCCGGCTTAGCGTGTGGTCCTCACCGGGCCGGTCCGAGGCCCGTGGACGAGGGGAGACACGTCCATGCCAGGCAAGGCCGTCATCAGCTTGACCACCGGTCTCGAGGACCCGGAGAAGGTCACCGTCGCGTTCCTGGTCGCGGTCGGCGCGGCCGAATCGGGGCGGCCGGTGCTCATGTTCCTGACCAAGGAAGCCGTCAGGCTGGCCACGGCCGGCACCGCCACGGGCGTCGCCTGCGAGGGCTGCCCGCCGCTAGCCGACCTGGTCAAGCGGTACGAGGCGGCCGGCGGCCGCTACTACGTCTGCCCGATCTGCTTCACCGCCAAGAACCTCAGCCCGGCCTCGCTGATCGGCGGGGCCGAGCTCCAGGGCACCATCCCGCTGTGGGAATGGATCGGCGACGAAGCCGCCACCACCTTCAGCTACTGATGAAGGCCAGGCGGCGATCGCGGTGGCTGGTCCGGCTGGCCGCCACCGTCAGGCGGTCAGTACACGCAGGGAATCCCGAACCTGGCGTTCGCCTTGACCGTCACCGCGCCGCCGGCCTGGCCGTTGTTGGCCGCCGAGGTAGCGCTGGCCGAAGGGGACGTGGGCGAGCCCGACGAGGAGGCCCCCAGGCCGGCCGGCACCGCGGTGGACGTCGTGCCCAGCAGTACCTCCACGTGCCCGGCCGCCACCGAACTGGCCTTGGTGGCGGTCGCCCCGAAGTAACCCGCGATCTTCGCCGCGTTGGCCGCCGCCCCGGTGCCGTAGAACACCTGAGTGGACGACCGAACGGCCTGCGCCTGCGCCGCCGGGCTGCCGGTGGCGCCGGCCCGGTAGCCCGCCGAGACGAGCGCCTGCGACACCGCCGCGGCCAGCCCGTCCGTGGTGCCCCCGTTGTACACGTCGACGGTGACGGTGGAGGGCGGCGGGATGGAAGCCGGCTTCTTCTTGGCCGCCGGTCCCTTCGGCTGGATCGCGGCGGGCTGGCTGAACGCGTTCTGGACGAGGTTCCGCACGTACGGCAGGTTGACGATGTCCACGTCCTGGGGCACCCCGTTGACCATGACGTTGTTCTGCGTGGTCGCGATGGGCAGCGTGCTGAGGGCCAGGTTCCTCCCGGTCAGGGCGTGCATCTCGCTGCCGAACTCGAGCAGGTTCCAGCCGCCCGAGGCGATCATGTAGCGCCTGGCCACCCCGAGCAGGTTGGTGAGCTGGCCGAGATCGGTGAGCGCGCCCTGGTGGCCGAGATCCCACAGGACGTAGTCGAGGACCGCCTGCTGACGGTGCGTGCGGTCGAGGTCCCCGTTCGGCAGGTTGTCCCGCTCCCGCACGAACGCCAGGGCCTGTGCGGCAGTCAGGTGGAGGTAGCCCGCGTGGCGCTGGTTGAAGCCGGAGTTCAGGTCGTGGAGGTTCCGGCCGCCGTCCCACGGCTTCACGCACGCCTCGATCCCGTGGAAAGCCTGGGCCAGCGCGTAGAACCCGGCCAGGTTCACCTCGGCGAAGTGGTCGATGTGCTCTCCGGTGACCGCGGAGACCGTGGCTATCGCGGCGGCCTGGCCGGCCTCGTTGGCCAGGAAGTAACGGCGATCCCGGCTCATGGACGAGTTCACGGTCTGATTCAGGCTCTGAGCCCAGGCCAGGCCGTAGGCCTGGTCGATCTTTCCCTCGGACTCCCCGTCGTACGGCTGCGGGAAGGTCACCAGGTCGTCGCGCGGGATCGAGAAGCCGACCGCCTGCTGGCCGCCCGCGAAGATATGGATCAGGATCAGCGTGTTCGTGTCCTGGCCGCCGACGCCCTCGTGCAGGACGCCGTTCACGCTGCCGGCGTGCATCGCCGCCAGCAGGCCCGCGGGCAGGACGTTGCCGTTGTAGTCGGTCCGGCTCTCCAGGCCCATCAGCAAGATGTTCATCGCGCCGGTCTGCGGGCCGCCGGTGTCCACGTTGGAGCTGGCCAGGCCGCCGACCTGGCGCTGCACGTAGTGGGCGTAGCCGGCTGCCGCCAGCACCATGACGGCGAGCACGCAGCTCACCCCGTATCCGACCGTGCCTCCGATCGTCCGCCAGCCGCGCGCCCTGACCACGCCCTTCCCTCACCGACCCTGACCGTCATCGTCAGGCGGGAGGCTACCCGGCAGGCACTCCGGAGGCGTGACATTTCGGATGATCCGGGCAGCGGGTCATGAAGCCGTAATGCCTTACGCCTTCGCGTCCCGCGCCTTGGCCGCCATCTCGGCGTTGACGGCCATGGCGGCCTCGGACAGCCCCGCCAGCAGCTTCCCGAGTTCCACCAGATCGTCCAGGTCGGGGGTGGCCTCCCCGCTCTCGAGGTGATGCCGGGCTTCCCTGGCTGAGTTGAGCGCTTCGTGCAGAGCGCGGTGTACGCCGATCGTGGTCGGGTCGGTGCTGCTCATCTCGCTCCTCGGCTAGCGATGCGGCCATCTCCGCTGACTGTCGGACAGGATACGCAGCAGCCGTCGAACGGCCTCCGCCGGGTCGGCCGCACCAGGATCCGCCCGGGCCTGCGCCGTCGGCTACCATCGCTGCCCCAGGGGATCATGAGAACGGCTGTATCCCGACGTGACGCGAGAGGGGACCCGGTGGGTGACGAGGTGACCGAGGATCTGCCCGAACGCCGTGCCGCCGTGGCCGAACTGGCCGGCGAACTGCGGACGCTGGCCGACCTCCTCACCCGCACCGAGGTCAGCGCCGAGGTGCTCCGTGACAGCACGCGGCGGCTGCGCGAGATAGCACCAGCCCTGCGCGAGCGCCTCAGGACCCCGGCCGAGCCGGCCTCGGTGGACGACCTGATGGGCGGGGTACGGATGTTCAACCCGGTGATCGGGGCAGGCAACCCGATCGCGCCGCCGATGCGGGTCGAGATGGGCGCGGACGGGGCCGAGGGATGGTGCACGCTCGGCCAGGCCTACGAGGGCCCGCCCATGTGGGGCCACGGCGGCGTGAGCGCGATGCTGATCGACCAGCTGCTCGGCCACGCCGCCGCGGCGTCCGGCCACCCCGGCGTGACCACGGACCTGTCGGTCAGGTACCGGCGGCCGGTGCCGCTTGATGTCCCGCTGCGGATCTGGGGCCGCGTCACCGAGGTCCAGGGACGGCGCATCTCGGTCACCGGCGGAATCACCACGGCCGCCGAACCGGACGTTCCCCTGGTCGTGGCCGAGGGCCGGTTCGCCCGGCTCCGCCCCGACCAGGCCGGCCGCATGTTCGGCCGCCTGGCCAGCCCCGCCGCCACCAACCCCGACGTCGCCCACGACTAACTTTCACGGACCGAAATCCCGGTTCCTAATGCCAGCCGGCCGGCAGGAATCGGGAGATGGGTCAAGGCTGGATATCGGATGTTCGTATACGGGGGATAGCTGCCTCACGTGACTGCTTGGGGCTGATGTGACTGGAGTTGTTTGATCAGGTCAGCCTCGGAAATGTTTATCAAGGTTCTGCATAGTTGCGCGCGTATGGCTGAAGAACGCACGTAAGAGATCGGGCCTGGGCGCAGCTCTCGTCCGCGGACAAGTCCGGCTACGACGCCTGCCTGGACGACAACCAGCTCCAGGCCGAGATCAACCACGTGACCGCGGCCCTGCGCCTGCCGCACAACCTCTCGCACATCTACGTGCTGTTCCTGGCCAAGCACGTCGAATCCTGCTTCAACCCCGGTTCGACGCTCACCGCGGCGAACCAGTGCACGATCAACCACGAGCCGAGCGCGACCTACTGCGCGTACCACAGCGAGGCCACGAGCAACGCGGTGTACGCGAACATGCCTTACCCGGTCTACAACTCGCCCGTGGGATTCACCTGCGGTACCGAGTTCAACTTCGGCACGATCGAGTCGCCGAACGGGAACCCGGACGCGGACGTCGAGCTCAGCCCCACCAGCCACGAGATCAACGAGGCGATCACCGACCCGGACACCGAGACGGGCTGGTACGACTCCAGTGGCTTCGAGAACGGCGACGAGTGCGCTTACATCTTCGGCCAGACGCACGGCCAGCCCGGGCGGCTCTACAACCAGGTGATCGGCGGTTTCCACTTCCTGACCCAGGAGGAGTTCAGCAACCGCGACTTCAACATCACCGGCGGCGGGTGCGTCCAGAGCGCTTCGGCCGAGGCGCACTGATTCCACCGTGAGGGACCCCGTGCGCCAGTAGGTGCCCGACGGGTCCAGTAAGAGATCAGGGGCGCGGCCCCGGGAGCATTCCCCCGGGGCCGCGCCCCTCGCTTTTGCCCCGATACCGCACGTGTGCCGCGGCCGGCTCCCGGTCGGCTTAACAGGCTGATCCAGCCGGTGACGATGGGGGCCTGATCCGAGCCGAGCCGGCAGCGCAGGCTGATCTGACCGAACGGGACTTCCTCCGCGCTGAACCTCCCCAGCGGGTCGGCCTCGACGGTGATCACGCCATGACCGTGCCTGATGTCCACCACGGCCGACTGCCGGGGGATCAGCTGGCCGATCAGCCGCCTGACGTCTCCGCGGCCGGTGATCTCGAGCTCGATGGTCAGGCCGCTGGCCCGGAAGGACAGCTTCCGCCACTCCGGGCCGCCCCGCTCGGCCGAGCCGGGCGGGACCTCCGACGAGAGGGCTCGGGGGTCAAGTTCGGCCGACCCAGCGTCGTGATGGTTCACGTTCATGATCCTTCCCGTTGCCGGCCGTTACGGAACCGCGAAACGCATACACCCGTCTGCACGAACCTAGTCTACCCTGCACGACCGTAGCCGACCACATCAATGCGGCCCGTAGACAGGCATGCCAGATCTACGATCCAGTCAGGGAACGGAGCTAACTCGCTGCTATGACGCGTAACGCGGAAGTTACTGCCGGCGGACTGGTCATTCAGCGCGCTGGGCGCGTGATGGCCCCTTCCCACGGGCGCAGCACGCCGGGCGGCGCGTCGCCGGCCGGTCCCGACCGCAGCAGGACCTCGCCCGCGGGCAGCACGGCCGGCTGATCGGTGAAGTTCCCGGCCACCACCAGGGGACCGGCCCGGTACACCCACTGCCCGTCGTCCACGTGCAGGTTCTCGAACTCCGCCACGCCGCCGCCGAGTTCGGCCCGGCGCAGGGCCAGCAGGTCGCGGCACAGCGACAGCACCGAACCGGGGTCGTCGCGCTGGTCCGCGACCGAGCCGAGCGGGGGAGCGCCCAGGGGCAGCCACGGCGTCACGCCGGCGCCGGTGAAGCCGCCGCCGGGGGAGCCGTCCCACGGCATCGGGGTCCTGGCCCGGTCCCGGTCCGCGCCCCGGGCCACGTCCAGCGTGGCGTTGTCCCGGCGCCGCGCGACCGGCACGTCGACGTCGGTCATGCCGATCTCGTCGCCGTAGTAGAGCACGCTGGTGCCGGGCAGCGTGGCCATGACCAGCAGCGCGAGCCTGGCCTGGCGCTCGTCGCCGCCGCACCAGCGGCTGGGGAACCGACCCAGGTCGTGGTTGGAGCCCATCCACACCGGGCACGCGCCGGGCGGCAGCGCGGCCAGCGTCCACTCGACGATCTGGGCCAGCTGGTCCGGGTCGAAGGACGCGAAGGCGAACGGGAAGTTGAAGCCGAGCTGAAGCTCGTCGTGGTCGCCGTAGTAGGCGGCCAGCCGCTCCGCGTCGGGGACCCAGGTCTCGCCGAGCAGCAGCCGGGCGGGGGAGTAGCTCTCGGCGATCTTGCGCCAGTCGCGGTAGACGGCGTGGGTCTCCGGGCGGTTGGTGTTGTACACGAAGCGCAGCCCGTAGGCCCCGTCCATCGGGCCCCCGTCGTCAAGCGGCGGGTTGTCGCGCAGCTCCGCGTCCTTGTACAGGCCGGGCGCCACGTCGATACGGAACCCGGCCACCCCGCGGTCGAACCAGAACTCGAGGATGCGGCGGAACTCGGCGTGGACCGCCGGCTCCCACCAGTTCAGGTCCGGCTGGCCGGGCAGGAAGTTGTGCAGGTAGTACTGGCCGCTCTCGTGCCACTGCCAGGCGGGGCGGCCGGTGAAGTCGAGCCAGTTGTTCGGCGGGCCGCCGTCCGGTTTCCCGTCGGCCCACACGTAGTAGCTACGGTGCGCCGCCTCCCGGCCGGCCGCGGCGTCGGCGAACCAGGGGTGCGCGGAGCTGGTGTGGTTCGGCACTAGGTCGAGCAGCACCCGCATACCGCGCCGGCCGGCCTGGGCGATCAGCTCGTCCAGGCCGGCCAGCGTGCCGAGCTCGGGATGGACGCCGGTGTAGTCACTGACGTCATAGCCCCAGTCCTCGTCGGGCGAGGGCATGGTGGGAGACAGCCAGACGGCGTCCACCCCGAGCCAGGCCAGGTGATCGAGCCGCTCGATGATGCCGCGCAGGTCGCCGTAGCCGTCACCGTCGCTGTCCCGCCAGGACCGCACGTACAGCTGGTAGATGACGGCGCCGTGCCACCACGGCGGGGTCGCCTGCTCGGAAGGCACTGAGTGGCTCACGTTCCTCCTATCCGCGGACTATCCCCTGATGGCCAGGCCGGTCTGGGTGTCGAAGAACTGCATGTCCTCGATGCTGACCGCGAAGGTCAGCCGGTCGCCCGGCTTGACCGGCGTCTTGGCCGCGACGCGGGCCACGCCCTCGCCCTTCTTCACCGCGGCCGCCTCGTCCTTGTCCACCGCGCCCTCGGCCAGCACCCGGTTCGCGTCGATGGTGAAGTGCACCACCAGTTCCGAGCCGAGCGCCTCGACCAGGTCCACCTCGCCGACCAGCTTGGGGCCCGTCGCCCCGTCCGACTCGGCCGGCAGGTGCTCGGGGCGCAAGCCGACCACCACGTCCTTGCCGGCGTAGCCGCGCAGCGCCGGCCGCTTGAGCACGACGGCCTCCGGCAGGTCGATCTCCTGCGAGCCGAGCTTGACCGACCGGACGTTCTCGCCGACGACCGCGTCGTAGAGGTTCATCGCGGGCGAGCCGATGAACGCGGCCACGAAGATGTTGTCCGGGTGGTCGTACAGGTGCTGCGGGGTGTCGACCTGCTGGAGCCGGCCGTCCCGCATCACCGTGACCCGGTCGCCCATGGTCATGGCCTCGATCTGGTCGTGCGTGACGTAGATGGTGGAGACGTTGAGGTGCCGCTGGATCCGCGCCACCTCGGCCCGCATCTGCACCCGCAGCTTGGCGTCCAGGTTGGACAGCGGCTCGTCCATCAGGAACACCGAGGGCTGGCGTACGATGGCCCGGCCCATGGCCACCCGCTGGCGCTGGCCGCCGGACAGCTGCCCGGGCTTGCGGTCCAGCCAGTCGGTCAGGCCGAGGATGTCGGCCGCCTCCTTGACCTTCGCGTCCAGTTCGGGCTTGGGCAGCTTGCGCAGCTTGAGCGCGAACCCGATGTTCTGCGCCACCGTCATGTGCGGGTACAGCGCGTAGTTCTGGAACACCATCGCGATGTCCCGTTCCTTCGGCGTCTCGTCGTTCACCTCCTTGCCGCCGATGCGCAGGATGCCGCTGGTGATGTCCTCCAGGCCGGCCACCATCCGCAGCGCCGTGGTCTTGCCGCACCCCGAAGGGCCGACCAGCACCATGAACTCGCCGTCGGCGATGTCCAGGCTCATGTCGTGGACGGCGTGGAAGCCGTTCTCGTAGACCTTGTTGATTTTTTCCATGCTTACGTCGGACACGATGACACCTAACCCTTCACTGCGCCTGAGGTCAGGCCCGAGATCACGAACTTGCGGAAGATGAAGACCAGGATGCCGATGGGCACCACCGCCACCACGGAGGCGGCGAAGATGGTCCCGTACGGGACCGTGAACACCGTGCCGAACTCCGCGATGCCCACCGGGATGGTCCGGCGATTGTTGGCGCTCATGAAGGTGAGCGCCATCAGGAACTCGGTCCAGCAGGCGGTGAAGCAGAAGATCCCGGCCGTGAAGATGCCGGGCAGGGCCATCGGCAAGATGATCGTCCAGAGGGTACGGAACGGCCCGGCGCCGTCGATCCGGCCGGTCTCCTCCATCTCCTTGGGGATGCCGAGCATGTAGTTGCGCAGGATCCAGATGGCGAACGGCAGGTTGAACGCCGTGTACGGGATGATCAGGCCCTGATAGGTGTTCAGCCAGCCGAGGTTGCGTAGCAGCAGGTAGAGCGGCGCGATCACCGCGATCGCCGGGAACACCGAGATGATCAGCAGCGTGACCATCAGGGTGAACTTCCCCTTCATGGGCAGCCGGCCGAGCGCGTAGCCGGCCATGGTCCCGAGGACCAGCACCAGCGCGGTGGCGATGAGCGTCACGATGAGCGAGTTGATGAAGTACTGGCCGAAGTCGTTGTTCTTGAAGGCGTCGGTGTAGTTGCCGAGGCTGATCGGGTTCGGGAAGTACTGCGGCGGGCTGTTGCCCAGGTTGGCCGGCGTCTTGAAGCTGGAGGCGATCAGCCAGTACAGCGGCAGCCCGACGAACAGGACGACGAAGAACGCCGAGATGTTGATCCCGTTGATGTACCGGCGCCAGCCGGTGCGCTTGCGGTTGCGCATTACTAGTCTTCCTTCCCGACCTGGACCCGGAAGGTCCGCAGCGATAGCAGGCAGCCGAGCAGCACCAGCAGCGCGGTGGTGGTGGCCACCGCCGCGCCCGGCCCGAACGAGAGGTTCTTGAAGATCACGTTGTAGCCCAGGATGGCCAGCGAGGTCGTCGCCGTGCCGGGCCCGCCGTTGGTCAGCACGTACGGCAGGTCAAACAGGCCGAACGCCTGGAGAACGCGGAACATCACGGCCAGCGCCAGGGTGGGCCGCAGCAGCGGGACGGTGATCCGCCAGAAGGTGGACCAGCCCGACGAGCCGTCCACCTCGGCCGCCTCGTAGATGTCCCCGGGCAGCATGACCAGCCCGGCTAGCACCAGGATGGCCACGAACGGGGTGGTCTTCCAGATGTCGGCGATCATCAGGCCGATGATGGCCGGGGTCGGCGTCCCGAGGATGTTCGGGTGGCCGAGGCCGACCGCGTTGAGGATGGCGTCGGCCACGCCGTAGGTGCCCTGGTAGATGTAGCCCCACAGCTCGGCGTTGATGACGGTGATCATCGACCAGGGGATGAGCAGCAGCGCCATCATCAGCCCGCGCCCGCCGGTCAGCCGCTCGAGCACGAGCGCGATCAGCGTGCCGAGGGCCAGTTCTATCAGGACGGTGACGAGCGTGTAGATGATCGTGAAGCCCAGCGCGTAGTGCCATTTCGGGCTGCTGAGCACCAGCGAGTAGTTGCTGCCGGTGAAGCCGTTGAGGCTGACGCCGTTGCCGCTCACGGTCGCGTTCGACAGGCTCAGCACGACCGAGTACACGATGGGGAAGATGGTGACGGCCCCGATGACGATCAGGGAGGGGGCGGTGAATCCCCACCCCAGCCGGGCCATCCGCTTGCGATTGACGTCCGGGCGGCCGACCAGCGGTTCGGTCTCCGGGACTTGGTCGGTAGCACTCGAGATCGCTGTCATAAGTCAAGCTCCTTGTCCCGTGGTTCGCCCCCGGTCAGCCACGTCGATGCATCGCCCGAGGGCTGGGACGCGCGACCGATCCGCGCGTCCCAGCCCTAGGCCATGGCGGTCTGGTTAGAGGCCGCCGCCAGATGTGCTGAGTGCGGTACTAGCCTGCGACTGGGCTGCCGACATCGCCGCCGAAGGCGACTGCGAGCCGGCCAGGGCCGCGTTCACGTTGGTGTAGATCGCGGTGCTCAGCGCCGGGTAGTTGGGCGTGCCCGCGGGCCGCGGGACCAGCTTGGTCTTGCTGATGATGGCCAGCACCGGGTTCAGGGCCTTGACCGAGTCCGAGTTGCGCACCGAGTTGGTGGTGGGAATCTCGGAGTACTTGGTGGCCAGGATGGTCTGGGCCTGGTCGCTGGCCAGCCACTTGATGAAGGTCAGGTCGACGGCGACGTTCTTGCTGTGCGGGTTGATGTACATGTTCCACCCGCCGATGTTGGAGTAACCGGGGGTCGGCTGGCCGGCGAAGGCCGGCATCGGCTCCACGCCGACCTGGCTGGCCGTGAGCTTGCCGGTGGCCGGGGTGGTGGCGTTGGAGTAGGCGTAGTCCCAGTTCCGCACGAACGCGGCGTTGCCGGTGGCGAAGATGTTCTGCGACTGCGCTTCCTGGAACGTGCTGACCGCCGCCGGGGTGGCCCCGGAGGTGATCAGGCTGCGCATGAAGGTGACCGCCTTGACCGCCGCCGGGGAGTCCAGCGTGGCCTTGGTGTAGTCGCTGTTGGTCGCGGTGCCGCCCGCGGACGTCAGGTACTCCATGAAGTTGCAGGTCAGGCCCTCGTACGAGGCGCCCTGCCAGACGAAGCCGTACTTGACCAGGCCCTTGCTGACCAGGGTCTTGGCCTCGCTCTCGAGCTGCTCCCAGGTCGTCGGCGGCTGGAGGCCCGCCTTGCTGAGCAGGTCCTTGCGGTAGTACATGAAGCCCTGGTCCTCGAACAGCGGGGAACCGTAGACCTTGCCCTTGTAGCTGGCCCCCTGGACCAGGCCGGACGCGAACTGGTCCCAGTAGCTCTTCGGCAGGTAGTCGGACAGCGGCACGGCGAGCTGGTGCGCGCCGAACTGGGCCGGCCAGATCACGTCGCCCATGAACACGTCAGGGGTAGCCGAGCCGCCCGAGATCTCGGTGGCCAGCGTGGCCCGGTTGGTGTCGGTGTTGGTCGGCGCCGAGGTCAGCGTGACGTGGATGTTCGGGTACTTCTTCTCGAAGGCGTTGATCAGCACGGTGCGGGTGTCGGTCGCGCCGGCGCCCGCGATGGGGCTCGCCGACCAGACGATCTTGCCCGAGGTGGCCGACCCGGTGGCCGACTGGGTGGCGCCGCCGCCCCCGCCGGCGCTGCTTCCCCCGCTGCTCCCGCCGCAGCCGGCCAGGACGAGCGCCCCGGCCACGCCGATGACGGCGCCCAGCTGCTTGCCGTTGAGGGAGCGTCTTCCGGGATTTTTACCCGATCCCATGGTTCCTCCACTGAAGGTAGTTAATTTGTGACTCTATGTAATAGAACGTGCATTCAGACGGTTGACGGCGCGCCGGCGGCGCTGATGCGGCGTCCCGGTGCCCCTCCCCGGTACCGGGTCCGGACTCGCGGGTGAGTAGTCGGTCGAGGGCATGCAGGGCTGGCCGGCCCCCGTGGCGGTCAGCCCTGCGAGGCTGTTATCCGTCGCGGATGATCTGGGTCAGCTGCCCGGCCATTTCCGTCAGGGCCTCCTCGGGCTGCTTCTTCTGGGTCAGGGCCTGGTACACCGCGCTCGATATGGCCAGGCTGGCCTGGTCGTAGTTGGTGATAGCCGGGCGCGGCCGGGCCGAGTTGATGGCCTGCTCGAGTACGGGCAGGTAGGGATGGCTGCGGATCAGGCTCGGGTCCGTGTAGAGCCGGGTCCAGACAGGGGGGAACGACCCTTGCTCCAGCATCTGCTGTTCGTTCGTCAGGTCGGTCATGTACGTGATGAAGTCCAGCGCCGTCCGCTGGTGCTGGGAGTACGAGCTGATCGCGAGGTTGGCCCCGCCCAGGGAGCTTGAGCCCATGCCGTCGGGTCCCGGCAGCGCCGCGACCCCGAACTTGCCGTACACCTTGTTCTGCGGGCCCGGCGTGGACAGCGCCGCGTACACGTCGGGCCAGTTGGCCAGGAACAGGAACTTGCCGGCCGCGAACGCGTTCTGCGCCGACTCCTCCTCGTAGGTGAGCGCGACCGGCGGGATCCAGCCCTGCTGGAACCCGTGCACGAGGAACTCGAGCCCCTGGAGCGCCTGGGCCGAGTCCACCGTGACCCTGGTGCCCTCCGGGGACAGGATCGATCCTCCCGCCGACTGCACCGCCGACGCGAAGTTGACGGTGAGCCCCTCGTACGGGGCGAACGTGCCCGCGTACCCGTAGAGCCCGTACTTGGGCGCCACCGTCATGGCGAGCTGCTGCAGCTGAGCCCAGGTCCTGGGCGGCTGCTTGCCCGCCTTGGCCAGGATGTCCTTGCGGTAGTACAGCAGGTCCGCGTTGCTGTAGTCGGGTACCGCGTAGAGCCGGCCCTGGTACATGGCGGTGTCGACGGCAGGCTTGATGAATTCGCCGAGCGGGAACTTGCCCTGCGGCAGCGGGATGATCCAGCCGTTCGAGGCGAACTCGGCGGTCCAGATGACATCCATGTCGATGACGTCGTACAGGTCGCTCTTGGCCTGGAGGTTCGCGACCAGCTGGGCCAGCTGGTCGTTCGCCGCCTCGGGCAGCAGCCGCAGGGTCACCTTCTGGGCCGGATGGCGCTGGTTCCAGCCTTCGATCACGCCCTGGAGCCAGCTGGAGTTGTCCTTGCCGATGGCGAAGGTGATCGGGCCGATGCCGTCCCCGGCCGTGGCCTGACCGGCCGGCGCGGCGCCGCCGGCCGTGCACCCGGAGAGCCCGGCCATGAGCATGAGACTCGCAGTCAGGACTGCGATACCAGGCATCGCGCGTCTCATGCTGCCGCCTCCACGAACGCCCCACGGCCATGTAGAATTCGTACATGCATGTTATGCACGGCCGTTAGGTATATGTCAACAGCGTCACATAACGAGTCCGACATGTTTCGCGCACCACGAGCGAGCGTGTCACGAGGTCATCGGGGACCGTAGTCACCTGCGGTCCTTCCCCCGGTGACCAGGATTATCCGTAGCGCTGGGCCTTACCTGCGGGTAATGCGCGGCGCTAACCTGATCTACGGGGGCCCGGGGGGCCCCGCGGAGAGGACGGGAACGTGCGGCAGCCCTTGCTGGCCCTGCTCGCCAAGGAACCGGCGCATGGCTACGAGCTGAAACTCGCGCTGGAGCAGATCTTCGGGGAAGCTTATCCATCGCCCAACATCGGGCAGATCTACGTCACGCTGAAGCGCCTCGAGCAGGACGGCCTCGTCCGCAGCGAGGACGTGGAGCAGACCACGCGGCCGAACAAGCGCGTCTACGAGCTCACCCCGGCCGGCCGGGACGCGCTGCGCGCCTGGGTGGGGGAGCCCAGCGACGGCCCGCGGGTCCGCGACG
>Ga0335085_10011332_pt1 | contig 13244 bp, 10 predicted proteins | sample Lox_Sample_45_FD_206712 | JGI IMG/M metagenome (GOLD analysis project Ga0335085, IMG submission 206712) | Soil microbial communities from Loxahatchee National Wildlife Refuge, Florida, United States - Lox_Sample_4.5 | ecosystem: Environmental > Terrestrial > Soil > Wetlands | place: USA...
TGAACGCGCTGTGCGCCGGACTGATTCTGATCTGCGCCTTCGCCATTGTAGGCACGCGCCAGGTTCAAGGAGTGCGATGGTTCTTCATACTCCAGTCAGTTCTCCTGGCCGCGTCTTGTTTTTTACTCGCTTGGGATGAGCACATCGTGGATCTCTGGTGGCTCGGCGGGATCACCGTAACTGCAAAGGTGATCTTAATCCCCTGGGTCATGAAGCGGACTCTAGCTCCCGAACTCTATATACGCAGGGAGCTATCGCAGACCATTAACATTCCTTCGTCTCTTCTGCTCGCGCTGCTACTTGCCGTTGGCTCTGAACTGCTCGTTGGACCGATTGCTTCGGCAAGCGGGAATCCGGTTATTGAAACCAATGTGCCAATTGGACTTGCTTGCCTGCTCATTGGCGCCTACTCACTCGCGGCGCGGCGAGAGGCTATTCCCCAGCTACTTGGAATTCTCGCAATGGAAAATGGCGCGTTCCTGGCGGGAATCGCAATCGCTCCAACACTACCTTTGATCGCGGAATTGGCGATCGCTGTAGACGTGGTTCTGATCGCGGTGATCGTCGGCTTGTTGACGAGGACCATCGAGAAAACAATGGGCACCACGGAAGCCGCGGCGCTCAGCGAGCTGAGGGAGGAAACGGTCGAATGGCGCTGATTGCAATCATAGCTCTCCCCGTCCTCGCAGCACTCTTATGCTGGTTCGGTCCGTTTCGAAAACTGGCGTGGCACATGACTGTTTTCTGCCAGTGTGTCGAGTTCGCGCTTGCGGCATTCATCGCCTCAAAAGTGATCGCTGATGCCCGCGTTACTGGCGCCGCTGGCTGGTTCGAGGCCGACGGACTTAGCGCGCTCACGCTCGTAATCGTGACATTTGTCTGCGCGCTCGCGGCGATCTATGCGGGCGGGTACATGAGCCACAGCAGCAACGGCAAGCTGTGGCGGTTTTATGCGATGTACAACCTGCTCTCCTTCGCCTTGGTTGCGGTTCCCTCACAATCGGGTCCGAATCTCGCCTGGGTGGCGATGGAACTCGTCACTCTGTTTTCGGTCTTGCTGGTCGGTTTCGAGAATACGGCCGGGGCCCTGGAAGCCGCGTGGAAGTTTTCGGTCCTGACGATCATGGGCGCTCCTATTGCGCTGTTCGGATTTCTCCTTCTGTTTTGGGCTTGGCATTCTGCCGGCCACACTGAGCGCGACACTTGGGACGCTCTCCAGGCCGTCGCTCCGGTCATGTCTCCCCAATTGATTAGGCTCTCGTTCTTGCTTGTGTTTGTCGGTTTCGGCGCAAAAACTGGTTTCGCGCCCATGCACACATGGCTGCCCGACGCGCACAGCGAAGCTCCTACTCCCGTGTGCGCAGTGCTGTCCGGCGTGAAGACTTCCGTGCCGTTGTATGTGATTTTGCGCTTTCTAGGTGTTGTGCTTGCTTCACCGGAAGCCCGGATCGGCGAATGGATGGTTGTAATTGGCCTCATCTCGGTCGCAATCGGAGCCTTTCTGCTGCTTCAGGTTCACGACTACAAGCGGATGTTCGCCTATTCCACGGTCGAGCATATGGGGATCATTTTGACCGCTGCCGGGCTGGCGTCACGCGCATCGGACTTTGGAGCCGTTTTCCAACTGTTGAATCATGCCATCACAAAGTCGCTCTGCTTCTATGTCGCTGGGATTGTTTTGCTAGCGATGGGAACGCGTGAAATCAAATCCGTCAAAGGGTTATTGCGGATTTCGCCTTTCGCTGGTGCGCTGCTGATCTTCTGCGCATTGGCCATTGCTGGTGCTCCCCCATTCCCAATCTTTCTGAGTGAATTTGCTATTTTGTCGGCAGGGATTCAGGCAGGGCACGGCGTAGCGGTGGCAATACTTGCCGCGCTAATTGTGGTCGCGTTTGTGGGAATCATGCTGCAAGTGAACCGTATGGCATTTGGTCGGCCAGACCTGACCGAGGTACACGTTGCACTACCAGGAACCTGCCGCGTCGCGGTATTGGCAGCAATGGTCCCCGTCGCGGTTCTGGGGGTTTACGTGCCCGGACCTATTCATTCTTTGTTAATGTTAGCCGCACAGCAATTAGGAGGTCGCTAACGTGGTCGCGACCCCTTCCCCGCTGGCCGCTCGAAAGAAAGTGCAAATCGAGGAGATCGCCGGGGGCGTGCGAGATCGATTCGGACCAAACGTATTGCTATCGCCCGGACAGGGCGGAGTGACGCTTTCGATTTCGTTGCTGGAACCAACAACTCTCCCGCCCATCTCAAAAATGTTGTTTTGGGAGATGGGATGCTCATTCGGTGGAATCATTGCCGAGGAGATCCAGGGGAACTGGCGGCTCTCTTATTTGTTCCTTTCCTCGGGGTGCGGATGGACTGAGGTACTAGTCGAGGCACCTTCTACCACATCGGCTTTCCCGAGCATAAGTGCGGAAGTGCATGCCGCCGATTGGCACGAACGCGAGATTGAGGATCTTTTTGGGCTTCGGTTCGAAGGCCACCCGCGGTTGGGCGATTTCGTGTTGCATGACCAGACATGGCCCGAGGGAGTTGCTCCTCATCGGAAATTGCAACGGAAAACGATGGACCCGCATCGTGACCGCCTCCGGCATCGACCGAATCCTGAGTGGCGGCCGTTGTTGGTCGTGCAAGACCCTGGTGCGTTCGCGATGCCGGTCGGTCCGGTTTACGAAGGTGGATTGGGCCAGTCCGTGCATTTCTTGCTGGAGACAGTAGGAGAGGATGTGGTTCGGTCCGTGCCACGTCTCTTTTACAACTTTCGCGCGGTCGAGAAGATTGCAGAGGGTCAGCCGGTTTCTCGTGCGCTGCTACTTGCGGAACGTTTTGCAGCTACATCGTCATTTGCTCATTCTCTCGCATTCTGTTTCGCCGTGGAGCGCATGTCGGGCACACAAGTTCCTGTTCGTGCCCAAAACCTCCGCATCCTGCTATGCGAGCTGGAACGGTTGCGGCATCATGCCGGTGCAATCACGGGAATCTGCGAATCGACTGCACTGTCGGTGGCCGCGTCCCAGGCAGCGATCATTGAGGAGCGGCTGCTGCGCGCTTCCTGCCAATTCAGTGGCCATCGTTATCTCTTCGGACTGAACACACCCGGAGGCTTACGGCGCGACTTCAGCGCCGAATCTTGCGGCGAGCTGCTAAGGGCAATCGATCGCGCAGCCGCCGAGCTGCATACGCTGGAGGATGGACTGTATCTCACGAGCAGCTTTCTCGACCGACTCGAGGATGTCGGGATTGTTGATCCTGAAAAAGCTCGCGATTTGAATTTCGTCGGGCCGGTAGGCCGTGCTTCAGGCCAAGCCGGCGACCTGCGACGCGACTGCCCGTACACCGGATATGAGACATACCAATTCCGGGTTCCACAGGCGCTCGAAGGCGACGGTTATGCGCGGCTACGGGTTTTGTTTCAGGAAGCGTATCAATCCGCCCAATTAATTCATCAAGTTGCGAAGCGACTCGAGCCGGAAACGATTAGTGTTCACTGCGAACCACCTGCACACGGCTTGGCTTTTGGCTGGGCCGAAGCTCCTATCGGCGGCGCACTGCATTGGTTGCGCCTTGATGGTTCGGGTCTCGTCGAGCGATATCGCATCATCACGGCCTCATTCAACAATTGGCTGGGCTTTCGGGTAGCAGTCGAAGATTTCGCCTTTCAAGATTTTCCGATCATTTTGGCTAGTTTCGGCCTTTCCGCGACGGAATGTGACCGGTAGCGCGAGGAGCAAACAGAATGAGCTTTTGGTTTTGGCGCGGGCTGCAAAAGGGCGTCCATTCGACCAGTTATCCGCGAAATCCCGAACTTGCCGCTGGCGTCACCCCGGGACGACCCGTGGCAACGCAATTCTCATCGGCTCAGGATGCTGCTCTTGCTGCCCAGGTTTGTCCGGTAGGTGCGATTACAACGCAAGGCAATTCGGCTCGCGTGAACCTCGAGTTGTGCATTCATTGTCAGAGGTGTCACTTTGGGAACGTCCCGCTCATGAATTGGCGATCGGATTATGAGTGGACAACAATCCCAGCCACAAAGCACAAGTATGAGCCCTTGCCTCAGGCGTATAAGAGATCACTGCACATCATTGTCGTTGACGCGGGCGACTGCGGCGCTTGCCTCCACGAAGTAAAGCAACTCAATAATCCGTTCTACAACATGCATCGTCTTGGGTTGTTTTTCACTGCGACCCCACGAACAGCAGATGTGCTCTTGGTCGTCGGTCCAGTGACTGAAAACATGCGCGTGCCTTTGCTCAAAAGCTATGAAGCCATGCCAAGCCCAAAGAGAGTGCTGGCGGTTGGCGCATGTGCGGTGTCCGGTGGCATCTTTGGTCAATCATTCGTATCTGCCGGCGGAGTATCTTCGATCCTTCCTGTGGACCTAGACATCCCCGGAGATCCACCTCCGCCGCTGGCAATCCTTCATGGCCTGTTGGCGGTTACGGGGCGTAAAGAGCCGATTGACCACGAAGCAACTGCCGAGAGGGGCGCGTAATCGTGAACGCATGGATCGGAGGATCGCTCGTTCTATTCTTTGCTCTTTGCGCTTGCGGGCTCGTTCTCTGCGCGATCACGCGTGGTCGGTATCCCATGCGCGCGCTGGTGGGGCTTGGCACAATCTGTTCCGCTTTGATAATGATAGCAGCGGCGATTGCTCTCGTAGGTGGCCACACCTTCAACGCCAGCTTGTGGCGTCTGGACGGTTTCGGCTCTTTATCAATTCGGCTCGACATGCTGTCAGCGATTTTCTTGTTCGCAGCGGGTCTGATTTATCTCCCGGCCTCTGTATTCGTGAAAAATCTGATCGAATCCCGCTACGAAGGGAAATACCCGCTGAGCCGATACGGAGTGATGCACTTCGCGCTCATGGCCTCAATTGTTTTGATTTTGACGGCCGGCGATGCGCCGCTCTTCCTGATTAGTTGGGAATGCATGTCGATTCTTTGCTACCTGCTGGTGAACTATGAACGCCGCCGCAACGGCGACGGACGCGCCGCGTACATTATGCTGGCGATGAGCGAAGCGGGCTTTCTAGCAGTCGTTGTTGCGTTTGCCATCGCAGCGAGAATGGCACCGGATTGGTCTTTCGCGTCTCTGGCAACGGCAACGGCACATCTCTCGAACCGCGCGATCTGGGGCATTTTCATCCTTGGCCTCTTTGGCTTCGGAGTAAAAGCAGGGCTCGTTCCTGTGAATTTCTGGTTGCCGCGCTGCTATACAGCGACGCCTGCAGTGTTCATTCCGGTGCTTGCAGGAGTCACTCTCAATCTCGGCTTCTACGGCATCCTGCGGCTGAACGCAGATATCGCTCCCCCGCACCGGGTTGGTCCGGGATTGCTTGCATTGTTCGTAGGAAGCGTCACCGCGCTGGTCGGCATTCTTTACGCCACGACAGAAAGCGATATGAAGACCATGCTCGCCCACAGCTCGATCGAGAATGCAGGGATTATCGTCGCGGGGATCGGAGCATCGCTGGTTTTCCACGTGTCCGGGTATGGTCTAGCGGCGGCAATCGCGTTAACTGCGGCGCTCTATCACATGATCAACCACTCCGTTTATAAGACGCTCCTGTTTCAAGGTGCGGGAGAGATCGAAGCGGCTACCGGCACGCGAGATATGGATTCGCTCGGAGGCTTGGCACGGCTACTTCCGGCGTTATCTGTGGTTTTCCTCGTTGGATGCCTATCGATCGCGGCGATTCCGCCGTTCAATGGTTTTGTGAGCGAATGGCTGACGTTGCAGTCTCTGCTGCGAAGCGCTTCTTTGGTCTCGCCAGCCGTCAAGATTCTGTTCGCTGTTTGCGGCGCGGCGCTAGCGCTGACGGCGGCGCTGGCAGTGACCTGCTTTGTCAAAGTGTATGCGATGAGTTTCCTGGGCATCCGGCGCGGAGAATGGAAGCTTAGGGCGCCGAAACGAATCAAACGGCCGCACTTCGCGCTTGTATACCTCGCGAGCGCCTGCTTCTTGCTAGGGATATTTCCGACGTACGTCATTCCGTTGTTGAATCGCGCAGTTGGGCCTCTTGCCGGGGCGAGCGCGACAGCGTCGCTTGTACCGTCGTTCTTCACCGCCACGCCACAAAACCAGCAACTGCCTGCTGCCTTCCTCCAGGACTTCCACAACATAGGTGCTCAGGTGGGCGGCAGCGTCTTGCCGGGCCGAGGCATGGTCGTGCTGGTGCGAGGGGGAGAGCAAAATCCAGTCATTTTTGCGATGTCAACATTCTACGGATTCTTGGCGCTGGCGCTTTTTGTGATTGTGACTTGGCTGATCGTGACAAGACTCACGCGCCGGCGCCAAATGGTGCGCAACGAGCTCTGGGCTGGAGGAATCCCGCGTTTGCTTCCCGAAATGAGCTATACCGCTACCGGATTTTCAAATCCGGTTCGAGTCGTGTTTCAGGCGATATTCAGGCCCGATATCGTGGAGGACACGCGGAAAACGGTAGCGGTGCATTTTCGGACGGCGATTCTGCGCCGAAGAGAAGAAGAGCACCTTGTTGACCGGTTGTTTTTTCATCCGGTCGGAAATGCCATCAGTTGGTTCGCCCGGCTGCTGGCAAGAATGCATCACGGCAAACTCAATGCTTACGTTGCCTATACTCTTGTCTTTTTATTGGTTCTAATACTCTTGTTTCGGCTGACATAAAGCAGATAGTGGGCGCCTAACCTAAATCTGAAATGATCGGGAACGCAAAGGAGTTCGGTCCGTAACGCCCTTCCAAAAAAGAAGACCACTGTTCCGGCAAACGCGTTCCGATCGGTGGGAGCGCGTCCCTTTGGGTGATCTGAAAGTGAGGCGCCATGAATCCTATTGGACTGGCGCTTGTATTGCTCTTTGTATTTTGTGGCGCGGGCGCCATTTTGGCGCTCGTCATTCCTGAGCGAAGCACGCCCACTTTCCTTGCGTGGACCGGCTCGTTGGCCGCGCTTTCTGCGCTTTGCGCCAGCGTGGCCGCCCTCCATGGCGGCACATTCAACTGCCTGCTATGGCGTATTGGTTCGTTCGGGATTATCGGCATCTCGCTGGATTCGCTCTCCGCCTTTTTTCTACTCATCGCGGCGATCGTGTTTTTGGCCAGTTCCATGTTTTCCGCGAGCTACATGAAGCGTTATGCCGGCCATTACGACCGCTCTCCATTTACCGCATGGTATCTACTTCTATTCGCGTCCATCGCGTGGATCCTTATAGCGAACGAAATTCTAGGCTTCTTACTCGCATGGGAAGCTATGTCCATTTTGAGCTACCTGCTGGTTAACTTCGAGCACCAGCGCGAGGACACCAACCGTGCTGGCTACCTCATGCTCGCGATGGGCGAGGCGGGATTTGTCGTTGTCGAGGTTGTCCTCTTATTTCTGGCTATGAGGGCAGGGTCGCTCGAATTTTCCACTTTGAAGACCACCTCCGCAGGGCTCGGAACAGCAGCGAGATGGCTAGTTTTTGTGCCGACCTTCTTCGGTTTCGGGATCAAGGCAGGATTGGCCCCCGTGAATACCTGGTTGCCGCGCGCGCATCCCGCGGCTCCTGCAAACGTCTCCGCGATTTTGTCGGGTGTCATCCTGAACCTTGGTCTTTATGGAATTGTGCGCGTCAATCTGGACATCGTCCCCGTCCACATGTTAGGAGCCGGTCTCATTATTCTCGGTGTGGGAACCATCTCCGCGTTAGTCGGTATTCTCTACGCAACCACGGAGAGCGATCTCAAGTCCCTGTTAGCCCACAGTTCGATCGAAAACATCGGCATCGTCACCGTGGGGCTAGGTGCCGGAATCATTTTCGCGACCCGCCAACATCCTTTGCTGGCGGGCATGGCATTCATCGCCGCCTTCTACCACATGCTAAATCACTCTATCTATAAGGCATTGCTCTTCCTTGGTGCAGGCGCCGTCGACGATCGTGCCGGAACGCGCGACCTCGACCGGCTGGGAGGTCTGATTCGCGTTATGCCTTACACGACCGGCGCATTTCTCGCCGGTTCGCTTGCAATCGCAGCTCTGCCGCCGTTTAACGGCTTTGTCAGCGAATGGCTCACGTTACAGACGCTGCTGCGCAGCGCCGAACTCCCGTCCCCAACTCTCCGTCTGGCATTTGCGCTTTGTGGCGCGGCTTTGGCACTGACGGCCGCTCTCGCTGTCACCTGTTTCGTGAAAGCCTTTGCGATGGGCTTTCTCGGAATTTCACGCTCCCGAAAACGCCCGAAAGCCATCTCCGAAATGCCCGGTTCTGCGATTGCCCCAATGGTTCTATTGGCTGCGCTCTGTCTTTTGCTAGGCGTACTGCCTACCTACGTGATACCCGTCCTCAACTACGAACTCAAACCGCTAATCGATCAGGGCACGACTGGGACGCTCGTGCCGCCATTCTTTACATCAGGCCCCGCTCACCACGAGTTGCCGAGCGCCTTCGTATCGGACTTCCATAAGCTGGGCGCCCAAGTTGGTCAGAGCCTGCTGCCTGGACGGGGACTGGTCGTATTGCAAAGAGGAGGTGCAAGCAACCCAGTCGTTTTTGCCATGTCTACTTTCTACGCTTCGATCGCTCTGGTGCTCTTCTTATTGGTGACGTGGTTTGTCGCGACTCGAACGACTCGCGGCCGGAAAGTAGAACGGGGAGAGTTGTGGGCGGGCGGCATCCCGCGGCTGCTACCGGAAATGACCTACACGGCCACCGGATTCTCAAATCCGGTTCGCGTGGTTTTTCAGGCGATCTTCCGACCCGCCATCGTGGAGGACGCGCGCAAAACGGTCGCTGTCCATTTTCGCACCGCCATCCTTCGGCGTCGCGAAGAAACCCATTTGGTAGACCGATTGTTCTTCCATCCGGTTGGAGATGCAGTTGAATGGCTTGCGAGGTTATTAGCCCGAATGCATCACGGCCGGCTGAACTCCTATGTTGCTTACAGCGTCCTCTTTCTTCTCTTGATTCTATTGCTTTATCGCATTTCATGAATTCTCGCGGCGCGGAAAAAATATCGGAGGAGACTCCTCCATGAGGCCCCCTTCGAAAGCGGGATTTTGAGTTTGAGGCTACCTGAAGTTACTTCGATTCAGTCATGTCTAGACACTGTCTTGACACAGGCTCGCGACGACCCTTATCCTTATACATGCACAGTGAGCCTAGGTGGCCCTGAATGTCTGTCAGAGCCGTAGCTTTGAAAGAAGAGGGTACGCACTCGCCGTCCGAGGGTGTGCTCGCCCGCTTTGCCGATGTCAGGCCAATTCGATCTTTAATGGACCTTGAGAAGGTCAAAGAAGAGCGACCGGATCTCATTTTCGTGGACGTTCGCATGCCCCTCTTCGATGGAAAAGAGGCACTCGAAGTACTTCGTCAATCGCGGCCCGCTCCTCTCCTCGTGCTCATTGATGCCAAAATGCAGCCCACCGCACTGCTCAAACAACTGAATAGTCTCGGCGCACTAAAAGCCACTCGTCATGGTCGGCAGCCAAGCCTTTCGCATGTAGTTCGGCTGCTGGATGTTTCGCAAGAAGTCCTCAGTCGAATCCTCAACGTTTCCGGTCGAACTGCGCATCGCTGGCTGAAAGGAACACGGCCCCGCCGGACTCGCGAGTTGGACAGACTTCTGGAAATCGTAGCACTGCTCGATCAAACGCTTCCGAACGACGATGCCATTCGAAGCTATTTGTATCAGTCCAACCCGACGCTCCAGGGCGAAAAGCCAATCGACTTGCTCATCCGAGGGGATTTCGACCGCGTGTCCGCCGATCTTCAGGCCGTGCAAGAGGGAGTCTACGTCTAATTGGCTCTTCCACCGGACCTTCCCCGGACCGCTCTATCCATAACTGTTTTCCGAGTTGTACGGGAAGGATTGGACCCGCTAGCGACCACTGGCAGCTTGAAAGCCGGCGGGCGTTTCAATCCGCCGAATGAATTTGGCGCATTGTACACCTCGCTCGATCCGAAGACGGCGGCGCAAGAAGTTGCGCGAGGATTGAGCGCGCGCGGCATTGAGCCCGAGCAATTCCCGGAAGGTGCGTGGTGGGTTTACGAACTCGAAGTTAAGTTAGAATCCGTTCTTGATCTCACTAACGTGGACGTTCTTCAGAAAAGTGGGCTGCAACGGAATTCATTGACCGGCAGCGACGTGAACACAACGAGGCGAATTGCTGCTGAGGCGAGAGAACGGGGCTACGCGGCCTTGCTGGTGCCTTCTGCCGCGGCGCCGGGCTCGAAGAATCTTGTCATTTTCGTGGACCGCGCGGTGACACGCCCGATTGTGCTGAGTTCCAAGCCGGTTGCGCTCGGCGACCAAACTCTCTAATGGCAGAATCTCCGCCTCGTGAAATTCGCGTTATCTAGTCGCCAGCCGACCATTCTGGATTCTCTTTGAAGCAGCTCTCGGAATCGGAGCGGTTTCGATTCAGCATTGCGTTCCAACTCGCTCTATCCACCACAACCGGGATTCGACTCCTTGTTATTGATCGTGCCGATGTCCTGGACAGTGGAAAGCGGAAGCTGCTACGGCCTTGCTTTTGAGTAGCGATATTGAACAGGCAATCGTTCTCGCGACCGGAGAGAAAGGCAGTCCCTCGCAGGTACCAGAGGGAGTGAAATTCCTTAGTCTCAGGCGAATTCCGACCGAGCAACCGCTACGATCCACGGCTGCCTAACTGCGGAACGTGAGCAGTATCGAGAGGCAACTCGACCCGCACCTCTTTGGTTCGAATCAGGCCCCGGCAATAAAAATTCCCCAAAGCCTATCGCCAAGCGGGTATAGGGCGAAGGCCTCTTCTGCGTGCCTACCAGGGCAGCAGCCTTCTCCACCATGGGCGAGCGGCTGCAGGTATATCGGACTCTGGCGGTATCGCTTCCCCCTTATTGCCAGTGCCGTAATATTCGTCTTTCGTGCGCCGATCACGCGCGCGGTTGGCATTGACGCGCGCCTGTGACCAGTCTTCCGCCCAGACGGCCCGGTTATTTCTCACCCAATAGTGCGACCGGCACGGGAAGCCCCAATTGCCGATCGAGGGTTCGAGCGTGACCGTCTTCCCGTCGAAAATGAGCTTCCAGTCCGTGGGGCTCAGCGGCGTCACCACTTCCTTGCCACAGCCGCAGGCACACTTGTGAACCGCCGTCGAGTAGTCAATCGACACGTAAATCTTCCCTTCGTCGATCACGTCGGGCATGAATTCAACGAATTCGTGCGTGAGCATCTTCGGCGGTTTCGGCTTAATGGCTATCAGCGTTTTCCTGGCTGGGTCCCGGAGGCCTGACCCGCAGCCGCGGCCGGTGCATCTTCGTTCCGCAGCATATTGCCGCCGATTGTATAAGTGCAGTGGTGCTCGAAGTCGAGATCCTGGTAGAAGCCCGCGAGCTTTTTCCACTTAATCACCGCCAGCGCCGCGTTTAGCGCGTTCAGGTCGGCGATCTGGATATTAGTCGCGTATTCGTTGCGGTCGGCGTCGCTCGCGAACGACATGCGCTTCCGCAGATGATCGCGCTGCGCCGGCGTGCTCGTCGTCACCCGCAGGATGCCGCCGAGCGAGCCTTCGCTAAGATAAACACCCATGCCCACGTCCATTAAGGGCAGCCCGAATTCTTCGAGTTTTTCGACGATGAATTTCTTGGCCGTCCCTTCCATGCACAGGAAGACAAAGCTCATCTCCCGCAGCTCGTCCACGTTATCTGGGCCGATATAGTCCACATGGGCGAAGATGCCGTTTCGCATCTTGTCGTAGATGCCCTTCAAATATGCGGCTTTCTTCGGTATCGCGACCAGCTCGTCGAGCGACGGCGCGCCGGGCGACCGGAAAGAGTTGTGCTGCAGGAAGTCGTCGCCGTCGAACAAGTGTATCTCGCGGACCGGCGTTTTCGCGACCAGGTCGAGAACGTAAGAGCCCGTGCCGCCGAGGCCCACGATCGCAATTTTTTGCACCGTCGCGAGCTTCGCCGTTACCACGCCGATCTCGGCCCGTGTTGAGGCGGTGTCGATATACTTGAATACCGTCTCTTCATCGCCCGCGGCCGCGACCGGCCGAAACGTCTTTGCCGTGACGCCGGGCTCGATCTTTTGCGCATAGCCTGACAGGATCGTGACGTATTGTGTCACCTTGTCATAGTAGTTTTCGTAGGCACCACTCGGCATCGGCTTCGCTGAAAATGTTTGGTTGATTTCGACGCCCTCCCCAAGCTTAGTGCGCGTATTGCTGACATTGCCTATGGTCTCGATAAGCGTGTCGTCCGCGCGGCGTGGAAATTCGCCGATGAAGTGAGCGACATGAGTTCCCGGTTTCACCGTTACGTCAGCCGCGAGGTTCAGCGCCATCACGAGGATTCCGCGCTTAACGATCCGGCCGGCCCCCAAGTATGGCACGTCCTTCACCAACAGGTGATCCGACCGAATTTCAAGATCGTAGCCCTCATTACGGAGCCGGGTTAGGTCGGCGCTACGACTTATTGGTTTCTGTGACATCGAAAATCATCCCATCCTTGATGCGGACAGTTTCGCCCTCGGTCATCGTGCCCTCATGGTTCTTCTTGGGCCCCTTACGATACGTCACTGAAAACTGCACATTCGGCCCGCTCGGTACCGGGTTGAAGGCCAAGGCGACGACCTGATTGAAGGTCAGTATCTTGGTCGAGACCTCTTTTTTGCGGCCGTTCACGATGATGTGGTAGACCTTCGGCGGCCCGCTGTGGAAGTGCTCGTCCTGCTTCAGGTGCACGACTTCCGGTCCGTTGTCCACTTCCGGGTCTACATGGTCGCCGCTCACTTCGCGGAACAGCTCCATGCCCGGCTTTACATTTCCCAAACCGTACAGCGCCGAGCCCGTCGTCGGGTTCGGCGAATGATGCGCCTGTTCGTCTATGAAAATTTTCACTTCATGTGTTTGTTCTTGCTGGGCCATTCGAGATTCTCCTTATTATTGCGATTTCGTCTAAAAATGAGCCGAGGCCACCGTCAGGTTCTGAAGCGGAGCGTTCGGCACCGGGGTTTCTACGGCAGCCCCTTATCTATCTTTCGAATGAGGGCATCTGCGTTTCCCCTAGATGTGAAAAAATCTTGGTAAACCGGGGCCGGCTGTTCGTATAGATTGTGGAAGCAGCTTCCGACGTGAAACCAGACCACGAGGAAAAAGCGAGCGACGTTGAATCGCTTCCAGAATATCGACTGGGCCAGGCTTTATAAAGTGCTCCTGGTCCACGCGACCGCAACCCTCCGCAGCTATGGCGGACCGGACACTTTCGACGGCGGTCTGTGCTGCGAGGATGTTGTCCAA
>Ga0335085_10011333_pt1 | contig 13242 bp, 10 predicted proteins | sample Lox_Sample_45_FD_206712 | JGI IMG/M metagenome (GOLD analysis project Ga0335085, IMG submission 206712) | Soil microbial communities from Loxahatchee National Wildlife Refuge, Florida, United States - Lox_Sample_4.5 | ecosystem: Environmental > Terrestrial > Soil > Wetlands | place: USA...
TCATCGATCTCGGGGCGGGCGAGCCGGATTTTCCGACTCCTCCCGTACCCGTGGACGCGGGCATCAAGGCGATCCGCGACGGTAAGACCCGGTATCCGTCGAACGAGGGGATTCTCGAGTTGCGGGCCGCCGCCGCGCATCACCTCTCGCTGCTCTCGGGTGGGCGTCCCGTCAACGCCGATCACATCGTGGTGTCCACCGGCTCCAAGCAGTCCCTGTTCAACGCCTGTTTCTCGCTGTTCGGTCCGGGCGACGTCGTCGCCATTCCGGCGCCCGCCTGGGTGTCGTATCCGCAGATCGTCCATCTCGCCCGGGCGCGGCCGGCGCTCGTGCCCGGGGACGCCGAGTGGGGGTTGAAGGTGAGCGTGCGGGAATTGGAGCGCATGCTCCCCGCGCCCAAGGGGCTGATCCTCTGCTCACCGTGCAACCCGACCGGTTCGGTCTACACGCACGCCGAGATCAAGGCGATCGCGCAGTGGGCGGCGGAGCGGGGGGTGTGGGTGATCGCCGACGAGATCTATCGGCGCATTCACTACGGCGGCGGACCGGCCCCGTCGTTTCTCGATCTGCCCGACGAATTGCTGCAACGCGTCGTGCTAATTTCGGGGGTCAGCAAGACCTACGCGATGACGGGGTGGCGGATCGGGTTCGCCCTCGCGCCGGCACCGGTCGCCAAGGTGATGTCGGCCCTGCAGTCCCATACGACGTCCGGGGCGAACCACATGGCGCAATACGCCGCCGCGGCCGCGCTGTCCGACGAGCGGGTGGAGCAGGATGTGGCGCGCATGGTCGCGGAGTTCCGCCGGCGGCGCGATACCCTGGTCGCCCGCTTCCGCCAGGAGCTCCCCGGCGTCGAATTCGTGGAGCCGCTGGGCGCCTTCTACTTCTTCTTCCGGGTGGACTCCTTCGGAGGGGTGTCGGGCACGCAGTTCTGCACCCGGCTCATCACGGACACGGGCGTGGCGCTCGTGCCCGGCGCGGCGTTCGGCGACGACCGCTGGACCCGGCTCTCCTACGCGGCCGCCTCGGCCGACATCGAAAAGGCGCTGGACCGGATCGTTCGCTTCGCGACGACCAAGCTCTAGAGCTTGGTGGCCCGGCTGGACATCACCTGCAGGCCGTCGTCGGTCATCCGGCAGTCGTCCTCGATGCGCACGCCGAACTTTCCGGGGAGATAGATCCCGGGCTCGATCGTGAACACCATCCCCGGCTCGAGCCGCGTGTCGCTGCCGTGCACGAGATACGGTGATTCGTGGCCGTCCATCCCCAGGCCGTGCCCGAGGCGGTGGGTGAAAAACGGCCCGTATCCGCCGGTCGTGATGACCTCGCGGGCCGCGGCGTCCATCTGCTCGCAGGTCACCGTGAACGGCTTCCCGAGTTGCATCGCCGCGGTCTGCGCGTCGTGCACCAGGTTGAACACCTTCTTGAACTCGTCCGACGGGGCGTCGCCGAACCAGTGGGTGCGCGTGATGTCGGAGTTGTAGCCGGACACGAGGCAGCCGCAGTCGATCAGGACCACCGATTCCTTCTCGAGCTTCGCGCCGCCGGGGCCGCCGTGTGGCAGCGCGCTCGATGGCCCGAACTGCACCAGCCCGCCGCCACGGGCGCCCCGGCTCGCCATCTCCTGCGCCAGATGGGCGGCCACCTCCGCCTCGCTGGCGCCCACGGCGAGGGCCGCGAAGGTCGCCGTCATGCTGTCCTGGGTGATCGTAATCGCCTGCTCGATCTGCTCGATCTCCTCCGGCGCCTTGATCATGCGCAGCCGGTCGGTCACCGCGGCGGAGCTCTGGAGATGCCAATCGGAGCCGGTGATGTCCGCGAGCCGGAGATAGGCCCCATAGTCGAAGCTCGGCTCGATGATCATCTCCCCCTTGCGGCGCGGCGGCTTCAGGTCGCGCAGCGCGGTCCGGACCACTTTCCACGGATCCTGATCCTCTCCCCAGCCGCGAACATCCGGAATGGTCGTGCCGCGTTTCACCCGCTCCACCTCGAAGGAGGGACAGACGATGACGGCGTCGCCCTTGAGTGGAACGAGCAGCGCGATCAGACGCTCGCTGCGGCCGGGGTTCCCCCCCGTGAAGTAGGCGTAGTTCGTGCTGGGTTCGGCGATAAAGAGATCGAGCTTCTGATTGTTCATTTCGGCGCGCAGCCGGTCGAGCCGGCGGGCGAAGACCTCGGGCCCCAGAGTGGGGACTTGCGACGCGGGGCGGATCACCGGGGCGCGGCGGCCCGGCGCCAGCCGACCTCCGCCGAGCCGGCCGAGCATCAGGGTCCCACCGGCCGCCGTGAGGAACTCCCGCCGTTCCATCGATACACTCCGTTCAAGGTCCGGCGCTATATTACTCGTCCCTCACCGCCGCTGGAAGGCACGGACCGTCATGCAGTACGAAGCCCGCATTGAAACGCTGGACGGCAAGCTCCCCAAGGTCGCCTACCACTGGGACCCAGAGACCGACATTCTCTCCGTAGCCTGCAAGGGGGGGGCGAAGGGCAGCGGGATGAACGGCACCGTCGACCTGGAAGGCAGCGACGGCTCATTCATCGTCCTGGATATCGCGGGCGGTCTGCTGCGGGGGCTCGACGTCGTCACCTGGCCCGACGAGGTCCGCACCGTCGAGGGACTCGTCGCGCCGGCGCCGGATCGGGAGGGCCGCGTCGTCTTCCCGAGCCGCCGGTCGCAGCCCGAGATCACGGCCGTCGAGGTGGACACCGCCATCACCGTCGATAAGAGTCCGAACGAATCGGTGTTCCACATGCGCGTCGGGCGCGCTCGTCCGGTCTCCGTCGTGCGGGTCGGGGATCACCTGCTCGTGGAAGTCGACAAACAATCGCATCTGGCCGGGCTCTGGCTGATTGAGGTCCCGCCGTTCCCGGACCTGGACGGCGCGAACTAACCCCGCTTCACCGGCTCCCTTCACCGGGGGCCACGCACGCTCGATCACTCATGCCCGTGTTCTGGAGGGAAGCCCTCATCGCCGCCGGCGCGGTTCCCGCCGCGTTCGTTCCGGAAGCGAGTCTCGGCCGGAACGATCTCACGACCGTAACCGGCGCGGATCTCGTGGAGGGCGCGCGGCTGCGGGCGATTCCGGTCGGCCCCGCCGCCACCCCGCCCGGGCCGGCCGCGTTTCTGGACGGCATTCAGTACTGGGCGGTCACCGCGTACGACGGCGTGACGCCGATCGTGCGCGCGTACGTCGCCGCCGCCGTCCGCCGCCGGGGACCGGACCGCCGCCTCCTCACGGTGGCCGACGCCACGCGGGAATTCGGGGTGACCTCGAGGCCGGCGCTGTCCCCGGCGGTGCGTGAAACGCTCGCCCGGGCTGAGGTCGACGTGATCGATGTCCCGGCGACCGAAGCCGGTCAGCCCGGTCGGCTGCTGTCGGCGGTCCAGGTCCAGGTCGACCGCGCTCGTGAGCGGATCGAGCGGGAGCTGGCCGAGCCCTACGTCGCCGCGATGGGGGAGGGGGAGTGGCTCGTGGTGGACGGACTGCTCTCCGACTGCGCGGCCCTGGCGCGCCATCCGCGGGCGCTCGGCGTCGTGAAGAGCCATGGCGCGCAGTACTTCGAGGGCGACGATCTGGTGACCGCCCTGACGCTCTCCCAGGGGCACCGCACCAGCGTGTTCCGGCCCCGCGGGCATGAACACCAGCCGGTCTACTCCTGGTACCTGCGATTGTGGCCGTGGGAGGGGAACGATCTCCACTATGGTCTGGTGCGGATCGAGGCCCGCGCGGAGCCCGAAACGGTGGAGCGGGCGTCCACCCTGTCGGCCTGGCTCATTGGGGAGCGCGCCCCGCTCTCGACCCCGGACGCGCGCTGGGACCGGCTGCTGTATCCTATATACGAAGTGGAAGCCTACCTGAAGTCCCGCGCGCCACGGGACCTGCTCCCGGCGGCCGGCACCCGGCTGCCGAGGACCGGCACATGATTCTCCGCCCCGCGCCCGACGCGAAGCCGGTCGGCCGCGTCGTCGCGACCGAGCTGAAACCCGCGACCCCGTATCAGTTTCACTTCTGGACCGCGACCGATACCTCGATCGGCATCGGCGCGATCGTGCGCGTCGAGGAGGTGGGGATCGGGACCGGGGAACGCGTCGTGTATGGCGTGGTCACCGATGCCTTCGCCTACTCGGATCTCGCGACGCCGCTGCACGACGTCGTCGGCGCCGAGGGGAATCCGGCGCGGGCCGCCGAGGCCCCGACCATGCGACAGGAAATCCGCCTCTGGACCGCGGCGGTCCTGCGCCAGATCCCCGAGGAGCCGCTGCAGCCGGTCCCGCTGGGCCGCGTCTACGTCGCGAGCGACGCGGACGTCGCCCAGGCGCTGCGCATGGATGCCTATCTCACGGGGGCCACCCCCACGGCCATCCCCGTCGGCCTGTATTCCGCGGGCGGGCTCGAGGCCCCCGTGTATCTCGACGCCGAGTTTCTGCTCGGCTCCGAGGCCGCGCACCTGAACATTTCCGGCGTGTCCGGCCTCGCCACGAAAACCAGCGCTGTGGAGTTCCTGCTCGGCGCGATTTTCCAGCACTACCCGGGGCACAAAGGCCGTATCGCGGCGGTCTGCTTCAACGTGAAGGGGCCCGACCTCTGCTTCCTGGATCAGCCGGGCACGCTCCTGGACGAAGACCGCGCCCGCTACGCGCGCCTCCAGGTGACGCCACGGCCCTTCGCGCCGGTGCGGTATTTCGCGCCGTTCAAGTCGGACGGGGTGAATCTGAACACGCTGCGGACTCACCCCGACCTGGTCGAGGCGGTGGAGCCGCTCGTCTGGGGCCTCCCCGAGGTTCTCGACTTCGCCGAGGTCCTGCTCAACCGCGACGACATCGACGCCAAGGCGGACGCCTTCATCGATTTCCTGTCGGATCGCGTGTTGAACCGCGAGTTCGAGGACGGCTTCGGGGGCACCCACCGAGTGCGCACCTTCGCCGATCTGGAACGGCTGTTCCGGGCGATCTTCGATGGCCTCGAGGCCAGCGGGCGGGGCGACATGTGGCGCACGCATCACATCGCCACGATCCGCAAGGTGCGCAACCGCCTCGGCAACGTGTCAACCCGGTGCAAAGGCCTGGTCACCGACGACGGGCCCTCCAACGACCTGCCGTGGGGTCGGTTCGAAGACCGCGCCATGTACGTGGTCGACCTGGCCAACGTCGACCCGCTGGGCCAGGATCTCGTCTTCGCCCGGATCGTCTCGAAGCTGCGGGAGCATCTCGAGAAACGTGCCCTGGGCGTCGACGCGGTGGTCGTCTTCGTCGACGAGCTCAACAAGTACGCCCCGGCCGACGGGCCGGACACCTACGTGAAGAAGATGCTGCTCGACATCTCCGAACGGGGCCGCTACCTGGGGCTCGTGCTCTTCGGGGCCGAGCAGTTCCGCTCGCAGGTGCACCGCCGCGTCGTGGGCAACGCGGGCACCCAAATGTTCGGGCGCATGGATGCCGACGAGCTCGCGACTCCGGGGTATCAGGTGCTGTCCCCGGCCACGAAAATCAAGCTGGCCACATTGCCGGTGGGAGAGCTGATGGTGCGGCATCCGCACTTCACGCAGCCGATCTTCGTGCGGTTCCCGCGCCCGGCGGTCCTGCGCGGGCGCGACGGCGTGGAACGGTTCCCCCCCGCCGCCGACCTGCCGTTCGAGGAGGCCGTGGTGCGGCAGCTCGTGCGGCTCGATCCCCGGGTCCGGCCGAACGTCGCGAAGGACCTGATCGCCGACCGGGACGAGGACGACGTGCGCCGCGCCCTTGGCGCCACGCGTCGCGAGCGCCCGAAGGACGTGCTCGCGTTTTTCCGGAAAGTGCTCGGCCGAAGCATTGCCGCCGAGACTCCGCAGGTGCGCGCCGTCGTGCCGCCGCTGAACCCCATCGCCGACGAACCGTATTGAGACTGGAGGCTTTCTGCGCCGTCCGCTGACCTTCGCCCTGGCCCTGGTGGCTGGGTGCGGCCCCGAGCCCTATAGCGGCCCCGTCGCCGGCAAGGTGCTGCTGCGCTACCACCCGCCGGCCGGGGCGCGCTACCCGTATGCGTTCTCGCAGAGCTCCACCATCAAGGAGCCGAACGGTCCGATCGCGGCGATGGGGGACCAGCATCTGGAGCTCGCACTCTGGTTCCATCAGGTCGTAGGCTCGGCACCGGCCGCGGGCGGGGGCGTCGGCCTGACCCTCGAGATCGACTCGGCCCGGGTCACCTCCCCCCTGGTGGGGAACGATGCAGGGAAACAGCTCGCGGGCAGCCGCACCACGATGGTGGTGGATGACCACCTCCGGGTCGTCCGGGCCGACCCGGCATCGCCGATGTCGAGCGAAGCCAGCCAGGTGGCCGAGCAGATGATGGCATCACTGCGCACGATGAGCTTCCCGCTCCCCGACAGCGCGGTCGGCCCGGGCGATACGTGGACCGCCCGGGTCCAGGTGCCCTACACCGACTTCGCCGGCGGGCAGCCCGTGTTCGCCCAGACCCGGCTCGGGGTGCAGCGGCTGGAGGTCGTGAGGGGCGATACCGTCGCGGCGCTGACGCTCAAGCTGGACCTGCCGCACCAGCCGATCCCGGTGGTGGTCTTCGGCCAGAAAGGCACGATTTCCCTCTCCGGCACGATCTCCGGCACTCAGCGGTTCTCGCTCACCCGGGGCGCCGTGCTCGGCACCGACTATACGGGGAACGTGGTCGTGACGATGAAAGGGGGGACCCTCGGGTCCAACTCCATGAACCTGGACATTGCGCAGCAGGCCACGCTGACCATGCTGGACAAGAGCGGTGGGCGCTGAGCGGCTGCGCGTCGCCCACCTCGCCGATCTCCACCTGGGGTTCCGGCAATTCGACCGCCAGACCCCGCGAGGGGGGAACCAGCGCGAGGCGGATGTCGCCCAGGCGTTCGCGCGGGCGGTCGACGACCTGCTGACGCAGCGGCCCGACCTCGTGCTCATCGCCGGCGACGTGTTCCATTCCGTCCGCCCCACCAACCCGGCGATCCTGTTTCTCTTCCAGCAGCTGCAACGCCTCCGCGTCGGGCTGCCGGACGCGCCGGTCGTCCTCGTCGCCGGAAACCACGACACCCCCCGGTCAGCGGAGACCGGAACGATCCTGCGCCTCTACGAGGCGCTCGGCGTCGTGGTCGTGACCGACGTGACCCGTCGCCTGGTGTTCCCGGATTGCGCCGTCCTGGCCGTTCCCCACCAGGCGCTCATCGGACCGGAACGGCCCGCGCTGCGTCCCGAGCGCGGTGGCCCGCGGTACAACATCCTGGTCACCCACGGTGATCTGCCGGAGGTCACTCCGGTGGGCCAGGTGCCGCTCGAGTTCGGCGGCGCGCCGCTGTCCCGCGACGAGCTGGGGATCCCCCACTGGGATTACGTGGCCCTCGGGCACTATCACGTGGCCCACGAGGTGGCGCGCAACTGCTGGTACGCCGGGTCGCTCGAGTATGTGGGCCTCAATCCCTGGGGGGAGCTGCGCGAGGCGGCGGACCACGGCCGGTCCCAGGCCGGCAAGGGGTATCTGCTGGTCGATCTCCCGGGCGCCAAGGTCACCTTCCGGCCGGTGGCGCCGGCGCGGCGCTTCCTCGATCTCCCGGCGGTGCACGGATCCGGACTCACCGCCCGGGAAGTCATGGCCGACATCGAGCAGCGCGTGGGGGACGCCGACCCGCCGATCGACGACCAGGTCGTCCGCCTCGTCGCCTACGACGTCTCCCGCGGTACGGCGGCCGATCTCGACCACGCCGCGATTCGCGGCTTCAAGGCCCGCGCGCTCAACTTCCAGCTCGACATCCGGCGCCCCGAGTCGCAGCGGGTGACGGGGGCCGGGGCTCCCGGGAACCGCCTCACCCTGCCGGAAACGGTGCGCGCCTTTCTCGCCCACCGCCTGCTCGATGCCGACCTCGACCGCGACGAGTTCGTTCGCCTCGGCGTCCAGTATGTGGAGCAGGTGAGCCGGGAGGACCGCGGCTGATGCTGCTGCATCGCCTGCGCCTCGTGAACTTTCGGCAGCACGCCGACACCGACGTCGCCCTCGGCCCGGGCGTCACCGGGATCATCGGCCCGAACGGGTCCGGCAAGACGACGCTGCTCGAAGCGATCGCGTGGGCCATCTACGGCGCACCGGCGGCCCGGGGGGACAAGGATTCGGTTCGCAATCTGCGGGCGAAGGCGCGGGCGTCGGTACGCGTCGAACTCGAGTTCGCCCTGGGAAAGCACGAGTTTCGCGTGGTGCGCGGCCTGCATCAGGCGGAGCTCTATCAGGACGGTCACGTCGTCGCGAACGCCCACCGGGAAGTGACCGACCGTTTGCAGCGCGCGCTCGGGATGACGCACGAGGAGTTCTTCAATACCTACTTCACCGCGCAAAAGGAGCTGGCCGTGATGGCCGCGCTGTCCCGGCCCGAGCGCGCCGCATTTCTCGCGCGCATGCTGGGCTACGAGAAGCTCGACGTCGCCCAGGTGGCCGTGCGGGAAACGCGCAATGCGGCGGCCGCCGAGCTGCGCGGGCTCGAGGCCGGGTTGCCCGATCGCGCCATCCTCGAAGCGGAGCGGACCCAGGCCGGGCAGCGTCTCGAGACGACCCGCGCCGCGGCGAGCGACGCCAATCGCAAGCGGACGGCCGCCCAGAGCGCGATCGAGCGGGAAGCGCCCAAATGGAAGGAGTGGGAGGAGCGCCGGGAGCGTAGCCGCGCCCTCGAGGCGGACCGGGCTATCGCGACGCTCGCCGTGCAGACCGCGGTGCAGGAGATCGATCGCATCAACAAGGCGTTGGCGGAAGCCGTGCAGGCGCGGGCGCAGCTGACCGAGCTCGCGGACCCGCTGGCGCCGGTCGCGCAGCTGAAGGAGGAGCTGGGCCGGCTCGAAGAGCTGCAGCGGCACGAGTCGGCGCGCCGGGCCGAGCAGGCCCAGTTGGACGAGCTGGCGCGCACCCAGGACGACCTCGCCGCCCGGCTGCGGCAGCTGGGCGCCGTGGAGACCGAGTTGGCCCAGATCGAGCGGGAGGCAACGGCGGTCGAAGCCCGGGTCCGTGTGCTGGAGCAGGCGATCGAGGAGGAGCGCACCGTCTGGGTGCGCGACCGCCAGGACGCGGAGACCAAGCGGCTGCAGCTGCGGGAGCAGTACAAGGAAGTCAAGGAGCAGCGGGATCTCATCGCGGGGCTCGGACCCGAGGGCGTCTGTCCCACCTGCAAACGGCCGCTGGGGAGCGAGCACGCCACCGTGGTGGAGGTGTTCGACCGGCAGCTCGAGGACATCACGATCAACGGGCAGTTCTTCAAGCAGCGGGTCGAGCAGCTCGAGGCCGAGCCGGCGACGCTCGTCGCCGCGGCGGCCGAGCGCGATCGCGCGCTGGAGGCGCAGCGGGCGGTGAACGCCCGCCTCGGTGCCGTCCGGGAGCAGCGGCAGGAGCGCGCGCGCGCCGAAGAGCAGCGGGCGAGCGGCGCCGCGCGGGCGGCGGAGATCGCCGCGCGGCTGGCCGCGCGGCCCACCGGGTACGACCGGGCCCGCCACGAGGCGGTGCGGGCGGAGCTGACGCGGCTCGAGCCGCTGGCGCTCGAGGCCGCGGTGCTCGAAGCGAAGGCGAAGACGGCCGAGGCCCTGGTCCAGGAGGCGGAGCAGGCGGAGGCGGCACTCTCGCGGCAGGAGCGCCGGGCCGCCGAGCTCGTGGAAGCGATCGCGGCCCAGGGGTTCTCCGAGGTGCGGTTCGCGAAGGCGAAGGAGCGGTTCGAACGGCTGACGGGCGCGCTCCGGGAAGCCGAGCTCGAGGTGCTCGAGGCGCGCGGCGATCTGTCGCGGGCCGAGGAGATCATCGCCGACGTGGACCGGCGCCTGGTGGAACGGGAAGCTCGCGAGCGCGGCATCGCGGAGCGCAAGATTCGGCTGCGCCTGCACAACGAGCTGGACCGGGCCTTTTCGGACCTTCGTGCCGAGTTGAACTCGGCGATGCGTCCGGAGATCGCCGAGCTCGCCTCCGGCTTCCTGGCCGATCTCACCGACGGGCGGTACGATAGCCTCGACCTCTCCGAGGACTATCGCGTCACCATCATGGACGACGGGATCCCGAAGGTCGTGATTTCAGGGGGTGAGGAGGATCTCGCCAATCTGGTGCTGCGGCTCGCCATCTCGCAGATGATCGCGGAGCGCGCGGGGCAGCCCCTCTCGCTGCTCGTCCTGGACGAGATCTTCGGCTCCCTCGACGACTCCCGGCGGCAGCACGTGTTGAGCCTGCTACGGCGGTTGGGGGACCGGTTCCCCCAGGTCATTCTCATCACCCATATCGATCAGGTGCGCGAGGGGCTGGACCGGGTGATCCGCGTGACCTACGATCCGGCGGCGGGCACCAGCGTGGTGCGCGACGATACCGCGACTCTGGCGGCGGGAGGAGGGCTCGATGCGGGCGTGGCTGCCTGAGCGGGTGGTCACCGGGCCGTTCCCGGTCACGATGCCGGACGTGCGGGAGCTGAATCACCTCTTCGCCGAATCGTTCACCGATCGCTATCGGCGGGACGGTCTCGTGGGCGTCCGCGTCCCCGAGCTCAACCCGCGCGTGTGGGAGTATGCCCTGCTCGACGCGGGTCCCGGCGCCATGCTCTGGCGCGACGAGCATGGCGCGATCGCCGCCTTCAACATCGCCCACCGCTGCGGCACCGAGGGGTGGATGGGCCCGCTCGCCGTCCGCGTCGACCGCCAGGGCTCGGGACTCGGCAAGACGATCGTGCGCGCGGCGATCGACTGGCTGATCGCCGAGGGCGCGACGACCGTCGGACTCGAGACCATGCCGCGTACGGTCGAGAACATCGGGTTTTACGCCCGCCTCGGCTTCCTCCCCGGTCACCTCACCGTGACGATGAGTCAGGACCTGGCGGTCCGCCGGCGGGCATCGGGGGCGCCCCCGGTCCTCTCCCGGCTCGCGCCCGCCGAACAGGAGCGAGCCGTGGCCGCAGCCCGGGATCTGGTGTCGTCGCTCGTCGGTGGCTCCGACTTCACGCGGGAGATCCTGCTGACGGCGGAAGTGGGCCTGGGCGACACGACGCTCGTCTGGGACGGGCCGACCCTCACCGCGATGGTCCTCTGGCACACCGCCTCGCTCGCGGCGGACCGGGGGAGCGAAGAGCTGCGCGTGCTCAAACTCGTCGCGCGTGACGTGGACGCCCTGGAGGCCGCGCTCGCGGCCGTGGAGGGCTCGGCGGCGGGGCTCAGTCTGCGGCGGGTCTCGGTGCGCTGCCAGACCGGCTACGCCGGGGCCTTCCGCGCGCTCGTGACGCGCGGGTATCAGGTGCGCTGGACCGACCTGCGCATGAGCCTCGACGGCTATCCCGAGCGCCACGCGTCGGGGGGCATACTGTTCTCCAACTGGGAGATATGACCGCCGGCCTCGTGACTTCGCCGCGACGTATCTCCTGATCGCGGTCCAGCGCCTCCCCTTCATCCATCTCAATCGTCCGGCCGCGAGCCTCCTCGGGGCAGTGGCGATGGTCGCTTTCGGCGTTCTCAACATCCCGCAAGCCTACGCGGCCATCGATCTCGACGTGATCGTGTTTCTTCTCGGACTCATGCCGATGGTCGGGTACCTCGAGGTGGGTCGGTTCTTCGAGTGGGCGCTCAGGGGATCCTGCGTCGCGCCCGCACGCCACGACGTCTGCTCTTCGGCGCCGTCGTTGGCGGCGGCCTGCTTGCCTTGCACTGAGGCGCTAGCGCGACGGAGCAGGTTCTTTCGGGTCGAGTGACCGGTCCGTGGATCCGGTGACGTAGACCGTGGGCGAGAGGCCGACCACCTCGAACGCGTGACGCGTCCCGGGGGCCAGATCCAGGCGGTCGCCGGGCCCCAGCTCGAAACTCTCCCCGCCGACGCTCACCCGCACGAATCCCGACAAGACCCACCGGACTTCCGGGAACGGATGCGCGTGCTCGGCGATGCGCGTGCCGGGGATGTCGGACCACCAGGCCGTCACCATGCCCTCGCGCTTCAGCGCCCCGCGCAGCGTGGACAGCTGCAGCGGTCCGATCGCCGGATCCCACCGTTTCACCGTGGGCGTCACGACAGGAACTTCGGAGCGCCCACGACGATCCGTCGAACGATCAAGATGACGGCTCCGGCGTAGAGCAGGTGAATGAAGCCGCTCGGCACCTGGTGCACGAGCAGCACGACCCAGAGGCCGAGCGCGGCGATCGCGACGACGAGTGAAAGATTCATGGAGCCCCTCCTCGCGGCGCGGTGACGACGGTCACGGACCACCGCCCGGCGGCCGCCCCGGCGGGCCCGTCTATTGACGAATGCATTCTACCGCCGCAACTTCCGTCGGGGAACGGAGAGCTCAATTTTTGAGCCAACAGCTCGATCGTGGACCCAGATACTGTGACCAATGTCAGGCCCCTTCGCGGGGGAAGACAGACGCTACGGTGAGGGACCAACGCTTTACGTTCGGGCTTCAAAAATCCTCTTCGTTCCTTCAGTCTCGGTCGGCCGGATCGCGTTGAGCGACGCCGGCCGATCGGTTTTATGGCGGCCTGACCTCCCGCCTCAGCGCGCCTGCTGCATCGCCTGCCGGAATTCCCGCCACACCAGGAACCGGCGACGCCCGATCGCGTACTCGAACGCGAGGATCACGATCCACGCCCCATAGGCCACGGCCACCTCGCTGCGCCAGTGCGGCACCAGGAACTGGGCGAGCCAGAGCACGAACAGGATCGCCGCGTCGAGTGCGTCGAATTCCATGTTGGCGAGGAGCCCCATGGCGAGCGCGGTCTGCAGCAGGGTGAGCAGCAGCTCGAGCTGCTGGGCCGGGTCGAAGTGGAACGCCGCGAAGGTCCCGTAGTGCCGGTAGTGGGAGTAGCCGAACACGAGCGGGATCATGGCCGCGAGCACGGTCCACTGATTGATGTTGCTCGAGACGAGATTCATCAGCGCCAGCGGGGCCTGGGTGACCCGGCGGGCCCAGTAGAACGCCGAGATTTTCTCCGGGAACTCCGAGAGGAACGGGGCCACCCACTGCACCAGGACGAACTGGCTCACGCCGAAAGTCGCGGCGACCGCCAGCATCGATTCGAGGAACGGATGCGCCGTGAAGTAGAGCAGCAAGCCGCCGGCGCCGAACAGTCCGGCGATCGCCGCCGGCCGCCGCCACCCGGGCTGGCGGTAGGCCCACCGGGCGACGACCGGCGCGTCCTCGACATGCTCGGCTTCGTGCGGTGGATGGAAGAACAGCACCCAGACGTACGCGCCGTATAAGGCGATGAGCACGATCGCATCGGACCAGGCGAAGGAGCCC
>Ga0335085_10011335_pt1 | contig 13242 bp, 10 predicted proteins | sample Lox_Sample_45_FD_206712 | JGI IMG/M metagenome (GOLD analysis project Ga0335085, IMG submission 206712) | Soil microbial communities from Loxahatchee National Wildlife Refuge, Florida, United States - Lox_Sample_4.5 | ecosystem: Environmental > Terrestrial > Soil > Wetlands | place: USA...
TCTCAACGAAATGGTGTCCTCAGCAAAGAAGCGGCTCTTGAAGGAGCTGCCGGGGATCGATCAACCGGGGTTCACCAGGGCGTATCCGCAGCGAGAATGGCCGATACAGGCCTTCGGCAAGACCAAGCAATACGGACGGGAATAGCGGCCGGGCCACCACCCTTCAGTAGCTCTTGCTCCCCGCCGCGGCTTGCACCCCGCGCACCTTCGCCACCTGCGCCTGCGAGGCAGCCGCCAGGATCCTCGCATCCGTGCTGAGCGTGACGAACTGGAAGCCCATGCCGATGCGCATCAGCGCACCTTCCGCTCCGCTGGTGTGGATTCCCGGCACGACCTTGTGCGCCTTGGCGCGATCCACGATGTGCTGGATCGCCTGCGCCACCGGCGGCTCGACGTCCTCGAACGCCGGCTTGCAACCGAACGCGAGCGACAGATCCGATGGACCGACATAGATCGCATCGAGTCCCTCGACCGACAGAATGCTGTCGAGGTTCTCGAGCGCCTGTGCCGTTTCGATCATCGCGGAAACAACGATGGTGTCGTTCGCGTGCTCCAGATAGTCCGCGCCTCCATAGAGCATCGCGCGCACCGGACCGTAACTGCGCACGCCGCGGGGCGGGTAACGCGTGTAAGCGACCAGTCTCTGTGCGTCCTCGCGCGTGTTGACCATCGGGCAGATCACGCCGTACGCGCCGGCATCGAGCGCCTTCATCACGATGCCGGGTTCGAGCCACGGCACGCGCACCAGAGGCACCGTCGCGGTGGTCGAGATCGCGGTGAGCATCCCGACCGCAGCCTGGTAGTCGACGATGCCGTGCTGGAGGTCGACCGTCAGCGAGTCCCAGCCCTGATGGGCCATGGTCTCGGCGGAGAAAACGCTTGGGATGCCGAGCCAGCCGTTGACGATGGCGCCGCCGCTCTTCCAGACCGTCCTGATCCTGTTCTCACGCATCGTCCGCCCTTCCGTAAGTCGGGTTTCGCCGAACCATACACGGTCGCTTCCGCAGCGCCCGTACGCCGTTCCACGGGCTGCAAGTCGTTGATCCGTCAGGCTCAAGTTTCACGCGGTAATGCCGATAGATGACTACTAGCACTCCGCGATCCGCTCGAAGGCCATCGTGCGCACCCTCGTTGCTGTCTCCCTGGGGCCGGTCCGCGCCCTGCTCGTCGTTTTCGCCCTGCTTGCGTCGCCACTGCGGTCAACCGCACAAGTCTCCGATGCCGCCGCGAGCCTGAAGATCGCGCCCGATCTTCTGACGACCGTCGGCTCGTCCGTCCTGCCCGCAGTGCCCTGGGCGAAGCTCCTCAACGGCGAGCTGCTCGTGCGCGCGCTCGTCGTGAGTAGCAGTGACGACCGCCAGTTGACCGATCTGCGCAGCTACATCGTCTCGGTGGGCGGTTCGGTTTCGTACAACTACACGTCGATCCGCGCGCTCGCCGTGATGGTGCCGGCTTCGCGCCTCGTCGATGTGGCTCGTCGCAGCGACGTGACCAGCATCTCGCCCAATCGCGCAGTCACTCGCACTGCGAGCCTGCTGCAGACGACGACCGGAGCCGGCGATGCGCGCATGACGACGTCGTCGGGGCTCTTCGCGAGCAGCAATGCGCCGGACGGAAGCGGCGTCGGTATCGCGTTTCTCGATTCGGGCATTGCGTGGAGCCACCAGAGCATCTCGACCACGCTGCTCGGCTTGAAAGGCCTGAGCCGCGTCAAGCAGGAGATCGACTTCGTGCAGATCGGCAAGGGCCTCACCGACCTGAGCTGGGTCAAGGGCTCGGACCAGTCGATGGCCAACCTGATCACGCTCGACGGCACGCAATTCACTCCGGCCATCTCGTTGCTGCAGCAGCCGCGCCTGCTGCTGCCGGATCCGTATGGACATGGAACGCACGTCGCATCGATCGCGGCGGGCAGCGGCTCGTACCAGTACCCGGACACGAGCGGCATCGCGCCCAATGCAGACCTGTACGACGTTCGCGTGCTCGATGAAGACGGCGTGGGCAACCTCGCCGACGTGGTCGCTGGCATCGACTGGGTGATCCAGCACGCGGCGCTGCTCAACATCCGCGTGATGAACCTGAGCCTCGCGGCGAGCTCGACCGAATCGTTCCTTACGGATCCGCTGGCGCGTGCAGCGCGTGCCGCCGCGGCGACCGGCGTCGTAGTGGTGGTCGCTGCAGGCAACGCCGGCAAGTCGGCGGATGGACGCGAGGTCTATGGTGCGGTCGGCTCGCCGGGGCATGACCCATCGGTCATCACCGTGGGCGCTGCGAACCTGCACGGGACCGCGGACCGCACCGACGACACCGTCACGACGTTCAGTTCGCGCGGCCCGACACGCGGACACGGCACGGTCGACGGCCAGCCCTGGATCGACAACCTGCTGAAGCCCGATCTCGTCGCGCCGGGCAATCGGCTCGTCGGCGCGCTGTCGTCGAACATCCTCGGCGCAAGGTCTTCATGGAACCTGCTCGCCACTGCGCATCCGGAATTGGCGAACGTGCCGGGCGCCGCGCAGGCGCCCAACCGGACGCTCATGGAACTGAGCGGCACGTCGGTTGCAGCGCCTGCGGTGTCGGGCGCCGTCGCGCTGATGCTGCAGGTCAATCCGGGTCTCACGCCGCCGCTGGTGAAGGCCATCCTCCAGTACACCGCGCAACCGATCTCGAGCACGAACCTGCTGCAGCAAGGCACCGGTCTGCTGAACATCGAGGGCGCAGTGCGACTTGCGGGCGCCTTGCGTACCGATATCGGTCCCGCGATTGCAGCCGGCACGCTGCGTCCGGGCGACTCGTTGCTGGCGAAGGGCAAGGCGATGCCGGCGCCGCGTTCGACAGTCAACTGGCAGACGTTCGACTGGAGCCGGCTCATCACCGCAGGCGGCAATCACGTGCTCTCGGGTGAGGCTCTGTTCACGCAGTACCAGCCCATCTACGACCCGAGGCTGAACTGGACGCGTCAGCTTGTCCTGCGCAGCACGGTGCGCTACTGGCCGCTCACCGGCAACAAGGTGCCGAGCTCGATCGTCGAAGGCCGCGCTTCCAACCAGACGCTTGTGACACCGGGCGTGATCTGGGTGAGCGCGCCGAAGGCGACAGCGGCGGGACCGTTCGTGCTGACGTCCGACCTCGTCAAGCAGGTCGCATCGGGCAGCGGCTTCATCCTGAGCGAAGGCTTCATCCTCAGCGAGGGTTTCATCCTCAGCGAGGGCTTCATCCTGAGTGAAGGCTTCATTCTCAGCGAAGGGTTCATCCTCAGCGAGGGTTTCATCCTCAGCGAGGGTTTCATCCTCAGCGAGGGCTTCATCCTGAGTGAAGCGTTGCGCGATCCGGCGTCCGGCGCCGATCCGAACGTTTCCGGAGAGCGTTGACGGACGGGCCGCCGGCCCGCCTCCGCATCGTCGCGACGCCCCGCGCAATGGACGAGAATCAGGGCCCCGGCACAGGCGACGCACGCCAATCTCAGAGTTGGATCGCGCGCCACTCGTGGCGCGCCTTTCATCGCGCGCACCTGCACGACTACGGCCCGGGCGCGACACGCCTGTGGCTCGCCGTTGCGTTGTGCGGCTTCCCGGCGCTCACCGTCTGCGCGTTGCGGCTCGCCCACCTGCCGTGGAGCGAGCTCGTGCAGATCCTAGGCTGGATCGCGATCACGGCGATCGCGGCGGCGTTCCCGATCCAGATTCCGCGTACCAAGTATTCGATCGCCACCTGCGACACGATCGTGTTCCTGTTGCTGGCGATCCATGGCACCGCCGCAGCCGCGTTCGCCGCGTGCGTCGAATGCGTGATCGGTTCTTTCCGCACATCGTCGCGCTTGAGCAGCCACGTAGCGAACCTCGGGGCGACGCCCACCGCGATGGCGATCGGCGGCACGCTGTTCGAGGTCATCGGTCCCCAGCTGCAGCTGGCGGGTCTGCCCGCTGCGGCAGCCCATATCGCGGCGTTGTCGATAGGCGCAATGGTGTATCTCGCCATCAGCACGATGGCGCTGATGCAGATCGTGTATCTGAAGCGCGGCAAGAAACTGACGCTTGCCGAGTGGTTCGGCAGTACGAGCTGGGTCGGCACGTTGTATCTCGTCTCGGCGGTGCTTGCCGGACTGCTCTCGCTCAACGCCCAGCAGTTCGGCCGTTCGGCGGCAGTCGTCGGCGTGCTGGTCATCGGCGTCTCCCTCGCTCTGCTGCGGGTTCACTTCCGTCGCCAGACGGCGGAGATCGAAGTGCGCGAGGCGCGCGCTGCCGCGGCCGAGCTCGAAGCCGAGCAGAACCAGAAGCGCTTCCTCGCCGCGTTCACGCACGCTTCGATAGGGATGGCGATCGTCTCGCCCGAAGGCGTCGTGCTGCAGGCGAATCAGGCCCTGTGTGCGCTTCTCGGCTACTCCGAGGCGCAAGTGCTCCGCCGCCAGTTCCGCGAATTGCTCCACCCCGGCGATGCCGCACTGCTGGAGCGTCACGTGGGCGGCGTGGTCGGCAGGCGTGCCGACTCGTTCTCGATGGAACTGCGCTGCCTCGGCGCCGACGCGCGCGAGACGTGGGTTTCGCTTCACTGCGCCCTGTTCGACGATCACGCCACGGCGGATGCGGGCCTGATCTTCCAGTTGCACGACATTTCGTCACGGCGCCGTGCCGAGGGCGAACTGCTGCACATCGCGTATCACGACAGCCTCACCGATCTCGCGAACCGCAACTGCTTCCAGGAGCGCCTGAACGTCGCGGTCGAGCAGAGCCGTTCCGATCGCCGCTTCAGCTTCGCGGTGATGTATCTCGACCTCGATCGCTTCAAGGTCGTCAACGACAGCCTGGGCCACCCGGCCGGCGATGCGCTGCTGAAGGAAGTCGCGCGGCGCCTGAATGCGTGCGTGCGGCCACGTGACCTGGTGGCGCGGCTCGGCGGCGACGAGTTCGCCATCCTGCTGGAGGAGACGCATCGTCACGAGGATGCGATCGCGCTCGCCGAGCGGCTGCTGCAGGCGCTCGACCAGCCCGTCGATATCAACGGCACCGACGTCCGGCCGCTGGCGAGCATCGGCATTACGTTCAGCGATCTCGGATACCGCGAACCGAACGAGATGCTGCGCGATGCGGACATCGCGATGTACAAGGCGAAGGCCGACGGCAAGGGTCGCCTCGTCGTCTTCGACACGAGCCTGCACGATCAGCTCGCGCACAAGCTGCAGCTCGAAGCCGACCTGCGCCGTGCCATCGACGAGGGCAGCCTTTCGCTGGTATTCCAGCCGCTGTTCGAGCTGGAGCCGTTTCGCCTGCACGGGTTCGAGGCGTTGGCGCGCTGGGTGCATCCGGCGCGCGGCACGATCAGTCCCGGCGTGTTCATCGCGCTTGCGGAGGAAGCCGGCTGCATCGAGAGCCTGACACGCTGGGCCATCGAAGAAGCGGTGCGCCGGCTCGCCGATTGGCGCTCTCAGGCGCCGCACATGCGCGAGCTGGTGATGCACGTGAACGTGTCGGGCAAGGATCTCTCACGCCAGCATCTGGTGCCGCACGTGTGCGACGTCTTGCAGCGCTTCGACGTGCCGGCGCGTCTGCTGACGCTCGAAATCACCGAGACCACTTTGATGCAGCAGCGCGAGCTCGCGCTGCGCACGCTCGCCGAGCTGCGCGCGCTCGGAGTACGCCTGAGCATCGACGACTTCGGCACCGGCTATTCGTCGCTCGCTTACCTGAGCACGCTGCCGTTCGACTGCCTGAAGATCGACCGCTCGTTCGTGATCGGCATGCACAAGAGCGTGCAGAACGTCGAGATCGTGCGCACCGTGCTGTCGCTTGGCCGTTCGCTCAACAAGACGGTGATCGCGGAAGGCATCGAGACGCACGATCAACTGCTGCGCCTGAAGGAGCTCGGCGCGCCGATGGGCCAGGGCTACCTGCTTGCCCGCCCGCTGGCCGCGCACCAGGTGCAGGAAAAGTTCGTCGAAGGGTCCGCCGCCTCGGCGTAGACGAGTAGACGCGGATTGCGCGGATTCACGCGGATAGCTGTCATCCTGAGCCGATGGCGAAGGATCTCGGCCTTCGAGGGCTGAGATCCCTTGCTTCGCTCGCGATGACAGAAGGATCCGCGTCAAAGAGCCGGCTCACGGCCCATCCGGCGGACAATTCCTTCCCAGCCTAATATGCCTCGCTCGCGAGAGCCACATGGGAGACGCATGGTCAGCTTCGTCATCAACGGTAATGCGGTCGAAGTCGATGTCGATCCGGACACGCCATTGCTTTGGGTATTGCGCGATCACCTCGGGCTCACCGGCACCAAGTTCGGTTGCGGCGTGGCTGCCTGCGGCGCGTGCACGGTGCACCTCGACGATCGGCCGGTGCGCTCGTGCGTCATGCCGGTCTCGGCAAGAGGGTCGCGACCATCGAAGGATTGCGCCAGGGCGACCGCTTGCACCCGATCCAGCAGGCATGGGTCGATGCGCAGGCGCCCCAGTGCGGCTATTGCCAGTCGGGAATGATCATGGCGGCGGTCGCGCTGCTGCGAGCCAATGCCAGCCCGAGCGATGCCGACATCGATGCGGCCATCACCAACGTCTGCCGTTGCGGCACGTACGCGCGCATACGCAGGGCCGTTCATGCGGCGGCGGCAAACATGAAGAAAGCTCGAGGCGAAGAGTGACCTCATCCGCTCCGCGCAACAAGCGCCGCCGCGTATTGCTGATCGGCGCCGGCCTGGTGGGTGGCGCGCTTGCGATCGGCGCGTATCGCTTCTACCGGGAGCGCGATCGTCTGAGTCCACCCAGAGCGCTGCGCGCCACGGCGAGCGAGACCGTGCTTACCGGTTGGATCAAGCTCTCGACCGATGGCACGGTCACCGTCCAGGTGCCGCGGCAGGAGATGGGGCAGGGTGTCGTTTCGACGCTGGCGCTGATCGTCGCCGAGGAGATGGATGCGGATCCGGCGCTGGTTCGCTTCGAGGAGGCGCCCGTCGACCCCTTCTACGCCAACGCGACCATTCTCGGCGACGCGGTGCCCTTCCGCGCGGAGGACATGAGCACGCTCGCGCAGATGAACCGCGTCACCCAGTTCAAGCTCGGCGAGATGCTCGGCATCCAGACGACCGGCGGCTCGACCAGCGTGCGCGACGCGTGGCATCCGATGCGCCAGGCCGGCGCGGCGGCGCGTGCGATGTTGCTGCAAGCGGCGGCGGCGCGCTTCGGGGTCACGCGCGATGCGCTCACGGTCGCGAACGGCGTGATCGAGCACAAGGCCTCCGGCAAGCGCGCCACCTTTGGCGAACTTGCCGTCGAGGCCGGCAAGGTGCCGATTCCGCGCGAGGTGGAGCTGAAGGATCCGGCCCGCTTCGTTCTCCTCGGCAAGCCGCAGCCACGCCTCGACATCCCGCCGAAGGTCGACGGCAGTGCCCGCTTCGGCATCGATACGCGCATCCCCGGCATGTACTTCGCCGCGATCACCCAGTGCCCGGTCTTCGGTGGATCGGTTGCAGCGCTCGATGCAGCGAAAGCCAAGGCGCGCAAGGGCGTGCTCGATGTCTTCGACATCCCCGCGACCAGCACATCGGCGGCGGCGGTGGTCGTGGTTGCCGAGCACTACTGGATCGCACGCGCAGCGCTCGCCGAAGTGAGCATCCGGTGGAACGAGGGTCCGAACGCGGGTTTCGACACGGACGCTCAGCGCGAGCGCTACGAGCAGTTGCTCGGCCAGGGCGATGCGCGCGTGTACGACCGCGCAGGAGACGTCGCTGCCGCGCAGGGGGGCAATGGGAAGCGGGTGACGGCGGACTACTTCGTGCCCTATCTCGCGCACGCGACGATGGAGCCGATCAACTGCACGGCGGTCGTGCGCTCCGCCGGCAGTTGCGAGGTCTGGGTCGGCCACCAGGCGCCTACGCTGGTGAAGTGGTTCGCGGCGCGCACTGCAAACTTGGACAGCTCGCGTGTGACCGTGCACACGCCTTACCTCGGCGGCGGCTTCGGAAGGCGCTTCGAGGTCGATGTCGTGGTCCAGGCCGTGATGATTGCCAAACGCCTGACCGATACGCTGGTACAGCTCATCTGGTCGCGCGAGGAAGACATGACGCACGACGTGTACCGGCCGATGGCGGCGTCGCGCCTGCGCGCCGCGCTCGATGCAGACGGCAACGTCGTGAGCTGGCAGCACCGCATCGTCAGCCAGTCGTGCACCGGTTCGCTGACCGCGCGTCTGCTGCCGATGGCCGCATCCGACCTGATGAAGGACAAGACCACGAGCGAAGGCGCGTTCGACCTCGCTTATGCGCTGCCGAATCGCGTGGTCGAGCACGTGCTGATGCACGAGCCGATTCCGGTCGGTTATTGGCGCAGCGTCGGGCACTCGCTCAATGCGTTCTTCGTCGAATCGTTCGTCGACGAATGCGCGGCCGCGGCCGGCAAGGACCCGGTCGCGTTTCGAACTGCCTTGCTGCGCGATGCGCCGCGCCATCGCAAAGTGCTCGAGCTCGTTGCGGAAAAGGCCGGTTGGAACACGCCACCGCCGGCCGGCGTGGGGCGCGGCGTTGCGTTTGCCGAGAGCTTCCACTCGATCGTGGCGCAGGTCGCAGAGGTCGAGATCAGCAACGGCGTGCTGCGCGTGCGCCGTGTCGTGTGTGCTGTCGACTGCGGTTTTGCAGTCAATCCCGACATCGTCGTCGCTCAGATGGAAAGCGCGATCGTCTTCGGCCTGACCGCGGCGTTGCATGGCGAGATCACGGTGAAGGCAGGGCGCGTCGAGCAGTCGAACTTCCCGAGCTACGAAATGGTGCGCCTGGCGAGCGCGCCGCGCATCGAGGTGCACATCGTCAACTCCGGCCTCGAGCACCTCGGCGGAATCGGCGAGCCCGGCACGCCGCCCATTGCTCCGGCGGTCTGCAATGCGCTGTTCAGACTGACTGGGAAGCGAATTCGCTCGCTGCCGATCCGGCTATGACGCAGTACGCCGATGCGCCTGGGCTACGATCGGCCGCCCACAGGGAGACTGCGAATGAGCGATGGAGCGACGAAGTCGGAATCATCTGCCGCAAGCTCTGACGGGCCGCGCTGGTCGCGCCGCCCGCCCGGTTCGACCTGGGGCGACTTCGGTCCCGACGATCAGCTCGGCCGGCTCAATCTCCTGACCGCGGAGAAGGTGCGCCAGGGCGCAGGCGAAGTGCGCGAAGGGCGCACGTTCTGCCTGAGCCTTCCGCTGGATCTGCCCGGCGGCAACGTGTTGAATCCGCGTCGCCATCCGCCGGTGCTGCGGCCGACGGTGCGCAACGGCAAGCCGAATCTGAACTACCGCCTGATCGCGGATAACGCGCTGCACGCCGACGTGGTGAGCGACGACCTCGCGATCCTGCACCTGCAGTATTCGACGCAGTGGGACAGCCTCGCGCACATCGGCCAGATGTTCGACGCCGACGGCGACGGAATCGCGGAGGCGGTCTTCTACAACGGGTACCGCCCCGGCGTTCACATCTTCGGTCCCACCGAGGCATCCGATGCGGGCGTGCCCGATCGCGCGACGAATGCGCGCTCGACGTCGTGCGCGCGCGCGCTCGGCATCGAGAACATGGCGGCCCACGGACTGCAGGGGCGCGGCGTCATGATCGACCTGCACGCCCATTTCGGCCGCAAGCGCGAGGTCGTCGGCTACGACACGCTGATGCGAGTGCTGGACCAGGACCGCGTGACCGTGGAACGCGGCGACATGGTCTGCCTGCACACCGGCTTCGCGCAGATGCTGATCGAAATGGGCGGCGTGCCCGACAAAGAGAGAGTCGAGAACTCCTGCGCGGTCCTCGAAGGCCGCGACGCGCGCCTGCTGCAGTGGATCACCGACAGCGAACTCGTCGTGCTGATCGCCGACAACTACGCAGTCGAGGCTCATCCCGCGACCTCGCACGTCGGCTGCTGCGCCACGCTGCCGCTGCACGAGCACTGCCTGTTCAAGCTCGGCGTCAATCTCGGCGAGTTATGGCATCTGACGCCGCTTGCCGAGTGGCTGCGCGCGCACGGGCGCAACCGGTTCCTGTTGACGGCACCGCCGTTGCGCCTGCCCGGCGCGGTTGGATCCCCGACGACTCCGATCGCGACCGTGTGAAGATCCTCGTCCTTGGTGCCGGCGTCATCGGCTCCACGGCTGCGTATTACCTGGCCAGGGCAGGTCACGAGGTGACCGTGCTCGAGCGCCAGCCGGAGCCTGCGCGCGAGACGAGCTATGCGAATGCCGGCGAAGTGTCGCCCGGCTACGCAGCACCATGGGCGGGACCGGGTGTACCGGTGAAGGCGATCAAGTGGCTGCTCATGCACCATCGCCCGCTGGTCATCAAGCCGATGCTCGACGCGGCGATGTGGCGCTGGGGCGCGCAGATGCTGCGCAACTGCACTGCCGCGCGCTACGCCCTCAACAAGGGCCGCATGGTGCGCCTCGCGGAATACAGCCGAGACTGCCTGAAGCAATTGCGCGCCGACACGGGGATTCGCTACGACGAACGTGCGCGGGGAACGCTGCAGCTTTTTCGCACGCAGAAGCAACTCGACGGCACCGCGAAAGACATCGAGGTGCTGCAGCAGTACGGCGTGCCGTATCAACTGCTGGATCGCGATGGTTGCGCGAAATACGAGCCGGCACTCGCTGCGGTCAGGGAGAAGTTCGTCGGCGGGCTGCGCCTGCCCGGGGACGAGACCGGCGACTGTTTTCTGTTCACGCAGCGCATCGCGATGTTCGCGCAAGGCGCAGGGGCGCAGTTTCGCTTCGCCGTGAAGATCGCGCGGCTTGCGATGGACGGCAGCGGCATCGCCGCAGTCGAGACCGATGCGGGCACGCTGGCCGCGGATCGCTACCTCGTTGCGCTCGGCAGTTACTCGACGCGGTTGCTCGCCGGTTGCCGTATCCGCATTCCGGTGTATCCGGTGAAGGGCTTCTCGATCACCGTGCCGGTCGGCGACGCGTCGAAGTCGCCCGAGTCGACCATCATGGATGAAACGCACAAGGTCGCGGTCACGCGCTTGGGCAATCGCATCCGGGTCGGCGGAACGGCGCAGTTGTCGGGCTTCGATCTCACTCTGCACGAGCGGCGCCGGCGCACGCTCGAGTTCGTCGTCACCGATCTGTTCCCGCACGCGGGCGATGTCACCAAGGCGGAGTTCTGGACCGGCTTGCGGCCGATGACGCCGGACGGCACGCCGATCGTCGGTCCCACGCGAATCCCGAATCTTTGGCTTGCGACAGGCCACGGCACGCTCGGTTGGACGATGGCCGCGGGCACCGGACGATTGCTCGCGGATTGGATGGCGGATCGCCCGACCGAGATCGACGTCGAAGGACTGACGCTGGATCGCTACGCGTCCTAGTGGCGCTCAACGATTGAACATTTCCCTCCCCCGCCTGCGGGGGAGGGGTAGGGTGGGGGCGCGCACGGCACGGTCGCAAGCAAGTGCACTAGGTATTCGCGTGGCGCTTAGCTTCTCGCCCCCACCCCTGCCCTCCCCCGCGCACGGGGGAGGGAGTCGTGCTCACTAGGGCCAAACCGCGCGGGTCGCAGGCGCCGCCGCTATCGCAACACGTCGCGCAACTTCTCCCACCCTGCAGGATCGTTGCGCTTCAGCCATTCGAGTTCGCGCCTGAGTTGCTCGAGCCGCCGTGGCGCCATCTCCTTCTTGATCTCGTCCACCTCGGCTGCGAGTTCGCGGAACTCCTTGATGCGTTCATCGTTGCCGGTCTGCGGCAACGCCTCCGACAGCGCCTCGACCGCGTCCATCAGCCGGCCGATCTGGCGACCGTAGCTGTGCTGGCTGACGATTTCTTGCTCGACGTCGGGCGCACTCGAATTCGCGCTGTTCACGATGACGTTGCCGAACGACCAGCCTGGATTGATCGGCTGCGTCAGCGACTGTGGCGCGACGCCGAACCATGGCACACGGCTGGATGCCGCGGCCGACCACGGCCACGCCCACCAAGGCGCTTGATCCCGATCCGAAGTCGCATCCGCCATCGTTGCCTCCGCGCAAGAGCGCATCGATGGTAAACGGATCGCGCGAATCGGTTGCCCCGTACCAATGTCGCCTCCATGAGCGGGATGGCAACGCACAGGCGCGCGTCTACCCTCCGGCGCCACGGGGAACGGGGAGCGAAGTCGATGAGAAGGATGTCGACACGCCTGCTGCAGGTGACGTGTGCAGTTTTCGGCTGGGTCTACTGCGTCGCTGCGTTCGGCGGCACCATCACCAGCTTCACGCGATCGCGACGCCGAACACGCAGGACACCGATCACGGTCACTACTGGGTCGGCGGCGAATCCGGCAACAACGGCAAGTGGTCGATACGCGCTGCGTGAAGGCGCGGCCGGGCAGTGGTACCTGGGCACGCCGCCGGGTTGCTAGCAGAAGTAGCGCCCCCTCTCCCCAACCTCTCTCCCGCGAGGCGAGAGGGGCTTCAGCGCGTGCCTTGCTCCCCTCTCCCCTTGCGGGAGAGGGGCCGGGGGAGAGGGGGATTTACAACGCAGCTCAGGCCTGCCGCGAGTGGTCCGCCATCTTCGCCAGTGCGATCGTGAGCGCCGCTCCGCCGAGCGTCTTGATGAGCCCCGCGTGTTGCGCGTAGAAGCCGCTCACCTTGTCGACGATCGAAGGATCCGCATCGTGCGCTTGTTGCAAGGCTGACTGCACGGCTGCGGGAGAAACGTTGGGCGAGGTTCCGAGTGAACTCCCTGCCGGCCCGAGCACGCTCTGCAGTTTTGCGAGGAGCGCCTGCTTCTGTTCGGGCGTCGCTTGCGCGAACATCTGAGAGGCCATCTGAGCGAAATCGGGCGTCTGGTCCGACCGGAACGCGGCCGCCAGGCCTTTGCTGACAAGATCGGGGGAAGCCTCGCGCGCTACCTGATCGAAGTGCTGCGCGGCAGCCGGGTTGGCCTGTCCCTGCGCAGCACCGGCGTTCAGGTACTGCTGCAGCAGGCCATCGAGTAGTCCCATGGCAAAACTCCTTCAAGCCGTTTTCTTGCGAAACACATGAAAAATCGCGAGAAGCACGATGGCACCGATCAGCGAGGCGATGAACCCGGCCCCTTCACCGGCCGCGTACCAGCCAAGCGCCTGGCCGGCGTAGGTCGCCACGAGGGAGCCGCCGATACCCAGCGCTGCGGTGAGAATCAACCCCATCTTGTCGTCGCCTGGCATCAGGAATCGGGCGAGCAGGCCCACGATGAGACCGATGATGATTGTCCAGATGAGATGCATGTTCACCCGCCTTCGTGTCGTTGTTGGTCGTGGCCGTCGTCCATCTTC
>Ga0335085_10011337_pt1 | contig 13240 bp, 12 predicted proteins | sample Lox_Sample_45_FD_206712 | JGI IMG/M metagenome (GOLD analysis project Ga0335085, IMG submission 206712) | Soil microbial communities from Loxahatchee National Wildlife Refuge, Florida, United States - Lox_Sample_4.5 | ecosystem: Environmental > Terrestrial > Soil > Wetlands | place: USA...
AACCAGTGGTGCGGCGGCGCCATGAAACGCGCGATGTCCGGAAAATTTGCATCGCCGTTGGCCGCGCGCATGGCGTGATGAAACAGGTATTCGTCGATCATGTTGTCAAAGCGGTCGATCTGGTCGCGCGACGGCCAGGCCGCAACGCTCCGCCACAGCATGGTAACGACGCTACGGACGCGCTCGACTTCCGGCCGCTCGAGCAGGCCGAGCGCGCGATCTTCCACCGCGCGCTGGGCAACCGTGGCAAGCGGGTTCTCGCTCATCGTCAACTCCGTCACGCAAGACCGAAGCGCTTGCTGTAGTCGGCGAACAACTCTTCCACCCACGCACGCTCGAGCCCGAATGCTTCATAGGAATAGGGGTAGCGCCCGTAGCGGTCGGCCGCATTCCCGGGATCGGCGAGCCAGGCCTTGATGCGCGTTTCGAATTCCGGACCGACCGCGAGGCCATGCCGATCATGGACTTTGCGCACCGCGCCGAGCGGGTCAGCGGAAATCTCGCGAAACGACAGGTGCAGGATGCGCGGGTCGTCGATCAGATCGCTCGCCATGAGCCGGTCGATCGCCACTTTCAGCCGCTCGACATGCGCTTTCGCCTGGCTCGACCAATCGTTGGGCTTTCCCCTGATCGTATCGAAAATGGCCGCTCGCAGCGCGACATTCGAGGCATAGATTTCGCCCAATGGGCGATGCGGCCACACGCAAAGCGCATCGGGATAGACCTCGAGCAGCGCATCGAGATTCATCTGGCCGCTCGGCCCCTTGCACACCCAGCGAGTCTTGCCGGAATTCCACTGCAGATGCTGCAGGAAGCTACGATGAAACTGGAATGCGCCCGCCTGATCGCCGCTCAGCAACGCCATCACGTCGAGCGTCGGCACGCGGTAGAAGTGATAGGGATACGCATTGCGGAAATCGAGCGTGAAGACTTCCTCGTCTTCGATCAACTGGAACGCGCCCTTGTCGACGTAAGGATGCATCGGCTTCTGGGCGGGGCAGAAATCCATCCAAGCTTCGACCTGCCGCTGCGCATAGGCGATCCGCTCGGCGACCACAGGTCCCGCGCCCGGCGGCGGCGACGGCGAATACATGTGCCAGGACTGCGGCTTGAGAACGTCGGGGTTCTCCGCCAGCAGCGAATGCAGCAGCGTCGTTCCGGAGCGTGCAAAGCCGATGATGAAGATCGGCCGGGTGACCGGCTCGCGTTCGATCTCGGGGAAGCGGCGCCGGTCGAGCGCAATCTTCAGCCGCGTCGCGAGCAGCCGCCGGATCTGCTCGCGCATCGCCTTGATTTCATCAACCGTGTAAGGCCCGCGTTCATTGATCCAGTCGACCATCCCGGTCACGCGCGCCAGGAGAGCCTGGTCCGCCATTCCATAGGCGCCGCTCTCGCGCTCCGCGAGCGCCAGAATGTCGGCGGTCGAAAGCGCGCTGTCGCGGGGTTCTGCATCGCTGGTCATGTTGATTGACGCGCTCCCTGGTCATCCCGCTGCGGTTCGGGCACTGTCAGTTTATGAAACGAGTGGGAGGTAGCAATGGAAAAGAAGCTGCAGGAACTGATCGACCGCCACGAGATCTGGCAGGTGCTGCAACGCTACGGGCGCGGGTTGGACCGGCTCGACCGGGAGCTCGTCCGTTCGTGCTATTTCGACGACGCGATCGAAGATCATGGCGCGTTCGTGGGCCGGCCGGACGACTTCATCGCGTGGGCAAACCAATCGACGATGAACTTCGTCACCCAGCACCACGGATTGATGAACCATTTCTGTGAGCTCGACGGCAATGATGCCTATGCCGAAACCTATTACGTGTTCACCGGCGTCGCGGAAAAGCCGCCGCATTTCCAGTCGATGGGGCGCTATATCGATCACTTTCAGAAGCGCGACGGCGAGTGGCGCATCGCCAATCGTGTGACCATCATCGAAAGAAACTTCGATCTCATGGAGAGCAGCCTCTTTCCCGTGGCGGCGGGCCCGGCCGACCCGCGCGGTGCACACACCGCCACGCGCGACCGCAACGACGTGAGCTATCAGCGCCCGCCAAGGCCGCGGCAACCACCTGGCAAGGGATGAACGCTCCGAGCGCGGACGCCTTCGTCCGCACCTGATCTTGCAACACCACGGATATTCGCGACCACCAATGTGTGCCACCGTCATCGGCGGACGAGGGCGTCGGTGTTCCGGGTACGATTTTCTACCGTTCGTCCCGGGAAACCGACATCCCCGGCCGGGGGCCGGATTCCGGTTGAAGCCTGGTCGCGTCGCGTGGCACGACAGACACTAGGGGTGTAGCGCGCGTGACCACGCCGGCGGCGAATCTCGACCGGTTCGGCGGCCGCCCCACGACACGTCGCGAAGAACGGGAGTGTACATCCGATGCAAGTGCAAGGCGGTGATGTTGCGAAGCAGGGCATCTGCCCGGTTGTCGGCGTCCTGGGCTCGCTGGCCGATCCCATCATCAATGCGCATCCAAAGGAATTCTATCACACCGTACGTGCGCAGGACCCGGTGTACTTCGACGAGAAGATCGGAATGTATCTCGTCACCCGCTATGACGACATCGTGGAGGTCTTGCGCGATCCGATCACCTATTCCGACAAGATGGGCTACGCGGCGATCTATGCCAGCGGCCACTTCGAGGAGTTCAAACAGATTCTCGAACGCGACGGCGGCGGCTTCTTCCCCGACGCGATCAAGGACGATCCGCCTGCACACACGCGCGTCCGCCGGCTGATGGAGAAGGCCTTCACGGCGCACCGGGTGAAGATGCTCGAACCCGGGATTACCGCCGTCATTGTCGACCTCATCGAAAAGCTTGCCGACAAGGCCGCCAAGGAGAAAGTCGTTGACGGGGTACACGAGTTCGCAATCCCCGTCACCATCCGCGTCATCTGCGAGCAGCTCGGCATCAGCCATTTCAATGCCGACAAGATCCAGGGCTGGTCGCAGGCCGTCACGGCGCAGATTTCGCAGATGCAGGACCACGAGCAGATGCTGGAGAACGCCAGGCAGATCTGCGAGCTGCAGAACTTCATCATCGCCGAGATGAAGGCGCGCGAGGCCGAGACGCGCGAGGACATGATCTCCGACATCGTTCACGCCGAGCTGGAAGACGGCGGCAATCTCACCTTCAAGGAAGCCGTGTCATTGATCCGTGCGCTGATCATCGCCGGCAACGACACGACCGCCACCGCGATCGGCAATCTTCTGTTCGTGCTGGCCACCCAGGCGGACGTGCTGAAGACGTTGCAGAGCTCGGTCGACGACGACCGCCTTCTCACCCGTTTCGTCGAAGAGCTGCTGCGCATCGAGCCGCCGGTCCGCGGCCTCGCCAAAATGACTTCGCGCGAGGTGACGCTGGGCGGCAAGAAGCTGCCGAGCGGTGCGCATATGCTCGTGATGTATGCCTCCGGCAACGACGACGAGACGAAGTTCCCCTGCCCGCACCAATTCGATCTCAACCGTTCCAACCTGGGCGTCCACGTGGCTTTCGGCGTCGGCGTTCACCGCTGCATTGGCGCCGCACTGGCGCGCATGGAGATCAAAGTGGCGGCGCGCGAGATCGTCAAACGCCTGGACAACCTGAAGCTCGCGATCCCGGTCGAAGACATCCGGTATCTGCCCACCGTGGCAACCCACACCATCAAGGAACTGCCGCTGACGCTTACCCGCCGGACCGCGGCAGCTTAGGAAACTCTCCTCGCAGGCCCTTCCTCCCCTGTGCGCGTAGCGCGTGGGGGAGGTGGATCGCCGCCCACCGGTCCGCGCGCAGCGCGGCCGGAGGATAAACTCCGCGGCGAGACGGAGGGGGCGCGACGGCTCGTAGCCTCATTCAGTCATTGGCGACATCGACCGGCTCCAGCACAGATGCGCCATGAGCGGAAATACATCCGGCCTCAAACTGTACCACTGGACATGCGGCTTAACTTTTGTATTCGGTCGAATACGGCTCTAGCGTCTGGGACAGCTAGGAACTGCGGAGTTCCGTCCAATGCGGGACTCCAGCCAGAGAAGCCGTTGCGGCCCACAATGCTGCTGCCAGCCGCAAAACGAATTGTACCGCTGCCGTCGCCCCGTTCATCAAGCGACAACTCTGGCAAGCGGTCGATCGCGAGAGCAGTGAACTTTCCGAAGGCGCCATCGCGGAGGATCAAGATGCGCTGACTAGTAACACCATACGCAGTACGAGAGCGCGCCCAAGCGTCCACGAAAAAGCGCCCAATCATCAGGTACAGCCCTACCAACACGAATGGTACGCCCCACAACGCGAAAAAACTGCCCGCTTTTCCAGCCCCACCAACACTCAGGACATTCCATTCCCAGAAAATGGCGAACCCACCCCACATAAGGCTGAAAGGAATGAGAAAACCGTCGCGCGCTGTCAGCATTAAGCCGCTATTCGGCTTGCCCGCCCACACCAGTTTTTCACCGGGCATCAGGCGGCCCTGAAATGCGTCGCTGTTCATTGCTCACTCCAGCCTTTCAATAGAGATTTTCCAGTATAGGACAAACTGCAATCGAGAGAACAGACGGCGATGTTAATAGGTTGACGGGAGCAATATTGTAAACGCGACGTCCAAGCAATGGAGATTGTTGGTCCTTTCACCTGTAAACGCTGAAATGGCTGACGCCCAAGATGGGCGTGCTCCCAGTCTCAAGGATGCAAGCGGCTCCTGGGACCGCGGACGCCCTCGTCCGCATCTGATGGTGAAGCATCGTTGATGATCGCAGTCGTCACGTTGCGTGAAGATCGGGCGCGGACGAGGGCGTCCGCGCTCCCAGGAGTGTCGGCGGTCTAGGAAGCGATCAGTCCGCCACTCTTCTGCTCTCCACGACGACGTCATAGGCGGTGGATTTCCGCAGTGGGTCACAACTTTTGCCCATCCGTGCGACTCGCCCAATGTCTGAAATCGGTCGGAGAGCGGCCACGTGATTGGCCCCCTCCGTCTCCCCCGGCTCAAAGCCGGGGGAGGAAGAATAAACTCGATGGGGACAGTTGCTCCTGTCACCGTAAGCACTCACTTCGGTGCCGGCGAGACGCCAGCGCTCCCAGTGGCGCACTCCCAGTGTCTTTCCTCCGCCGCGTCGATGGGCTAATCCAAACCATGCAGCTATTCGGAGAGGAAAGACCATGGGCAAGCCCCTGGACGGCAAGATCGCGCTGGTGACCGGTGCCTCGTCAGGGATCGGCGAAGGCATCGCGCTCGGGTTGGCGAAAGCAGGCGCAGCAGTCACGGTGTGCGCGCGGCGCGCCGACCGTCTCGACGCCATGGTCAAACGCATCGAATCCGAAGGCGGCAAGGCGCTGGCACTGGCCGGCGACGTCACCAACGCCGAGTTCGCCGAAAGCGCCGTCAAAAAGACGATCGAACATTTCGGTCAGCTCGACATCCTGGTGAACTCCGCCGGCATCATCCAGGCGAGCACGATCGAGAACGCCGATCTCGACGAATATCGCCGCGTCATGGACGTCAATGTGATGGCGCAGCTCTACACCTGTCGGGCCGCGATCGGACACATGAAGGCGCGCCGCACCGGCGACATCATCAACATCACCTCGCAGGCCGGCCGCAAGGTGGCGCCGATCTTCAATTCCTACTCGGCCAGCAAGCACGCCGCCAACGCGATGAGTGAAGCGCTGCGCCGCGAAGTGGGCGAGCATGGCGTGCGCGTGAGCATTCTGATGCCGGGCGCGACCCAATCCGAAGTCGCGGAAGGCATGAGCGATCCCAAATTCAAGGAGTTCATGCGCCACCATGTGAGCAAGGAAGGCGTCGTCATGCCCGAGGACATCGCCGACACGGTGGTGCTGATGGTGAGCCTGCCGCGTCGGGCGCATATTTCGGAGATCACGGTGCGTCCGACATCCGACGTTACGGGCTGACACCAGATACCATCTTGAAATTATCTCACGCGGAGAGAGTGAGCCGCGGAGATATCCGTGGCGTCATGAAGTGCCGAACAGTTCCTCGCGCAAGGCGTAGATATGAGCCGCACAATTTCCGCGCTTCGCGCAAGAAGCCGCGTCTAGAGCGGCGGATGCTCAGAGATCATTCCCCCCTCAATGTCATGGCCCGCGAAGGCGGGCCACCCAGGTTTTTCCCATAACGGATTTCAAAGAATTGGCCTGCATTCACGAGGATTTCGGTGACAGCTTGTGGCTTGACTACCTGGGTGGACCGCCTTCGCGGGCCATGACAAACCAGATTGAACAAAATGAGAGGTAGGTCGGTGCCACCTGGCGGAACAGCGTGCTTGTGATTCTAGATGAATAGCCGCTGCTCTAACCTTGACTTTTCCTGACATCCTCAGCGTCTCGCAATCTCCGCGTGAGAAAATTTGTTGGAGATTCCTCCAACTTCGGCAGAGCGCCAAAGCAAGTCTCGCCGGCTCCGAGTGCCGGGAGTTACGACAGGTCCTGGACCCGCTTCTTTGTCTTCGGCCGTTCCCAGACGACGCCCGGATACCCCTTCAGCGGCACGAGTTTCTCGCCGGTGTAGGTCCAGTCCTGCAGCTGTTCGATGGCAAGATGGTAGCGCGGCTCGCGGCCGGTGCGGCTTGTGAAGAGGGCACGCGGGATGTTGACCATGTGCGGCGCGCGCTTGCGTTCATAGAGAAGCGGCGTGCCGCACCGCTTGCAGAAGCTCCTCACCGCGCCGGTCTGCTTCTCCTCGAAGCGCGCAATGCGGCGCGCACCCTTCTTGATGCGGACATGCTTGCGCCAGCAGCCGACATACGTCGCATACGCCGCGCCGTGGGCCTTGCGGCTCGCCTGCGCATGATCATGCCAGGCCCAGAACGCGGGATAGTCGATCTCGATCTCGACATCGCCGCACAGACAGTGCCCGCTCACCGATTTTGCGGTGACGCTACTGGGAGCGCGTGCGTCCTCCGCCGTCAAGAGAAGGTGACGCGCAAGGACGCGCGCGCTCCCAGTTTCGCTCTAGAACCGTTGCGCGCCATCCAGCCGGATCGTCGTGCCGTTGAGAAAGTCGTTCTCGACGATGTGAGCCGCGAGCGTGCCGTATTCGTCCGGATCGCCCATGCGCTTCGGATTAGGCACCGTCGCACCGAACTTGGCCTGAGCTTCGGCATCGTTCATCATGCGCGAATAGGCGAGCGTCAGAATGGTGCCCGGTGCAATCGAAACCGCGCGGATGCCGAGCGGTGCCAGATCGCGTGCCAGGGTCAGCGTCATGCCGATGATCCCACCCTTGGCCGCCGAATAGGGCACCTGACCCGGCAGCCCCTCGAAACCGGCGATGGACGCCGTGTTGATGACCACGCCGCGCTGGTTCGACGCCAGCGGCGCGTTCTTGGCCATGGCTTCGGCGGCATGCGCCGTGACGCAGAAGGCGCTGTTCAGGAATACGTTCACCATGTGGGCGAAATTGGCCAGCGACAGCCGGCGGCCGTCCTTGGCGATGACCCGGCCGCCCGCATCCGGCGGCGGCGGCCCGCCATGCGCGACGACGGCGGCGCGCAGCGGCCCCAATCCAACGGCCACACTGACGGCGTTCGCGATCGAAGCCTCGTCGAGAATGTCCGTGTGGACATAGACCGCCCCGTTGCCCACCTCCTTTGCCAGCGCCTCGCCGCGTTCGTCGGCGATATCGGCAATCACCACTTTGGCGCCCTTTTGGGCTAGGCGGCGAACAGTGGCACCGCCAAGGCCGCCGGCCCCGCCGGTCACGAGTGCTGAAGCGTTTCTGATGTCCATATCGGTCTCCTGTAAGTTGCGGGTCTGGTTGTGATGTCCTGGCCGGCGAAGCCGATCGGCCAATCAATTCAACAGTTTTTTGATGCGCATCAAAGTCCCCGGGCCGGGAATATGAAAGCCTGACCTCAGTTGCAGCCGTACCAAGCTGGAGGTCTCAGATGGAACACCAAGTACATATCGCGGAATTGCCCGATGAAAACAGGTTCGCCAGGATCGTTGCTGCATTCTTCGTGGCGGCGATGGTTGCCGGCGGAACCGCGTGGTTCGTCTACGGTTCCGGGCTTTGGGCACCGGCGGTTCACCACGTCGACCAATAGCCTGGTCGGGGGCGGTCCGGTAGCGACAGGGTCCGGTAGCGACAGTCCATCCGCTGCCGGACCGCTTGCGGTCGGGCGGTTCAGTGCGCCTGGTCTGACACCCGCCGCTTCGCACCCTGCGGCAGGATATAGAGCGTGATGGATTGCGCGGGGACAGTGTCCGTGAGCGTCCCGCCCGACCAGCCGATGCCGGCAAGGTGCTGGATCGAATTGGTCGACGTAAGCCGCCACACTTGCGCGCTGCCGGACTGGGCGCAGTTGGCGAGGGTCAGTTTCAGCGATGTCGCCGCCGCAACCTTGTTGATCACCATTACGGTCAGTGCGCCGTCTTTGCTCCGCAGGGCCGCAAAGGCGGACAGGCTGTCGGCATTGGGCGCCACGGCGGATACGCTCGTATCGCCGAAAGTCGAATTCGCCCCGTCATAGTTGCGGTACATCTGCATCGCCTTGTAGGTCGGCGTCGAGCTCGCAGGCACGGTCCAGCGCGTCGCCATGTCGAGACCGGTGGCGCCGAAGATGCCGAAGATATCCGCCTGCGTGGTGGCGCCGTTGATGTGCGCCTCGTCGCCCCAATTGTACTCCGTGACCGCAACCGGTGTGCTGGCGTAATACTCCTGGCTCACCCAGCTCTTGAGGCGCGGGATCAGCGCAACCGCCGCGTTGATCCAGCTTTTCGATACGTAGTTCGGATCCCACAGTTCGCGCGTCGACTGATTGCGCAATAGCTGCATCTGCTGGGAGTCGTCGTCGCCGTATTCGCCGCTTTGCGGATAGTAGTGGACGCTGACGACATCGACCGGCTTTCCCACGGCCTTCCATTCCGCGAGCAGCCAGGGGAGATAGTCCATCCCGCCCTGCTCCTTCTCGTGATCGGGAAACTTCTTGTAGCCGTGATTGGCTGCGTATTGCTGGTCGAAGCCGGAATAGAAATACGCTTCCCAGCCCCATTCCTCCGGCGCCACGATTTTCGCGTTGGCATCCAGCCCTTTGATCTTCGCCGATTCCGCGATCACCTTGTCGCGATACTCGTCGGCATGCGGACCGATGGGGTGAACGTCGCGGTGGGTGGAAAACCAGATGCTCGCTTCATTGTCCATCAGGTAATAGGGAACGCCCCCGGCCCTGGACCTGCCCCAGGTCTGTACCAGGTGCTTGATCCATTTCTGCTCGGCCTTGGGCGAATCCTTCACATAGGCATCGTTGGGATCGTTGCCCGTGATGGCGGTGACACAGTCGGTTTTGACGCCATCGCCCGCATCGGGGAAATAGGGATCGGTTGCACATTGCGCGCCATACCTGGAAACCGAAAAGCTCGGCAGAATCGTCCGCCCCGGTCCGAGATTGGCCACCCAGCCGATGAGCGGCACGGTGAGCATCGCCAGCGCGCCGCCGGATTTCGAATCGGAAACAAAACTGTCGGCTTCCTCGCCGGGCACCGCGCTCGGCTGCGGATAGCTCTCGAAATACCAGTCGTTATCGAGGTTCTGGGCATTGGTCGCCCAGTTGTATGTGCTCATGTTGTTGCCGCCCATGCGGTTGAGCGGTGCATTCAGCGCGGCAAGATCGGTGGGCGAGGCAAAGGCGACGCCGTAAACCTGCGGATTGATCGGATGCCGGTTGGCGGCGGCATCGACGGCGACGGTCACGCCGGCCGCGTGCGCGTTGGCGATTGCGGCAATATTCGCCGCAAAGAGCAACAGAATTTTCCCGACGTTTCGCATCTGCCATCCCGCTGGATATCCCACAATCCTACCTCGTTGCCGGCCTGGCGAAAACGCCCGCAATGCGTTCTGAACCGAAATCGGCGTTGGGATCCTTAACCAGAAGTGTACGACATCAATATTCATTTTATCACAGACACGGAGATCACGGAGGATTGGGCGAAGGGCCTCACAAGATCAGCCAGCTTCCGGAAATTATCATTGCGCTTCGCGCGCCTGAACTTTCTCCGCGTCCTCAGTGTCTCCGTGGTGAATTCTGTCTGCAGTGTCACCGGCTTCAGGAGCGGGACGTCAACCTTTCGCCCATTCGAGCGGCAGGTGATCGATGCCGAACACATTGCCGGTATGAAAGGTGTAGCGCTCGCCCGGCGCCATGCGGATTTGCCGGAATCTCGAAAGGAACGCCTCCAGCGCAATGCGAATCTCGCGCTTGGCGAGCCGCAGGCCGAGACATGTGTGCGGCCCGGTTCCGAACGCGATGTGGCGTACCGGTCTTTCGATATCGACCCTGTGGGGATCGTCATAGGCTTGCGGATCGCGTCCGGCGAGCGGCAAAGATGTCAGCACGCGATCGCCGGCACGCATCAGCACGCCGTGAAACTCGAAATCGTGCCTGACGCGGCGCTGGCTCGATGCGGCGGAGAACGCGCGCAGCAGTTCCTCGATGGCCTGCGTCATGTCGGAAGGATTGACGCGCAGCCGATCCTGCAACGGCAGATCCTGCGCCAGATACCAGAAGATCCAGCTCAAGGTGCTGTAGACCGTATCCAATCCGCCGATGTACATCAGATAGCAGACGCTCAGCATCTCGGTCTCGGTCAACGGCCGCTCGTTGTTGTAGCGCGCCGATACGATGCCCTTCATGAGATCCGATGTCAGTTTGGCGGTTTGCTCGCCGACGAACTCTTCCAGATAGGCGAGGATCGACGTCATCGCCGCGATCTGCTGTTCCGGTGAAGACGGACGCAGCATGCCGCGTTCCCAGCTCAGGAAATCGTTGAGCCGTTCCCTCGGCATGCCCATCAGGTCGAGAAAAATATAGGACGGAAACCTCTCGGCGAACTCGCCGACGAACTCGCACGCATTCGCGTCATGGAAGCCGGCAATCAATTCGTCGCAGGCAGCGCGCACGGCACCGTCGAGCGCGTTCACGCTGGCGGGCGAGAAAAACGGCTCCAAGGCTTTGCGGTAGAGCTGCTGCCGGGGCGGATCGTATTCCAGCGGGATCAGCTTCCAGTCCCGCCCGATCGCCGCCATGAACTGGCCGTTCTCGCTGGAGAAGTGTTCGTGATCGGTGAGCACTTCGCGGATGAGTGCGTTGCGCGTGGGAATCCAGCCGGGATTGCGGCGGTCGACGAAGCTCGCCCACACAATATCCGGCCCGTCGTGCAGATGACCCACTCGGCGAAACGGATCGCCGTCTTCCGCCGCGAACGCTTCGTAATCGCGGTCCCACACGAGTTCGGCCGGAACATGGCCGGGAACCGAGTGCATTGATTCCGACGTCATCGTAGTTGCTTTCTCCCTGCAATTTTTTTCACGCGCCGCCGAGAAACCGCATCCGCCAGAACCCGGCAATGGTACAAGCGAGCAGAAGATCGCCGTTCGGCTCGATCGAGAAGCGGTGCAACAGCTTGTGATAGGCGGGCAGATTGTCGTGGCCCTCGCTCGCCAGCTGCGCGCTCGTCCAGCCCAGCACCGCAAACGAGTCCAGATCGACGCTCCACACCCTTTGATTGATGCCGTCGGCGACGTACATGAACTTGCCGTCCGGCGCGAATGCCAGATCGAATGCCGAGCCGAACTGCTGCGTGCCCGGAGCGATCATCACCTCGCGCAGGAAACGCGCGCCGCCGGGGACGCGCTCGAACTCCTGCACCCGGCATTTCGTGCGGTCGCACACATAGAGCCGGCCATTCGGGCCGCGCGCCACCTTGTGCACCGGATTGCCGAAACTCTCCTCCGGTGAAAGCGCCGACGGCCGCTTGCCGTAAGCGCCCCACATGCGCGTGAATGCGCCGGTGTCGGAGTTGAAAGCAATGACGCGGTGATTGCCATAGCCGTCGGAGACGAAGACCTCGCGGTTGGCAACATCGTGGAAGCACGTCGTGGCGCCGTTTCCCAGCAGCTGCGTGTCATCGTCGTTGCCGGGACGGCCGCGCTGGCCGATACGAAGCAAAAGCTTGCCGGACGGCGACAGCTTGAGCACCGCGGAGTCGCCGGGCCGATAGCCGAACACCCACAGATTTCCTTCGGCATCGCATTCCAACCCTTCCGGACCGGAAGGCCATTGCGATACGCCGTCGACGTGAGGAACATGATCGGCACCGCCCCACGCATCGATCAATTCGAAATCCGGACTGAAGCGCGCGACATGCGGCAGGTAGTCGGTAGGATCGTCCGCGACGACCGCGCCGTGATGCAGTATCCAGAGATCGCCGTTGGGCGCCCGCGCGGATGCGATGGCCGGGCCGAGCGCTTTGCCCTGCGGGAGCCGCAGCGGAACCGGTTCCAGCCGCGTGGAAAACCGTGGGCGCGGATTCTCGGGCGTGCGTTCCACGACAGCCTCCCTTTTTCTTATGCTGTGCGATCTTAGGCACGAGCCGGCTTGCAGCGAAAGTGTATAAATACCGGCCACGCGGAACCGTCATACGGACCCGCAACGCCAATGGGGAGGACATCGCGATGCCAACCGACGATCAGCACCTTTCGGTTCAGCTGCAGGAACTGCTCGACCGGCAGCAGATCACCGAGGCGCTTTACACCTATTGCCGCGCGGTCGATCGGGTGGATCGGGAGCTCGGTTATTCGATCTGGAACGACGGCGCCGAGGTGGACTACGGCGAGGCGATCTTTATCGGCAGCGCGCGCGGCGTGATCGACCACATCTGCGATTCCCATCTTCACGGCATCGCCCATTCGCACCAGCTCGCCAACATCCTCATCAAGCTCGACGGCGACCGCGCCCGGAGCGAAGCCTATATAAACTCCGCGATGCACATGAAACGCGGCGAACAGCTGCTGCAGGTCAACACGCGCGGGCGCTACCTCGATCGCTGGTCGAAGCGCAACGGCCGCTGGGGCATCGACAGGCGCGTGTTCGTCGCCGACATCAACGAGGTTCGCACGATCGAAGCCGGACCCATTCCGCCGCGCCTTCGTCTGGATCGCAGCGATCCCTCCTACGCGCATTTCGCCGGTTCGACGTAATTCCTGGGGGCGCGGACGCCCTCCTTTGATGTCATGCCCGCGAATGCGGGAACCCAGCAGGCGTGCGTCCGCGCGCCTGTGACAATTCGGCGGACACGGGGATGGAATGGCTTGGGAACACTACTATTGCTTATTCAGCCGCGGACGCGGCTGAACTGGGTCCCCGCCTTCCAGTCTGTGAGAGAACTGCTGTGGCAGCAATCTTTTGCGGGCCCGCGACGCAGGATTTGATCGGCTCATGCGGGACCAGGGCGCAAGATTGCGAGCAGGT
>Ga0335085_10011338_pt1 | contig 13240 bp, 19 predicted proteins | sample Lox_Sample_45_FD_206712 | JGI IMG/M metagenome (GOLD analysis project Ga0335085, IMG submission 206712) | Soil microbial communities from Loxahatchee National Wildlife Refuge, Florida, United States - Lox_Sample_4.5 | ecosystem: Environmental > Terrestrial > Soil > Wetlands | place: USA...
CGATGACCGACTCGACGGGAGAATTGACGCGGCTACCTATGACAAGAAAGCAAGTGAGATCCGTGGGCAACAGGAACAGATCCGGCAAAAGATCCGGACCACCGAGTCGCAAATGCTTCCTCCCGCAAGCGAAGCCGTCGACCTGATGATGCTGACCAGCAAGGCAGCCGACCTGTATGTGGCGCAACCCGTGGCGGAGCGGCGCAAATTGCTGCACCTTGTGCTGAAGGAGGCGTCATGGAAGGGGGGCGAGTTGCGGACCTTGCTCCGGGAGCCATTCCAGGAATTACGACTTTCGAACTCCGGAAGTGATGGAAACTGCAAGGGGTTATGTCCCGGCGGGCCGAATTTTGATAACTGGCGGTGAGGGTGGGATTCGAACCGATCTATCAGTTTTAGAATCTGTAAGTTACAGATTCTTCGTTGCTCGACGTGCCATATTTGCTATTGGTTCCACCGACCATTGCACGCTATTGCACGCTGACCTTTATACCGTCTGGGGGCGGAGGGGGGATCGGTGGTGTGTCGAAGCGCAAAGGAACCGTAGGATGATCCGCGATCTTTTCAACAGCCGTTGAAAAGGCAAATATGGCCAACACAAACACTGCAATTAAGGTGCGTGCTCGAAGGCGCCATTTTGAGCGCAGAATGCCACAGAACCAACCGATGAGGAATCCGATAGGAACTAGCACTAACAATTTTTTTGATCGGGGCCAGGGATCACTCCAGCTCGTGATTTGATTCTGTCCTTCGAGAACACCACTCACATCTATCGTGACGTTGGTCGGGCCCGCAATGTCGAATTCAACGACGATACCATCGTTGTGTTCTAGAATCTTCCATGATATTCCGACCTCTCCCTGCGCCATCTTCGAAGTATTAAGAAATGGGAAAACGACCTTGTCTCGATTGACATAGTCGAGTGTGGCCTGAAGGATCGGAACACGCGGGGTAGTTTTGAGCGTGATTGGGGCCAGAATGTCAGTGCCCTTGATCGATTTCTTACCCCCATTCCACAAACCCACCTTAACTACAGATATGTCTGTCCAAACAGCCTTCCCTTTATACAATACCTGGAGATCTGAAAGTTGACCATTTTTAAGGATAGTCGCTCTGGTGGGATTGACGTAAAGAATCAGGTCGCGTCGCTCAATAGAAATCCAATATAAAAAGATGGCGAGCCCAAGCGACATGACACTCGCTATCGAGCCAATTAGACCCCACAGCGGATTATTGGCGTACCAGCCTAACAAAATGCTAGTTGGACTCGGCCTTTGAGGGGTTGGGGCCTGTTCTGGAGCCATTTTGACAATTCTACCTCACTGCCTTCTTCTCCCTAGCGTAGATCTGGGAGGGATTTTCGCGGTAACAGCCTTGCACCTTGAGTCGCCCAGCCGAGGTGATGTCCCCGATCCGGGCGGCCCGCCATGGGCTTCACGGTTTTCCTACCTTAGCACGCGGCCGGCGGGTGATCGGTGGGCGTCGTTCGTCGAGCGACGAGCAGGTGTTTGTGCTGAATACTTGCCGGCGCCGGGCCTTCCGCGTTAAAACGGAGTTAAGATGCTGCCGTGGCTCAATGCGAACGCCCCCGCAATCCAGGCTATTTGCACCGTTGCGACTGTTTTGCTGACTCTATTTCTAGGGTTAACCACCCTTTGGTATGCCCGCTTGACTGGGCGTTTAGCTGAACTGAGCAGAATCCAATTCAGCACGAATGTCCGGCCAAACCTGGAGATCTTGCTCAAGTCGGGTGACGGTCTGCCCCTTAACCACGTTGAATACAGATTTCATAACATTGGCGAGCACCCAGTCTCGATTTGGAATGTGGTCTTCACAATTCATAACGAAACAAAGACCACAAGCTACCGATCTGAGCACTTCTACCACTGGACGTATGCGTTCAGAACGTTGATGCCTGAAGCTACGCTCAGCGAGATTGTTGACCTTACCCCCTGCGCCGAAATAAAGCCACGTTGGGTCAAGCGGCGCGGTACCGTTATTCGACAGTATACCGAGGTCCATGTTGACTGCTCCGATCTATCGCACAGCGCTCAGCACTGCTTCATCGCAACGACACAGGGGGCATTCGAACATTCTCCACATTTCTTTGTTCAACCATCACGAAGTCGGTACAACTTAGTTTACCTTTCTCACAAAGCTTGGGCATGGCTGAGCGGTAACTATCGGGATGGAGTGTGGACCGTGAAGGCGAGAGTTGCGCGACCTAAGCTCCCACCTAAATTTCGGGACTATGATTTCAGGTGATAGGCTGCCCCGCCGGGTTATTGAAAGCGCCGCCGTGAGCACGCAGCCAAAGACCTAGTCCGGCGTGCAAACTCTTGACCTTTTACAGGGGAGCAGTAGAGAATACAGTCATGGACACCTCCCTGTTCACCACAATCAGCGCTATTGCCGGAGCGGTGTCCGCTGTTGCAACTTTAATTAGATCACTTCGTGAATCAAAAAAGACCTCTAGTGGCCCAATTGAAGCTCCTACGGAAGTATCCCTTTTAAAAAAACGAACCTTTCGTCTAGTACTCTAACAGGGGGGATCGGACATAAGTACCAGGGGTCGCAAGCCCCCTCCAGCTATACTTAGACAGTTTCCCCCGCACCCTTACACGCCGCCTGGACAGCACCCGCCCAATCCCCAGGCGCCGGCTGGCGGAACAGCCGCACGAGCGGATACCATGCGGACGTTTCGCCCTCGGATCTCCATCGCCAATCGCAGGGAGTCGGCAAAACCACGAAGGTGGGCGTGATGCCGCCGGCCAGGTGCGCAACGAAGGTATCAGCGCTGATGACCAGATCCATAGCCGCAATGCGTGCGGCCGTGTCGAGCATATCGGGCGCATCTTCGACACTCGTAACCGGGAATGTCAGATGCTTCAATTGGTCCTGAGCATTCCGGCTCGCGGCGCCACAATGCGCGGCGCCGTTGCGCTGGAACGAGAATAGACGCACGCCTGGGATATCCGCGAGTGGTGCGAACAGTTCGGCCGGAAATGAGCGCTCGGATTGCGACGCAGCCCAACACAGACCGATCTTGAAGCCATCCTCACCGATGAGTTGCCGCGCGCGTTCCATTCGGTCAGGGGGAATATGTGGGCTGAATGGTGGCGGAATGCTATCCGGGCGCGTGTCGAAGATGATGGGCAGTTTCGCGAGCTGGACGGCGAAGTCGAAAGTGGAAGCGTCGGGCGTCGGGCGTCCCTCGTCGCTCGATGTGCTGCGATACAGAACGCGCTTGGCTGCCAGCGACACGGATATCGAAGCGCCTGGTAGCGGCACGATTTCGTCGATCGCATCCCACTCGCTGAAGAGCGGCGCCAACGGTTCGGCCATCGCCGCAATGACACGGCCGCCGGCCGCCTTCACGGCGGGCAAGTATCGCGCGAATTGGACAACATCCCCCAAGCCACCGGAACAAACCACCAGAATGGTCTTACCATTGAGCGGGCGCCCATCCCAGAGGTATTCTGCAGGGATGAAACAAGGGCCGCAGTAGCCCAGGTTCAGGACAGCGTTATACAATCCCCACGACGGCGGACCGTAATTGCCGGCCATCAATTCGCGATACGCCAGAACGACTTCAGGGAGCTTGCCGGCTGGGAGAATTGCCCTTGCCGCCTCTTCCTGTTTCTGGGCGCCGGCTGTGTCGCGGTGAGCGAGGAGATAGAAGGAATACGTCAGTCGGATCTTGCCCTTATTTGACGCGGAAGTCCAAGGGGTGCTCTCCAAACTGACAGCGTAATCAAGGATGGAGCGCGCGTCGGAAGTGTCGTTTTCGGTTGTGGCGACAATGGCGCACATTACGGCGTCAAAGTCGCGCGGCGCCAACTGAAAAGCCAGGCGCGCGTACCGTTCGTATTTCGCAGTGTCGCGCAGTGCGAAACTGACATCCGACAACAAGACGTACGCTTCGCACCGATGTGGCTGGAGTTGCGCGGCGCGCGCCGCGTGACCCGTGGCTTTCTGGAAGTCTTGCGCCTTGAGGGCGGCGTAACAGTTTACGATATCCTCACGGTAGAGGGCGGCCAACAAAGAGCCGCCCATCATGATGGCGACGCATGGATCGATGATTGTTGCCGGCATTTTAAGGTTTGGGATTAGCCTCGCGCGTGGGATAAGTGGCACGAGGTTTACTTAATTCCAGTGTAACGTAGGAGCAAAATTCTGCTTAGCGAGTGATAAACAGTCATAGCCGTTTTCAATTCCCAATTGGTAATCATCTGAATCTGGCGCCGTCGCGGCAGGGGCTGGAAAGCGCCGAGGTGCCCTTTTTCTGATACGGGGGGTTGACCTTAGTCAGGCGCGCCCGCAGCGCGGGCGCCCTCCGGCGCCGGCCAGGCGTCGCGCGTCGAGCTGCGATAAACGCGCCTTGCAAGCCAATAGCCAATCGGCGGAATTCAGCATCCAAAATTATTTTGTCAACGCTTTAACAAGCGTTGACAAAGCGGAGGCAATCAAGTACGATCAATTCATGGGCAAAAGACCGAAATGCACCAAAGCTGTCGCTTACATCCGCGTCTCCACCGGTAAGCAGGATCTTTCTTTAGATGCCCAGGAAGAGCGCATCAAAGCCTATTGCCTGGCGTATGGCTTGGAGCTTGTTGAAGTGATCCGCGAGCGCGCGGTAACCGGTAAGCTCAAGCTTAATAAGCGGCCAGAGGGCAAGCGGATTGCTGGACTGACGGCCGCCGGAGTCTGCCACATTGTTGCCCTCAAGCTTGATCGGCTCTTTCGTAATGCTGGGGATGCCCTCGCCCATGTAGAGGAATGGGAACAAGCGGGAATCGCCTTGCACCTGGTGGATATGGGCGGCCAGAGCGTCAATACCGGATCGAGCATGGGGAAAATGTTGCTCACCATGTTGGCCGGCTTCGCCGAATTCGAGCGAAATATGATTGCAGAGCGAACAACTGCGGCCCTGAACTTTAAGAAGTCTCATGGTGAAGTCTACAATCACGTCCCGTTCGGCTACAGCGCTATCAATGGTTCCCTGGTACCGGAGGCAGCGGAGCAAGCTGTAATCGCAAGAATGACCGCTCTGCGGAGCCAGGGGAAGTCTTACCACGCTATTGCGGACACCCTTACGGCCGATTCAACCCCAACCAAAGCCGGCGGAGCCTGGCATGCGCAGACCGTGTCCAACATCCTGGCCGCGGCCGGTAAGGCTTAAAATGCTGCGGCGCCCGCGGTCCAGTGTGGGCCGCGGATCCTGCCGGCATTCTCCCGCACTTATCGGTTAGCGCGCGGTAAGTTAGTGAACGTCGCTAACTTGCATGAATTGCATTTGACAGGGGGAATCTGCCGGCATAAGTTTGCAGTTAGCGCGCGAGTAAAAAAGCCTTGCCATCTGACTGTTATATCTGGTACAGTCATCTGGAATCGCGCGCGGATTCAGCGGGCAACTGAAACCGCGCGCTAAACCGATTCACGAGAGAGTGTCTCATGAATGATCTGGACAATAGCGTATCACGACGTTTGTCTTGGCAGCGCAAGCGGAAGCTTCATCTATGGGGCTTTTATCGCTTAGACGAGTCCGACCTCCCTTTCCTCGCAAAGTGCAGGATCAGCAACCAAGCTGATAAGCGGCCGGACCCGTTGCTGAGCTTCAGCCGTTCCACGAGTTGGGGATATCACGACAAGGCGCGTTGGGTGACATTCGCCCATGAGGCAGCTCATCGGCCGGAGTCGCGGCTCATCGAGCTGCTGATAAGTAACCCCCGGAACACACCGGACATCATCGCGCTCGTCATCACGGAATACTGGGCTGAGAAACGGCGCATCCTGCACGCGGGGGAGTAGCGCGCGTCGCGCGTCGCCTGGCCGGCGCCGGCCGGCGCGCGGCGCCCTACGCGCCTGGCTCCGGCTCGGGCTGGATATCGATCGGCTCGGCCGGCGCCGGCAGCGAAGGTAGATTGTGGACGCTATGGTATCGGCCGGCATCAGCAATTCGCGCTGCCGGATCTTCGCCGACTGTCGCCAAGCTAATCGCCAGGCGTTCGGCTGCGTCGGAGAGGTCTGGACGAGCCAGGATGGCCGCAATGCGCGCTTTGAGAGCCGCAGTGTCCTCGTTGATTGACGCCTTGACTTGGACGGCTGAAAGCTTCGGGTGCAAAAACGGCATCAGATCCGCCGCGGCCTTCGCGCGAATGGCGAGCGGTGCGCGACGATTGTTCACGAGCCACCAAAGAAACGACGCGGGATCTTGGCCACCGTATTCCTCGCGGAGTTCTTCCATCTTGCGAGTCTTCAGGTTCGCGGCGCCTGGGGGGCGCCCCACGCGTTTACCATTTTTAGTCAGTCGTTCGGACATAACATTAGTTTCCTCAATCACATACACAGGTGTTGTGATAATCGCTCATGCGAGCGGCTCATGTTGGCTTGGCGCTAATCGCTACAGCTTGTAGCGGTTGCGGGTGTTAGGGGCACTAAAAGCGACGTTTTCTCTGGCGCCTTCAGTAGCTACACCACTGTCCGAGCCACAACTCAACGCGACGGCCTTGCGGGCTGCCATTCCACTCACCCACACGTGTGGGTGCTGCGTCTCTGTAGGCGAAGAAACAGCGACATGCGGTGTGCTCTCTTTAGAGAGAGCACACACGTCCGCGAGATTGTGATTCGAATATCGCGCGAACGCACCCGCGAGATTAACCAGTGTTTATACAGGATGTTACGGACAATCGCGCGGAATCTCTCGGTGCATCCGCGCGATATTTCCACAGTTCCAACTCCCCCCAAAAACGACCCGGCCGCGAGATTATCTCCATGCGGTTCTTTCACTTGTGGGAATCTCGCGGATCGCTCGTCGCGCGCCGCGCGATTCTCACCCGTGTGAACATTGATCCGCGCGATTTCCTTCCAGTTATCTCGCGGCAAATTTTCGGCGAGATAGAACAAACACTTGTAGTAGCGAAAACACCTCGCAAAGGTGTACATCAGAACAGCTTCTCCTCGGAAAGGCGGTATTGTGTTGTAGGGCCAGCGCCTTCTCGTAAGATCGTTCCGAGGTTAACTTGATTATTCACGTAGTCTCTGACCGCGTCGCGGGTTATTCCTTCCTTGGCGGCTGCCGACGCCAGCGCTGACATTCTCTGCGGTCGATCGAAGGACAGTAGCTCGCCAATGACGGCAGCAATCTTCTTCTGCCCCACCTGGCCACCGCTTCGCAGGAGCCTGAACGTTCCCTCGGCGTATTGGTACTGCTTGCTCTCGGCCAGCCCGATTCGGCTCTTGAAAGGCGCGATAGTGATCTCACCGAGACCGACAGGTTGACCATTCGCCGGCCGGTTCGTCACCAGGTAAGCGCAATCAACACAGTCCAAGATGCCCGACGCTCCCCGGAATTTCTCTGAAGTCTCCGCCTTGCCAGCGTGGTGAATTATCACGACCGTGGCCCCCAATGTAGTCAATAGGCGCCACTTGTCCATAACCTGTCGAACCTCGGCGGATTGATTCTCGTTGCATCCGTCAAGAAACGAAATAAGCGAGTCGATCACGATAACTGGCTTCAAATTGCACTGCGAAATCCAGGAGGTTACGATAGGCGATGCTGGATTCACCGCAGTTTCGCGTTCCCACACACCCCACACGTGGAAGTTATCACGAGGTGTTATGCGAAGCCGTTCGAACCGCTCTTGTACGGCCACAATGGGGTTTTCGCGGTCCAAAAACAATATCGGCCGGCCTTCGTCGCTGAGGTCTCGCGCCAGCGCGGTAATGAAAGTGGTCTTACCGTGGCCAGCTAACCCGGTGAACATCACCATGGTACCTTCGATCACCAGGTTATCGCCATCTAGGTAGGTAACATTGACCTTTGGCTGCTTCCAGAAATTCGTAAGATCTGAGATTGACTGTATTTTGGATGCGCTTGGAGTCTGCGGAATTTGTTGTAACTGTGCAATGAAGGCTTGTCGGGAATTGCCGTTATTGGTGTCCATTTGTGGTTTCCCCAATGCTTGCAATCACGCGTGCGATTGTTCGCGCTCCTACCCGATTCCATTTTTGGATGCGGGCCGGAGCCTGGCACAGTGCAGACCGGCGGAAAAGGCGATCTAGCGAAATGGCGTCAGCGCCAGTCCAATAAGCCAGGACATTCAACAGCGCAAAATCCGCAACTGAGTGGTCATTGCCGTGTAAGCTGATGTCGCCGTCGACGAACAGCCGGCGGAATTTTTCGCCCTGCTTGGAGTGCAGAATGGTTGCGCACAGCTCGAAATCTTCTCGCTCCTGGCTTCGTGCGATCTCGGCCGGATCTGGCGAATGCTGCTCCATGATCGCCAATAGCTCAGGGTCGATGTCTTGGATTGCGGACGCATCGCTCGTCGCGCATCGCTCGTCGCGAAAAGGGCCGCGGTTGCCGAACAACTCCAAATGCCACCCCGCAAGCTCCGCCTGGCGTCCGTGAACATCCCGCGGTGTACCTTGGATGTGGTATCCGGTAACGGTCAGGAATCGTAAACCTCGACAGATCCAACGCGATTGCCGGCGCCTGGCAAACGGCCTTTGATGAAAATTCGCACACCGGAGCCAGAGGGCGAAATCTCGCTATAGCTCGCCATCCGCCGTATGATAACCTGTGCTAATTCGGCTATGACACCGTCGTGAATGCAATGGTCTAAGTCGATTCCTACGATGCCCGAAGGGTTTTCACGACGGCCCAACATGAATCCGATTCCAGCTATGCCACGATGCTGGTTTGACGCTGCAACTCTGTGCGCGTCCTCGAATGTGCCCCAGGTACGCTCGTCATTGCTGCGCGCGTATCCTAACCCGTTGTTTGGCTGCCGCGGTGTTTTAGTTCGACGGCTTTCCCGCTCTTCATAGCCCCATAGGACCCAATTCGGGATAATCCGGAGGGTTTCGGGAACGGACTCCGGCGCCGGCAAAAGAGGTGTGTTTTGCGCCGCTGGCCTTTCTTCGATTTTTCCCATTTTCTTTTCTCTTGTTCTTGCCGCTCAGTAAATGCGCCGTCGCCAATACACCGGCCGGCCAGGTTCGCCGAATCCCGGCGGAGGCACCCAATTTGGCCCCCACGGTCCGTACCCCTGCCAGGCACGGCGCATCAAGCGTGATGCCACCTCATCTTCTTCTTCGCTGCTCCAAGCCCACCACGGGTGCGTAATCTGGACTGTCTCCGGCCGCGCCGCTCGCAAGTAGGACACGAACCGCGACATGTTAGGCGCGGGCAGTAAGTGGCGCGCGAAAAGTCGATGGAGTCCTTCGCCGTCGACGTATATATCCCTGGCTCTGACTCGGTCGGTTACGTGACGCCCATCACCATCGCACAGCGTTACCGCGAGGCCTAACGGGTGAAGAGCGCTTGACAGAAGCAGCGCGGTTACCTTCGGCCAACTGATGTTTTCGCCTTCCTGTGGGATGGGGATGCAGTTGTCTGGCATGACTGAAAAATCTGCGGCGCGCCGCTGCGGGAGTAGAGCGCGCGGCGCGCCGTGCCCGGCCGCACGTGGGCAGTCCCGCGGCCGGAATCTCGTTACCCGCGGTTCTCGCGGACCCACCGCGCGATGCCGGCCGCGAGATAGCTTTGCTCGGCGGGCGTCAAATCCACAGTTCGCTTGTTTAACAGTGTCTGCGTGTACTGCTCTTCCGCTATGGCCTTGGCCGTGTCGAAGAGCTGCCGCTGCCGCGGATCGGCCGGCGGTTCCTGCGTTAAGATTTCGGGCTTCGGTGTTGTTGTCATTTGTTGGAGTCTCCTAACAGCGTGATGTGAAGTTTGCGGCGCGTCTCCGCCATCTCTCGCGAGTGGGCTTCGACGGTGCGTTTGGCGGCTTGTTTCTCGTGAGCCGCCCCTCGGCAATATTCGTCCAGTTGTTCGACCACGGGGCCAAAGTTTTGGACGCTGATCGATCCACCAGCCATGGCGGCGGCTTCAGACATCGCCCGGGTAACTTGGGCCACGTGAAGCTCTTTGCGAACCGTTTCGGCGGACTCCCGTGCGGTCGCGAGCGCGTAGCGCGCAGTCAACACCGAATGGTCCATGTCCATCACCGGGAAAGCCTGGTGCCATGCGATCGCGCGCGACAGGAGCTTGCGTTCCGCGCGGCGCTCAGCGTGCAGCTTGGAAGTGCGGCCGAAAGCAACCCATTCGTCGGCGGCCGCTTCCCGGAAGGCGCGGGCTTCGGTTTCCGATTCCTGCTTAATCATGAGTTGCTCCTGCTTGATCATGAGCATGTGATGGCGGGTGATCCGCTGTTGCTCTTGCAAGAGCGCATCAAGCTCGCTCGATTTCTGATCGAATGTCGTTTGAGCTTGCTCCAGTTGAATTCGGAGGGTGTAGGTCTCGTCATCTGGATTGCGAGCCTTCTGTTGTTCTACGGCTTCGGTTGCGTTGCTCATGCGCTGGCCTCCTTTACTTTTTTGATGCGGCAGCCGGCACCGGTTCGCCGTTTTCTGGGGGGTTTGGTTAGCGCGTCGATGGCATCCTCTACCAGATTGAGGACTGCGTCGATACTTTGGCGAGCGATACCGCGTGAGTGATGCCGCACGCTGCACAGGACGCGGTATTGGAAGCGCAGGAGCACTAAGACAGTGATTCTAGTCTTCGTCGAGATAATCACGGTCAGTCCCCCCTACTTCCCTGCCGCCGGCCGCGGCTGGAGCGGTTGGACGACGACTGCGGGACCGGCCTGGCGCGTCGCGCGTCGCGATTCGAGGGCGCCAATGCGCGCGGCGTTTTCATCTTGCAATTTCTGAAACGCTTTGACCTCTGAAAGGGTCGATACCCGGTGAGTCCGGTCCGTGATCCGTAATCCGGCCAGCTTGAGGGAAGCCTCACACACTGCTCCCCCGGTAACCATGCGATCCTCGTTGGTGAGCGATGTGATGAAGACACAATCCCACGTATCCGAAAATGGCAGTAAGTCATCTGGATCGCGGGTTTGTTGGTACTTTGCCCGATGCTGCTTTTGCTGATCAAATAAATCCAGGGTGTTGCTTTGAGCGTCTTTCCAGTACTGTTGCACGTTCATATGGTCAATTTCCTCGCTTCAGGTAGGTCTCAAGCGCGGCCCGCGGAATTCGGAATGAGCGCCCAATACGAATGCCCGCTAAGACACCGCGCTTTATAAGTCTGCCGATTGTATCAGTCGAGACATTTGCCGCGGCGGCTGCCTCGCTGGTCTTCAGATACTCGGATGTGTTCTGCTGCTGCATAGGTTCCGCATTCATGTCTGTTTGGTTCTCCAGAAATACGAAGGCCCTCCGGGTAGCCTGGAGGGCCTTCGAAAGTCTTTGCTGATTGCCTCCGCCGCTTGTGCCGCTCTCTTAGCGACTCTCGCGGTGGGTTGCACCTACCTCAAATCTAGCACAGGGGTGCAAATTCTCGACGCGGGCGCGGCACAAGTGATGAATAATCGGTCTTGCCCACTTACTCCTAACGTGTTGACATGACACCAACTGGTAATACCGGCGGCGTCACGTGTCACGCGCTAACCGCCGATTACCGGTCGCCAACATATAGGTCGATGCATTCGTTGACTCGATATTCGCGATTGACGATTTGTTGTAACCCGCGTGGGCCGGCTACCATCCTATTTGAGGATGCGCCAACACGGCCCGATCAAGGGGAATTGAAATGTTAGATGCATATCGAACGGGGGGTTGCAGCCCTCCGCCGGACTCAACCTTTGAGGCTCACTACACCATCACGATGCTCGCTCGTCAATGGGCAATGGGCCGTGAGACAGTGCGAAAGTTGATTCAGCGTGAGCCAGGTGTTGTGAGAATTAAACTCGGGAAAAAGCGAGCGAATTGTACCTATTCTGTTCCAGAGAGCGTAGCGCGTAGGATTCACACCAGGCTTCAAAACGCAGCCTGAAGGTTTACTTCATCGACACGAGCTTGGGCCGCGGCTTATCGGTGAATGCGTCACGCAGAATATTAGTCAGCCGGGCCTGACGCTCAGGCACCCACCGCGCATAGTGCTCGCGCACGGTGTCTTCATCGTCGCCAAGCAGGTCCGCTACGTCAGCTACAGGTACGCCACGTTGCAGTAAGATCCGCGCGAACGTATGACGGAATCGATGAGGGGTAGGAACCTCATCGAATTTTCCGGCGAGTTCGAAAACTCTGTTGATGCGTCGGCGCCACAGATCCGTTACCGTCTCCAGACGTTCCGAAGCGCCGATCATGAAGGGGCGTTGGCCGCGCTGGTTAGCGCGTTGCTTCAATCGGTCCACCAGCCAATCGGGCAGCCACGTGAAAACATCTCCGCCATTCTTTTTTGCCCGAAGGAACACCTCATTACCGCGTAGGCGATCGATACGGAAGAGCGATGCGTCGCTGATGCGTAATCCGGTATACGTCAGAAGCCAGATGAAATCCTTGGCGTCCTCTCCCGACCAGGTGCCAACCTGGCGCCCGTTCTGCCACTGAATCTCGCCGATCCGATCGCACGCATCAATGATCCGTTGCAACTCTTCATCGGTGAACGGTACCTTGTTAGCAACGCGGTTCGCTCCGAGGGGTGGTTTCAGATCTCCCGTTACCGGGGTCTTCGTCAGCCATTCGCGGTTCGTGCAGAAACGGAAAAAACTCCGCAGAGTTCCGAGAGCCTTCCCCTTCGCCCGCGCTCCCAGTTTCCAGTTGGCGTAAAAGACATCGAGGTCCGCGGAGGAGAACTGATCGACCATGATGTAGCCCTTGCTGTCGGCGAACACCCTCAAGGTTTTGGTGAACGTCTTGTACTTCCGGAGAGTCGCTGGCGCAATTTTCGATCCTTCACGCACCGCGAGGAACGAGGCGATCGCATCGGCAATCGTCACGCGGCCGGCGGCATCAGGCGATGGAGCGGGCGCCGGCTGTTCGGGCTTTAGTGGGCTGTCCCACGATTGTGCGCCCTCCCAAATTGCCGCTACCGATTTGGCCTCAAGCCAGCTCGATTTCCCGGTTTGCCGCCGACTGAATTTACCGCTTAAGGTTCCCGCAGCGTGGATCGAACACGCGCATTTCTTCCAGCCGCGGCGCCCCTCTTCGAACTCACCCGAGCGGGAGTCCTCGGCATGTTCACCTTCGCATTCGAGACGATGTCGGCGGTAGAGCTTCAGACCCATGGCGTACCGGTGCCATTCTAACGCACCGTTGCACGCCATTGCACGCTGATTTTGGCTTTTCCCGCTAAGTGCTTGATTCTATTATGGCGGTGAGGGTGGGATTCGAACCCACGGAACCCGTAAAGGTTCAACGGTTTTCGAGACCGCCCGATTCAACCACTCTC
>Ga0335085_10011339_pt1 | contig 13239 bp, 20 predicted proteins | sample Lox_Sample_45_FD_206712 | JGI IMG/M metagenome (GOLD analysis project Ga0335085, IMG submission 206712) | Soil microbial communities from Loxahatchee National Wildlife Refuge, Florida, United States - Lox_Sample_4.5 | ecosystem: Environmental > Terrestrial > Soil > Wetlands | place: USA...
ACAGCAAGACGCAAATTATATTTGCAAAGCTCTCGCGACGGCACTTTAAGCATTCGCATTCGCTCGCCAACTATATTCGCCCATACTTTTGGTTTTCGTCCCCTTTACCAACCCGACATCTTGCATCTGCCGCAATGCCTTGCTCATTCGGCGCACAACATCGGCAATCATGCGGCGGTCACGGGCATCTTTGCCCTCGATTTGAATAAGGCTTTCCGCCAACTGGCGGCTAGTCATTGGTCCCCTTTCCCTCAGTTGCTTAAGTAGGAATTGTCGCAATTCGCCACGATAGAAAAGGACCACGCGCGGAACACGCGGCGTAAGCTTAATATCACCATCATAGCCAAGCCGTTCCAACACTCGGTCTAACGCTTCAACATCGTTGGAGAGGACCGCCATGCGCTCGCGAATAACTGCTAACTCCTCCATCATTTCGGATCGCTTCTGCAAAAGCCCGTTGATGGTGTGCTGATACGTTTCGGTTGTTCGTCTCATTACTTTGCACTCCGCTGCCAATAGCCACACCATTGCTTTGAAACAGGATGCTGAAGGGCGGCATCTGCCATCGCGAGATAGAGCAAGCCGTTTGAAACGCGCCGATTATCCTCGCGCCACGCCATCTCGTTGGCATAGCTGCTGAGGTACGGACCCGCGATGTGGTGATGAATACCGAGTTCGGCGCGACGCAGCCGACTAAAGAAACTCTCGGCTTGGTTGGTGCAGGCTTCGCCATCCGAGTAATTCTCGGAGTGATTGATGCGCTTCGTCAGGTACAGCGAATGCAGGCCATCCCAATGTGCCGCTTCGTCAGCGTGAATAGTAGCGCCAGCTTCAACCCGTTTCGCGATGACAGAAAGCGCCTCGCCTTCGGTCTTATGCGTTGTGGTGAGGGTTGAGCCGTTACGCTCCCGCATGGCGACTACCACCTTGCGTTTGCCGGTTTGGTGCATCGCTCTACGGCGGTCCACGCGATCCTCAATACGGTTGGCGGGTTTGACATAGCCGCCAAAGTAAGCGCCGTCGATTTCGACTTCGCCCGCCACGCTTTTGCCATTGGTCTGAGCCGCGACGGCCTCACGAAGTTTGTGAGCCAGGACGAAAGCCGTCTTGTATTGGCAATCGAGATCGCGGCTCAGCTGAAGGGCACTATGACCCTTCGCTCCATTCACGAAGATCGCGATTGCTAACAGGTAGTCGCGAACCGGAAGCTTTCGGCTGGCGAAGATAGTCCCTGATGTGACCGTGAATTGGTGAGAACAAGCCTTGCAGCGATAGAGTCTGCGGGTCTTGTAGCTGTAGCTATCCAGCGAGCCGCAGCGAGCGCAAACCGGCTCGCCCTTTGTTTCGTGCCAGCGGATAAGGCGAAAAGCTTCGTTGGCCTCCTCTTCCGACATGCGAGCCACCTTCGCTAAAGAGAGCGAACGGGCTGCCGAGGAGAGGAGAAAATGCTGTGACATAAGGCCAACGATTTCCGTTGACCTCATTGATAAGTACTGAAACTGATGATGTCAACTCTTTTCGTTGACGTTGACGAAAATAATTTAGGCTGCTATTAGGGCAAAATGACCCCTGAACAATGCCGGGCTGCCCGTGCATGGCTGGATTGGCCGCAAGATCGACTTGCGAAGGTGGCAAGCGTTGGCGTCTCGACCGTCCGCGATTTTGAGGCCGGACGGCGTGAGCCGACCCGAAACAATCTAACGGCAATGAGAGCTGCTCTTGAAAAGGGCGGCGTTTCATTTGTCGACGGTGCCAAGACCCTTGGAATTACGGTCAACAAGCGTAAATAGGTGGACCGGTTGGGGATCGGACCCAAGCTCGCCCGGATGGAAAGCCAGGAAGCGGCACCCAGCCCCGGCCCTAAATGAAAAGGCCCGGAGCCTCATAGGCTCCGGGCCTTTACAATCCATTGTGTCAGGCGCGTTTGAGCGCGCGAAGAACGACCTCAGGTTCTTTGTCGATGATAGTCAGGAGTGCGCGCGCCGAACCTTCAGGCGCACGATGCCCCTGTTCCCAATTCTGGATCGTCGCAAGACTGAAGCCAAACCGCAACGCGAACTCGCGCTGGGACAGGCCAAGCTTGCGGCGAACCGCCTGCACATCAATGCTTTCAGGGACCTTGATTTCCCTGACCGCCGCCCCGTTAGGCCGCCCGCGAGCGAACTCTCTCGCCTCGGACAGACCTTGAAGAATTTTGCGACCGCTCATTTGCCTTTCTCCCAAGCTAAGGACGCCAACCAGCCCTTAACCTTCCCTGTTACGCAGGACCCTTTTTTAAGGCGACCACGTTCATCCATCGCCTCGACGCATAGTCCTCGACTAACCCATCGACAGTCGCTCGCATTGCGTCGCGTTCGGCCATCGTCAGGTTCAACTTCTCGCCCTTTGCATATACGGCAAGAAGAAAGACGGGCACGTTCAGGTCGCGGAAATAGTAAATCACGCGAGCACCGCCGCGCTTGCCCTTCTTCCCAGCCGACCATCTAATCTTTCTAACGCCGCCAGTTCCGGGGATAACGTCCCCGAAGTGAGGATTAGCGGCAATAAAATCAGACAATTCATCGCGCTGCCGATCCGTAAAGAGCCGATCAGCGTCTTTCTGAAATGTCTTCAATTCCACCAACGTAATCATGTAGTCCGTAGCTTTGAACCGCATCCGCTCCTCCCAGAAGCCCCTTAGTCCTACAAGCGCCGCGCTCTAGGCCACCCCCCTCTCCACCCTAGTCGGCAGGTCCAGGTCCCCTCTGGGGAAGGAACGGTAGTCCGTCATTGACGTATACGTCACTGACGGATAGTATGTCAAGCGTTTCGTCGAGCGATGGTTCCGCTCATTTACGGGGGTTAATAGATGTCACTTTTTGCCGTTTATGTACGTCCGCCGATCAATCAGACATGGGCCGATGGCAGTCCGATATTGTGGGGTTATACGATAGCGGCCAAATCAGAAACCGAGGCCCGGGCTATAATCCAGAATAGCGCCGAGTGCAGCGGAATGCCGATTGTGGCTACTCGGCTCCGCTAGGTGAAACGGCGCACGACACAATGACAAGCGCGAGTTGGAACGTCACTGGATTGCTGATGGTGCTGGTCGGCGTATTGATTTTGTTTCGCTATGGTATGCCCTATCGCGTGCGCACCGGGGGTGCCATTCACATCATTGCTGAACAGCTCGATCAAAACGATATTAAAGCCGAACGTTGGTACACCATCTTGGGCTGGATCGGATTGATTTTGGTTGTCGCCGGTACGGCTTGTCAGATCAAAGGCAATCTTCCCTAGGTGAGTTTGCTACCTAATGCCGTTGAAATGGTTGGACGAGCCGCCGAGCGGCAGCGGCAGCTGCATGGCGGCAAGGCCGGGAAGGAACACATCGAACTGTCCGGCATATTCGGCGGTGAACAGGCGGGCCAGCAAGCCGTCCGCGGTATTGTCGATGCACAGCCGCGCCTGCACGCAGGCGAGATCGTCGCCGCCGGCGCGAAACGCCTGCAACGCGCGGCGCAACTGGTTCGGTTCCGGCCGGTCCTCTGCATCGTAGATAACGGTGAAGGTGCCGCGTGCGAAGGGCAGCGCCACGTTAAGCGCTTTCGGCTTGGTGCGCGGTCCATCGGCGGCGACCGGAATGACCGCGATCGGGATGCGCGTATTGCGGGCGGCAATGGCCGCGCGCGTATCCGCATCGTCGGCTTCGACCGCCAGGATGATATCGAGCTTCTCCGGCGGATAATCCGGTATTATGGCGCAAACGCCACAAGACATTTTTAGGCCAGCCGCTATCTAGGCGGCATGGCTGAAATCAGAACCGTTACTACACTACGCAAAAAGCGCGATCAAATCCGCCGGCTGATCCGCGACTACGAGCGCCGATTAGATCAAGCCAAGGCGGACCTGGCGCATATCGCCGCCGCCATTCACATCTTCGAGGCCAAGGGTGGCGACACGACACTTCCCGCCTATGCCGACATTCAACGGCTGTTCCGATACGCAGAAGGCATCAAGCTGGCCCGCGAGGCCCTAGCCGATGGCCCCAAGACCACGCGGGAGATCGCCGCCTACATCGCCAAGGCCAAAGGCTTGGACAGCGGCGATACCGTCATGCGCAAGGTCATTTGCCAGCGGATCATCCACCAGCTTCGGCGGCAGGCCCTACAGGGAAATTTGGCGATTGATGGGAAGCGGCAGGCGGCGATTATTTGGCGGTTGCCGTAATTATTTGTTTTGTGGCGCGGGAATTTGGCGCTGAATAGGCGAAATGCGCCCCAGTAATTCTTCAAGCTTTGCATCTGCGCGATTAACAGTAACGGAAAGTGCATCTACTCTGTTGCCGAGCTTTTCAAACTTAGCGTCCACAATAAAATAAGCGGCAATAAGCATTCCCGCCAAAATTACGAAACCACTTCCAAAAATCTGAATCAGATGGACAAAATCTATATGCCGATGATTTTTTATTTCTCGAATGTCGTCTTTAATTTCGGCTACGCTATCTTCGACTGCTTTAATTCGTAACCGGGCCGCCGCCGCTTCTCCACTAATAGGAGTAGTAGTTGAAGTATCGCCTGGAGGCGCAGCATCTTGTTGGACAGTATCGTGCGGGCGTTTAACCACTACCCACTACTCCCAGGCGACATATTGGCTTTTAGCCATTCCCAAGCCTGATTAGGTCCGTAACCAAAATATCCTGAAATATTATAGACCATCGCTCGGCCTAGTTGACCTCCGGTAATATGCAATTGAGTTGCGATCTCTTGAGATGTACCAATTGCATTAATCAGATAGTGCCCCGGAGCAACCTGAAAGTATTTTCCTTGGAATGTTGATTCAATTGAAGCCGCCAAAGGCGCACTTGCAGCCTGATCAAGGGAAACAACAGCAAAAACCGTCATAGGACTTTTATCATTTTGAAAACGTCGATGCGTGGAATTTAGCCGGTACTGTTTGACTATGCCAGTAGCTTTAGGCGCTTATGTGACGCTGCCAATAGCCTGTAAAATCAACGCTCTGTTTCCGCTTCATCGCCAGACCTGAAAGGCGCTCGATCTGTGCGCCGTTATCGACGCGGCGATTATCCTCGCGCCATGAAGCCTCTTGCGCGTAGCGCAGCAGATAGGGGCCGGCGACGTGATGATGATGGCCGATCTCGGCGCGGCGCATCCGGCTGAAAAATTCCTCGGCCCAGTTGGTGCAAGCGCCGTCAAGCGAATACGCCTGTTCGTGATTGATCCGCTTGACCTCATATCGCTTGTGCAATTCATCCCATGAACCGGCTTCATCGGCATTGATCGTGGTTCCCTTGGCGACATGGGCGCGAAGGAAATTCATCGCCTGCGCTTCCGACTTGAATACTGCCGGGATGGTTTCGCCGCCGCGCTCGCGAACAACGACCACCACCTTACGCTTGCCGGTCTGATTGCGAACAAGGCGACGGTCACGGCGGTTCTCTCTCAAATTGGCAGGCTTCACATAGCCGCCAAAGTAACCACCATCCACCTCGGCTACTTTGCCTTCCCCGCCGACAACACGACCCTTCAATTCCTCTGCCATCGCTTCTCGCAGCTTGTGCAGCAACACAAACGCGCACTTGTAGGACACATTGAGATCGCGGGAGAGCGCCAGCGCCGACTTGCCCTTGACCTCATTGCAGAAGATCGCGACACCCGCGAGGTAGCAGCGCAGGGGCAGCTTGTGCGAGGCAAACAGGGTACCGGACGTGATGGTGAAATCCTTGACGCAAGCCCGGCAGCGGAAGCGCGGGGCACCTTTCAAGCGGCGGCAATCATAAGCATCAACCCCACCGCAATGCGGGCAGACTGGCTCCCCGTTCGTCTCCGGCCAGCGGACGCGGCGGAAGGCCATTTCGGCTTCCGCGTCTTTCATCGTGAAGACGCTAGCGAGGGAAAGGGACTTGGCAGCGCGAGAAAGCAGGAAATGTTGGGTCATCTGTCTATCTCTCTATTATGAGAGTATCATATCTGATATCCACGGTCTTGTCAACTCAAAATATCACTTGTGATATGCCTCAAATGTGATATGCTCCCCGCGCATGACCATTAAATCCGAGGCCGAATGGGGTGCCCGCGCCAGCGCGTTCCTGAAGCACAAGCTTCAGGAGGCCGAAGTGACGTATGAGGACTTGGCGAAGCGCCTAAAGAAGCACGGTCTTAAAGAGAGCCGAGCGTCGATTGCGAATAAGCTGAAACGTGGCACATTCCCGGCCACGTTCTTTCTGGCTTGCCTTGCTGCGCTAGAATTGGACGGCGTGGCATTGGATGAAATTTAGGGCCCTAAAATCGGTTGGTCCGCCTCATTCACTATATCAGCGCCAAAAGCAATGACCTTTGCCTCGTCGTCTGTTGGCAACTGTAGCGTGATGTTTGCCTCGATAGTGAGTCGTCTTATGGGCTTCTCTTCTGGATGGCCATAAATCAAAATCATCTTGGCGGTTCCACGAACTCGTTTTCCAAAAAACTCTCTCACCTCATCCTTATTGAATTTTGACGGGGCGATTGTTTTTCCGCCCCCCCTCGGTAAGTAGCCTGATAGCGTTTTTGTTGGCTCGGGGAGTGCTCGACTTCCGATGCGCAAGTCGAATTTTTCAACTGTATATTTAATAGGTGCCTGACTAAAGTTTCTGATTTGTAGGGCAAACGTCAGCCATTCTGCATCGTTCAATGCATCAATGCCTGGAAAAATCCCCTCAAAAGTTAGACCATAACGATAATCTGGGACGGCGCGTACAGACTGTGGCTTTGTCCTATCAATCAAAATAACAAAACCAATGTATGTCCAGAATGCAATCAAAAACATAAAAATTGCCATTCCGACATGCGGCTGGCTAAAAAAATTGTACGCCGTGGCCCAGATTGATGCCAATAAACCAAAAGCGATGCTCACGACGACACCCCAATTCGTCGTGAGAAAAACCAAAATATTCGCGATGGTGGTGCCAACCGGGCCGAACCCGCGCAGCCACTTAAATTTAGACATATCAATTCTCCGATTAGGGACCGTATCCCAGAATCGGCTCCCCGTAGAGCGGGAATCTTAGCTTTGGATAACCCCATCGCTCATTCCTTCCTGAATGAGCGGTACCAAGTAGCAATGCCTAAGCCGTTTTCATCATTCCGGCTTGTGGCGTTTGCGCCATAATACCGGGATAATCGAGCCGCTCGATCGCCGCGAGCAATCCGTCGACGGACGAGGCTTCGCGGTAAAGTGCGGCGATGACGGTGTAGACCGGCAGTGCGTCGTCGGGTAGGCGAAACGAAGCGTCCGGCAGGGCGGGTGCGACAAACGCGCCGATGAGCCGCAGTGCGACCCAGGCGACGAAGACCGCGGCGAGCGTCACTTCGACGGCGAGTGCCGCAATTGCCGGTGCCGCGATGGCGGCGGCGAGCGCCGGCAGCACGACGAGCGCCATTGATACGATTTTTGTACGCCATCCGCGCGGGGCCGCGGAATATTGCGGCCAGGTGCGGTTGAGCAGGCCGGCGGCGCGCGCGGCGACCGCCTCGCCGCCGTGGTGCATGACAAAACGGTTGAGGCGCTCGGCGCTGGTGAAGCGGAACCGCGGCGCGCGGGCCGGGTTCTGCTCGATCAACTGCAAGATCCGCCTTACCGCGCCGCCGCGCGGCGCGACCACGAGAAAGAGTTCGTCGCCGATGGCAAGCGGCAACATGCCGGCGGCGGCGGATTCGACCAGGCGTTCGTCGTCGAGCGGGCAATACGCCCGCGGCATGTCGTCGAGTGGCTCGAACGTGATGCCGTGGTGTTCGCAGAGCGCGCGCAGGTAGGCTTCTTCGTTCAATTCGGCGGCCGTAATCAGGACGCGGTCGGCGCCGACACCGATGGCGGCCGCCCGCCGCTCGGCGGCTTCGACCGTTGCGGCGGCAAGCGCCGCACGAACGCAGTCGAGCTCGGGAGCGCGGCCGGCGAATTCAACGGCTGCGGGATCGATCGACGGGCTGCCGATCGGGACGCCAAAAACCACGCTCGAACGACCGCCCGAAACGTGGGCGCGAATTGCGGCCGCCATACTCCCCCCACCCGGCACTTTTGCGCGTGAGAATAGCGCGGGTTCAACCGAAACGGGAGTCCATATCGTCCTGCGACCGGCAACCGGCGCCGGCACCGGGCGTTATCGGCCCCGGTTGGCCGGCCGCCGAAGGCAGTGCTAGAAGGCGCACGTCATGTCGGACTTTATGTCGCATTATCTGGTGCCGGCGGCGATCGTCGCGGTCGCCATCGTCCTGCTGCTCGGCCTCATCAATATGATGCGCGGCGGCTCGCCCAACCGCTCGCAAAAGCTCATGCGGCTGCGGGTGCTGCTACAGTTCGTGGCGATCGTCGTCATCATGGCGACGATTTGGGCGATGGGGCGCTAGCGGTTTGCAAGCCGGCTGCGGTGCCGGCTACTTCGACGGCACCGCGCGCATGTATTCGTCCTTGGGCTTTTTGGCTTTCGATTTCTTTTTGGCGGCGGAGAGGCCGATCGCTGCCGGTGCCGTATCTTGCAGGGCCACGACGGACGCCGATTCAAGCGCGTAATCGCCGCCGTCACAGGCGCCGGCGGGATTGGCGGCAGTCAGCAAGAGCAGGCCTGTCAGCGTGGAAATCGGAAATAGCCGCATGAACGTCACCCCAACGTTTAAGCCGAATTCCTGATAGGCTAGAGAGTATCTGGAATTCCGGGTTTGGCGAAAGGCTCTCCGAGAGGCCGATATGGTCGTGCTCAACCGCATCTATACCCGCACCGGCGATGACGGCACGACCGCGCTCGGCAGCGGCGCGCGGCGCAAGAAATACGACCTGCGCGTCGAAGCCTACGGTACGGTCGACGAGGCCAATGCGGCAATCGGCCTTGCGCGCCTGCACACCGCCGGCGATGCCGCGCTCGACGCCGCGCTCGGCCGCATCCAGAACGACCTCTTCGATGTCGAGGCCGACCTGTGCCTTTCCGAAAAGGGCCCCGGCGGCGCCAAGCTGACCGTGACCGATGCGCAGGTCGCCTGGCTCGAGGCCGAAATCGACCGGCTCAATGCCGACCTCGCACCGCTCAAGTCCTTCATCCTGCCCGGCGGCAGCCCGGCCTCGGCCTATCTGCACCTCGCACGCACCGTCTGCCGGCGCGCCGAGCGGGTCATGGTCGAACTCAAGGACAAACCGGGGGAGGGCGTGTCGCCGCCTTCGCTCAAATACGTCAATCGACTGTCCGACTACCTGTTCGTCGCCGGCCGCTATGCCAACGACAAGGGCGCGCGGGATGTCCTGTGGGCACCGGGGCAGAACCGCTGATGGTCCTGCGGTCCTGGTTTGCAGCGCAGCATAAACATTGACATGCCAATGGCGCGGCCTTTAGCTTCCGCCCGCGCTTGTTAGTGCCTAGCCGGGTTGGGGAATCATGAAAATTTTGGTGCCCGTGAAGCGGGTGGTCGATTTCAACGTCAAGATCCGCGTCAAACCGGATGGTTCAGGCGTCGAGCTTGCCAATATCAAGATGTCGATGAATCCATTCGACGAGATTGCCGTCGAGGAAGCGATCCGTCTCAAGGAGGCCGGCAAGGCGACCGAAATCGTGGCGGCGTCGATCGGGCCGGCGCAGGCCTCCGAGACGATCCGCACCGCGCTCGCCATGGGCGCCGACCGGGGTATCCTGGTGAAGGCCGATGGCGCGGTCGAGCCGCTCGCCGTGGCAAAGATCCTCAAGGCCATCGTCGACGAGGAAAAGCCCGGCCTGGTCATCCTCGGCAAGCAGGCCATCGACGACGACTGTAATCAGACCGGGCAGATGCTCGCGGCGTTGCTCGGTTGGGCGCAGGGCACTTTCGCCTCCAAGATTACCATCGACGGCGACAGCGTCACGGTGATCCGCGAAGTCGACGGCGGCCTGCAAACGGTGAAACTCAAAGCGCCGGTGATCGTCACCACCGATCTGCGCCTCAATGAGCCGCGCTACGCATCGCTGCCCAATATCATGAAGGCGAAGAAGAAGCCGATCGCCGAAAAAACGCCGGCGGATTACGGCGTCGACATCAAGCCGCGGCTGCAGGTGCTCAAGACGACGGAGCCGCCGGGGCGCAAATCCGGCGTCAAGGTCGGCTCGGTGGCCGAACTCGTGGCCAAGCTCAAAGACGAAGCGGGGGTGCTGTGATGACCACGCTTCTCCTCGCCGAACACGACAACAAGACGCTCAAAGATGCGACCGCCAAGGCGCTCACTGCGGCCAGGGCACTGGGCGCCGACGTGCACGTTCTGGTCGCCGGCCAGAATTGCAAGGCGGTGGCGGACGCTGCGGCGAAACTCGACGGCGTGAAGAAGGTGCTCGTGGCGGACGCGCCGATTTACCAGCACCTCGTCGCCGAACCGCTCGCCGCGCTCATCGTTTCGCTTGCCGGCGCCTATGACGCGATTGTCGCGCCGGCGACCACGAACGGCAAGAACGTCATGCCGCGCGTGGCGGCGCTGCTCGACGTCATGCAGATTTCGGAAATCATCAAGGTGATCGCGCCCGACACCTTCGAGCGGCCGATCTATGCCGGCAACGCGATCCAGACCGTGAAATCGTCGGACCCGAAAAAAGTCATCACCGTGCGCACCGCAGCGTTCCAGGCGAGCGGCGAGGGCGGCTCGGCGAGCGTGGAAAGCGCCGCGCCTGCGGCCGATCCGGGGCTCTCGACCTTCGTCGGCGAAGAATTGTCGAAATCCGACCGGCCGGAGCTTACCTCGGCGAAGATCATCATCTCCGGCGGCCGCGCCATGCAGAGCCGCGACAATTTCACCAAATACATCGAGCCGGTCGCCGACAAACTCGGCGCGGCGGTCGGCGCCTCGCGCGCGGCGGTCGATGCCGGCTATGCGCCCAACGACTGGCAGGTCGGGCAGACCGGCAAGGTGGTCGCGCCCGAACTTTACATCGCCGTGGGTATTTCCGGCGCCATCCAGCATCTCGCCGGAATGAAGGATTCGAAAGTGATCGTCGCGATCAACAAGGACGAGGAGGCGCCGATTTTCCAGGTCGCCGACTACGGGCTCGTCGCCGATCTTTATCAGGCGCTGCCCGAACTGGCGGCGGAACTCGACAAAGTCAAGCATTGACCACACAGCAAATTAGTTAATCCCGCCGGTGGTGTCGCCGCGCGGTTCGTCGTAAAAGCGCAACGGGGCAAGCGGGCGCAAATACCGAAACCGAAGCCAAGAAACCGGGTCTTCGCATCGATCGGATAAAAACATGGCGTTGAAAATTCAAAGTGTCGGGGTGATCGGCGCCGGACAAATGGGCAACGGCATCGCCCATGTCTGCGCGCTGGCGGGCTTTAACGTGATGTTGAACGACGTGTCGGGCGACCGCATCAAGGCGGGCCTGGCGACCATCAACGGCAACATGACGCGGCAGGTCGGCAAGAAGGCGATCAGCGACGCCGACCGCCAGGCCGCGCTCGCGCGCATCAAGCCGGCGGAAAAATACGACGCCATGGCGAACTGCGACCTGGTGATCGAGAGCGCGGCCGAAAAGGAAGACCTCAAGCGAAAGATATTCGCCGACCTGTGCGCTTCACTCAAACCGGAAGCCATCATTGCATCGAACACCTCGTCGATCTCGATCACGCGGCTGGCGACGTCGACCGACCGGCCGGAACGCTTCATCGGCATTCATTTCATGAATCCGGTGCCGCTGATGGAACTGGTCGAGGTGATCCGCGGCATCGCCACCGACGACGGCACGTTCGAGGCGAGCAAGACCTTCGTCAGCAAGCTCGGCAAGATCATCGCGGTGTCGGAGGATTTTCCCGCGTTTATCGTCAACCGCATCCTGCTGCCGATGATCAACGAGGCGATCTACACGCTCTATGAAGGCGTCGGCAATGTCGAGGCGATCGACACCGCGATGCGGCTCGGCGCCCATCATCCCATGGGCCCGCTCGAGCTCGCCGATTTCATCGGGCTCGATACCTGCCTCTCGGTGATGCAGGTGCTGCACGAGGGGCTGGCGGATTCGAAATACCGGCCGTGCCCGCTGCTGGTCAAATACGTCGAGGCCGGCTGGCTCGGCCGCAAGACCCAGCGCGGCTTCTACGACTATCGCGGCGAAAAGCCGGTACCGACGCGCTAGGCGCGTGATCCCGAAAAGTGGGAACCGGTTTTCGGAAAAGATCACGCGCAAAAAAAGAGCGGACCGTTAGACCAGCTTCAAAAGATTGAGGACGGCGAGCGCGGCGATCGACAGCCAGGTCAGGCTCTGGCCTGCGCGGCGGCCGAAGCCCGCCGTTTCGCTCGACCACATATTCCACGATTGCAGGATGCGTCCGACGATGAGCGCGATGCCGACGACGTGCAGCGCCAGATGCCAGCCGCCGTTGAGCTCGTAGATCGCCATCAGCACGATGGCGAAGGGTAGGTATTCGGCGGCGTTGGCGTGCAGGCGGATCATGCGCAGCATTTCCGCATTGCCGCCGTCGCCAAGTGCAACGCGCAGCTTGACCCGGTGCCGGGTGACGTTGATGCCGAGCGCCACGAAAATGAGCGCCAGAAGTCCGGCATAGAGCGCCGTGATCGTTACCGACATTGGTCTCCCCCTTGGTTGCCGCGCGTTGCGGCGCAGTTTTTGCTCACTCTTTCGGCGGCGTCATCCAGCCGATCCCGGCGCCGCCCGGCTCGGTCAGAATAGCGATGCGGCCGACGCCGGGCACGTCGAAAATGGGCCGCATCAATTTGGCGCCGGCGGCGGTGGCCTTCTTCACCCGCGCATCGACGTCGTCGACCGCGAGATAAGACATCCAGCCTTCCGGCACGCCGTCGAATTTCGGCGAGGTCAGCGGGAACAGCCCGCCGACATATTCGCCGTCCATCTTGGCGACCCAATAGGTGCCGTCCGGCATCGGCATGGCTTCAAAACTCCAGCCGACGGTGTCGGCGTAGAATTTCTTGGCGCGCTCGGCGTCGCGCGTCATCAGCTCGTTCCAGTAGAAAGTCCCGTGTGACCATGCGTGCGGCATGAGTAACTCCCGTGATTACGCGCTCAGATACTTTTCCAGTTTCTCCATGGCGCCGTTCCAGCCGCCCTGGTGGCTATCGCGGGCTTGCTCATCGAAGAACTGCTCGTGCAACAGCGTCATCAGCGTGCCGGGACCATCCGGCTTGAACGTCAAGGTCACGACCGATTCGCGCTCGGGCGTCGATTTCCAGGCCCAGCTGAACACCAGCTTCTCGTTCGGCACTACTTCGCGGTAGACGCCGCTGACGTCG
>Ga0335085_10011340_pt1 | contig 13239 bp, 9 predicted proteins | sample Lox_Sample_45_FD_206712 | JGI IMG/M metagenome (GOLD analysis project Ga0335085, IMG submission 206712) | Soil microbial communities from Loxahatchee National Wildlife Refuge, Florida, United States - Lox_Sample_4.5 | ecosystem: Environmental > Terrestrial > Soil > Wetlands | place: USA: Florida...
CTGATGAAAGCCATGATCGAGGCCGGGGCTTCCGGCGTGCACTTTGAGGATCAGCTTTCTTCCGCCAAGAAGTGCGGCCACCTGGGCGGGAAGGTGCTGGTCTCGACCGGCGAGTTCATCCACAAGCTGATTGCCGCGCGGCTGGCCGCGGACGTGTGTGATGTGCCCACCCTGCTGATGGCCCGCACGGATGCGGACAGTGCCAAGCTGATTCTGAGCGACCACGATCCCCTGGACCGTTCCTTCCTCACCGGCGAGCGCACCTCCGAGGGCTTCTTCGTTTACCGGGGCGGCACGAAAGCGGCCATTGCGCGCGGCCTGGCCTATGCGCCCTATGCGGACCTGCTGTGGTGCGAAACCTCCAAGCCGGACCTGGCCGAGGCTCGGGAATTTGCCGAGGGCATCCACGCGAAGTTTCCCGGGAAATTGCTGGCCTACAACTGTTCGCCTTCCTTCAACTGGAAGAAGAACCTGGACGACGCGACCATCGCGAAATTCCAGCGGGAACTGGGCGCCATGGGCTACAAATTCCAGTTCGTCACACTCGCTGGTTTCCACTCCCTCAATCTGGGAATGTTCGAGCTCTCCCGCGGATACCGCGAGGCGGGCATGGCCGCCTATTGCCGCGTGCAGGAAGCGGAATTCGCGGCCGAGCGGGAGCACGGCTATCAGGGTGTGAAGCACCAGCGTTACGTGGGCACCGGCTACTTCGACGAAGTGGCGCAGGTGATCACCAGCGGAAAAACCCAGACCACCGCGCTCAAAGGGTCAACCGAAGAGGCGCAGTTTGAAGTCCCGGCGGCGAAGCCCGGCCCGCGGGATCTGCCCCACGCCGTGAAATCTCTCCCACCGGTCCAGGCCCCGGCCGCGGATTAGCCGGGTTTTTCACCACGCAGCGGAACTTCTGTGGCCGATGCGAGCCACTTTGGCCCCGTGCCGCCATTGTAGCGCTCGCGTCGAGCGGCGGCCGGAGCGCCGGCGCCGCAAAAACGGCGCAGGACCGCGCACTTCGCGCCGCACGCGCCACTCAGAAATGTCTGTCCGGCTTTACTTGAAATATCTGCGGATAATCAAGTCCAGACCGTACGTGTCGTTTTCGTCGCGCAGGGCGACAATGGAGAACTTGCGGCTCAGGTGGTATTCGATCTGGATCACCTGCCGCTGCGTGGAAGTGACATCGGTGACGTAGGTGACCGTCAGGTCGTGACTGATGCGCTGCTGGACGGTGATGCGCGCGGTGGTGGTCTGCGTAGCGCCCACACCCGCAAGTCCGGGGTCCACGCTGAACCGGCTGACGCCAAACAGCCGCTCCACCCGCCCGCTCAACTGGCTGGAAACCGCCTGCGTGAGCAGCGACTGCGCGCCCTGATCGGTGGGCGTTCCGGTGGCGCTGGCGCGCAGATCCGTGGCCGTGCTGGCGCGGCCCAGGGCCAGCAGGGTGATGACGTCCGAAGAAGGCAGCGGCGGATCGGAATGATAGCTGAGCTGCAGGCGGCTGCCCGGACCGGAAAGCTGGATGGTCACGTCGTACTGCTGCACGGTGGTGGCCGCCTCCAGGTCGATGATCGGATCCAGCTTGAAGGGGTTTGCGAAGTTGATGTCCCCGCGCGTGAGGCGAAAGGTGTTCCCCCGGAAATCGAATTCGCCGGAGAGAAGATGGACATGGCCCAGCAGCACGGGGCGCTCCGCGGTCCCGCGGATGCGCAGCTGCGCATCGCTGGAAAAACGCGCGGCGTTCCACTGCACCTGCGCGTCAGAACTGGAAACGGCTTCGACATCCAGCTGAAGATTGCGCAGCAGCTCGGAAGTGCCCGGGGAGAGTTGCCCCTTGGCGCCCATCAGGCCGCTCAAGTCCAGGCCCTGGGAAAGCAACAGGCGCTCCACCACCAGCCGGCCCGCAAGCGTCGCAGAGCCGGTGCTGCCCTGCAGCCGCAGGTTTCCGTTCACCAGCCAGCTCATCCCTTCCGGGTAGCGCACCCGGATGCCGCGGCCGGTGGCCGCCAGGTCATAGGTCAGCGGACCCTCGCCGTAGACCGCGCTTCCGGTCAGTTGCACCCGTCCGCCGCCCACCTGCGCGGTCACGTTTTCAAAGGTCAGCCGGTTGATGTCGAACAGCACGTCTCCGGAAACCTCGCTGAGGGCCACGGGAAAATCCGAGTAAGTTGCGGAGTCGCGCGCCAGCCGCAGGCGGCCGGCAACGCGCGGCCGCAGGGTAGTGCCCTGCATGGCCACATCCAGCTCCGCGGGGCCGCGCGCCTCCAAGCCAGGCCACAGGCCGGAGAGCAGGCGCAGGTTCAATCGCCCGGCCAGGTTCAGCGCCAGCAGGCGGTCGCGGGCGAAATGTGCGGTTCCCGAGAGCGTCAGATCCGTGTCCGGGCCGCGCAGATGCGCCGAGCGGATCTGCACTTCGTCGTGGCCGTACGTCAGGCGCACCGGGCCCACGTTTTCCAGCTTGACGAAGGCGTAGTCAAAACTCACCTGGGATAGATCCGTCTCCACCTGGATGCCGGCGGGCCCGAGGATTTCTCCGGACAGCAGCAGGCGCCCGGAGAGACTGCTGCGGCCGGTCAGGTCCTTCAAACGCAGGGCCACTTTCAGAAAAGAATCTAGGTCCACTTCCTGCAATTGAAGCTCGCCGGTGACCGGCAGGGTGGGCGCGAGCGAAAGTTCCACGTGACCATTCACACCGCCGCGGGCTATGGCCGAAGTAATCTCCGCATGCACCCGGCTGCCGTCGGATTGCGCGCGAATGTCCAGATCGCCCAGCACGTCTTCTCCGATGTGCACATTGGAAAGCTGGAATGTGCCCGAGCCGCGGGGCGCATGCAGCGGGCCTTCGCCGTGGGCGTCAAAGGAAACACGGCCGGAGGCGGGCATGCGGCTGGGAGCAAACACCGGGAAATTATCCAGGGAGATGCTCTGCCCGTGAATCTCGAAGGTCAGCCATTCCGTGTCGCGGTCGTAATCCAGCGAGCCGGAGGCGCGCCCGGTGCCTTGCAGCAGCGCCACATTGCGGGCATGCAGCTCCTGATCCGTCCAGCGCAGGTCTCCCTTTGCCGAATCGAAAGAAAAACCAGCCAGCACCGGCTGATCCAGCACCAGGCTGGCCGTGAATTCCGGGGCATCGCGGGTGCCGCTGCCCAGCACCCGGCCGGAAAGCAGGCCGTGCGCCGGATAGGTGGTGCCAAAAAGGACCTGCATCCCGTCCACATCCGTGTGCGCCAGGTGCAGGTCCAGCTTCCACTGATTTTCCGGCAAAAACCCCCAGTCGGTGAGGGCCAGCTCCAGGGAGAGATCCGCGGAGGCCCGTTCGCGCGTGGCCCGCAGATTTTTCAATTGCAACAGGTCTGGAGAATAGCTCAAGTCACCTTCCAGCCCGTCCCACGCCAGGCTGCCGTAAACGGCGTGCGAAGCGCGAACATGGCCGGCGATGGTGGGGCCACCCAGGGGACCGGTGATACGGCCGGACCAGAAGCCGCGGCCGCCAATGCGCTCCGGCGCCAGGTCTGTGCCCCGCAGCGCGTTGATGAAATCGTCGAACGCCAGCAGGTCGCTGGCTTCCAGTTCGAGCTGCAGCGCGGAATCTCTGGCCCCGAGCCGCCCGGAAAACCCGATGCGCACGCCCGGCTCGGCAATCAGGCCGGAAGACAATTCCGCCGCCGCGTTGTCACGGGAAAAATGAAACTCCGCCCGCGCCGTGGCCGGAATCAGCCCCGCGGGAAGAGCATCGGGCGGGGTCCAAATGGTGGCCCCGCGCGAATCCAGATGCTGAAAATTTCCCTCCCAGGAGGTCACGGCATGCACAGCCACGCCGCTCTGCCAGTGCAGCGTGGCGATGGGGAAACCGGGATGATCGAGCGCATTGAGAATGGCGGCAAGGCTCGCGCCTTCCAGGTCGCTTTCCACCCGAAAACGCAGACCGCGGTAGAACATTTCCACCCGGCCTTGCAGCTTTCCTCCCACGCCCTCGGCGCGAAAATCGGGAACCTCCAGCCGGTCGCTGTGCAGCTCATACTGCCCGCGGCTGGAAAGCCCGGCGGCATGAAACCATGGATATTGCAGCACGAGCTCGGAGGCATCGTACTCCCCCCGGCCGGAAAGCCCGGCCGTCCCTGGCTCCCACCGGCCCTCACCGCTCGACTGCATGCGGCCCTCCGGCATTGCGGGGAGGCGCAAGAGGTCGCGAACTTCCCGGAAATCGAGTTTCGCTTGATAGGAAAATGTCCACACTGGCCGTGTGAAGCCGGCCAGTGCCGCCCGCCCGCGCAGCTCGGAGCGCGGCGGCCGCCAGGAGAACTCATCCAGAGAGAAGGAGTCGCGGCTCAGCGAAAAGCGCGCGTCCACATCGGACGGAAAAGGGAGGGAGCGCCCCCCCTGGAGCCGCAGCCTCCGGCACGCCAATTCCCCGCGATACCAGGCGGCGTCCGGCGCCGGCGCGTCCAGCCGGAGCTGGAGCCGAAACTGCTGGGCATCGAGTGAAAAGGGGCCGCGCAGGTCGTTCCAGCGGACCGTGCCTTCGAGAATTTGCAGGTTGGCGATGGACAAATCGAACAGCTTCTGGTTGATCGCGGCCGGCTGCATGCCCGGGCCCGGCCCTGTCCGGGGACGCGGCGCATTGCTCCCGCCGCCCGGTTGAATGCGCACAGACAGCGCCGGGTGGTCCAGCCGCAATTCCTCCAGCGCCACGCGCCTGCCCAGAAAAGAAACAATGCGCAGATCCGCGCGCACATAAGAAGTGTGGAAGTAAGGCGGCGCGGTGGCCGGCTCCGTGCCGTGCACGGTCAGATCGAAAAACTCCAGGCGCAGTTGCCAGGGGCTGAAGCGGAACTCACTCAGCTCCACCGTGCCCCCGGTCATTTTCTCGATCTGCCGGATGGCCGCGCGGCGCATCCAGATGTTGGGCAGCCCGGTCTGCACCAGCAGCAGCAGAAACGCTGCGGCGGAAAGCAGGGTCAGCGCGGCCAGGCGCAGCGCATGGCGCAGGGGGGCCTTCATCGCTGGGGCTCCGGGACAATCTGGAAATCCAGTTGGCTGCGCGTCTGCTGGATCCATTGCTCCGCGCGCCGGGTGATCTCGCGCTCCAGCAGCACCTCGGTGATGGCGTCACGCACGTCTTCCAGCGGCGGCACGGCTTGCTTGCGTTTCTGAAGCTGGGGGACAAATTCCTCGCGGTAATAGCGCTCCACCGCTTCCGGCTGGACACGCGCCTGGGCCCTGAATTTGCGCTCCAGATAGTGGTCCACCAGAATCTCTTTAGCCACCAGGCGGCGCACATCCGCTTCGGTCAGGTGGAGCTCGCGCAGGCGCGCCGCAAATCGCTCGGTTCCAACCTGATTGCGCAGCGCGGCGAATTCCGCGTCCACCTGGGCGGGAAGCGGCGCGGGAAACCGGGCGCTGGAAGCGTCATGGATCACAATCCACTGGTCCATCAGCTCGCGCAGCAACTCCGGCTCGGCCGCGGGTTCCCGGCCGTTCAGCCGCTGGTAGGCGGCCAGCTCCTGCATGTCGCTCAGGGTGATCACGTCTTTTTCAATGCGCGCCACGATGCGGTCCACCACCGCTTGCGCCGCGGACGCGGCAGGCGCCGCGTGCGCGGCCAGCAGCAACACGGGCAGGAGCGCGAGCCGCATCAGAAGGGCGACCCCAGCGTAAGGAAGAACTGGAAACGGCGCAGGCGGCCATATTTGAATGGATTTGTGGCCGTGGGACAAGTCGTCGTGGTGTCCGTGCAGAACTGGAATCGCGGTGAATTGAGCAGATACCCCATGTCTACGCGAATCGGGCCCACCGGCGTGGGATACTGCACGCCGAAACCCACCGAATGGGATAGAAAATTCAGGTTATTGGGAGGAGGCGTGTACCTGGCGGTGATATCGCTGACCGAGCTGTACACGTTGCCCACATCATAGAATATCGCGCCGCGGATCGCCGCGGTGGTGAACGGCAGGCGGAGAGGAAAACGCAGCTCCTGATTCGAGGTGAGCAGCGCCAATCCGCCCACCGGGAAGCCGGTGATCTGGTCCCGGGGCCCGGCCTGATTCAAGCCGAATCCGCGCAGGCTGGTGCTGCCTCCGGCGAAAAACCGCTCCGGCAGCGGAATGTCTGTGGAGACGCTGGAACCGAAGGTCGTTTCGAAGCCGAAGCGCGTGGAGCGGGCAAACGTCAGATTGCGGCCCAGGGGAGTAAAGGAAGAATTCTGGAAGAAAGCGCGCACAAAACTCGCGGTCGAACCGAGCGCGCGCGAGGAAAGAGAGAAATCCGCGGTGTAAAAGCGCCCCTGCGTGGGATTCGCCGGATTATCCCGGGTGTCGCGGATCCAGGCGAAGCCCGGCCCGGAAACCTGCGTGGGCTGGCTGAACAGGGGAACCTCCTCGGGCGCGATGTGCAGATTGCTGGTCAGCACCTTCCGGTACGTATAGCGGTAGAGCAGGGTGGTGACGCGCGAAAGCCGGTGCTCCAGTTGTACGGTGCCCTCGTAGCGTGTGGAGGTGAAGGTATAAATGTCCTGGGTCTTGTCCGCAAACGCGATGAGTTGCAGATTCAGGTTGGGATGATCCAGAAAACGCGAAGCGCTGTACTGCACCAGCGCGCGCCCCTGCAGCGTGCTGGCACGGATGCGAAAGAGCAGGGTCTGCGGCCGCCCCAGGAAGTCGGCATACGTGAATTCCAGAATGCCACGGGGCGCGAAGCTGAGCGAGGTGGCCGTAGGATTATTGGAATTGTTCAAGGGCTGCACTTCAATTCCCGCGCCATATCCCACCGTGAAGCGCTTGCCCTCCTGCACATTCACCAGCATGGTTTTGGCGCTTTCTTCCCCCTCGGGATTCACCGGCGCCACGGACACGCGATTGAACAGTCCCAGATTATAGAGATTGCGCTGCGTGGTGATGGCATCGCTCTGGCGTAAGGGGCCGCCTTCCTTCATCTTCACCTGCCGGAGAATCACATCCGTGCGCGTGTATTCATTGCCGTCCAGGAGGATGCGCGCCACCGTCACCGTCCGGCCCTCCGTAATCTCGTAGGTGAGCTTCACCCGGTTGGGAGCCTCTGCGGGCGTGGCGCGGGCTTCGAACCGCGTGCCGTCTATGCCCTCATTCAGGTACAGCGCCAGGATGTTGTCGCGGTCGGATGCCACTCCGGCATCCGAAAACGGCTGCCCGCTCGCCGAACCGATGACGCCCAGGAGTTCGGCGGTGGAGATGGCCGAATTGCCCTGCACCTGCAAGGACTCGATGCGCGTCTGCTCACCCTCCTCGATGTGAAAGCGCACCAGCAGATCGTCCGGCTTCCCGGCGTAGTGCTCCACGATTTCCGCGCGCACTTTGGCCGCGGCGAATCCGTTGCTCAGGTACAGTACCCGCAGCGCATCTTCGTTCTGCTCCAGCAGCCGGCCGCTGAAAACCGGTGCGCGCAGGAACTCCGCCGGATGGATGGAAATGCTCCCCCGCAGGATCGCGGTGCTGAAATAGCTGTTGCCGTCAAATTCCACGGCCACCAGGCGCCGCCGGGGCCCCAGCCGGACGGTGTAGGTGATTTGCCGCACCCCGGAACTGTTGCCGCCATCCGCGTACTGCACGTCGCAGTTGAAATAGCCCTGTCGCTCGAAGTGATCCCGGAGATTTCTCCGCCCTTCCGCGAGCAGATCCTCGTCCACGGCTCCTTCTTGAAAGATCGGGATGAGCTGGTGGAGCTCTCCGGTGGAGAGCTTGGCGCCGGTAACCTCCACCTTGGTGGGCGAGCCGGCGCTGATTTCCAGTGTAACCGGCACCGTATTCCCCGCGGAATCGTACGCGCCGGCATGCGCGGCCACCCGCGCCGCCAGATATCCCCGGCGGAACAGCCAGGAATGCACGCGATCTGCGCCCTTCTCCAGCCGCGCCGCGGTCAGCTCCTGATTCGGCTTCAACCGCGAAATCCGCACCAGTTGCTCGGTGGGAAACGAGGTGGGGTTGGAGGCCTCCACGCCGCTCAGCCGCGCGCGCTTGCCCGTCTCCACACGCACCACGATGTCCACCAGATGCGTCCCGGGATGCCGCGTCACCTGCGGGTCGAACACCGCCGAATACAGGCCATTGCTCGCCAGAAGCTGCCGGGCATGCTCCAGGCCGCGATCCAAATCGAGCTGGCGAAACGCTTCGCCCAGGCCCAGGCGCAGTGCTCCTTGCACCTGAGACTCCGAGGGCGGTTCGCCCAGGCCTTCCACCCGCACATTGCCGACGAAGAAATTATCGCGCACCCGGAAAATCACGCGCAGGCCGCCCGCAACGGGCGCCGCCTCTGCCAGGACGTCCGCATATTTCCCCGTGGCGTTCAAGCGGCGCAGGCTGGCGCCCAGCGCAGAACGCTCCAGGAGAGCTCCCGGGTGCACCTCCAGGTCCGGAGGATTCTCCGCGAGCACCCTGTCCGGGTCCTCCACAATTTGCACGCTCACCACCGGTTGGCCCAGCAACGATCCGTCCGCAGCGGCTGGCATGGTTTGAGCGCGGAGCGGGCCCGTCCCCAGGGGGGAGAGCGGGCCGAGCAGCAAAGCGAAACACGCGGCGCCGAGTGAGGTTCTTACCGTCTGCATCCGTAGCTCGAAACAAAGTGACAAGTATAGCCGCTTTCCCCCATCCCGAAGGCTCAGTCAGCGGATTCCGGACGGCCGCCGGCAGCCTGCTTTCGGCTCCCGGCGCGGTAGAATTGCAGCCGGCACCCGGATGATGGATCCCGCCCAATACCAGCGTTACTCGCGCCAGATTCTCTTTGCGCCTCTGGGGCCGCACGGGCAGCAGCGCTTGCTCGAATCGCGTGCCGTGTTGGTGGGATGCGGCGCCCTGGGAACCGTGGTTGCCAGCCTCCTGGTGCGTGCCGGGTTGGGTCACCTGCGCATCGTGGACCGCGATTTCGTGGAGCCTTCCAACCTGCAGCGCCAGACCCTGTTCGAAGAGTCCGACGCGCGCGATGCCCTGCCCAAAGCGGTGGCCGCCGGGCGGCGCCTGCATGCCGCCAATGCGGGAGTTCACGTGGAAAGCGTGGTGGCCGATGTGACTCCGCACAGCGTTGCGGAATTGCTGCGGGGGTTTCCCTTGATTCTGGATGGCACAGATAATTTTGAAACCCGGATGCTGCTCAACGATTTTTCGATTACCACCGGTGTGCCCTGGATCTACGCCGCCGCGGTGGGCAGCTACGGGGTCACGTTTACCGTGCGGCCCGGGGCCACCGCCTGCCTGGCCTGCCTGGTGGAAGCGCCCGGCGGCGGAAGTTCTGCGGCAGCGTTGGCCCCGGAAGAAACGTGCGATACCTCCGGCGTCTTGAATTCCGCCGCTTCCGTGGCCGCCTCCATTGAAGCCGCGGAAGCCATGAAGCTGCTTTCGGGAAACGAAGAGGCGCTCTCCGGCCGCCTGGTCTCCTGCGACGTCTGGGCCGGCCGGTTCCAGTCGATTCGCGTGGCACGCGAGGCCGCCTGCCGCGCCTGCGGCCGGCGGGAGTTCCGTTGGCTGGAGGGCGCGGCCCAGCCGCACGTGACCCTTTGTGGCCGCGATTCCGTGCAGATCCACGAGCGCCGCCGTGCTCTGGACCTCCAGGCGCTGGCCCGCAAGCTCGCTCCGGTGGTCCCAGGGGTGCGAACGAATGGATTTCTATTGCGCTTTGCCGTTCCGCCCTGTGAGGTCACCGTGTTTCCAGACGGTCGCGCGGTCTTCAAAGGCACACAGGACCCCGCCGTTGCCCGTTCCCTCTACGCCCGGTACATCGGAGCGTGAAGCCTGCCACGACGCAGGGAGGCTGCGGCCGGGTGTTGACTCGCGCGGAGGCCAACAGTACAGTTGAGCGAGAGAAACTGGAGAGTTCATCCCATGCCCAGGCTGGCCGGAAGCGGAAACACCGTACTGTCTGCCCTGCGCGTCCGCGCGCATTTCGGAGAGGTTCTCCGGCGTGTCGAGCGCGGGCGTTGTTCGGTGGTCATCGAGAAACGGGGCACCCCCCGGGCGGTCCTTCTCAGTCTGCAGGAGTACGTACGGCTGGCTGCCCCCGAACCGGAAGTTCTTCGCGCCATTGGCGAGGACTCGAAGCGCAGGGGAACATCCACGCTCACCTCGCGACAGATTGACGCGGAGATCCGTGCGGTCCGCGCGAAGAAGCCGAAGCACTGATGCTGCCGCTCCGGCTCGTCCTGGACACGAACATTGTCGTTTCCGCGGCGATAAAACCGGAGGGATTGCAACGCACCGTTCTTGTGCTGGCCATGGCCCGGCCCGCCCGGCTCTACGTCACCGCGCCGATCCTCGCGGAGTACCAAAGCGTGCTGGCGCGCCCGAGATTTCAGCTCCCTAAGGGACAGCGGCAGCAGTTCCTCCAGCTTCTGAAGAATTGCGCGCGGGTGGTCGAGCCGTTTCGAACGCTCGACGTGGCCATGGATCCGGACGACAATCTGTTTCTCGAATGCGCCGAGGCCGCTCGCGCAGACTATTTGGTGACCGGAAACCCTCGTCACTTTCCCCCGTTCTGGCGGCAGACCAAGATCATCTCCCCACGCACATTCCTGACGCTCGCGGCTCCACACCTGATTCCGGCCCCACATTCGAGAAGCGGAGGGGGACAATGAACCTGCGCGGTTTGGTGATTGCATTCCTGGTGGCCTGCGCACCGGCCTTCCTGCCCGGCGGGATGGCGGGACAGGCCCAATCCCCCGCGGACCCCCGGGCCTCGGAGCTGCGCTCCAAACTGGGGCGGGAGCTGAACCACCTGGCCGCAGAGTTCGACGGGGTAATGTCGCTCGCCGCGGTGGATCTGGCCGGAGGAGACACCCTGGCCATCAACGGCGATCTGCTGATGCCGCAGGCCAGTTCCATCAAAATCGCGGTGCTGCTGGAAGTACTGCGGCAGGCCCAGGCGGGAAAACTTCATCTCGAAGAGCGCGTGGAGATTCGCAAAGCGCAGTTTGCCGGGGGCAGCGGAGTGCTGCAGGATTTCGGCGACGGCTCCTCCGCCCTCTCCCTGCGCGATCTGGCCGCGCTCATGATGGTGGTCTCCGACAACACGGCAACCAACATCCTGATTGACCGCGTCGGCCAGGCCCAGGTGAATGAAACGCTCCAGTCACTCGGCTTCTCCCACACCCGCCTGCTGCGGCGGATGATCCAGCCGGCGGAAGAGAGGCGCGGAGTGGAAAACGTTTCCACCGCTCGAGAGATGGCCGGCCTGCTCGCCGAGCTCCACGGCGGCAAATTACTGGATGAAAGCCATACCGCGCTGGCCCTGGAACTCCTCAGGAATGACAAACCCGAACCCACGCCACTGGGCCGCGGCCTTCCCGCGGGCGTGGCGCTGGCCGGCAAGCCCGGCAGCCTGCCCGGAGTTCGCTGCGAGAGCGGCATCATCCTGCTCGAGGGCCATCCCTACGTGCTCAGCGTGATGACCAGCTACGCCGCAGACGATGCCGCCGCCGAACGCGCCATTACCGATGTTTCCCGCCGCGTCTACTCCTACTTCGACCGCCTGGCCCGTTCCAATCCCCACGGCGTTCGGCTCCCGTAGAGCCTTTGACAACCCGATTGTCGAATGCACTGGGCGCCGCGGGTTGCGCCGCCCCCGCAAAAACCGCGCGTGCTGAGCATTCCCGCCGGCCCTTCGAGATTGGTTTCATGGCCGCGGTTTTGGGGCCCCGCCGGACGGCACCGGGCCGGCGGGCGTCGCGGAGGAATCCGCGGCCGGGCGCTGGCCCGTCCAGGTCACTTCCACGCGCTCGTGCAGCGTGGAGAAGAGTTTGCGGCCCTCGAAATAGGCGTTGAGTTTGAGCGGTAAGTAGACCCCATCGCCGGCGCGCAACTGTTCGAAGGCCAGATCCACTTTTTCCAGGCTGGCCACCAGGCCCAGCATCACCCGCACGCGCTCGGCCAGATGCGCGTCCACCCTCACAATCTCCCAGTCCTGCTCGTCAATCCACACTTTGCCGGTGAGTTTGTTCAGCACGTAGTCCTGCCGACGGCGGACGGAGAGGTCATTCGACCGCGGCCAGAAATGCAGCACGATGGCCGGGCGCCCGTTCACGGCTTCGCGCCCCACCACCTCGCCCTTATAGCGGTTGAACAATTCCTGGTCCAACGGAACGCGATCGGAATCGCCTCCACCGAACTTCTGCGTCTTGCTGCGCTCCCGGAAGCGCTGCTCGCGCTCCTGCTCATCGCGCAGGTCCGCGGGGGAAAGCGATTTCCCGTTCTTCTCCACCAGCCGGGCGTAGACGCCGCCGTCCAGAGGCCCTACGTCGTAGATGCGGTCTTCCCGCTCGCGCAGGTTTCCCTTGTCGTCAAATTTTTCAATCCGCGTGTGCTGAACGGAGCGGAACTGCGCGGCCGCGCGGCGCACCGCGGGATTGGTGGCGCGAGCCAGAACTTTCTTGAGCACTTCTTCGCCGGAGGGCAGCGGCGGATCCTGGCTCACGGCTGCGGGGAGATCCTGTCTGCTGCCCGCCCGGCCGCCCAGATCTCGCCCCGCCGCCGGGAGCGAGAGCAACAGGGCCAGCGTGCTCAGCGCAATCGCGGCATAGCTCTCCGCTGCGGATTGGAACACGCTCCTCATAGCCCCTGTACCAGTGTACTGGAATCACCGCTTGGTTTCCGCGCGGCGCGCGTCACAGAGCCGGGCTCGCCTTGCCTTTGGCCAGGCGTTCCATGGCCCGTTCCAGGTTTTCGCGCAGATTGATGAGGCCCAGGAAGGCGTTCAGGACGCGCGACTTGGTTTCATCGGAGAGCCGGCTGCCGCCGGTGGCCAGATGGCTCAGCCGTTCGCCTTGCTCGCGGATGAACGCCGCAATCTCGTCGTGGCGTGCGGGCGTGGCTCCGGAGGGTGCCGTCTCCCGCCGCATGGCCGCGCAGCTCGAATCCAGCCAGACAAGGTAGTGTTGCACGCACAGGGCGCTCAACTCGAGCGCGGCCGGCACTTCGAACTTGCAGCCCGGTGTATTGCAGAGAGCCATGAGAGCGCGGGCCAGGCCCTTCTTCCATAGCATGCCCGCCTCGCCGGCGCCAGTGCGGTCCACGCGGGAACACCCGTGGAGTCACCTCGCGTGGTGCATGGCGGGACTACCCGCCCCGCAGTCAGTGCCCGCGGGGCGGGGACGCGGCGCGCGGCGCCTCCAGATCCTGCGTGACCAGACGGACCAGCGCTTCCAGCAGCGCGGTGCGCGGGAAATGGTCGTGGTCCGCGAATTGTTTCACTCTCAAATCGCTGGAATCTTCAAAGGGCATGGCCACCGCC
>Ga0335085_10011341_pt1 | contig 13237 bp, 9 predicted proteins | sample Lox_Sample_45_FD_206712 | JGI IMG/M metagenome (GOLD analysis project Ga0335085, IMG submission 206712) | Soil microbial communities from Loxahatchee National Wildlife Refuge, Florida, United States - Lox_Sample_4.5 | ecosystem: Environmental > Terrestrial > Soil > Wetlands | place: USA: Florida...
GATATCCGCTGGAAAAATGGTTTCAATTTCAAATTCCCCACTGGAGCAATATTTCATTGTCGATATTCCTTATCCTTTCGCTGGTTTTTATTGCCGGAATTTTATTGACAGGAGTTTATCCCGCAATGATCTCGCTGAAGCATAGTCCAAAAAATCTTTTTGGAATGTTTAAGGCAGGAAAACCCGGACATGCATTAGGAAATTATTTTACCAGTTTCCAGTTTGCTATTGCTATCATCTTATTGATCTGGATGTCTACGGTATTTCATCAAATGAATTTTATTTTGAATAAGAATCTGGGTCTGGATAAGGAAAATACCCTGATCCTGGATCTTCCGATTAACCAGGGTGCAACATTTGCAACGGATCTGAAATATTTTGCTGAGCAGGTTTCACGTCTTCCGGGTATTCAGTCATATTCATCGAGCCAGTCGGTTCCCTGCGATGGGAACGAGCAGCGCATATCTGCAAAAAGATCTGCGGACGATCCCGGGATTGAAGTCGCGACAAATGGAGGTTGCGATGAAAAATTTATTCCTTTTTACAAAATACAATTGTTGGCCGGCCGGAATTTTATCCAGGATAATCCTTCTGACAGGAATGCAATTATTTTGAGTAAGGCGGCAGCGCAGAGATTGGGATTTGCCAAACCGGAAGATGCAATCGGACAAAGAATTTATTCCGAAGATCATGAGAGGGTAGAGGTGATTGGAGTCATCAATGATTATAAACTGCAGCCTTTTTTAACACAGGGTGTGGACCTGAGTTACCAGGGAAACCCGGGAATTGCATTGACATATGAAGATTTTATTGCGCCTCGAAACAAAATGAAAAAAATTGCTATCAGGATTGATCGCGCAAATTTTGAATCAACCATTGGTGGAATCGAAAAGATATTCAGGGCGGCATTTTCCGATCAGCCATTTAACTGGTATTTTTTGGACGAACTGATTGACAGCCGATATGCCAGCTACAGGATTGCTTTGAACCAGATTATTTTTTATGCAGCGATTGCAACCATCATTGCCTGTCTTGGTTTTTTAGGAATGATTGCCAGTAAGGCAAGAGAAAAAACCAAAGAGATCGGCATTCGAAAGGTGTTGGGTGCAAATCATCATCAGATTGTTTTTGTTCTATTGAATACTACTTTAAAACAGGTTTTGATTGCTTCACTGATTGCAATTCCGGCTGCCTGGTGGCTGACGAGAATCTATCTCGATAATTTTTCCGAGAGAGTTCAGCAGCAATGGTGGTATTATGTGATGCCGATACTGGGATTGATCTCTATGATGCTGATCACGGTTGCGTTCAGATTGAGGAAGGCAATCCTGACAAATCCTGTTGAGTCTTTAAAACACGAATGAAAAATGATTATTGTTTTTTTCGTTCGAATGGATTTCCTTTTTTATCTGTAGCAACTACCCATCTAAGTGCAGCAATGATCATCTTATTCTGAGTTGCATCTTCGAATACATGCGGACCATGTCCCATATTTAAATAAATCATGCGATAATCGGTATTTGTCCATACAACGGGCATATCGCCTTCGGTGATAATATCTTTTAGACCGAATGGATAATTTTCGGGTGACATAGTTTCCAACACTTTTACTTTTTTATTTTCTCTTGGACTTGGCTTCCAAATATACCATTCACTCGCCGGGGCAATATATGTTTTGGGTAAACCCCTGGTAACAGGATGTGTTGTATCATCGACAATTAGTTTTGCCGGCATCGGAGGATAATTATTATTATAGAAAACCGCCCCTCCCAAAAATTGCACAAACCATGGCCAGTTGGTGGTTTTGTCATTATAAGCCGCCACATGGAATCCAAACCAGCCGCCTCCGTTTTCCATATACTTCTGAAATGCCTGTCGCTGCGAATCGTTATGAGGAAAATCATTGATCATCATCAGCAGCTGATAGTCTTTGATTTTATCATCATTCAGATCGGCCATATTGCTGGTAGTGTCAAATACGAAGCCATTGCCCTGCGTGAGTTCTTTAAAAAATTTAATTGCAGTGTTGGCGAAATCAATATGTGCTCCTTCTACCTGGTAGCTGTAGAAGGCTAACACTTTGAATCTCGGAAATTGTGCTTGAAGAGGAATTTGTATAGAAAAAATCAAGAGAGATAAAACAATGCACCGAAAAGCGGATTTCATATTTTAGTGATTTAAGTTTAAGAGATATTTCACGCAAAGACGCAAGTTTGCAAAGGCGCAAAGGGTTCATCAATTTTCCAGAACTTACTGCTTACTAACGACGATCGACTATCGACTGATGCTTATCGGCCATCCGCCATCGGTCAACGGGCATCGTTACCCGATATTCCCGCTGCCCACAAAATCGCATTCGCAAACATTTTTTTGAATTCGGCCGACTTCAGCAAATTGGGATGATGTCCCATCAGGAAATATACATTGCGGGCTTTGATTTTTTCATTGGACCAGATTACCGGGTGGTCGCCCATTTTGATATCGGAAGGAGGCTGGTAACTGTTTTCATCCACATTGGCGATCACGTGCACATTGGGCCTGGGATCTTTATCGAAGACATACCATTCATCATCGGGGATCGAGAAAGAATCCGGTAATGATTGCATGACAGGATGTTTTTTATCTTCCACGTGAACGGTTGCAGTGGCTCTTGCAGCAATATAGTTTTTAAAGCGAATTCCTCCCATAAATTGCGAAAACCAGTCCCACATAGAATAACCGTCAAATTCTCCCAGTAAACTCGCGTGATGAAAACCAACCCATCCGCCCTGTCCAGTTTCCATGTATTTTATAAATGCAGATTTTGCTTCATCGGTCCACATATAAGGCGGATAATTGAGCTGGATAAATACCTGGTAGTGCGATAAAAATTTTTCGTTGATGGAATCCGTATGGTTGATCACGGTGAATTCAAAATTTTTCTCTTTGGCAAATCCTTTCAGCCAGTCAAGGGCCGCCACCACGAAAGGTTCATGGATGCCGCCTCTTTCAGTGAGTACCAGGGCCCTGAACGCGGGAGCCTGTGCCTTCATTTTTTCAGGGAGAAAAAAGCTCAGTATAACAATAATGAATACACGTAAAACAGGTACATACGATTTTTTCATACAATATTTTTAAAAATAGATTTTTTAAATCTGTTCTTATAATCTTGGTTTCGAGGGTCTGATGGGATTTTCAAAAGAGTTAGCTCCATGTACTTTCATCTTTCTTCGGTAAACTTTATCGACAGATGTTACATACAGAATATTGAAATCAGGCCCTCCGAAATAACAATTGGAAGCCTGCCCGGACGGGACCGGTAAAATAGCGTTTACACGTCCCAGTTGGTCGAGTACCTGGATGCCGAGCCTGGTAGCGACATACACGCGACCATCCTGGTCGCAGCGCAATCCGTCGGGCCAGGCATTGTCCTGGTTATCGGGAAAATGCAGCCATCCGAATCTTTGTTTGTTGGTCAGTGTTCCGTCGGGCATAATGGTATAGATCCATACCCAATGAGTGGCGGATTCGGTTATATACAATTGTGTTTGATCGGGGGTAAGCGCAATTCCATTTGCGAACTTCAATCCGTTGTCAACTACAATCTTTTCCCCATCTGGTTTGATAAGATAGATTTTACTTGGCCTTTCCGTTCCGTCCGGAGAAGTGACATAGATATTTCCATTTCTTGCGACAACCAGATCATTTCCAGAAATGCTGTCGGCGATGATGGTTTCCTTTTCATTCGCATCATATCGGATAATTTGTTTAGTAGCACCGGCAACCACATATCTTTTTCCATCCGGACCAAACGAAGTGCCGCTTGCTCTTTTTGCATCCGGTGAAAGAGTTGATAATTGTCCGCTGGTATTTACCTTATATGTTTTTGAATTAGGAATATCCTGGTAAAAAACTTCTCCTTTTTCATTTGCTGCCGTTCCTTCGGTAAACTTATATCCCTCTCCAACCAATTCCCAGTTTTCACCCGGTATCAGGATATCGTTTAAAAATTGATTTTTGGAAATTCCTGTTGCAACCGGATTTGGCCAGTCTTTCCAGAGCCAGCGCATGGCATCGGGAAATAAGGAAGTTCCCTGCTGACCATTATGACCACCCTCGCCCCAGGCATGCTTCACATCATATCCTGAAAAAGTCAATGCGCGCTCCATGGTTTCATTCGCCTTCCACCAATCACCTCCATAAATATTCAGATCGTTTGAACCATCCTGTAAAAAAATTCTCAATGGCTTCGGCTCATATTTACGGATCAGAGTAGGATACCTGTCTCCGCCACGAAGTCCGACATAAGTGCCAATGGCACTGAATACCCTTGAAAATTCCGAAGGATATTCCCAGGCAGCGGTGAAAGCGCAAATGGCTCCGCTGCTCGAACCGCCGATGGTGCGGTCATTTCCTTTTTTTGAGAGATGAATGGGCCTTCCGTCACGACAAGTATGTTTTTCCACATCCGGTAAAATTTCGTCTAGTATAAAACGCGCATAGGCATCACCGAGACCATCGTATTCAAAACTCCGGTTAAATCGATCGAGTGAAGTTGTTGTATCCGGAGAAAGCACTCGACCGGGATTAATAAAAACACCAATGGTAACCGGCATTTCTCCCTTATAAATAAGGTTATCAAAAACTGTCGGGGCTTTCCATTGAATGCCATCCTGGTTTACGTATACGCATGCAGGTTTTTCTGGATTGTATTGAGCAGGAATATAAACCCAGTATTCTCTCCAGGTTCCGGGAAATATTTTTGAACTGGAGAAACTGAATTTTTGAATCTCTCCTTTGGGAACTCCGGCTTGTTCGATAGATGCAGGATCAACAGGATATTTTTCCTGGGCTTGCTGTCCAAAAGAAAGAAAAGGAATAAAAACCAGCAGGAATGAGCTTATCTTTTTCATACCATCAGTTGTTGTGGGTTGTGACGTGGCGCAGAGGAGATACAAATAACGAATATAAATAAAAGAAGGAGCTATTCCCAAAACAGTCTAAATCTAAAAACTTCTCGTGAAGGTTCTGATTTCCCCACGAAACGATGGATATATTAAAACCATTCCCATACTAAATCAAACCGCTTATTTCCCCGGCTCCTCCGTTCGGGAATTGGCGACCATGAGATTTCATGCAATGTTTACTTTGCATGCCTGTTTTTTTGTGGTTAATATCTATACGAAAATATCAAACGATCCTGGTCATTACAGACAGCTGAATTCCGGTGAGTCTCTCATCAGTATCCTTACTTGTGGAACGACTGAGAAATATGAAGATGTCTGGAGTCACAATAATTATATCGTGTATGTCCTGGAAGGCCGGAAGATCTGGCATACGGCGAATGGTTCATATGATTTGCAAAAAGGTAGTTGTGTGTTCGTAAGAAAAGGCGCCTGCATTGTGGAACAATTTACTGACGCAAAGTTTTGTTTTATTTTATTTTTTATTCCGGATGAGTTTATTCGCGATGTGTTGAAAACAAAATCAACACCCATTTATAAGGCAGGAGAAGAATATGATCCGGTTATCCCAATAGACAGGAATGCTTCAATAGAAACTTTCTACCAATCGATGATGCTGCATTTTGATTCGAAAAGAAGCCCGGATCAATCATTGATGGAATTAAAATTCAGGGAACTGATTCTCACCATTGCCGATAATCCGGTGAATAGTGAATTATTATCTTATTTCTGGACCGTGCTTAAAGAACCGCAAAGCGTTTCACTGCAGAGAGTGATGGAAGATAATTTCTATTTCAACCTGAAGCTGGAAGATTTTGCTAAACTAAGCTCCAGGAGTTTATCTGCATTTAAAAGAGATTTTTTCAGGATATATAAATCTTCTCCAGGTAAATGGCTGATGGAAAAAAGATTGAATTATACCATGCACCTGCTCACTCACAGAGGGATGACTGTTTCAGAAACCGCATTTGAAAGCGGATTTAAAAATGTATCTCACTTCAGCCGCGTTTTCAGGCAGCGTTTTGGCACTTCTCCTGCATCGATAAAACTGCAAACTGCAGTCTGAACTTTTCAGTCAAATTTCTGGTCTTTTCGGCAATGCCCATTTCTGCTTCAGAATATAATTTTGCATTCCTAACTAAAAAACAATCTTATCTAATGAGTACGAAAACAATTCAGGGAAAGTTGTGGAGTGTGGCACCTCACTATTGGTCGCAACATTTTGAACCATGGTTTTTACCTATGTACAAAAGAGTTTTAGAAAAATTAAAATTGAATGAAGATCATTTACTGCTTGATGCGGGTTGCGGCTCTGGACTTTTCAGCAGCATGGTCGTAGAAACAGGTGCAGACCTGATCGGAGTCGATGCAGCTCCCGGTTTACTGGAAGTTGCGAGAAGGCGTAGTCCGATGACAAATTTCCTGGAAGAAGATCTGGAATCATTGCCCTTTAACGATAACAGTTTTCACTTTGTTACAGGATTCAATTCTTTCCAGTACGCAGGAAATTTCGATAAAGCAATCATGGAAGCAAAGCGAGTGCTGAAACCCGGTGGTCGACTGGTACTTGCTATCTGGGACAAACCGGAACTAAGTGATGCAACTTTGGTTTTGAAAGCCATCGCATCACTATTACCTCCACCTGCTCCGGGAACACCTGGCCCATTTGCACTTTCGGAAGATGGAAAAATGGAAAATGTTTTCAGGTATCACGGGTTAAAACTCGTTTATAAAACCAGCATGTCTTGCCCTTTTTTATATACCAGTCTTGAGGATGGCATAAAAAGTTTCATGGGAACGGGTCCTGCAGCAGCTGCTGTCAGCAGTAATAGCAGGCAGACTGTCGAAGAAACCATTGCCAAGGCATTACAGCGATTCCGCCTGGCAGATGATTTTCATTTTTTGCAAAATCGTTTCCTGGTTTTCATTGCTGAAAAATAATCAAACCACCGAGCGACCAGTGCAACTGAAATGCCGGGACTCGTTTCCCGGCATTTGGTCGCTCTATTTTTTTAATCAAATTTTTAAACAGCGATCCAAATAATTGTCAATCATGAATCAGATGAAGTTTAATTTCTTTAAACTTTTAAAATCCGGTTTTAAAACAGCTTTCATTTTATTTCTCGGCATTTGCAGTAAAATGAATTCAGTCAATGCCCAGTCAAAAATCACAGGAAAAATAATGACTGCGAAAGATTCACCTGTTGCGGGCGCCAATGTATTGTTATTGCGCGAAAAAGATTCTTCCCTGGTGAAGGGATTATTTTCGGTTAGTGATGGCAGTTATAGTATTGAAAATATTCCGGATGGGAACTATCTCATCAGTTTCAGTTTCACCGGTTTTAAACAGACTTATTCCCCATCGATCCATATCAATGGCATCCAAAATATAATAATCGATAAACTGGTGCTTACCGAATCATTTGCCGAAATGAATGCGGTGACTGTCGTATCGAGGAAACCTTTGTCTGAGCAGAAACCCGATCGCACGATCATCAATGTGCAAAACAGTCCAAGTGCAGCAGGAAGCAATGCATTGGAAGTATTGGAACGATCACCGGGTGTGGTGGTCGACCGGCAGAATAATTCGATATCGCTAAAAGGCAAAGATGGAGTGGTTTTGATGATCGATGGAAAGATGAGTTATATGTCTGTTGCTGCGGCAGTGGAAATGTTACAGGGAATGAGTTCTGATAATATAGAAAAGATAGAATTGATCACGACCCCGCCTGCAAATTTCGATGCTGAAGGAAACGCAGGTTATATTAATATCATTCTAAAAAATAATGATCATTTCGGCACGAATGGTTCTTTTGCTGCAACCCTGGGATATGAAAGGGGACTGGTAACTGAGGCCAGCCTGAATTTCAATCACCGGAATGGCAAATTGAATATTTATGGAAATCTTTCTTATTCACGCGTGGCAAAGCCGCTGCCAGTTTCGTTGGATACAAAATTTACGAACCAGGGAATGGTTCAGGAAACTAATTTCATTGGCGACAGGGTGGATACTACTGTATTGCTCAATTCGAGGATAGGACTCGATTTTCAGGCGAGTAAGAAAACGGTGTTCGGTATTTTGGTTACAGGCTATGAAAGAAATTATACGCAATCTGAAAATAATGAAGTTCTGATGTCGAAAAACAATCAACTCGATAGTATTATAAAGGAATCGAACAGCGAACTGAACCGCTGGTACGATATTGATTTCAATCTGAACATGCAGCATGATTTCAGTAAGGATAATAAATTATCAGTCAATTTCGATTATATCTATTATAATAATGAACAGCCTGTTTATTATCACACATTCCATAACAAGAGCACGGGAGATTTTGTAAATGATGAAATCAAAAAAAGCACTAAATCGACTCCCATTTATTTTTGGATAGCGGCTCTGGATTATTCAAAAAGATTGGGAAAGAACCTGGTGATGGATGCCGGGATCAAGGGAACTATTGCCGATTTTTCGAATGAACTCGGATTTCAAAGATTTAACCAGGGACAATGGATCTCAGATTCATCACTAACGGCGAAGTATACACTCAATGAAAATTATTCGGCTGCATATGCTTCATTTGATTGGACCATCGATAAAAAAACAAAGGCCAAAATGGGCCTGCGTTATGAATACACCAATTCGGATTTAGGTTCAGAGAAGACCGGGAATATTATAGACAGGCATTATGGAAATTTGTTTCCGGTGATGATTTTGTCGCGGGCATTCAATGAGAACAGTTCTATCGATCTTTCCTATAATATGCGAATTTCCCGGCCCACTTTTAATAATCTCGCACCTTATGTTTATTACCTAGATGAAAGCACGGTGATCACGGGGAACCCTGCTCTGAAAGCGTCTATCACCAATACAGCAGGGCTGAATTTTACTTTTAAGAAATTCACATTTTCTCTGTCATGCAGCAAGGAAGATTATGCAATTTCCAGTTTTCAGCCAACAGTGGATTCAGTGAACGGAAAGATAACCCTGATGCCTGAAAATGTCAATCAAAAACTTGTATCAGCGATTTTGAATCTTCCGATAGAAGTCAATCACTGGTGGAGTATGCAATATAGTCTGACAGGAACCTGGCAGCAAGTCATTGCAGAAACTAAGGATCCGCTTACATCCACAGAGATTAATTTTAATATCAATGCTACCCAGACTTTCAGGTTCCCGAAAAATATTTCTCTGGAACTGACGGGATTTTACCAGACAGCGAGGATTGAAGGTGTCTATATGCAAAAAGCCTATGGCTCGCTCGATGCAGGAATCAGGAAAAAACTGCCCGGCAAAAAAGGAGCAATCACTATTTCAGCGAGCAATATTTTGAATACTGCAGATTATGTACTTGTGGCGGATCACCCTGAACGGAATCTTGAAACTAATTTAAGAATTGGATTTACACAGCCGGCTTTTAGGCTCACGTATTCCCGCAGCTTTGGCAATAATAAATTAAAAGAGAAAAGAGAGCGTGATACGGGAGCGGAGGACGAAAAAGGAAGAGTGCAATAAAGCTGATAGACATTAGCTTGTAGACCATTGGATCATTCCAAGAACATTTTTTTGGAAAGAGGGCGGTATCAGGACTGTAACATTTTAAAGTGACATTCGTCATAAATGGGTTCTGTCCCGATATCGATATCAAAACCAAAGACAATGTTCAAAAATTATTTAAAAGTTGCCCTTCGCAATTTGTGGAAGAGTAAGGCATTTTCCGCCATTAATATTATAGGGCTCTCAGCTGGTCTTGCTGTTTGCCTCCTGATCGTTTTATATGTGGTTGATGAATTGAGCTATGATAAATTCAATGCAAATGCAGACAGGATTTATCGTCTCGATGCAGATATTTTTTTTAACGGTACAGAGTTTAACTCATCTGATTCTCCAGAGCCCATGGCCCTGGCGCTGGTCCGGGAATATCCTCAGATCGAACAGATGGTGAGGTTTAATAATTATGGAGATATCCTGATAAAAAAAGGGGATCAGAATATACAAAATCATAATGCCGTTTTTGTTGATTCCACTTTTTTCAAAGTTTTTACGGTCACAATGATACAGGGCAATCCCGCAACTGCATTGAATGAACCCCATTCAATCGTCATTGATGAGACTGCTGCAAAAAGATATTTTAACAGTACTGACGTATTGGGAAAAACATTGTATGTAGATAATTCAGCTAACTGCAAAATAACGGGTGTGATCAGGGATATCCCGCAAAATTCTCATTTCCATTTCAGCTTCATACGCCCCATGGCTGATTCGTACCGGGGAAATGCCGGGGAATGGCTCAGCAATAATGTTCAATCATTTATCCTTGCCAGACCGGGAACTTCAAGAGCATCTGTTCAGGCATGTTTGGATGGGGTAGTCAAGAAATATGTTGTTACAGCGCTTGAACAGGCGGTCCATACTTCTGCAAAAGAGATGGAGAAACAGGGAAGCCATTTTATGTATCACCTGATGCCACTTACGGATATCCATCTCCGTTCGGATAAATCAGATGAGGTAGAAGCGAATGGCAGTATTACTTATGTATATATTTTTTCAGTGATTGCAGTTCTTATTTTATTAATTGCCTGCGTCAACTTTATGAATCTCTCCACAGCGCGTTCTGCTAACCGCGCGAAAGAAGTTGGTATCAGGAAAGTTGCAGGATCGGGGAGATCGAATCTGATCACACAGTTTCTGACAGAATCTGTATTGGTAAGTTTCTTTTCGATGTTACTGGCGATTTTATTTGCCGCATTATTGCTCCCATGGTTCAACCAGCTTGCAGGGAAACAGATGCATGTAAGCACTTTGTTTTCTTCGTGGATGTTGCCTGTTATGCTTGTGCTGGTTCTTGTTGTTGGATGCGTAGCAGGAAGCTATCCGGCTTTTTATTTATCTTCTTTTCGGCCCGTTCAGGTTTTGAAAGGAACAATTGCAACAGGCTTCAAAAGCAGTTGGCTTCGCAGCAGCCTGGTTGTTTTTCAATTCTGTATTTCCATCATACTGATCATTGGAACCATCGTCATTTATAACCAGCTGGAATATATTCACACAAAAAAAATTGGATATCATCGTCAACAGGTGCTTGTCCTGCATAACGCTTATAATCTTGACAAACAGATAAAGCCTTTCCGGGAAGAATTATTGAAAATGTCCGGAGTAGAAAATGCAACGATCAGCGGCAATCTCCCGACCTCAACCGGTGGTTTCAATCAGAATGCCTGGTTTCAGAATGCGACCCTGGATCCCAAGCAGGGAGTTATCCTGACTGAATTCACAGTCGATCGTTTTTATATCCCCACTTTAGGAATGGAATTATCAGCCGGAAGAAATTTCTCACCCGATTTTCCATCCGATTCTGCTGGTATCATTTTGAATGAAGCAGCAGTGTCATTGCTGGGATTAAAAAAAACAATCAATGGAACTTTATACCGGCCCGATGGACGGCAAGACAGTCTCTGGGGCCGGCCTTATCATATTATCGGAGTTGTAAAAGATTTTAATTACAGTTCGATGCATGATAAAGTGGGTCCGGCTCTGATGCGACTGGACGAAAACTGGGGAAGCATTGCCGTACGAATTAATTCGGGAAATATTCCTCCACTGATCAACCAGATTGAAAGCAAATGGAATCAGATGGCCCCGGGCCAGCCCTTCAGTTATACTTTCATGGATAATGATTTTAATAACGTATACAAAGCCGAACAACATACAGCTAGATTGTTTATCACTTTCGCAATTTTCGCCATATTCATCGCCTGTCTCGGTTTGTACGGACTGGTAACATATGCTGCCATTCAGCGCACCAAGGAAATTGGTATTCGCAAGGTGCTTGGTGCAAATATTGGTGGGATTGTGGCAATGTTGTCAAAGGATTTTGCAAGACTTGTATTGATTGCTTCCATCATTGCATTCCCGATCGCGTGGTGGGCAATGAATAAATGGTTACAAAGTTTTGCGTACAGGACAAATATCGGCTGGTGGATTTTTGTGGTGGCAGGTTTGCTGGCAATCCTGATCGCCCTGATCACGGTAAGTCTGCAGGCGATCCGTGCGGCTGTCGCAAATCCGGTTAAGTCGTTACGAACAGAATGAAGAATAAACCAGGGAAGGAGAGAAAAAATTTAATAGGGGTGATTGTTTTGTTGAAATATGATTGTGCAGATATTCTCTGCACAATCATTCTGATTCGTTTGAGAGATGTTATTTTCCTACCTGCACTTTTTCTACAGAAACGGGGATCAGTCCATGAGCTTCTGCATGTGTTTTAATCAACGCGGATGAATCCGGAGCCTGGGCGAGGCACATCACAATACCTTCTTTTTCGTTTACCCAATAGTTGATAAGGTTTACTCCATATTTTTTCTGAACGGCCAGATCTTTCTGATGGGCAGCTGCAACATCTTTCAGAGTCACTTTTCCTGCACCCAGTTCATGTAAATCCAGGAAATAATTCTTTTCTCCGTTTGCAGACGCCATCTTACCACCCTGTACAAGCAGGATATGATCAGGTAAAAGTCCATGAGCTTCCGCATGTGTATTCCGCAGGGCTTGTGAATCGGGAGCATTAGCGAGACAATAAACGTCACCTCTTGCTTCATCAAACCAGAAATTGATTAAATGAACTCCATATTTCTTTTCCACTATCAAATCCTTTTTGTGTGCATCCATAACAGCATTAAATGTCACTTTTCCGGGACCGAAATGATGCACATCGAGATATAGAATTGTTGCATCTGATTTAGGAGAAGACGATTTGGAAGCTTTTCCTGTCAATTGAGCCGTTTCGTTTGTTTGTGCAAAGAGGACGGACGAAAAAAAACTGAGAGCAAGGACTAATCTGAAACTAAAAAACATTTTCATGATAAATGGTTTAAAATGATGAATAGATTTTATTTAATAGGTGCCTGACCTGCAGATGAAGAATTGAAACAATAGAATCGCAGTGATGCAATAGCAGATGTCTGGAAAGTACAAATTATTAAAAAAGGCCCTGGCAAGAATACCGGGCCGTCAGTCAAACCCTAACGACTGCTTCTACTTCTACAAGAAAAAATTAATATCTATTTTATTTTATAAGGTTTTCTGGTAATGGCTGATCAATAACGGATGATAAAACCCTAATAATTTTTCCTGGTCGCATCTTGATTCTTTATTTAATTCTTCACGAACAAGCTTCACTTTCCTTTTTTAACTGTTGTTTCAAAATTTCGGGCACGAAGATAATATCATACAGGAGGCTTTTGGGAGGCTGATGAACCAATGGAGGCAAAATACTGTTCTACGGTATTATTTTTTTCCC
>Ga0335085_10011342_pt1 | contig 13237 bp, 12 predicted proteins | sample Lox_Sample_45_FD_206712 | JGI IMG/M metagenome (GOLD analysis project Ga0335085, IMG submission 206712) | Soil microbial communities from Loxahatchee National Wildlife Refuge, Florida, United States - Lox_Sample_4.5 | ecosystem: Environmental > Terrestrial > Soil > Wetlands | place: USA...
CGTGCTCTCGGCGGTCAAATCGGCGCAGGCCGGGTCGCCGCTCGTGCTCCGCTGTTACAACGCGACGAGCCGGCGCACGGCGGGGGCCTGGCGTATCGGGGGCGGCATCAAAAGCGCCCATCGCGTGCGCGCGGACGAGCACGAGTCGGTGCCGCTCGTGCTCGAGGGTCGTGGAACGACGGTGCGGTTCGTCGCCGAGCCGCACGAAATTGTGACCATTCTCCTGACCTGAGGCCGATGGAAGAACATCTGATCACGGTGGCGCGCAGCGCCCGCTACTATACCTGCGGCGCATCCACGCCCGGAGCGCGGGTGGCGGAGGTCTGGTTCGTGCTGCACGGCTACGGCCAGCTCGCGAGCCGTTTCGGAAGCCACTTCGAGCGCCTGGCGGGTCCGGCGCGCCTGATCGTCGCCCCCGAGGGGTTGTCGCGCTTCTACGCGAGCGATGGACCTGGCGGGCGGCTCGCGGACCGCAGGGTCGGCGCGAGCTGGATGACGCGGGAGGACCGCCTCGCGGAGATCACTGACTACGTCGCGTATCTCGACGCCGTCCACGGCGCGGTGCTCGCGGGGGTCACGGGCCAACGCCCGCTCGTGACCGTGCTCGGCTTCTCACAGGGCACGGCGACGGCATGCCGCTGGGTTGCGCAGGGGGTCGTGCGTCCCCGGAGGCTGATCCTGTGGGGAGGCGACGTCCCCCCCGATCTCGACCTCGGGGCCAGCCGCGCGCGCTTCGGGGCCCTCGATCTGACGCTCGTCGTCGGACGTCGCGACGAGTACATCACCCCCAAGATCCTGACGCGGGACACCGAGCGACTCGCGCAACACGAGGTCCCCTTCAAAGTCGTGCACTACGACGGGGGACACGAGATTGACGAAGCAGTACTTCAACGACTGGGGGAAGAGGGAAGAGGGAAGGGGGAAGGGTAGTGCGTGGAACGGCGACCGCCGGTCATCCTTCCCCCTTCCCCCTTCCCTCTTCCCCGTAGTACACGTCTCTCACCGCATCGCCGAGCAGCGTACACGCTACTACGACGAGCGCGAGCGCGATCCCCGGCGTTGCGGCGACCCACGGCGCGTTGACGAGGGTATCACGGCCCGACGCCATGATGTTTCCCCACGACGGCGTCGGCGGCTGCACGCCGAGGCCGAGGAACGAAAGCCCGGCTTCGAGCAGCACCGCGTTGCCTATGCCCAGCGCGGCCGCGACGATGACCGGGGTGAGGGCATTCGGAATGATGTGGCGCCAGAGGATGCGACTGCGGCCGGCGCCGAGGGCGGCTGCACCTTCCACGAACGGCCGCGCCGCGAGCGCGCGGACCTCGCCGTGTACCAGCCGGGCGATCGTCATCCAGCCCGTGAGCCCGAGCACGAGGACGACGACCGTCGCGCTGGGCGGCCAGAGCGCGCCGATCAGCAGCAGCAGGACGACGCGCGGCAGCGCCAGCGCGAAATCCGTGAGGCCAAGCAGCAACACACTCATCCCCCCGGCCGCATAGCCTGCCGTGGCTCCGACGGCAACACCCACGACGAGCGAGAGCAGCACCGCGAGGCCGCTTACGGTGAGGGAGATTCGGGCGCCGTACACGACCCGCGTCCACACATCGCGGCCGAAGCGATCCGTCCCGAAGGGGTGAAACACGTGATACCGATCGGTCGCGAGCGGGGGGAGGAACCGCGTGCCGACGACGTCGCGCTGGGCGGCCGGCGCTCCACTCGTCACAAGTGGCGCTGCGATCGCGAGCAGCGCCGCCAGCGCGAGGACGAAGACCCCGAACGCACCGCGCCGGTCGGCGAGCAGGCGGCTCACGCGGTGGCCCGTTCGGCGCGGATGCGCGGATCCACGTATGCCGCCGCGGCATCGGCCAGGAGATTCCCGGCCACGACGAGCGTGGCGCTGATCGTCGTCGCGGCGGTCACGACCGGGTAGTCTCGTGCCTGGACCGCCTCGACCAGCACCCGCCCCACCCCCGGCCACGCAAACACCGCTTCGACGAACACCGCGCCCGAGAAGAGCGTGGGCAATGAGAGGCCGAGCAGGATGAGCGCAGGAGTGAGGGCGTTCCGCAGCATGTGATGCATCAGCACGCGTGCGGGGGAGAGTCCTTTGGCCCGGGCGGTAGTGACGAACGGCTGGCCGCGCGCGTCGAGCAGCGCGCCGCGGAAGAAGCGCGCGGCGCCGCCGATCCCGATCAGCGTGAGCGTTGCGAGCGGCAGGGCGAGGTGGCGCAGCTGATCGACGCGGCGATCCCACCCGGCGAGGTGCTCGCTCCCCACGGCGGCGGCGCCGAACGCGGGGAAAACGGGGAGCCGGTAAGACAGCAGCGTGACGAGCATGAGCCCGAGCCAGTAGCCGGGAAGTGCGAACAGCGTCACGCTCACGACCGAGAGGGCGGTGTCGAGCCGCGAGCCGCACCGAGCGGCCTGAATTGCGCCGAGCAGGAGTCCCAGCAGGTAACTCACGACGAGCGAGAGACCGACCAGACATGCCGTCGCAGGCCAGGCACCGGCGAGGAGCTCACTCACCGGCCGTCCGGTGGCGATGCTCGTGCCCCAATCGCCCCGCGCGGCCCGCGCGAGCCAGGCTGCGTACTGTGTGGCGATGGGCCGGTCGAGGCCCAGCTGATGACGCTGTGCGGCCAGCTCTGCACCGGTGGCGGCAGGGCCGACCAGCCAGCGGGCCGGGTCACCGGGCGCGAGACGCAGCAGGCAGAACGTGAGCGTTACCACGCCCACGATCACCCCGACACCCGCGATCGTGCGGCGGGCGAGCGCGGCGAGCATGGCGGAATCTCGCGTCACGCGATGGGCGCCGCTAGAATGCACCCGTGTCGCGATACCTGTGGTGGGGGCCGGCCGCCTGCGCCGCCCTTGGTGCGCTCGCGTGCGGGAAGCAGACGCCCCCGGCTCACACCGTGGTGATCGCGTCGGGCGCCGATCTCCGCACCGTCAACCCGCTGCTCACCGTGCATCCCCTCGCGAAACAGGTGGAGCGCTACGTATTGCTCCTGACGCTCGCGCGCTACGACGCCGCCCTCGTGCCGCAGCCCTATCTCGCCCGCACCTGGCGCTGGGCACCCGACCGCCGCGCGCTCACCTTCACGCTGGTGCGGGACGTGCCCTGGAGCGACGGCCGGCCGACGCTGGCCCGCGACGTGGCGTGGACGCTGAACGCGGCCCGCGATTCGGCGACCGGCTATCCGCGCCTGGACGATCTCGCGTCGATCGCGTTCGTGAGCGACCTGAACGACTCGACGGTCGAAGTGCGGTTCGCGACCCCGCAAGCCACCTTCCCCGATGTTCTGACCGATCTCGCGATCCTTCCGGCGCATCTGCTCGACAGTATGCCCCACGAGCGGCTGCGCCAGGCCGCATGGAACGACCAGCCGGTGTCGAACGGACCGTTCCGGTTCGTGCAGCACGAGCCAAACCGCCGCTGGGTGTTTGCGGCCAACCCCGACTTCCCACTGGTGCTGGGGGGACCACCGCGGCTCGAGCGTCTCGTCGTTGCCGTCGTGGACGAGCCGACCACCAAGCTCTCGGCCCTCGTCGCGGGTGAAGTCGACATGGCCGGCATACAGCCCGCGCACGCGGCGTTCGTCGCCGCGAAGCCGCACCTCACCGTCGTCGCCTACCCGATGCTCACCCCGTATGGCGTCGTGTTCAACATGCGCGGCCCTCCGTTCGACGACCCGCGCGTGCGCCGTGCGGTAGGTCTCGCCGTCGATCGCCAGGAGATCGTGGACGGCTATCTCTACGGCTTCGGCGCGCCGGCGTATGGCCCGGTACCGCCCGATATCGCGAAGGGGCTCGCCCTCACGCCCGCGGCTTCGTTTCCGCCCAGCGTCGACTCGGCGCGAGCGCTGCTGAAGGGTCGCCGACCGGCATTCGAGCTGCTCACGGTGGGTTCAGGCGAGGCGGCTCTGGAGCAGATGCTCCAGGCGCAGCTCGCCCGGGCGGGCTTCGATGTCACGATCCGCCAGCTCGAGCTCAGCGCGTTTCTCGACCGCGTGTACCGCCCGCGGCCGGACTTCCAGGCGGCGTTGCTGGGCATCCCCGGCGACCTCGGGCTCGGATACCTCAGAACGATCGCGCGCATCGCCGGCGTTCCCGCCGGCAGCGACGCCGCCGCGACGCTGCGAATTCTGCGGGACTCGCTTCCCGCGACGTTTCTCTACTACGCCCGCGGAGTCCAGGGGATGAATCGCCGGGTGCGCGGGGTCCGCATGGACCTGCGGGGCGAGCTTCCCACGGTGGGTCACTGGTGGACCGAGCAGTGAGGCGCGCGAAGCGGAGCGAGCGCCCCACCGCGTTCCACGCGTCGGCCCCGGTGCGGCTCGATTTCGCGGGCGGATGGACCGACGTGGCGCCGTTCTCGGCGCGGGAGGGCGGCGTCGTCGTGAACGCAGCGCTTGGCCTGTCGGTGCATGTCGAGCTGAAGGTCGGAGGTCCGCGCATCAAGCTCGTTGCGCTCGACCTGGGCGAAGAGCTTGAGTGCGCCGACTCGGCAGGTCTCGTCATGGACGGCCGCTTTACCCTCCACAAGGCCGCGCTACGCATGTTTCCCGTGCAGGCCCCGTGCACGCTGGCCACGCGCTCCGACGTACCGCCCGGGTCGGGCCTAGGCAGCTCGGGGGCGCTCGACGTCGCCCTCGTCGCCGCGCTCACGCTGGCCCGGGGGGAGCGGCTGGCCGAGCGCGACATCGCCGACCAGGCGTGCTACCTGGAGACGGTGGAGGCAGGCATTGCCGGCGGGCGCCAGGATCAGTTCGGCGCCGCGCTCGGCGGCTTTCATCGCCTGAGCTTTCACGATCCGGACGTCGGCATCGAGCCGATCACCTTGGATCCCGCATTCGCCGCAAGACTCGCACGACACACGGTGCTGTGTTACACGGGGAAGTCACGGGTCTCTGGCGCGACCATCGCCCGCGTCATGGGGGCCTACGACCGCAGCGAGCCCGGGGTCGTTGCAGCCCTCCGGGGCATCAAGCAGACTGCGGAGCGCATGGTCGGGGCCCTGCGCGCGGCAGACCTCGAGCGCGTTGGATCGTTGCTCGCCGAGAACTGGCGCTACCAGCAGGCTCTCGATCCCGAGATGCGCACGGCGACGATGGCGACGCTCGAGCGCGCGGTGGAGGGCGCGGGACTGCTCGGCGGCAAGGCCGCGGGAGCGGGCGCAGGCGGCTCGATGTTCTTCCTGGTCCGCGACCCCGAGGCGGCCGCGGCGGCGGCACGCGCGGCGGGAGCGAGCGTGCTGCCGGTCTCGTGGGCGGGGGAGGGGGTGCGGGCATGGTGAACGCGGCGAGCCTGGTGGAGCGCGCGCAGCTGGTCCGGGACACTCCCGATCTCCAGCAGCTGCTCGCCTGCATCGAGGCGCGCGAGCGTCCGGTCCTCGAGCGTCTCCCTCATATCCCTGAACGGAAGGCATTCCTCTCGAAGGACGGCGGGACCTGCCCGGCGGACGGGTCGATCCTCGCGTTCGATCCGTGGAGCCCGCACGAGCATCGCTGCCCGCGCTGCGGCACGATCTATCGGGGTGAGCGCCACGACGGTCATTGGGCGCGCTACCAGCATCTCTGGCTGGCGGAGCGGGCGGCCGAGCTCGCCGTGATCGCCGCTGTCACGGATGCACCGGGTGCCGCGGCCCGCTCCACTGAGATCCTGTCGCGCTATAGCGACAGCTACTTCAGCTACCCGAACCACGACAACGTGCTCGGACCCAGCCGCTTGTTCTTCTCCACCTACCTCGAGTCGCTGTGGATCTGTAACTACCTCGCGGCCGCGATCACGCTTCGCGAGGCCGGCCGCCTCGACGACGCCGGGGCCAGGGCCGTCTCGCTCGTGGCCGACGAGGCCGCGAACATGATCGGCGAATTCGATGAGTGGTTCTCGAACCGGCAGACCTGGAACAACGCGGCGCTCTCGGCGATCGCGGTCTGGTTCGAGGATGAGGATCTCGCGCGGCGGGCCATCGAAGGCCGGACGGGACTGCTGGCGCACGTCGCGCGCGGGTTCGGGCGGGACGGGATGTGGCACGAAGGAGAGAACTACCATCTGTTCGCGCTGCGCGCGCTCCTCGTCGGGACGATGTGGGCGCGCGAGGCGGGGATCGACGTGTTCGCCGAGGGGACCTTTGCCGCCCGTGTGGCGGCCGCGCTGCGCGCCCCGGCCGTGAGCGCCCTTCCCGACCTCACGTTTCCCGCGCGCAAGGACGCGCGTTTCGGTGTGTCGCTCGCCTTGCCGGCGTACGTCGAGCTGTGGGAGGTGGGGCTGGCGCGGCTGGGGAGGGGAGTCGAGGGACACGGCACGGGAGAGATCGCGAGCTGGCTGAAGGCGCTCTACGCCGTGCCGTCGGTGTCGCCCCAGCTCATGGAGTCGTATCTCCATGACGCCCCCCTGTCACCCGGCCCTCGTCCCACGTCCCGCACCTCGCTGTCGTGGCTATCGTTGCTGGAGATGCTGCCCGCCCTCCCTGCCGACGCCCCCGCATGGGCGCCGCGGAGCGAGTTGCTCGCCGCACAGGGGCTCGCCGTACTCCGGAACGACGGTCGTTACGCGAGCGTCGAGTGCGGCTCTTGGGGTGGAGGTCACGGTCACGCCGATCGCCTCAACCTCGTGGTGCACGCCGACGGAGTCCCCTGGCTCTGCGACTTCGGCACGGGGTCCTACCAGACGAGAGATCTCTTCTGGTATCGCTCGACGCTCGCGCACAACGCGCCCCGCCTCGACGGAGAGTCGCAGCCGTGGGGCGACGCGACCTGCGAAGCCTTCGACGCGCAGCAGCACTGGGCCTGGGCGCGGGGCCGCTACGGAGAGGTCGCCCGCACCGTCGTGGCGGGCCCCGACTACCTGCTCGACGTGGTTGACTTCGCGAGCCGCGACGAGCATCTGCTCGAGCTTCCCTGGCATTTCACGGGTGAGGTCACGGTCACGACCCCCGGGCAGTGGCGGCCCGCCGAACTGTCGGACGAATTCGTGACGGAGGTCGAGCAGTTCGCGGCCGAGGGGGGCAGCGCGGCCGGGCTCGTGGTCGCGAGCGGTGGGCGTCGCCTCCACGTGCACTTCTCTCCGGGGTCGGAGCTGGTGCGCGCCGCGGCGCCCGGCCGGCCGACTGGCGGGACGCCTGCGCGCGAGTCGTTCTATTGTCTTCGCGTCCGGGGCCGCGCGGCGCGGTTGGTGACCGTGCTCGAGAGCTCCGGCGAGACGCCCGTGGTGCGGGCGGTGCGTGTGAAGGGCGATCTGATCGAGGTCGAGACGGGGAGAGGCCTGCACCGGCATGCCTCGTACGCCGGGGGGTGGAGTGTGGATTCGCCGACCGGGAGCGTACGCCTCGGCGGCCGGCGCAAACCGGAGCCGCCCTTCGAGCCGCTGATCGAGATCGACCGGCCCACCAAGGCGACAGGGAGTGCCTTGCGCGTTGATCACCCCCCGGCGCTCGACGGCTCGCTCGAGGGCTTCGACACGGCCCATCCCCTCACCCTCGACCTGGAGGACCAGTACCGGCGGAGCGAAGAGGCGTACCCGGGGCCCGAGGAGTTCTCGGCCCTGGCCTACCTCAACTGGACGGACGACACCCTGTACGTTGCGGTCGAGGTGACCAAGGCCGACGTCTGTCTGCGCCCACCCGACGCTCCGCCCCTGCTGCTCGACAACGAGGCCGATGACATTCACTCGGACGGCCTGCAGCTCTATCTCCGTGATACCGAGGCTGGACGCGTGCGGGGTTTTCTCGTGGTGCCCGAGGGGGACGAACGGGGCGGCGTGCGCGTGCGCGGAGTCGAGGGCGCCGTCGTCGAGTCGGGTGAGGTGCGGGGCGCCTGGGAGCGGACCGAGACGGGGTACCGGGTAACGCTGGCCATCCGGTTCTCGCCCGAGGCGCGGGCCCACGTCGGGGGCGAGATGGCGCTCGACGTGATCGTGAACGAGCTGCTGCCGGGGCGGATGCGGCGGTCGGCGCAGCTCGTGTGGAGCGGCGGCGACTCCTGGGTGTGGCTGCGGGGCGACCGGCAGCCCGACGAGCGCCTCGGCGTGCTGGAGCTGCTCGGATGAGTCTGGTCGTCGTGCTGCACCAGCCGCAGGAGCTGGTCAACATCGCGCACGTCGTGCGCGGGATGAAGAACTTCGGCTTCCGCGACCTGCGTCTGGTCGCGCCACGCGAGTTCGAGGCGTATCGCATCGAGGGGATCGCGCACCAGACGCACGACGTGCTGGCGCGCGTTCGTGTGTACGACACGCTCGAAGCGGCGCTCGCGGACTGCGTGCACGTCGTGGGGTTCACCGCGCGGGGTCGCACGGCGAAACGCAACATGCAGCGGCCGCGCGACGCGGCGGCGGAGATCGTCGAGCTGTGGGAGACGGGACCGGTCGCGCTGCTGTTCGGCCGCGAAGACAAGGGGCTCACGAACGAGGCGCTCGACCGCTGCCACCGCGTCGTCACCATCCCGAGCGATCCGGCGTATCCTTCCCTCAATCTCGCGCACGCGGCCGTCCTCGCGTTGTACGAGCTGGCGCTGGCGCGCGACGGACCGCGCGGCGACTTCAAGTCGCCGCGTCGCCTGGCGAGCCCCGCGCCCGCCGGCGAGCTGGAGCGCCTGTTCGGCGACATCGAGCGGGCGCTCGCCGTCATCGAGTTCTTCAAGACGCGCGATGCCGAGCACATCCTCCGCACGATGCGCGAGATCCTGCATCGCACCCCGCTCGATGTGCGCGAGGTGAAACTGCTGCGGGCCATGGCCATCGAGGTGACGAAATACGGTGAGCGACTGGCACGTTCCGGGATTCACGTCGACCGGTAGCAAGCGGCCCGACGCGCTGTTCGGGCCGCCGGGCGACGGCCCGGCGCCACCCGAGCGTATGGTCAAGAGCGCCGGGTGCCGCGTCTGGGACGACGCCGGTCGCGAGTACGTCGACTACACGATGGCGCTCGGCGCCGTCGCGCTCGGCTACGGGCACCCGGCGGTGACCCGCGCCGCGACCGCGGCGGTCGAAGCCGGCGTCGTCGGTCCACTCGCGCCGGTGCTCGAGGAGGAGCTTGCGGCGGCGATCTGCCGCGCGATCCCCTGGGTCGAGGCGATCCGCTTTCTCAAGACGGGCGCTGAAGCGGTCGCCGCGGCGGTACGCCTCGGGCGCGTGGTGACGGGGCGCGAGCGGGTGCTGGGATGCGGCTACCATGGATGGCTCGACTGGTGCCAGGGTGGCGCGACGGCGGGTGTGCCCGCCGCGACCCGTGCGCTCTACAGCGAGCTGCCGTTCAACGACGTCGACCGCGCGCGTGCCGCCATTCGCGAAGCCGGCGACACCCTCGCGGTCGTGGTCGTTGAGCCGGTCGTGGTAGCAGAGCCGACGCGGGGCTGGCTCGAGACCCTGCGGGCGGAAACGACGCGCGTGGGCGCGATCCTCGTGTTCGACGAGATCAAGACGGCCTTTCGACTTGCAGTCGGCGGAGCGGCCGAGCGCTACGGCGTGCGCCCCGATCTGATGGTGTTGGGGAAGGCCCTGGCGAACGGGTTCCCGCTGGCCGCGGTCGGCGGGCGCGGCGACGTGATGGCGAGTGCGACGCGAACCTGGATCTCGTCCACGCTCGCGACTGAGGTCGTGGCCCTCGCCGCCGCGCGCGCCACGCTCGAGGTCATGGTCGCCGAAAAGGTCTGCGATCACCTGCACACGGTCGGCACGCGCCTTCTCCACGGCCTCCACCACCTCCACCGCATCCACCCGGCGGTATTACGGGGGGTAGGGGGGATCGCGGAGATGTGTTTCCTGCACTTCGGGAGCGAGGCTCTGTCGCGCGCCGTCGCCCGCGAATGCGCGGCCCGGGGCGTCCTGTTCAAGCGGACGGCCTACAACTTCGTGTCCCTGGCGCACGACGACGGGATCGTCGACCGCACCGTGGCTGTCCTCGACGAGGTATGTGGAGCGCTTGGCGGCTAACCAAACGGCCTCGGTTCGTTGACAAGGGGGGCCGCGTGGCCTCCCTTTTCTTTTGCCCATGCGTGTAGTCATCCTCGGATCGGCGGCGGGGGGCGGCGTCCCGCAGTGGAATTGCGGGTGCTCCAGGTGCTGGGCCGCTCGAGCGGCGGGCTCGGGCCGAACGCAGTCGTCGCTCGCGGTCACGGCGGACGGCGAGCGATGGGTGCTGCTCAACGCTTCGCCGGACCTGCGCCAGCAAGTCGCGGCGCGCCCCGCCTTGTGGCCACGCGGCCCGCGCGACACGCCCTTCTGCGCCGTCGTACTGACCGACGCGGAAATCGATCACACGCTCGGGCTGATGCTGATGCGTGAGGGGACGAGCCCGCTCCCGGTGTACGCGCCGGAAGGCGTCGCCACACTCCTCGGACACGACTGGCCCCTGTTCCGCGTGATGGCGCACTACTCGGGGATCGAGGCGCGGCCGTTGACGGGGGTCGGCACCACGCCGCTGCGCGACCTCGAAGGGCGGGACCTCGGGATTCTGTGCACGGCGGAGCCGATCGCGCGACGAGCGCCCCGCTACGCGACGGGCGCGCCCGCCGCGGCGTTCGGCGTCGGCCTGCGGCTCGAGGACACGCGCACACGCGGCGTCCTCGCCTTCATTCCCAGCGCGGGCGCCGTGGATGACACAGTCCGCTCCCTCGCCAGCGGCGCGGACCTGCTCTGTTTCGACGGCACCTTCTGGTCGGACGATGAGCTGGGACGAGCGGGCGCCGATCCCCACGCAGCGCGCGCCATGGGCCATCTTCCCGTGGGCGGCCCGGACGGCAGCCTGGCATTGCTGGGCGGGCTCGGCGCCCGGCGTATCGTACTCGTGCATCTCAACAATACGAACCCGCTGCTCGAGCGTGCATCCCCGGAGCGCGCGCTGGTGACGGCCGCCGGGATCGCTGTCGCCGAGGACGGGATGGAATTCGAGCTGTGACCTCGGAGCAAACGGGCCCGTGGACGCCCCACGAGCTGGAGCAACGCCTGCGGGACGTGGGCGAGGCGCGCTACCACAGCCACCATCCCTTCAATCGGCGGATGCACGAAGGCCAGTTGAGCCGCGCCGAGTTGCAGCTCTGGGTGGCGAACCGTTTCCACTATCAGCAAGCCATCCCGGTGAAGGACGCCGCGATCATGTCGAATTGCCCGGAGCCCGCCGTCCGTCGCCGCTGGATCCAGCGGATTGTGGACCACGATGGGATTGCGGAGGGGGAAGGCGGTCTCGACGCCTGGTTGCGGTTGGGGGAGGCGATGGGGGTGGGCCGCGACGTCCTCCTGTCGGGTCGGTGGGTGCTGCCGGGGGTGCGATTTGCGGTGGATGCCTACGTGACATTCTGCCGCAGCAGCTCGTGGCTCGAAGGCGTGGCCTCGTCGCTCACCGAGCTGTTCGCCCCGGCGCTCCTGACGGAGCGCCTCGCCGCCCTTCTCGCCCACTATCCCTGGATCGCGCTGGATGGCCTGCAGTACTTCCGAAGCCGGCTCAGTCAGGCGCCGCGCGACGCGGAGTATGCGCTCGCACTCGTCACCGCGCGCGCGACGACGCGTGACGCCCAGGAGCGGATGGTGGCCGCGCTCGAGTTCAAGTGTGACGTGCTGTGGGCGCTGCTCGACGCGGTGCAAGGCGGCCCGCTGCCGTGGACGCCGACGTGAGCGCACTCGCCGCCCGAACGGTGCCGCGCGTTGCCGCGAAGGCCCGTCTCGAGTGGGATGAGGTGCGCCAGCGCCACGTACTCCTCTACCCGGGAGGCCTCGTCACGCTGAACGCGACGGCGGCCGAGGTCCTGCGGTTGTGCGACGGCGAGCGCGCCATCGCGCAGATCGTCGAGCGCTTGCAGCAGCGCTACAAGGCGGAGCACATCGAAGGGGAAGTGGCGGCGTTCCTCGGTAGCCTGGCTGCGAAAGGTCTCGTCACGTACGTCCGATGAGCGCTGGCTGCGCGCGCTGTCGGAGCGAATGCGCGTCAGCCGAACGCCCGGGCCAAGCCTTCAAAGATAAGCCCCACGATGGCGGTTGCGACTGCGGCGACGAGTCCGAACGCGTTGGCGCGTTCGCGCGGCTGGACCTTCATGAGCGTCGGTGCGCCCCTCGCAACGAGAACGAGCGTCCACACCACCCCGATCAGCCCGTACGGGGCAAGCCGCGGCACGAGCCCGAGGATTCCGCACACCCACGCCGGCGTGCTGCCATAGGCAGCGATCTTGAACGCCTGAACCCGGTTGGCCGAGCCGCCGAAGCTCGGCGTCAACAGGTCGAGGGCGACGGCCAGCACCCACACGCTGGCGAGGCCCAGAAGGTAGTGCGCGACCGCGTCCTGCACTGCGGCGCCGATGGGCGTCTCGACCATCCCGAACAGGGTGCCACGCTCTCCGAACAGAACCGTCCCTACGAGCGCGGCAACGGGTCCGAGGAGAGACACCGGGATGACGTAGCCGCGGAAGATCGCCGGGACGTTCGAAAACTCCGCGCTGACCGCGTCCCACTCCTGCTTCGGCTGCGTGAGCATGCGCTGGGCGCGGGCGACAAGTCCGGCCGTCTGCCCGGCCGGGAGAGCAATCGAGCCCGATTTCCTCGGGGCGGGCCGCGTGGTGGTCTGTCCGCGTGGCGGCACCGGTCCCCGTGGCGGAGTCGGTCCGCGCGGGGGCGTCGGCCCCTTGGGGGGCTGGTACGGGGGACGGGGTGAGGAGGTCGGCATCGGGCCCCAAGATACAAGATGGCCCCCGGCGCCACGCCGGTCGTAGATCACAATCGGCAACTGTATGCCATGTAGCGACGTAGCGCCCCACTCCCCAGATTGCACCCCATGCTGATCGACGTCCACGCTCACTTCTATCACGACCGTACCCCCCGCGCGGACTGGCACGAGCGCAATGCCAGCCGCCTGCGGGCAGGGGAGAAGCTTGGCATCACGGTCCACGTGGCGTCGATCCTCGGCAGCTGGGGCCGGACGTCCCCCACGTACTTCCCCTCGCCCGCCGACTTGGAGTACGGCAACAACGCGCTCCTCGCGCTCACCCGCGAGCATCCGGCGCTCGTCCGGGGCTACGTGACCGTCAACCCCAACTACACGTCCCACGCCCTGTCCGAGATTGCGCGCTGCCTCGCGTCCGGGATGATCGGGATCAAGCTTGCGGCGAGCCGCCGCGCCACCGACCCGCTCCTCGACCCGATCTGTGAGGTCGCACGCGACGTCGGCGTCCCCATCCTGCACCACATCTGGCAACACCGGCGACGGGATTGGCCTGGTCAGGAAGCCTCGGATGCGGCGGAGCTGGCCACCCTC
>Ga0335085_10011343_pt1 | contig 13236 bp, 8 predicted proteins | sample Lox_Sample_45_FD_206712 | JGI IMG/M metagenome (GOLD analysis project Ga0335085, IMG submission 206712) | Soil microbial communities from Loxahatchee National Wildlife Refuge, Florida, United States - Lox_Sample_4.5 | ecosystem: Environmental > Terrestrial > Soil > Wetlands | place: USA: Florida...
TGCCGAACATGCCCAGCTTCGTCTTGCCCGTCATGACACCGTCGGAGATCGTCGCCTCGAATTCGAGCTTGATCGGCGCTGGTGTCGTCACGTCCATGGTCCAGGAGAGCATGTTGCCGGCGATCTTGCCGTTCTTGATGGCCTCCGAGCCCATCGGGCTTTCGATTTTGCCGCTGAACGTCTCGCCGGCGCGCACGATATGCGCCGTCATCTCCTGCGGACCCATCGGTGTCTGCAGTGTCAGCACCCAGGTCTCGGCGCCAGCCGGCGGTGCCTCTTTGGCTGGTGCAGCCTGTCGGCGCGCGGCAGCGCCGCTGTGACCGGCCTTCGGCGTGTAGGCCGGCAGTGTCTCCCAGCCACGCACCGTCGACGTGGATGACAGATGTGCGTTGTCGAGATCGACATCCCATTCCGGGAAACGGTTCAGCAATTCGTCGAGCGCCACGCGGCCTTCGACGCGCGCCAGCGCGTTGCCGAGACAGGCATGGAAGCCGTAGCCGAACGTCAGGTGCGGGACGCGCTCGCGATTGATGTCGAAGGAATCGCCGTTGACGAATTTGCGGTCGTCGCGGTTGCCGGCGGCGACGATACAGCAGACGGCGCTGCCGGCCGGCACTTTCACGCCGTGGAATTCGGTGTCCTTCGCCACGTAACGCGCAACCGACGGTCCAGGCGGCTCGAAGCGCAAGAGCTCTTCGATCGTCTGCGGAATGAGCGCGCGGTTCTCGGCGATCTGCCGGCGCTGATCGGGATGTTCGGCCAGCACCTTGCCGGCCCAGCCGATGAGGCGGTTGGTCGTCTCGTTGCCGGCGCCCGCCAGAATGCTGCAGATGGACAGCACTTCCTGACGGATGAAGCGCCGCGTCGTGCCCGTTTCGTCCTTGAATTCGACATTGAGCAGTTCCGTCATCAGGTCGTCCGACGGATGCTTCTCGCGCCAGTCGATATACTCCTCGAAGCCTGCGCCGACGAACTGGTGACCGGAGAGATCCATCGGGCTCCCGGCCTCGGTCGCCAGGCGCGCGTCGGCATCCTTCTGCACCGTCTTCAGGTCCTGTTCCGGAATCCCCAGCAGCATGCCGATGACGCGCATCGGCATTTCCTTGCCGAGATCGTCGATGAAGTTGAATTGTCCGCCCTCGACGAGGGGATCGAGAGCCTTGGCGCAGAAGGCACGGATTTGCGGCTCCAATGCCCACATGCGCTTGGGCGTGAACACCTTTGTCAGCGCGGTGCGATAGATCGTGTGCACCGGCGGATCGGTCATGATGAAGATGCCGGGCGGGATCGGCAGGCCCGATTTGATGAACTCCAGGATGTCGCCGCGGGCCGAGCTGAACGTCTCGAAGTCGCCCAATGCGCGCTGAACGTCCTCGTAGCGGCTCACCGCGTAAAATTCGTACTGCTCGTTGTAGTAGATCGGTGCTTCCTCGCGGAGGCGGCGAAAGACCGGATAGGGGTCCTTGAAGAATTGCGGGTTGTACGGATCCCAATAGACGGGGTCTTTGCTCATCGCGTTCACGTCGCTGCCTCCAATATTGTGCGAGAAGGAAACTGTCCGCTGCCGTGAGCAGGGTGCTTCCAGAGGCCAGCGCGCGGTCCCCCCGCCCGCCAGCTATGATACACTGTGGATCATAACTTTTTATGCAGGCGGACGTCAAGGAAGAGCGGTGGACATTCAGATTCAAAAAGTGTCATTCCCGCGAAAGCGGGAACCCAGCAGACGCGCGTCCGCGCGCCAGTGACTAACGCGTGGACACAGGGATGGCCTGGGAATTCTGCTACCCTTTATTCAGCCGCTGACGCGGCGGGGCTGGGTCCCCGCCTTCGCGGGGATGACAACGAGGGGAGCAGTGATCTCACACGAAGCTCCGTCGCTTCAGCAAAAGTGTGCGCACTTTTGCGTCCGGAACCGCGCCAAAACAATAACTTGGAGCGAAACGACGATTCGAAGAAGAGTCATTTTCTTCTGGTGGGCGCCGCGTTCGTGGCGCCAGCGGACCGCCTTTTTCGTGTCAGAGCGCTCGGCGTTCCGATGACAACTTCGACGGATAACCGCCTCAGCCGTTCACGACCATCGAGATGTCGGGCGGCGTGTTGGCGTTGCGGTCGAGCGGATTGGGATGGAACGAGTCGACTGCCTTTTGCGCAGCCGCTTTGTCTTCGGGACTCAGCTGCGTCGCCAGCGCATCGATACGGGCTTTGGATTCCGTATCGCCCTGAATGGCCGCGATGGCGTACCACTTGTACGCATCGAGCAGGCTTTGCTGCACGCCCATGCCGCGCTCGTAGAGGACGGCGAGATTGAACTGCGAATCCGCAAGGCCGAGATTGGCCGCGCGCGTGAACCATTGCGCGGCGACGACGAGATCCTTGGCGACGCCGGTGCCGTCGGCATAGGCGACCGCGAGGTTGTGCATCGCCTTGCGATTGCCGGCCTTGGCGGCGGTTGCATACCATTGTACGGCGCGCGTCGGATCCGCCGGCACGCCGTGTCCGCGCTCATAAAGCGTGCCCAATCGATAGGCCGCCACGGGCACGTTCTGATTGGCCGCACGTTCCAGCCATTTCGCCGCTTCCGCTTCGTTGACGGCCATGCCGTCGCCGTCGAGCAGCTTCAAGCCGAGCAGCAGCTCGGCGTTGGCATTTCCGGCATTGGCAAGCGCAGTAAGCCTGCTTAGCGGCGGCGCTTGCGGACTGGCCTGTGGCGGCTGCTGCTGCGTCACATGCGGCAGCGACGGCTGCGTCGAAGGGTGTGTTTCGACCGGGCCTGGCTTGAAGCGCGGTTGTTGCGGGATCACCGGTGAACCGGGCGCCGGCGTAGCGGGAAGCGCAGCGGGGCTTCCGGTATCGGGAACCATGCTGGCTGCCGGGGCAGGGGCGGCAGCCGCGTTCGGCACCGGCGCGGGAGCCGGCGCGGCGATGGCAGGCGCAGCCGTTGCTGCGGGAGCGGTCGGCGTAATGAAGCTCCGCGCGAGCATGGCACCGGCGGCAATGGCCGCAATGATGAGAAGGCCAAGCGTGGCAATCAGGGCATAGCGCGCGATCGGGCTCTGGGATTCGGACTCCGGCTCGCTGGTGCGGAAGGCGCCCCAGCTGAGACCGCCGAACGGTCCCGGCGCCGTCTCGGGCTCACCGCTGGATGCCGAACGGGCAGCGCGCCGTGCTGCGGCGAGGAACGATTCGCCGGCGGCGGGCTGTTCGGCGTTAGGCGCAAACGGATTGCCGCCGAAGGTGTGGTCGCCGAATGCCGGTGGCGGCTCCGGTTGCAGAGGCTGCCCGGCAAATGTCGGAGGCTGGGTTGCGAACGGCTGGCCTTGCTCTTCGGGGAATGGCGGCAGGTCGAACTGGGGAGGCGGCGGAGCTTGCGTCGGACCGCGGCTCGCCCCGGCCGGCTCCGACATCCGCGGCGGTTCGGCGGCCAGGCCCGCATGCGCGCCACTCGCAAGGGCAGGCGCGCGCTCCGTTACGGGCGTGTCGATAATTTCGAGACGGCCGTTGGCTTCCTTCACCGCGGCGCGCAGCTCGGCCACGGCTTCGCGATGTCGCTTGTCAGCGGCCTCGACGCGCATCGCAAGATTGCGCAGGCCTTCCTCGACAGTGCCGGCCGCACCGATATTGTTGCGTTCGGTGTTTTCCAGCCGCGTGACGAGATCGGAAAGCGCCTTCTCGATTCCTTGCAGGCGATGCTCGGGATCTTCGCCGCGCATTTCGAGCTTGGCCACGCTCTGCTCGAGGCGCGCCATGGTGCCGGCGGTGGCGGCGCCATCGACCGTCATGCGCGCGCTCAGGTGATCGAGCGTGTCGTTGAGCTGCTCCAGTCCCGAAACGTGCCGCTGAAGCTCGGCTTCGGCATGCTTGCGCGCCGCGTCCGAGGCGTCGATTGCGGCCATCGCCTTGTCGAGCGAATCCGCGCGGGCCTGCGCCGTGCGCTCCTGTTCCCGCACGTGCGTCTCGACGGCGCCGACCCGGTTTTCCAATACCTGCGCCAGAGCATCGATATCGCTGCGCGCCGGCATCGCCGCGGTCGCGTTCTCGATGGCGCCGACACGCTTGTCCAACGCTTGCGCCAGAGCGTCGATATCGCTGCGCGCCGGCAACGCCGCGGCCGCGTTCTCGACGGCGCCGACACGATTCTCCAATGCGTGCGCCAGAGCGTCGATATCGCCGCGCGCCGGCAGGTTCGCGACCGCTTTCTCGATCGCGTCGACATGCAACCGCACCTGCGTCTCGGCCTGGCGCGTGCGCGCTTCCGCCGTGGCGACGCGCTCATTCAGCGCATGCGTGACATGATCGAGATCGTTGCGGGCATCGATCAGTTTGGCCGCCAGCTGCTCGACATTGCCGGCCAGCGCGGCAATCTGCGTGGCGGACTGATTGGCCGTCTGCGACAACTGGTCGGCGAGCCGCGAAAGCCCTTGGTGCAGCGCCCTGACCGCGTCCTTCACGCCGTCGTTGGTCGCTTCGCGCTCGAGACGGGCGAGCCGTTCGTTCATGCCGAGAATCTGGCTGCCCAGCAGATCGAACGCCTGCGCCTGCTCGCGCGCGGCAACGTTGATCTCGACGGCCGCCTTGCTCATCACGCGGTTGTTTTCCGTCTGGCTGTGTTCGGCCTGATCCAGCCGGCGCGTGACGCCGCGCAGCTGGTCTTCGATGCGCTTCCAGGCATTCTGGGATTCGGCCTCGCTGCGCGACACGCGGGCCAGCATCTCGTCGCTGTCGCGCGTGGTCGTATCCTCGCGCATCTCGAGTTGCGGGGATCGGAGGGTCTGGCTCGGCTGCCGCCAGGACTGACGAAGAGTGTCCACGCTTTCGTTCCCTTCTGCGAATGTCCGCAAGATCCGCCGTGTCAGCCAGTCACCGACCGAGAGGCCTTCGCGGCGGGCGGCCGCCCGGGCCGCATCGCGAGCCTCCGGCGGGATGCCGGCAACGTTCCAGGGCAGGTCAGGCTGCATATTGATTCGCCGTTCGTCAGGTCCCCAACAAAGGCTAGGCCCGCAAAGATTTAGTGTAAAGGAACGCCCTGGCAACCAAGTGTTGGCCGGCCAGAACGGTCCCGCTCTGGTGCAATAGTTAGGTGAAGAGGGTTAATCCCGGGTTAGCGGGCGTTAATGCCAGCCCTTGCGAGGTCCCGGGAAAGGCGGCCGGTCATCCAGGCGATGGCCATGCGGTAATCGGAAATGAGCGACCACAGCGGGTAGGTGAACGTCGCCGGCCTGTTCTTCTCGACGAAGAAGTGGCTGATCCATGCCGGACCGTAACCGGCGGCGAGCGCCACCGGAATCAGCCAAACCCTGCCAGTCGCCACGAGCGCGATGAGCGTGAGCGTGGCAAGCCCGGTTCCCAGAAGGTGGATGGCGCGGGTTCCGGGCTTGGCGTGCTCGCGCAGGTAGTACGGCCAGAAGTCGCGATAGGTTGTGATCGGCTCGCTCATGGCTTTGGCCAGTCTGCACCTTTGCGCCGCCGAAAGAAAACGCTAGCGGGAGCGCCGGCATCTTGGCGGCACTGACGTTGCGTCCGCGCATGCCGGCGGGACGGCGGCGCTGCCGGTGCTTGCTTCGACTTTCGTCTTGTCGCCGGTGAGAACAGGCGCGGCTGCCTCGGGCGTCAGACCGAGATCGGTGGCAAAGAGCTGCGTGACATAGACCATCTTGCCGTTCACCGCCGCTCCCACGCCGCTGCGGTCGTAGGCGGGGAGGCTGAGGTTCTGCCGGTGGGCCGGGCTCGCAAGCCAGGTGTTCACGAAGCGCTTGGCGAATCCGTCGACGTCGATGCCGATCGCCGGCAGGTAGTATTGCGCGGCAATGTTTTCGCCGAGCAGGCCTTGGAATCGCGCGTCCTGATCCATGACGATGCTTGCGGAGGTCTGCCCGTCGGGCCCGGCGTGGGCGACATAATTCTTGGCCGCCATGTCCTGGCTGTGCTGACGCGCCACGCGCGCAAGCTCGGCATCGGGCATCAGTGTCTTCGCCCGCGGATCGACGGTATGCCGCGCGTCCTGGATGAGATCGAAGATGCGCATTTCGAGCGCCGCCATCTGCGTCTTCGGATCGGGCGGCGGCGGAAGCGGCGGTAGCGGCTGCGGCGACGCGCAAGCCGCGCACAAAAACAGGAGCGCTGCGAGAACGGCGCGGGGAGATATTACCCTATCCTTGAGGCTACGGTGTTCACACATCTTTCTCGGCGAAGTTGAGGATTTGCGATGTTTCTACCGCCATATTCACCACAAAGAACACGAAGTACACGAAGGAGGCGGCACAGGTTCTTGGCGCGCGCGAAGCGCAGAAAGCGTCAATGAATTCCTGCGCCTTCGGCGCGCTCCCCGATACGATCGTTGGCTTCGTGTGTCTTTGTGTTCTTCGTGTTCTTTGTGGTGAATGTCCCCAAGGCCGGTTCTCGGCGGCAAGATACGTGAATCTCGCAGCCGTTGAGGGAGGGTTGAAGGATGCGAGTACTCCATTCACTGCACGACCTCGAACAGTCCGGCCGCGCCCATGCCGCCACCGATGCACATCGTGACCACCACGCGTTTGACCTTGCGCCGACGGCCTTCGATGAGAATGTGTCCCGTCTGGCGTGCGCCCGTCATGCCGTAGGGATGGCCGATCGAAATTGCGCCGCCGTTCACATTCAGGATCTCGTGCGGCAGGCCGAGACGGTCCATGCAATAGAGCACCTGGCACGCGAACGCCTCGTTCAATTCCCAAAGATCGATGTCGCTGACTTTGAGCCCCTGGCGTTCGAGCAGCCGCGGAACGGCAAACACCGGACCGATGCCCATCTCGTCCGGCTCCACGCCGCAGGTCGCAAAGCCGCGGAAAATTCCCAGCGGCTGCAAACCCTTCCGTTCCGCGAGCTTCGACTCCATCACGACGCAGGCGGATGCGCCGTCGGCGAATTGCGAGGCGTTGCCGGCCGTGATGTATTTGCCCTGCGCGATTTCGCTGCCGCCGGAGAATACCGGCTTGAGCGCGGCAAGCCCCGCAAGCGTGGTGTCCGGCCGGTTGCACTCGTCGCGATCGACCGTGTACGGAACGATCGACTCGGCGCCCGTCGCCTTGTCCACCTTCTTCATCTTCGTTGCCAGCGGCACGATCTCGTCGGCGAACCTGCCCGCCTGCTGGGCTGCCGCCGTGCGGCGCTGGCTTTCGAGCGCATAGGCGTCCTGCCGTTCGCGGCTCACCTGGTAGCGCTCGGCCACCACCTCGGCGGTTTCGATCATGCTCATCCACAATGCCGGCTTCACCTGCATCAGGTGTTCTTCGGTGAAGTGGCTGAGGTTCATGCTGCCCATCTGCACGAGGCTGATGGATTCCACGCCGCCGGCCACCGCGATGGGGGTTCCTTCCATCATCACCTGATGCGCCGCCATCGCGATCGCCTGCAGGCCGGAGGAGCAGTAACGATTGATCGTCACGCCGCCGGTCGTCACCGGGCATCCCGCCCAGATCGCCGCGTTGCGCGCGACGTTGTGGCCCGTCGCCCCTTCCGGCTGTCCGCAGCCGAGATAGACGTCTTCCACCTCGGCGGGATCGAGACGGGCGCGGGCGATGGCGTGCTGGATCGCGTGTCCTGCCATCGCGGCGCCGTGAGTGATGTTGAAGCCGCCGCGCACGGCCTTGGCGAGACCGGTCCTCGCGGTCGAAACGATCACGGCTTCCTTCATCACGGTTCTCCCTTGGGATTTCGCCGAGATTAGCGAGCGGGGCAGGGCTGCGGAAGGAGGGGGTTGCGAGTTAGTCCGTCCGTGCGATGCTCATGCACCATTCATGCTTTTCGGATTCGTCGATGTTCAAAATCCCATGGTCATGGTCCGCGAAGGCGGAAAGAAGTGCTCCTGCTGATATTGGACCGCGGGGCTTCAGCCCCGCATGCGCGCCTGAAGGCGCGCGGTCCGGGTGGCCCGCCGTTGCGGGCCATGACACATTTTTTTGTTGTCTGGTTGGGGTGATGATGTTTCTGCTTCCGCAGAACGCCGCCGCCTTCACGATGCAGGCCGTGCGCGATTACCCGTTTGCGGGCGGGCTTGCCGCGGCCGGGCATGGCGACGCGGTCGCCTGGGTGCGCAATCTCGAGGGGGTGCGCAATGTCTGGGTGGCGCGCGGTCCCGCGTTCACGCCCGAACAGGTCACGCACTACAAAGACGACGACGGCCAGGAAATCACGCAGATCACCTTCTCGCCCGACGGCAGGCGTCTGGTCTACGTGCGCGGCGGCGATCACGATGCGAACTGGCCGGCGGAAGGCAATCTCGCGCCGGATCCCGATTCCGCGACGGCACAGCAGCAGGTGACGATCTGGAGCGTGCCGCCCGCGGGCGGCGTGCCGGTCAAGGTTGCCGACGGCGATGCGCCGGCGCTTTCAGCCAAAGGCGTGCTCGCCTACGTCAAGGACAGTCAGGTGTGGACGGCCTCGCTCGACGGCAAAGCCAAGCCGCAACGGCTGTTCTTCGATCGCGGCAAGGACAGCGATCTGCGCTGGTCGCCGGACGGCAGCCGTCTTGCCTTCGTTTCGGGCCGCGGCGATCATGCGTTCGTCGGCGTGTTCGTGGCGAAGGACAAGCCGATTCTGTATCTCGCACCGTCGACGGGCCATGATTCGTCGCCGCGCTGGTCGTTCGACGGCGCCCGTATCGCGTTTCTTCGCAGCCCGGGCGACGGCGGCCCGCCGGAACCGGTATTGAGGGAGGTGCCGCATCCCTGGTCGATCTGGATTGCCGATGCGCAAACCGGCACGGCGCGCCGCGTCTGGCAGAGCCCGGATACGCTTGCCGGAAGTTTTCCGGACGACGAACTGGGCGGTGCCAATCTGAGCTGGGCCGACGGCAACCGCCTGGTGTTCACGGCATACCTCGATAATTGGCCGCACCTCTATTCCGTCGCAGCCGATGGCGGCACGCCGCTTCTGCTGACGCCGGGCGATTACATGGTCGAGCACGTGGCGCAGAGCCAGGACGGCAAGTTCGTTCTTTTCGACGCCAACACGGGCAAGACGCCGGACGACGACGACCGCCGGCACATCTATCGTGTCCCCGTTTCGGCTGCGACGCCCGAGCCGCTCACGCAAGGCACCGGCATCGAATGGACGCCGGTGGCGGCCGGCGCGCGGGGTGTTGCGTTCGTGGCTACCGGCGCGCAACAGCCGCCGCATGTGGCGCTCGCGGACTTGCGCGGCGGGGCGCGCACCGATCTCGATGCCGGTTCGCCGCGCGACTTCCCGCTTCGAGATCTCGTCGCGCCGAAGAACGTGTCGTTCAAGGCGGCGGACGGCGTGGTCGTGCACGGACAGCTGTTTCAGATTGCAGGCGGCGCGCTGGGCCCCGGAATTATTTTCGTCCACGGCGGACCGCCGCGGCAGATGCTGCTCGGTTTCCACTACATGGAATATTACAGCAACGCCTATGCCGTGAATCAGTATCTCGCCGCGCATGGCTTTACCGTGCTCTCCGTCAATTACCGGCTCGGCATCGGCTACGGCCGCGCCTTCCATCATCCGGCGCATTGGGGCCCGACGGGTGCGGCCGAATATCAGGATGTGCTGGCGGGCGCGCATTTTCTGCAGACGGTGCCGGGTGTCGATGGCAAGCGCATCGGCATCTGGGGCGGCTCCTATGGCGGCTATCTCACGGCGCTGGCGCTCGCGCGCAACTCCGACATCTTCAAGGCCGGTGTCGACATACACGGCGTGCACGATTGGACGAGCCTGCCCGATTTCGACCTGGCGAAACCATTGTCGCGCTACGAGCAGGGCGACCGCGCCGAGGCGCTGAAGACGGCTTGGCGGTCCTCGCCGGAGTCGTCGATGGAGACGTGGAAATCGCCGGTGCTGCTCATCCAGGGCGACGACGACCGCAACGTGCCGTTCCACCAGACGGTCGATCTCGCGCGCCGGCTCGATGCGCAGCACGTCGCTTACGACGAGCTCGTGATTCCCAACGAGATACACGGTTTCCTGCGCTACGCGTCCTGGCTCCATGCGGACGAGGCGGCGGCGGCGTGGTTTGCGAAGGAATTGGGCGCGCGCTAATCGACCCACGGTGCACAAGTGCCATGGGCATGAAGCTCGATCAGACGTTCGATATCGCTCATTGGCTCGCCCGTCATAGCTCTCCTCTCGACCCGCTTCAGCCGTGCCGCAGCACGACCGGCTCCTGCCCCGGGGTCACATATTGCCTGATGTCGAATTTCCCTTCGACCAGACTGCGGGACACCGGAATGGATTGCCTGACCCATTCGGACGCCATGTGCGCCGCATGCGCTTGCGCATCGCGATAGACCTCGACGACGACATAAACGTGCGGCTCTTCCACGCTTTTGGCCCACGCGTAATACGCAACACCCGGTTCGTGCTTGAGCGTCATCTCGGCGACATGGGTCAAAAGCTCTTCGTAGGCAGCCGCGTTTTTCGGCAGCACGGCCATGCGAGCGATCATGGTGATCATCGGCCTACTTCGCCGGAGCACCGAGAACGTGATGTGCATTCGGAAGCCGCAGATGTGCCGATTCCAGGACCCGCCGCACGCCCTCGCGAACGCCGATTTTGCTCGGGCCCAGCAGCTTTTCCATCTTGGTGGTATCGGCCCAGATCGGCCAGGACTTGCCGTTCTCGATGAAGACGGGTTTCTTGCCCAGCAATTCCCCCGCCATTTCGCAATATTCCTGCGTCGTCACCGCCTCCGATCCGCCGACATTGATGATCTCCGCACCCACTTTGGCGATCCCGGCCGCGGCGATGGTCTTCTCCACATAGTCATCTTCGTAAAGCGGCGTGTGAACGTTGCGCACGCCGGGATAGACGCTGACCGGCTCTCCCCGCGCTACCTGATCGACGCGCTGGGTCACGCCGCCGCCGCGCGGGCCGTAGAAGGAGAAAATCCGGATCATCACCACAGGCAGTTGGTAATCGACGCTCAGATGCTTGAGCAGGAACTCGGCCGCGATCTTGCTCGCCGCATAGTTCTCGCCGGCGCTATGGAGACCATAGGGATCATCCTCGCGCAACGGGCGTTCGCCCTGATACTGGTAGAGCGAACCGGTGCTGCCGTGGATGAAGGCCTGGCAATCGCGGTAGCGCCGCGCCAGACGTCCGGTCGCGCCAGCGTTCACGTTATAAGCATCCTTGTAATTGGGCGGCAGCACCGCGTAGTTGATCACGACATCGACGGATTTCGGCAGCGGCGAGAGATCCTCACAGGCAAGATCGAAGACGACAGCGCGCGCGCCCGCCGCCTCGATCAGGCGCTTCTGCTCGGGATTGGAGTAGCGAGCTACGGCATAGACTTCGTTGTTCTTCGCCAGCTCCACCGCAACGGGCAGAGCGACCAGCCCGCTCGCACCCGTAACCAGCACGCGTTTGCCCGAAAGTCCCGACATCGTGTTTTTCTCCCTGTGCGGCAGCCGCGCCGCGACGTTTTTTGACTGCAGGACAGGTCCTGTCCCGATCACGTGCTCTCGAGCGTCATTTCGCTGTCAGTTCGACGTGAAGCGACTCCAGTCCGCGAATGATGTAGCTCGGCTCGTAGTGCAGCTCGCGTTGCCCCGGGGACCCATGATGGGCTTCCGACAGTGCGATCCGAGACGTCCGCGCGAGCAGCTGTTCCAGGATCACGCGCACCTCGGCACGCGCCAGAGGTCCCCCGATGCAGGTATGTGCGCCGCGGCCGAAGGCGAGATGCTCCATGATCTTCGGGCGGTCGAGCACGAAGGCGTTGGGATTCTCCCAGCGCGCCGGATCGCGGTTCGCGCCGGCCAGCGAGGCTACGACGCGGGTGCCCGCGGCAACCGCGATGCCGCCGATGGTGGTGTCCTTCCGGGCAAGCCGGAACGTGACCTTGGTCGATCCTTCCAGCCGCAGCATTTCTTCGACGAACGCGCTAACCTTCGCGGGATTTTCCCGCAGCGTGGCCTGCATCGCCGGGTTCTCGGCGAGGGTGCGGACCGCGTTGCCGAGCAGCTTGGCACTCGTATCCTGCCCGGCGGCGAACAGGAAGATCGCCAGGATCACCAGTTCCTGGGTCGATGGCATCGAACCGTCGGGGTATTTCGCGGTCGCCAGCTCGGTCAGTGCGTCGCTGCGCGGATTGGCACGGCGATCCTCGATATAGCCGAAGAACAGCGGGCCCAGTTGCTGCGCCAGAGCCATGAGCGATGCACCGGCGTCGGCATCGTCGATGCTGCCCGGCTGCGGGCCGGATGTGACGATCTTGAAAAGGCTTGCGCGGTCTTCTTCGGGAAGACCGAGCAGATCGGCGATCACCAGCGTGACATAGGGTGTCGCCAACTCGCTTATGATTTCGCTTTGCCCCTTGCTCACCGCTTCGGTCACCATCCGGTCGGCAAGCGCGCGCATGTACTCTTCGTTGGCGCGCAGGCGCGACGGCATGAACAAGCCTCTGAGCAGCGAACGCGAAGCCGCGTGGCGTTGCCCGTCGTAGGAAATGAACGACTCGGAACCGACGAACTGGTGATGATGCTCGGCAATCTGGCCGGTGATGTCGCTGCCTTGCGGCTCGAACGGCAGCGGCGCAGTCGGGCCCGCGGCCGCAATGGCGGAGGAAAAGGCGTCGCTGTTGAGCAGAACCTCTGTCGCCTCCGCGAAGCCCGTCACCATCAGGATGTCGCGATCGTCGAGCTTGCGCACGCGGCCCTTCGCCCGGCTCTCATCGAGCCAGGAATAGGGATCGAGCAGCACCGACCGGTCGGTGAAGAAATCGCGCTCCTTGGAAGTCTGATTCGTCATCGTGTTACTCTCCCGTTGGGCAATGACCTGCGGCGGGTCGAGATCGTTCGAAAGGCCCGGCGGTGTCCGCGGACATCCCTGTCGCGGGGAAGCATATTGTCAGGCACCGAGCTCGAACAACGTTTCAGGGAAGCATATCGCCGGCTTCCTCGTCGTCGCCAGGCACCCCTTCCAGTCCCGCGGCGTGCTCAATCTTTTTTCAATCCCGCCTCTGTTCGGGCACGAGAGCACGTCCAGACAGATGCCGATTCTGGCGGTCTCCAGGAGCATCCCCAGCGTCGTCTCAAACATCTGCCTAAATTCAAACAGGCGTTTAACATTGAGCCTTCGGTCCGTCAACGAGATTCCGCCGCCGATCTTCCATGGTAATTTGCAAGGCAGCTGCAAACCGGCAGGGCTGTCCAGAAAGGATTTGCGATGAGACCAGAGGGAGAGAACTCCGAAAAGAGCGCGAAAGTCAGGGCCGCAATCCTGGACGCGACCGAAGAGATCATGAAG
>Ga0335085_10011344_pt1 | contig 13236 bp, 11 predicted proteins | sample Lox_Sample_45_FD_206712 | JGI IMG/M metagenome (GOLD analysis project Ga0335085, IMG submission 206712) | Soil microbial communities from Loxahatchee National Wildlife Refuge, Florida, United States - Lox_Sample_4.5 | ecosystem: Environmental > Terrestrial > Soil > Wetlands | place: USA...
AAAGATTCAGTCTCTCTCGGGCGATGAGCGAAGCGACGAGTCGAAGAAGTCCCCAGAACCGCCGTCGCCACCCGTTCTTGCTATGCTTCCCTCTTTCCCAGCTTCCGGCAGAGGTCGCCCAGTTGGGCCTGTTCGTCGGAATCCAGCGCATCGAGGAACTCCACAATAGCTGCCGAGTGCCGCGGGAAGATACTTCGTATCAACGACTTCCCCTTCGGGGTCAGGACAACGATCAGTACCCGTTTGTCCTCGGGCGATCGTTGCCGCCGGGCCAGTCCCCGCCGCTCCAGATTGCCGACGACCATGGTCAGGTTGCCGCCCGTCGTAAGGACCTTGTGTGCGATGTCGGAGAGTGACATCGGCCCCAGATGATAGAGCGCTTCCAGCACGGCAAACTGAGTGAGGGTCAGGTTCGTGCCGCCCAGGCTCTGCGCGGCGTAGTTGCGAGCGGCATTGGCGGCCCGCATCAGCTTTACATAGGTGAGCAACGCCAGACGCTGCCGTCTATGGCGAGATAGTGATATAGACATAGCTAAATACTACAACGTTAAACTAATTTGTGGCGCTCCCGATGTTACTTCAGCCCCGCATTCTCCGCGGCCAGCCTGGCGGTCGCGCTCCAGTCCGTGTCCTCCATGCCACGCGCGATGGCGGTCAGCATGTGATCGCGAATCATGCTGGCCAGTGGCAGTGGAGCATCCGCGGCCTCCGCTGCCGCCAGCGCCAGCTTCACGTCCTTAAGACCTAACCGCATCTTGAAACCGGCTGGCCGGTACTTCTCGTCCGCGATCAGGCCGCCGTAGGTTTTGTAAACCGGCGCGGCGAACAGGCTGTTCGTGAGGAAATCCACATACTGATGCGGATCAATGCCATACTTTCGTGTCAATGCAACTGCCTCCCCAAGCGACTCGATCACCGACGCAATGAGAAAATTCCCGCTCAGTTTCACCACGTTGGCCATCTCCGGCTTATCGCCCATCACGAAGACTCGCTGGCCCATCGCCTCCAACAGCGGTTGGAGCTGCGCGATGACAGGCTGGTCACCAGCCGCTACCACGAAGAGCTTGGCCGCTTCCGCCGCCTCCGGCCGCCCAAACACCGGAGCTGCAATGTATTTGTGCCCGCGCCTGCCATGCTCCTCTGCCAGCTTCTTCGACAGCCCGACGCTGATGGTGCTCATAGAAACATGGGTCGCATGGGGCGGCAGCGTCTCCGTCACCCCACCGGGATGCAGCACCGCCGACTCGACCGCCGCGTCATCGGCCAGCATGGTGATGACGGCTTCCGCTTCCTTCGCGGCCTCAGCCGGCGACTTGGCCACCCTGGCTCCCCGCGCACGGTGCTCCTCGGCTTTGGCGAGCGTCCGGTTCCATACCGTTACCTCATGCCCGGCGCGCAGCACGTGGTGCGCCATGTGGCGTCCCATGTTTCCCAGTCCGATGAACGCAACTTTCACAGGTCCTCCCTTTGTTTTCACCACCGAGGCACAGAGACACCGAAGGAAATCATTTCTTTAGAGACCCCCGAAGATCCGCATTCATCCGCGAAATCCGCGGTTGCTTTCCAGTTCCCTTTGTATCTCTGCGCCTCTGTGTTTCTGTGGTTGAATTTTCACGGCGATGAATCCTGTTTCTGTGCTTTCCGCTTGCTCCAGTCAAACCTTCGTCCGATGATCGCCTTGAACAGCATATGGTCGGTGGCGCGGGTTACGCCAACCCCGAGCCCGAAGTTAATCTCCCACCTCGGCGAGACCTCGAGATCAAACGCCGGAACAAACTGCTGCGCCTGATAGGGGAACGCATCGAATCCGCTGACCGGCCCGAAGCCCGCATAATACTCCAGCCCGAACGCGACAACTTTCGTAAAACTCCACGAGATCTTGGCATCCGGTGAGAATTCCCAGCCGCGCCGCGACTCGGGTCCCGTGAATGCCTTCTCAAACGCAGGATTAATCGACCAGTACAGCCGGCCTTTCTGCTGGTCCACGATCGGCCTGATCTCCCAGCTCCACACTGACGCAGAATATATGGGTCGCGCATAGCCGAATTCCGTGGATAAACTCACACCCACCGGCCAGTGCCAGCCCGGCGGCACGCGCACCCGCGGCCGGATGTGGTCGCCGACCCACCTCCAGCCTTGACCATTCGGCACAGTCGTAAAGACGTAGAAGCCGGTCTCGAACCACGGCGTAAAGCCCTGCGTGATCTCGATGGTCTCGTGCAGCGCGTGCTCGGTCGGTAACACTCCGTCTTCCGTTGTCTTCGATCCCTGAAACAGAAAGTTGCTGTGCAGCTCCACCATGGTCGTTTTCGGCGGAACGGTCTCCGAGGGATAAACCTGGATTTCGTAGTTGTCCTGGGCCGCGCACGGTCTCGCACAGCAGAGCAGCAAGAGCAGGCCGAGCACATTCGGCACAGAGCGATCCAACTTCATTGGCAACAGCATCGCACACCTGGCGGCACTGCGCTCGCGGCAGTTCCCCACGAAAGTTAAAATCGACAGGAATGTGTCCGAGCCTTTTCCTGATGCCCGCCAGGCGGCGCTTGCTCATCCCTCTGCTCGGGTTGCAGCTGTTCATCGCCTGGCACGCAGCCGAGGCGCAGGGCGGGCCGCCGTTTCTCACCGACGACCCCGAGACTCCTGGCAATCGCCATTGGGAGATTAATGCCGGATTTATCGCCAATCACAATCCGGCGAATGCCTACTACCAGACGCCCGATTTCGACTTCAACTACGGTCTGGGAGACCGGATCCAGTTGAAATATGAACTGCCCATCGCCAGCCACACCGACGAGAACAACGTCACCAGCACCGGCCTTGGCGAATCGCTGCTGGGAGTGAAGTGGCGATTCTACGAGCATCGCCGTCCGACGCGCCGGCCAACGCAGACGATATCGTCAACTTCGCCATTGGCACCTATCCCCAGCTTTCGCTGGACAACCCCACCAGCGCGGTGCGCCGTGGCATTGTGGAGCCGGGACCGCAGTTTTTGCTCCCTGTCGTCGCCAATGGCCGCGTGGGACCGATACAGCTCGACACCGAAGCAGGCTACTGGTTTTCCAATCACAATGCTCCCAACTCATGGATCCTTGGCGTCCTTGCCAGTCACGACTTCTCGGAAAGAACCCAACTCGCTCTGGAGTTCTATCATGAGCAGGACACCAACTCCGTGGGTAGCTTTCCCAAGCAACAGCAAACCACTTTCGACCTTGGCGGCCGGCAGACGCTGAACAAGTCCGGGTCCATTCTGTTGCTGTTCATGGGAGGCCGCGGTTTGGTGGGTGTGACGCGGGCAAACGGTCAGCCCGATTGGATAGCCTATGTCGGCTTTCAACTGCTGCTCGGACCAAAGACCAACAACCCTCAGGTCGAGAAGACCGTTCCGGTTGAGCAACCCAAACCGAGGTGACCGGCTCCCTACTGCTTGAACACCACCAGCGCCAGCGGTGGCAGGTCAAGCAGCAGCGAGTGTTCGTGGCCGTGGCAGGCAATGGGTTCCGTTGCGCGGCCGCCGAAGTTGCCGCTATCGCTGCCGCCGTAGGGCGCGGCATTGCTGTTCAGCACCTCATTCCAGTGTCCCTCGTGCGGAACGCCGACGCGATAGCCCGGCCGCGGCACCGGAGTGAAATTACCCGCTATCACCAGCGGTGCTTTGTGGTCCTTGGGGAAGCGCATGTAGGTGAGCACGCTGTCGTCGGAGTCGTCGGCGTCAATCCAGCGCCAGCCGTCGGGCACGAAATCGGTTTCGTACAGCGCCGGCTCGCTGCGGTAGAAAGCGTTGAGGTCGCGGACCCAGCGCTGCGCCCCCTGATGGAAGGGATACTGCAGCACCCACCACTCCAGGCTGGCATCGTGCTGCCACTCGCTCCACTGGCCGAATTCCCCGCCCATGAACAGCAGCTTCTTTCCCGGCTGCGTGAACATGTAGCCCAGCAGCAACCGCAGATTGGCGAACTTCTGCCACTCATCACCCGCCATCTTGCCGATCAGCGAGCCCTTGCCGTGCACCACCTCATCGTGCGACAGCGGCAGCACAAAGTTCTCCGTAAACGCGTACAGCCCGCGGAAGCTGAGCTTGTTGTGGTGATACTTGCGGTGAATCGGGTTCTTGGACATGTAGGCCAGGGTGTCGTGCATCCATCCCATGTCCCACTTCATGCCGAAGCCCAACCCGCCGATGTAGGTCGGCCGCGACACCATCGGCCACGCCGTCGACTCTTCCGCAATGGTCTGAATGTCGGGAAAGGCCTGGTAGGCGTCCTGGTTCACCTGCCGCAAGAACGACACCGCGCCCAGGTTTTCGTTGCCGCCGTACTGGTTGGGGATCCACTCGCCCTGCTTGCGCGAGTAGTCCAGGTACAGCATGGAGGCGATGGCATCCATGCGCAGCCCGTCAGCGTGATAGCGGTCGAGCCAGAAGATGGCGTTGCTCAGCAGGAAGCCGCGCACCTCATTGCGGTCGTAGTTGAAGATGGCCGACTTCCAGTCGGGATGAAAGCCCTTACGCGGATCGGCGTGCTCGTAGAGATGCGTGCCGTCGAAATACGAAAGGCCGTGCTCGTCGTTGGGAAAATGTGATGGGACCCAGTCCAGATACACTCCGATGCCCCGCTGATGGAGGTAATCCATGAGGTACATGAAATCCTGCGGCGTGCCATAGCGAGCGCTGGGCGCATAGTAGCCCGTGACCTGGTAGCCCCAGGAGCCGAAGAAGGGATGCTCCATCACCGGCAGGAACTCGACATGCGTGAAGCCCATCTCGTTCACGTAGTCAGCCAGCTTGGGCGCCAGCTCGCGATAGTTCAGCGAACGGTTTCCTTCTTCCGGCACGCGCATCCACGAACCCAGGTGGACTTCGTAAATCGAAATCGGTGCGTCAAACTTGTTGTGGTCGTGGCGCGTCTGCATCCACTCTTCGTCGTGCCACTCGTAATCGAGGTCCCACACGATGGACGCCGTCTTGGGCGGCATTTCGTTGTAGAAGCCGTAGGGATCGGCTTTGGCTACCGCATACATGTGGTAGCGCGAGTGAATGTAGTACTTGTACACCGTCCCCTTGCCGAGCTCAGGAATGAAGGCCTCCCACACGCCGGAGCTGCCGCGCGCATTCATCAGGTGGGAGTTGGGGTGCCAGCCATTGAAATCGCCCACCACCGAGACGCGCTCAGCATCCGGCGCCCACACCGCGAAGTAGGTGCCCGGCTTGCCGTCCACTTCCGCGGGATGCGCACCGAACTTCTCGAAGAGCCGGTTGTGCTTGCCCTCATTGAAGAGATGAAGGTCGTAATCGGTGACCAAAATGGAGCCCTGCTCCTGGGACGCGGTACTTGCCATCAGTGCATTCTCCTCGTTGGCGAAAAATGCGCGTTTCAACTATACGCGCTTCGTCCAGCCCTCACCGCACACGCCTCGGTGACGCACGTTACTGCCACCGGTTCGGCCCGGTGTTCTCATACAAGTGGCGACGTGCGCTCCCGGATTCACAAATGAACCAACGATCATAAACCGCGCGTCGACCGCACATCCAAGGAGAACAATCATATGGCTGACAAGAAAGCGGACCTCGCTGGCCCCGGAATTGGCGACTACACAGAGCTGGAACGAGTGCTTCCGGAGGATTACAGCTCGCTGCTGTCACCCAAAGACACCCAGAAAGCCATCTTCGAGGCAAAGAACTACATTGAAGAAAATCTTTGCCGCGAACTGAACCTGCAGATGGTCACCGTGCCGCTCATCGTGGACGAGGAGAGCGGCGTCAACGATTACCTCGACCGCGACGGATCGCGTACCCCCATCCAGTTCCACATCTCCAACGATCGCGAAAAGCACCCCATCAACGCCCAGGTGGTGCAGGCCGCCACCAAGTGGAAGAGGATGGCGCTGAAGCAGTTCAACTGCCAGCCCGGCGAGGGCATCTGCACCGACATGCGCGCCGTGCGCAAGGACTACTTCCTCGATCACGATCACAGCGCTTATGTGGATCAATGGGACTGGGAGCGCGTCATCACCGCGGATCAGCGCAACCTGCAGTTCCTGAAAGGCGTGGTCAGCAAGATCTGGAAGGTCATCGTTGGCGCCGAGCGGCATGTGCAGCAGATTTTCCCGCAACTGCGCGACCCGCGTTACCCCGACCTGCCCGAACAGCTCACGTTCCTGCACGCCGAAGAGATCCTCGACCTTTATCCCGACCTGCCGCGCAAGCAGCGCGAGACCGCGATTCTGCAGAAGTATCCGGCGGTCTTCATCATTGGAATTGGTTGGACGTTAAAGGATGGCTACCCGCACGAAATGCGCGCCGCCGACTACGACGACTGGGTCACCGAAACCCGCGACGACAACGGCCACGTGCGCCACGGCCTGAACGGCGACATCCTGGTGTGGAATCCTGTGACCAAGCGCCGCCACGAGCTGACCTCCATGGGCATCCGCGTAAACGCCGAATCGCTGAAGAAACAGCTGGAGCTGACCGGGCAGATGGACTTCCTGAAGTTCCCGTACCACCGGGCGATCGTCAACCACGAGATTCCGCTCAGCACCGGTGGCGGCATCGGACAGTCACGGACGCTGATGTTGCTTCTGCGCAAGGCACACCTCGGCGAAGTCAGCGTCACCGTGTGGCCCAAGGTGCTGAAGGAGATGTGCGAGAAGAAGAACATCCACGTGCTGAATTGAGCCGTCTTGCGGGCGTGAGCGGAGCGGGAGCCCGCAGGCGAAATCCTGAGCGAGGCCGCAGGCCAAGTCGAAGGATTGCTGGTTAGTGGCTAGTGGTCAGAAAACTGCTGGTGGCTGCAGCTGTTCGTTCTTCGGCGCGACAAACGCTTTTACCTGGCCACTGACCGCTAGCCACCTTTCTTCGGCTTCATGATCTGCCACGCCGAATCGGGGATGCGCCGTCCGATGAGGCTGAAGGTGCTGGCGCCCGCCAGCATCTCGCCGCCATCCATGTACACCATGTCGCCGTTGATGTAGCCGGCCTGGTCGCTGATGAGAAACGCCGCCAGATTGGAAATCTCCTCCAGCGTCCCGAAGCGATGCAGTGGGTTGTGCTTTAGCACTTTCTCCTCCAGCTCCGGCACCGGCAGTAAGCGCGAGAATGCGCCTTCCGTGCGAATCGCGCCGGGAGCGATGGCGACGCAGCGAATCCCGCGCCCGCCCCACTCCACCGCCAGGCTGCGCATCAAGGCAACCACGCCGGCCTTCGCCACCGCGCTAGGAACAACATAGGCCGAGCCGGTATCGGCATAGGTGGTCGCAATGCTCATCACCACACCCTTGTGCTTGGCAGCCAGCCAACGGCGCCCGCACGCCATGGTCATGTTGATGGTGCCCTTAAGAACGATGCCGATCACCGCATCGAACGCATGTGCCGACAGCTCTTCCGTACGCGCCAGAAAATTGCCGGCAGCGTTGTTCACCAGCACATCCAGCGGACCCTTCCCCCAAAGTTGCGCGATGAACTTCTCAACATCATCGTCGTAACGCACGTCGCAGGCCAAGCCCTCGATGGTCCCGCCGGTTGACGCAGATAGTTCGGCCGCCGTTTTCTGCACCACCTCGGCGCGGCGCCCGCAGATGTAAACCGCCGCGCCCAGTTGCAGAAAGCGCTCGGCCATGGCGCGGCCAATGCCCGTGCCGCCGCCGGTGATGAGAATGCGCTTGCCCTTTAGAAGATCGTTGATAAACATGAGGCCCTTTCCACTTAGCTCGTTATTCGACGCAGCGCAACACGCTGGTACATCTATCCAGTTGTCATCCCGAGCGAGCGCCCGCGTTTGTCGCCCGACCCGCTTCGGGTCAGACGGGCGCGAGTCGAGGGACCTGCATTTCGAAGATACCGGATTTAAGCGGGTCGTCCTCGCCGAAACGCACAACCCTAACACGCGCTCCGATTTCCTGTCAGTGACCTCGCGGTTGGAACAAAAACAGCTCCCTCGACTCGCGCCGCAATCGAGCCCAACGGCACGCTCGCGGCACTCGCTCGGGATGACAGCCTTATGGGATGAGCGTCTTTGACGGCACGGCCGGAAGCCGTGCCCTTTCACAAGACTATTCCTGAAACGGGCTGCTGGCTTATTCGGTCTCGACCGGAATATCGCCAAACTTCCGGAAGTCTTGATCAAACGTCGCAACTGGCATGTTCTCAGCCGCAGCCGTGGCGGCGATCAGGCAGTCGACAAAATGGACCCGTGTTCTTTTATAGCGGCTTAGTGCGTCCAGGTGGATCGCGAGATCCCGGATCTCGACCCCAGGACTGGAAATAAGGCGGTCGAGCGCCGAGGCGATCTCCGCGCGGAGATGCCCATAGAATGATTCCAGTACAAACACGCACTCTGCCAGAACAGCCGGCGACACCACAATCACTACATCGCCGCGATCGCAGGCCTCGAACAGTCTCTCTGCCGCCTTGGCATGCTTCTCATGGTCTTGCACCAGATAGCGCACGATGAGGTTTGTGTCCACCAGCCTTCGTTTGCTCACCGGGAGTTCTCAGGTGCACGCGCAGCTTCGGCCGCGGCCGCACGGATTCTGGCGAACGACATCCTCTTCCCTTTCCTGCTGGCGAGCACGCCCTTCAGGGACCGAATTCCCGGATGCACACGAATGGTGGCATGATCGCCCTCTACGGCGTATTCCAACTTGTCACCCGGCTTGATCCGCAAAGCCCTCCGGATTCTCTCGGGGATGGTAGTCTGTCCCTTACTCGTCACTGTGGAATGGAGCACTTTACTTCTCCCTTACCAAACAGACCTTCCTTACTATGTTATTGTCCCTTACCTGACGGGGAGAAGCAAGCGCTTAAATGATCCAACCTCAGACCGGCCGTGGGGCGGCCGCTTCCCGCTTGCGGGCGGCCTGGATCACGAAGGGTGGGTAGCTTTCGCCGGGCGGCAGCGGTTGAGCGTGCGCCGGGATCGTCAGCGTGATTTCCAGCCCGTGTGGCTCCACATTGCGAGCGATGATGCCTCCGCCGTGCGCCGCGATGGCGTTGTTGGCGATGGCCAGGCCCAGCCCCATTCCGCCGGTGCTCGTACCGCGGGAATCGTCCACGCGGTAAAAGGGCTCGAAGATGAGCTGCATCTTTTCTTCGGGAACGCCGGGGCCGTTGTCGCGCACCATCACGAAGGCTCCGAGCCGATTGTCGGTTGCCGTAATCTCCACCTCAACTTTGCCACCCTCGCCGGAATAAAAGATGGCATTGCGCACCACATTCCCGATGGCGCTGCGCAACAGGCCGGGGTCACCCGTGACCTGAACATTTTCCACGATCGATTGGCAGGTCACGGTGGCGTGAGTCGCCGCCGCTTCGAACCGGGCGTCGTCCACCACTTCGTCCACCAGGTCATTGAGCACAAAGCTCTCGAACCGGGGCTTGATCTGTCCACTCTCCAGCCGCGCCACCGTCAGGATCTGCTCCAGCATGGAATCCAGTTGGATGGTGTCCTGCTCAATGCGGTCGAGCATCTCCCTGCGCTCGGCCGCATCGTCGGCTTCGCGGGCTAGGGTCAGCGCCAGACGGATGCGGGAAATGGGAGAGCGCAACTCATGCGAGACGCCGCTCAGCAGGCTGCGCTCACTCTTGATCTGCTTGCGCAGCTCCGCTGCCATGGTGTCGAAATCGCGCACCAGGTCGGCAATCTCGTCACGCCGCTTCCCCAGGTTCTTGCCAGCATGGATGTCAAGGTTGCCGCGCGCCAGCTCATGAGTCGCGTCGCGCAAACGCTCGATGGGCTTGGTCAGGTAATGCGCGATGAGCAAGCAGACGACGGCCGAAAAGAGGGTGCCCAGCTTCAACGTCCACAGGATGTCGCCGGGAACGCGCTCGCCCAGCGGAGGCGGCACGAGCTCCGAGATCAGAACGTACTTCCCGCGTGGCGTCGTTGCCGAGGCGGCCAGCACGTTAGCCTCGTAGGAATGGTGCAGGCCTTCCGTCTGCTGGGCTTTGGCCGCGTCGTCCCGAATGCGCAGCGGTATCTCGCGTCCGGAAAGTTCGCGGCCGGTTTCGTCCACCAGCCAGAAGCGGGAGCGGTTGGGCAGGGACAGGCTGCCGAGCAGCGACGCCAGTCCGGCTTGCCCCTGCTGCTCGAAAGTTTGTGCGGCCAGGCCGGCCAGCGCCGGCATGACGCGGCGTTCGGGCTGGATCCACCAGGGATGCTCGGAGGAGATTCGATAGTGAACGCGCAGATAGAGCGCGCCCAGCAGGACCGCCTGCGCCACCCAGAAGGGGAGAAAGATTTTCCAGAACAAGCGCCGGTTCATACTTTGGCTTTCTCCGGCGCTTCCGCCGCCAGAAAATAGCCGATGCCGCGAATCGGCCGAATCAGGTCCTCTCCGTCATGAACCGCGGCCAGTTTCTTGCGCACGCGGCTGACATGAACATCCACGCTGCGATCGAGCAGGTTCAGGGGCCGGCCCAGCGCGGCTTCCGCAATCTGCTCGCGGGTCACCACCTTTCCGGCGTTACGCAGCAGCAGCTCCAGAACGTTGAACTCGACCGATGTAAGATCGACGGGCGCTTTGCTGCAGGTAACGTTGCGACTGCTGAGCGACATGCGGATGTCGCCCACGGTCAGCACTTCATCGGGCTCGGGACGCGACTCGTCCGGCCCCGGTTCGCGGGTGCGGCGGAAGATGGCGCGAATCCTGGCCACCAGTTCGCGGGGATCGAAAGGCTTGGCCAGATAGTCGTCGGCGCCGATTTCCAGGCCGATGATGCGATCGATGGCCTCTCCCTTCGCGGTCAGCAGCAGCACTGGGACGGAGGATTGCCGCCGCAGTGCCTTCAACAGCTCGAAGCCTGAGCCGCCCGGCAGCATGACGTCCAGAACAATCAGCTCGTGTCCGCCCTCCAAAGCCGCGCTCAATCCGGAAGCGTGGTCGTAGGCAGCGTCAATCTCGAAGCCCTCGCCCTCCAGAAAGCGCGTCAGCAGATTGACAAGCGCGCGGTCGTCATCCACGATAAGCAAGCGGTTCACGGGATTTATTTTGCCCTTTCCCGCGCGTCCCGGCGGTGAAGAATTGTTTCGCGATGTGGCCTGCCGCTTCACAAAACTTAACCTTCCTTCACTCCTCTTAACCGCTGTCCCTGGGCCTGTCCGTTCTAATAGTATTGGATGCAATAGTACTGCAATCAACAGGTCTGATTGCAGTTAAGGAACGCCGCAGGTCGCGGTGACATCTAGAATGACACTGCGTCTGTAGGGTTGCGAGGAGCAGGAGGAGTTGGTGAAGAGAAAGACTGTCTTCGGAGTAGGGCTGGGATTGGCCTCGGCGCTGGCTATTTGCGCCGTGCTGGCCGGGTGCAGCTCGCAACCGGCGAAGAGCGCCAAGGCCGGCAGCCCGCCGCCCGCTGTTCCCGTCGGAGTGGTTAACGTCAAACAGGGTGATTTCAACGTCTATCTCGCCGGATTGGGCGGGGTTGAGGCCTTCTATACGGTTTCGCTGAAGACCCGCATCGACGGGCAGATCATGCAGGTCAACTTTCGCGAAGGGCAGGACGTGAAGAAAGACGAGTTGCTCATCGTGATTGACCCCCGTCCTTACCAGGTAGCTCTGCAGCAGGCGGAAGCGAATCTCACCAAGGACCAGGCCCAGCTCAACAATGCCAAGGCGCAATACGAGCGCAACAAGGTGCTGTATGAGGAGGGCGTAATCGCCAAGCAGGACCTGGATACGCTGCAGGCATCCTTCGGAACCTATGAAGGTACGATCGCCGCAGACAAGGCAGCCATCGAAAACGCCAAGCTGAACCTGACCTACTGCTACATCAAGTCTCCCATTGACGGCCGCGTCGGGCTGCGCCAGGTGGATCCCGGCAACTACGTCACCGCCGCCGGTGGTACTGCCATGGTAGTGATTACTCAGCTCCATCCCATCGCTGTGGTGTTCACCCTGCCGGAAGACCAGCTGCAAATTGTCCGTGAACACATGAAGCAGGGAACGCTCGAGGTGGATGCCTACAGCCGGGATGATCAGACCAAGCTCGCCACAGGCAAGCTGCAGACCATTGACAACCAGATTGATCCCACGACGGGCACGGCCAAGCTGAAGGCGATCTTCGACAATCCCAACAATGAGCTTTGGCCGAACGAATTCGTCAATGCTCACCTGCTGCTGGAGACGCGGAAGGACGCCATCACCGCGCCGGCGAGCGCGATTCAGCGCGGACCGGAGGGCTCGTTTACCTACGTCGTTGACGCCAACAATACCGTTCAGATGCGGCCCGTGAAGATTGCCCTCACTCAGGGCAGCACCGTGGTAATCGCCTCCGGCCTGCAGGGCGGCGAGCGAGTTGTCACCGACGGTCAGGAGAAGCTGCAGGCGGGAAGCAAGGTAGCGCCACAAGCTCCGGCCAAGCAGAACCAGCAGAGCAGCGGCAATATCGGATCGACGACATGAGTATCTCGCGGCCATTCATTCTTCGGCCCATCGCCACGTCGCTGCTGATGACGGGACTGTTGCTGGTGGGCGTGGTGGCCTACCGTCAGCTTCCCATCTCCGCCCTGCCGCAGGTGGATTACCCAACGATTCAGGTAGTGACGTTTTATCCTGGGGCCAGCCCGGATGTAACCGCGTCTTCGATTACCGCGCCGCTGGAGCGGCAGTTCGGCCAGCTTCCCGGCCTCAGCCAGATGACGTCCAGCAGCTCCTTCGGCGCCTCCGTCATCACGCTGCAATTTAACCTTGACGAAAACATTGACGTTGCCGAGCAGGAAGTACAGGCCGCGATCAATTCTGCACAGACGTATCTGCCGGCCGATCTGCCGACACCGCCCATCTACAGCAAGGTGAATCCGGCGGATGCTCCCATCCTAACGCTGGCCATGACCTCCGACAGCATGCCGTTGCCGCAGGTGGAGGACCTGGCGGATACGACCTTCGCGCAAAAAATTTCGCAGTTGCCCGGCGTCGGCCTGGTCAGCATCAGTGGCGGACAGAAGCCCGCGGTACGCATCATGGCCAACCCCACGGCGTTGGCGTCCTATGGCATGAGCCTGGAGCAACTGCGCACGGTCATCGGGCAGATCAACGTTGACCAGGCAAAGGGACAGCTACAGGACAACCGTCAGTCCTACACCATCGGGGCAAACGATCAGTTACTGAACCCGCAGGGCTACGCCGACAGCATCGTCGCCTATAAGAACGGCAATCCTGTACGCCTGTCCAATGTCGCCACCGTCGTCATGGGCCCGGAGAACGTCAATCAGGCGGCGTGGATGAACACTACGCCGGCGGTGA
>Ga0335085_10011345_pt1 | contig 13236 bp, 15 predicted proteins | sample Lox_Sample_45_FD_206712 | JGI IMG/M metagenome (GOLD analysis project Ga0335085, IMG submission 206712) | Soil microbial communities from Loxahatchee National Wildlife Refuge, Florida, United States - Lox_Sample_4.5 | ecosystem: Environmental > Terrestrial > Soil > Wetlands | place: USA...
AGCGTCCAGGATGTGCTGGAGGTGGACCGAGCGGTCCGGGAGTGGCTGGAGAGGCACTGAAGACGGATTTCGCGAACGGCCGAGACCGGGCTCTCGGCTCTGTGTGTTGATTGGGGATGACATGAGTTTTTTGCCACAGTGGATCGTGCCCTTCGTGATCGTGCTGGGCGTGCTGATCTTCGTCCACGAGTTGGGCCATTTCCTGATGGCCAAACGGGCGGGGGTGGGTGTCCTCAAGTTCTCGCTCGGCTTCGGCCCCAAGCTGGTCGGGGTCAAGCGCGGGGAGACGGAATACCAGATCTCAGCCCTGCCGCTGGGCGGCTATGTCAAGATGATCGGCGAGGATCCCACGGACACCTCGCCCGAAGCGGGGGATCCCCAGCGCTCCTTCTCGCAGAAGGGCGTGGGGACGCGGGCCCTGATCATCCTGGCCGGCCCGCTGACCAACCTGATCCTCCCGGTCCTGCTCTTCAGCGGGATCTACATGACGGTGGGGCAGGATTACGTGGTGCCGGTGGTGGGCCGTCCCGACGCCAACTCCCCGGCAGCCGAGGCCGGCCTCAACCCCTGGGACCGCATCCAGGCGGTCAACGGCAAGCCTGTCACCCGCTGGGAAGAGCTGGAGCTCCCCGTCCGGATGTCGAGTGGGGAGCCGCTGGTGCTGACGGTGCAGCGGGGGGACAAGACGTTCGAGGTCCGTCTCACCCCGCGCCAGAGCAAGCTGTTCGACCCGCTGGGGCAGGAGCACGAGGTCTGGGACGTGGGGCTGCACCCCCTGGTGCCGACCCGCGTGACCCGGGTGCAGCCGGGGTCTCCGGCCAAGGCCGCAGGGCTCCAGGCGGACGATCAGATCGTGGCCGTCGAAGGAACGCCGGTCGCCGAGTGGGACGAGCTGTCGCGACTGATCCGCCCTCGTCCGGGAAAGCCGACGCTGCTGACCGTCGAGCGCGGGGGGAGGCGCTTCGAGGTCCAGCTGACGCCCTCCCGCCAAGAGGAGCGGGATGCGAGCGGAGAGGTGCGCGAGGTCGGGATCATCGGCGTGCTGCGCGGCGAGCCGGAGGTCCAGCGGGAACGGCTGAACCCCCTCCGGGCGGTCGTGGCGGGCGTGGAGGAGACGATCGCCACCTCGGTCACCCTGGTCCAAGGGGTCTGGAAGATCATCCAGGGGCGCATCTCGCCCCGCACCATCGGCGGCCCGGTTATGATCGCCCAGGTGACGGGGGAGGTGGCCCAGCGCGGGCTGAAGAACTTGATCAACTGGACCGCCCTGCTGTCCATCAACCTGGCCATCCTCAACCTCCTGCCGATTCCGATCCTCGATGGCGGGCATCTGGCGTTCTCGCTGATCGAGTGGCTGCGGGGGAAGCCGGTGAGTCTCCGCAAGCGCGAGATCGCCCAGCAGGTCGGCTTCGTCCTGCTGGTGGGGCTGATGATCTTCGCCTTCTACAACGACATTTTCCGGCTGCTGGGACGACCATGACACCCACGACATCCGTCGCGCTGCCCGGCCGTGAGGCCGTCGACTATACGCCCTTCACCGAGGCCCCGCTCCTCGCCATCGCCTCCGCCCGCACCTACGGCCGGCGGCCCACCCGGCAGATCCGCGTGGGCAAGCTCCCGGTGGGCGGCAACGCCCCCATCTCGGTCCAGTCCATGACCAAGACGGACACGCGCGACGTCCAGGCGACGGTGGACCAGATCTGGGCGCTGGAGGCGGCGGGATGCGAGATCGTGCGGGTCGCCGTCCCCGACGCCGAGGCCGCCGCCGCGGTCCCCGCCATCCGATCCCAGATCCGGATCCCGCTGGTGGTGGACATCCACTTCGACTACCGGCTGGCGCTCACGTGCCTGGAGGCCGGGGTGGATTGCCTGCGGATCAACCCCGGGAACATCGGCGCCACCTGGCGCGTGCGGGAGGTCACCAAGGCCGCGGCCGAGCGCTCGGTGCCCATCCGCATCGGGGTCAACGCCGGCTCGCTGGAGAAGCACCTGCTGCAGCGCTACGGCGAGCCGACCGCCGAGGCCCTGGTCGAGAGCGCCCTGTTCCACATCCGGATCCTGGAAGAACTGAACTATCCCGAGATGAAGGTGTCGCTCAAGGCCTCGGACCCGAAGCTCATGATCCAGGCCTACCGGCTGCTGGCGGATCGGGTGCCCTATCCCTTCCACCTGGGGGTGACGGAGGCGGGCACGGCGTTCGCGGGGGCGATCAAGTCGGCGGTGGGCATCGGGACGCTGCTGGCGGAGGGGATCGGGGACACCATCCGGGTGAGCCTGACCGAAGACCCCACCGAGGAGATCCGGGCCGGCTTCGAGATCCTCAAGGCGCTGGGCCTGCGCAAACGAGGGCTGAACGTCATCTCCTGCCCCTCCTGCGGGCGGGTCGAGATCGACCTGATGGGCGTGACCAAGGAGGTCGAGAAGCGCCTCGCCGCCCTGAACATCCAGCGCTCCCTGAACGTGGCGGTGATGGGCTGTGCCGTCAACGGCCCGGGCGAGGCGCGCGGTGCCGACATCGGCATTGCGGGGGGCAACGGGGTGGGGCTCCTGATCAAGGATGGAAAGATCGTCCGCAAGGTGAAGGAGTCGGAGCTGGCCGACGCCCTCGTGGAGGAGGTGCAGGCCCTGGTGGCAAAGTCCGACGCCGAGTAGCGGGCGGAGCGTTACCGCTTCCAGGAGGGGGATGCCCCGGGCGTCCTCCTCCTTCGTGTTTTCGCCCGACGGGGCACCGTGGGATTTGGTTATTCCCGGATTATCGTTCGGGGCGTCGTGCCCAAAGTATCCGGGTTTAGGGAAGCCCGCTACGGGCTTCCCTGTCGATCTGAGGTCCGGTGGAGGGCGCGGGCATGCGCTGGTCCAAGTCGCTCATCCCTACGCTGAAGGAAGACCCGGCCGAGGCTGAGGCGATCAGCCACAAACTGATGGTGCGGGCCGGCCTGGTCCGCCAGCTCGCGGCCGGGATCTACGTGTACCTGCCCCTGGGGCATCGGGTGATGGGCAAGGTGAATGCCATCATCCGGGAGGAGATCACCGCCATCGGCGGGCAGGAGATCACCATGCCCGTGCTCCACCCGGCGGAGATCTGGCAGCAGTCCGGGCGCTGGGACGTCATCGGGGGCGAGATGTTCCGGCTGAAGGACCGGAACCAGCGCGACATGTGCCTGGGGATGACCCACGAGGAGGTCGTCGCCTGGCTGGCGGCCCACGAGGTGCGCTCCTACCGGGATCTGCCCCAGCTCTGGTTCCAGATCCAGACCAAGGAGCGGGACGAGGCCCGGCCCAAGAGCGGGGTGCTGCGCACGCGGGAGTTCGTGATGAAGGACTCCTACAGCCTGGATCGGGACGCCGCCGGGCTGGAGGTGCAGTACGAGGCGCACCGGCAGGCCTACTGCCGCATCTTCGACCGCTGTGGCCTGCGCTACGCGGTCGTCGAGAGCGACCCCGGCATGATGGGGGGGGCGGGATCCCACGAGTTCATGGCGCCGAGCTCCGCCGGGGAGGATCGCGTCGCCCTTTGCGCCGCCTGCGGCTACGCCGCCAACGTGGAGCTGGCCCGGTCGCGGCCGCCCCAGCCGGCCTTCCCCCCGCCTCCGGCGCGGCCCGAGGAGGTCGCCACGCCGAGCGCGCGCACCATCGCCGAGGTCTCGGCCCTGCTTGGGATCGAGTTGGCGCTGACCATCAAGACGCTGGCGCTCATCGGGCCCGAGGGCCCGGTGCTGGCCCTGGTGCGGGGAGAGCAGCAGCTGAACGAGCGGAAGCTCCAGCGGGTCATCGGGGAGTTCCGCGCCGCCCACAAGGAGGAGATGCGCGAGGTGGCGGGCGTGGAGGCGGGCTTCGTGGGGCCGGTGGGGCAGCGGCTCCGCATCCTGGCCGATGAATCCTTGCGCACCGGCACCTACGTCGCCGGCGCCAACAAGGCGGACACCCACCTGCGAGGCGTGGTCCCGGATCGCGACTTCCAGGCCGAGTACGCGGACCTGCACGAGGCCAGCGCCGGAGATGGCTGCGGGAACTGCGGGGCGCCACTCGCGGTGGAGCGGGTGATCGAGATCGGCAACATCTTCAAGCTGGGCACTAAGTACTCGACGCCGCTGGGGGCACTGTACCTGGACGAGCAAGGGCAGGAGCGGCCCATCGTCATGGGGAGCTACGGCATCGGCCCGGCCCGGATCGCCGCCGCCGTCGTCGAGCAGTGCCACGACGCCGACGGCATCATCTGGCCCGAGACCATCGCCCCGTTCCAGGTGCACGTGGTGTGCGTCAACACCCGGGACGGCAAGCTCGTGGAGCTGGCCGACGGGCTGTACCGGGACCTGACCGGCGCGGGGCTCGAGGTGCTCTACGACGACCGGGACGAGCGGCCCGGCGTCAAGTTCAAGGATGCCGATCTGCTGGGGGCGCCGGTGCGGGTGACGGTGGGCAACCGGGCGATCAAGCTGGGGACGGTCGAGATCCGCCGCCGACGGACCGGCGAGGAGCAGGCGGTAGCCCCGGGCGCCGTGGTGGACGCGGTCCGGTCGCTGCTCACCCGGCGAGCCTGACGGGACGCCGCCGCATGGGGTGGGCCTGGGTCTGGCGCTGGGCGCCCGCGCTGCTCTGGTTCCTGGTCGTGAGCGGCCTCTCGTCGGAGGCCTTCTCGGCGGAGGAGACGGGGGCGCTCCTGCTTCCCCTGCTCCAGTGGCTCTTCCCTGGACTGACGGGGGCCGGGCTGGAGGCCCTGCACTTCGCCCTGCGCAAGGCGGGGCATGTCACCGAGTTCGCCGTCCTGACCCTGCTCTGGTACCGGGCGCTGGCCTGGGGCCGGAGCGGGTGGCAGGGGCGGGCCGCCGCGGTCTCGGCGCTCTTGGCGGCTGGATTCGCGGCGGTGGATGAGGCGCACCAGGCATTCACCGTCACCCGGACGGCGAGCGTCGTGGACGTGGGCTGGGACGTGCTTGGCGCCCTGCTGGGACTCGGCGGCCTCTGGCTGGTTCTCAGCGTCCGGGGGTGGAGTGGGCCGAGCCGGGGATATCAGGACGGCGTGGGGGACGGGCCCTAAAACGGCTCAGTCGTCCTTGCTGCCAGACTTGGCCGGAGAGGTCTCGGATTTCTTGCTCCCGCCACTCCCTTCCCGGTCGGCCTTCTCGGCTTTCTTGCGGTCGGGGCGGGCGTAGTCGGTCACATACCAGCCCGTTCCCTTGAAGACAAGGGCCGGGGGTGAGAGCACCTTGTGGACGGGGCCCCCGCACTTGACGCACTGCTTGACCGCTCGCTCGTTGAATTTCTGCAGCAACTCGAACCGACCCTGGCATTTCTCGCACTCGTACTCGTAGATCGGCACGTCCGACATCCTCCTGGATTTCCCAGGATGCTCCCGGGCAGACGCCCCGGAGGCACCCCGACGGCACATCTGCGGAACGATAGGGGAGAGCCCGAAAAATGTCAAGATGTTTGACTTTCTTGTCACGGAAAGGTAATCTACCCTTTCGGTAATTTTCTCGAAACAGGAGGGCGCCACGGCGACGGGAGGTCAGGCGGTTCGGGAGAGCATGACGGGATTCGGCCGGGGGGAGGCCGCGGCCCGCGGCCGGGTGTTCACGGTCGAGGTGCAGTCCGTCAACCATCGCTTCCTGGAGGTCCGCTGCCGGCTGCCAAAGCGCCTGGCCGGAGTGGAGCTGCGCATCCAGCGCGCCGTCCAGGAGCGATTCCGCCGCGGCCACTTCGAGGTGGGGGTCCAGGACAAGGACCTGGAGGGGCGCACCCGGACCCTCAGGGTGGATCTCAACCTGGCCCGGCAATACGTGGAGACGCTGCGCGGACTCCAGGAGGCGCTGGGTCTCCCCGGCGCGGTCAGCATGGAGCTGCTGGCGGCGCAGCGGGACCTCATCGCCGTCGAGGAGACCAGCGAGTCCGCGGACGAGTGCTGGGCGGAACTGTCCCCGGCCCTCGATGCTGCCCTGAATGCGTTGGCGGAGATGCGGCTACGCGAAGGGGCGGCGCTGGTGGCCGGGCTTCATACCCACCTCGACGAGATCGAGACCACCGTGGCCGCCATCGTTGCACGCGCCCCGGCGCTGGTCCAGGCCCAGCGGGACCGCCTGCGGGAACGGGTGACCGAGCTGTTGGACGGGCGGCTCCCCGATCCCGCCCGGATCGAGCAGGAGGTGGCCCTGCTGGCCGAGCGCAGCGATGTCTCCGAGGAGTGTGACCGGCTCAAGAGCCACCTGGCCCAGTTCCGCCTGGCCCTCACCCAGCCGGGCCCGCAGGGCCGACGGCTCGATTTCCTGCTGCAGGAAATCAACCGCGAGGCCAACACCACCGCCTCCAAGTCGTCGGACACGGCGCTGACCCACGAGGCGGTCGAGCTGAAGATGGCCATCGAGCGGCTGCGGGAGCAGGTGCAGAACCTCGAATAAGGAGCGGGCCCGGGCTGCTGCCCCGGGCCAGGGGGGCTGGGGGGGGTCTGGCCATGCCGGGTGTGGCGGGCGAGGTCCTGAACATCGGCTTCGGCAACGTGGTGTTGCGTCCCCGCATCGTGGCGATCCTGAACGCCCGGTCTTCCAAGGAATCGAAGGCGGTGTTCTCGGAGCCGATGAAGCGCCTGCGGGACGATGCCCGCGAGGGGGGCCGGCTGGTGGATGCCACCTGTGGCCGGCGGACGCAGACACTGATCGTCACCGACAGCGGCCACGTGATCCTCTCTGCCATCCAATCCAGCACGCTGGCCCAGCGCCTCGGCGGCTCCGACGAGACGCACGAGCGGTCCTGAGGCGGGACGGTGGCCGCGGCGGAGTCGATCCAGGCAGGGACGCGCCGGCTGCTGATCGTGGTGTCGGCGCCCTCGGGCGCGGGAAAAACTTCGCTCTGCGAATGGGCGGTGCGGGCGGTGCCGGGGCTGGTCCACTCGGTGTCCTTCACGACCCGGCCGCCCCGGCCGGAGGAGCGAGACGGCACCGATTACCACTTCGTGGACGAGGCGACCTTCCGCGGCATGGTGGACCGCGGGGATTTCGCGGAATGGGCCCAGGTGCACGGGCACCTCTACGGCACCTCCGGCCCGCTCCTGAAGCAGCACCTGGCCGCCGGACTGGATGTGATCCTGGACATCGATACCCAGGGAGCCGCGATCCTGCGGCGGGTGCACCCGGACGGCGTGTTCGTGTTCATCGTCCCACCGTCGTGGGCCCAGCTGGAGGGGCGTCTGAGGCGGCGGCAGAGCGACAGCGAGGCCGTCATTCAGCGCCGGCTGCGTCGCGCGCGGGAGGAGGTCGCCGAGTATCCGGCCTACCAGTATGTGATCGTCAACGACGAGTTCGACCGGGCGACGGAGCAACTCCGGGCCATCATCTTGGCCGAGCGCTGCCGGACGGCGCGGGTCGACCTCACGTTCTTGCAAGGCTGATCGCCGCCCCGCCAAAGGCGGGGCCGGGCAGGGAGGAGAGGGACGCATGTCGAACGTGCCGATCGAGGACCTGATGGACCATGTGGACAGCAAGTACCGACTGGTCATCGTGGCCGCGAAGCGGGCCAAGCAGCTGAACCGCGGCGGGGCGCTGCTGATCCAGGCTCGCAGCTACAAGCCGACCTACCAGGCGCTGGAGGAGATTGCGGCCGGCAAGCTCGGGTACGAGATCGAGCCGCTGACGGCCCCGGTCGTCCCCGAGGTTGCCGAGGCCGAGGGCAAGCCCACCTGGTTCCGCAGCCTCAGCGCCGAGGATGGCGCCCCCGAGGAGGCGGCCGCCGAGGTCGAGGAGCGCTTGGAGGAGGAGGAGCCGGCAGCGGCTGAGGCCCCCGAGGCCGGGGCGGCAACCGAGGACCTCGCCTTTGCCGAGTTCGAGGAAGAGAGCCTGGAAGAGCTGGGCGACATCGACGTGGCAGAGTCGGAGGAAGACGAGGAATAGGCGCCCGGTCGGCTGCCCGTGTCCGGTCGCCCGGACACGGGCGCCTCATCGTTTGCTGGCCGCCGGGCATACGGGGATCCCTCCGGGCCCCCATCCGTTGCCCCATGCGTGTTGACACGCTCGCCCTTGTCGCGCTGCCCACCTCGAACCCTGCCCACCCGTTTCCGGCAGTTCCCGCAGGGCGAAGTCCGGCTCCGTCTCCCCTCGCACCGAAGAGGGCCGAGGCGCCCGAGCCCCGGCCGGGACCTCGCCGGGGGAGGCTCCTGTGACGCCCGTCATCTCCATCGTGGGACGCTCGAACGCCGGGAAAACCACGCTGCTGGAGAAGCTGATCCGAGAGCTCAGCGGCCGTGGGCGGCGGGTCGGCACCGTCAAGCACCACTTCCACGGGCCGGTCGAGGTGGACGTGCCCGGCAAGGACTCCTGGCGGCACCGGCAGGCGGGCGCGGTGGCGGTGGCACTCGCCTCACGCGAGGCCTTCTTCGTCGTGCGGGAGACGCCGGAGGAGCTCCCCCTCGAGGCGATCGTTCACCGGGCGCTGACCGGGGTCGACCTGGTGCTGACGGAGGGGTTCAAGTCGGGGGCCATGCCCAAGATCGAGGTGAACCGGGCGGCGCAGGGCGCCCCGCTGCTCTGCGGCGCCGACGACCATCTGGTCGCGGTGGTCACGGATCGCCCCCTGGACGTGCCGGTCCCCCAGTTCGGCCTGGACGACGTGGCGGCACTGGCCGACTTCATCGAGCGGGAGTTCCTGCAGGCCTCCAGCCCGACCCGGGTCGAGGTGCTGGTCGGGGGCCGGCGAGTCGCCCTGGATGCGGATGCCCAGGAGATCCTGGCACGCGTGGTCCGGAGTCTGGTGGGGGATCCCACGAACCTGCGGGACGGCCCCCCGATCGAGATCAGGGTCCAGGGGCCGGCGGAGTGACTCGCCGGCCGCATCCCCTAGCCCGGATTACTCACCAAGAACTCGTGAATAATCCGGGCTTACATGCCAATGGTCAACCCCACGGCGGGATGACGCATGGGGTAAGCACATCGGGTTCCCGTCCCGCGTTCTGCGGGATGGATGCGGTGTCGAGATGCCCCAAGGATGCTTGATCCGTCCTGGGTCACCAACCACAAGGGCTTCTGGTAAGCCCGCGTTGTTCGCGAGCCGCGTTCGCGAACAACGCGGGCTAGGGACGCGGGTGAAGCGCGGTGCCTGACCTGGGTCCTGGCGCCGGGAGCGACGCCGTGGAGCCGGAGCGCGGCGGCGTTCCCGTCGAGCACCTGTTGCTGGCGCGGTGGGTGTTCCCGGTCAGCCGCCCGCCCATCCGGGACGGGGCACTGGCGGTCCGCGCCGGGGCGATCGTCGGGGTCGGCAGGGCAGGCGAACTCCTGGCGGCGCATCCGGGCACGCCGCGCCTGGATCTGGACCATGCGGCGCTCTTGCCCGGGCTGGTGAACTGCCACACGCACCTGGAGCTGTCGGGGCCGCCGCTGGCGCCGCCGGAGGACTGCTTTGCCCGCTGGCTGATCGCCGTCATCGGGCGGCGGCAGAGGAAGCCCAGGCCGAGGCCGGCGCCCGGCGGCTCCTCGCCTGCGGCACGACGACGATCGGCGAGGTCAGCAGCTCGGGGCAGAGCCTGACGCCACTGCTCCGAGCGGGGCTGCGCGGAATCCTCTATCGCGAGGTGCTGGGGCTCGCCCCGGGCGAGGCACAGGAGCGCGCAGATGCGGCCCTACAGGATCTCGGCCGCATGGGGCGGGCGGCGCAGGGCACGCTGGTTCGCATCGGCCTGTCGCCCCATAGTCCCTACAGTCTGTCGGAAGAGCTGTTCGCGGCGTGCCGCAGCCTGGCGCGCGAGGCCGCATCCCCCACGTGCATCCATGCTGCCGAGGCGGCGGCGGAGGCGGCCCTGGTGACCCGCGGAGACGGCCCCATTCCCGGCCTGCTCTACCCGGCGGTGGGGCAGGCGCCCCCGCCGCGGCGGCGGGCGTCAAGCCCGGTGGCCTATCTCGAGGCGCTGGGGGTCCTGGAGGGCAGGCCGCTCCTGATCCACGCCGTCCACGTGGATGCCGCGGACCGTCGCCGCCTGGCGGCGCACGGCGTGGGCGTGGCCCACTGTCCCCGGAGCAACGCGCTGCTGTCCGGGGCGGTGGCTCCGGTGCCGGCGTACCTGCGCGAGGGGATCCCGGTTGGGCTAGGCACGGATTCCCTGGCCAGTGCCCCGACGCTGGATCTCTGGGACGAGATGCGGGCCGCCTTGACGGCGCATGCCGGGCAGCTGACGGCGGCCCAGGTGCTGGAGATGGCGACCCTGGGCGGGGCCCAGGTGCTGGGACTGGCGGGGCGGGTGGGATCGCTCGAGGTGGGGAAGCGCGCGGACCTGACGGCCGTTGCCGCGGACGGCATCGCGCCGTCGGATCCCGCGGCATCGCTGATCGCCGGGACGAGCGGGGCGGAGGTCCTGTTGACGATGGTGGAGGGGCGGATCCTCCACCGACGGGTCGGGGGCGAGCCATGCGGCTGAGACTGGGACGGGTGCGCTACATCAACTGCGAGCCGGTCTACTACGCCCTGGAGCATGGGGTGGTCCCGGCGGACTGCGAGATCCAGGATGGGACCCCGGCCGAGCTGAACGAGCGGCTGCGGCGGGGGGAGCTGGATGTGTCCGTGATCTCGGCCATGGAGGCGGCCCTACGCCCCCAGGCGTATCGCCTGCTGCCGGATCTGGCCATCGCTTGCGACGGCCCGGTCGAGAGCGTCCTGCTGCTCTGCCGGCGCCCGGTGGAGGAACTGGAGGGCCGGACGGTCGCGCTCACCCCGCACTCCCTGACCTCCGTGTACCTGGTCAAGCTCCTCCTGGACAAGGCCTATCATGTCCGGCCCCGCTTCGTGACCGGCCGCCAGGAGACGGAGGCGAGCGCCTGGCTTCTGATCGGGGACGAGGCGCTCCGCCAGGCCCCCGCCTACCCCCACAGCCTGGACCTGGGCAAAGCCTGGCATGTGCTGACCGGACTCCCCTTCGTCTTCGCCGTGTGGGCGGTGCGGGCCGAGGTCTGGGAGCGGGCCGCCCCCGAGGTGCGGGCGGTGCACCGGGCCCTGCTGGCGTCGAAGCATGCCAGCCAGGCGCACCCCGAGGCGATGGTCGCCCTGGCCCGCGAGCGGACGGGCCTGCCGCTGGCGGCCTGCCGCCGGTACCTGCGGGAGCGGCTGTGCTTCGACCTGGGCCCGCGGCACCTGGAGGGGCTCAGGACCTTCCTGCAGATGCTGGTGGATGCCGGGGCACTGCCCGCCATTCCGCCCCTGGCCTTCATCTCGCCCGGGGCGACGGCGGAGGCTCCCTGATGTCCGCCAGCCGGCTGCGCTTCATCCACATCTCGGATCTGCACATCCTCGGCGAGCCCGGGGTGCGCCAGTACGGGGTGGACACCGCCGAGGTCCTGACGCGGGCGATCCCGCTGATACAGGCGCTCGGCCCGGAGTTCGTCGTCGCCAGCGGGGATCTCGTCGGCGACGAGTCGGAGGCCGGGTACCGGCGCCTGCAGCGACTCCTCGAGCCGCTGCGGGTCCCGGTCCACTTCCTCATGGGCAACCACGACGACCGTCCTGCCTTCCGGATGGTCTTCCGGCCGCAGGAGGCGGCCTCGGCCCAGCCGGTCACCGAGAGCTTCGAGCGCGAGGGACGCCGGTTCCTGCTCCTGGACTCGACGCAGCCCGGCACGGTCAGGGGTACGCTGGGGGCTGAGCAGCTGGCGTGGCTCGAGGCACAGCTCTCGGGGCGGTCCGACCTGCCCACCTGGGTCTTCCTCCACCATCAACCCATGCCGATCCACATCCGCTGGCTGGATGCGCTCGGGCTCAGCAACGGGGAGGCGTTCCTGGCGCTGCTCGCCCGGTATCGCCATGTCGAGGCGGTTGCCTACGGCCATGTTCACCAGGAGCGGCGCTGGCGGTACCAGGGGGCGCTCTTCCTCGGCGTTCCCGCCCTGGCGTTCCAGTTCTCGTCGGTGCACCAGGATCTAGCGGTGACCCAGGAGCCGCCCGGGTTCCGGCTGGTGGAGATTGCCGACGGCGCGCGGCGCTGCTGGCTGCACTTCCTGGATGGTCGGGTCGAGGCGGAGCCGTCAGACCTCGCCACCCCCATCTATGTGCGCTAGCCCGGATTATTCACGAACAATCCGTGAAGAATCCGGGCTTATGTGCCAATGACCATTCGCGCGGCGTGGTGACGCCTGGTGGCAGGCGCACCGGGTACCGGTCCGGCCTCCGACGGGTTAGGTGTGGTGTCGAGGTGCTCCAGGGACGCTTGATCCGCCCTGCGTCACCAATCCCAAGGGTTTCTGTTAAGCCCGCATTCTTCGCGAGCCGCGTTCGCGAATAATGCGGGCTAGAGGCAGGCGGTGAGACTGGACGGGATGCTGTTCGACGTGGATGGGACCCTGGCGGACAGCTTGCCAGTCTGTCTGGCGGCCTTTCGCGAGGCCATCCGCGCCTCCACCGGGCGGGAGCTGACGGACGCGGAGATCGTGGCCCGCTTCGGGCCGACCGAGGAGGGGATGATCCAGCGTCTCGTCCCGAAGGGCTGGGAAGCCTGTCTGGCCATCTACCTGGAGGCCTACCGCCGAGCGCTCGACGCGCACCCGGTGTCCCTTCCCGCCATGGCCTCGGCGCTGGAGCGGATCCACACCCGAGGCCTCTTGCTCGGTGTCGTGACCGGCAAGGGACTCCGCAGCGCCATCCTGACCCTCGACCACCTGGGTCTCGCCCGATACTTTGACGTGGTGGAGGCGGGGTCACCCGCCGGCAGTGTCAAGCCGGCCAGCATCCGGCGCGTGCTGAGGCAATGGGGTCTCGGGGCGGGCCGGGTGGCCTACGTGGGGGACAGTGCGTCGGACGTCCATGCCGCCAGAGAGGCAGGCGTCGTCCCGCTCGGCGCCGCCTGGGTGCCGACGACGGATGGCGCGGCGCTCCGGGCGGCCGTACCCCTCGAGACCTTTGACACGATCGAGGGCTTTCTCGGCTGGATCGAGGACCACGTCGAGTCCCCTCGCTGACCCCTGCCCCGTTCCCGCCTGATTGTCAGCGCCCCGGTGGCGGAGAACCAGAGATGCCCAGGGCCGCTCCAAAGAGCGGCCCTGGGCATCTCAATGAACGCGGTGTGCCGGTGTCAGAGAAGAACAGCCCGACCTGCGGCACCTGGTAGGCGAGGACATCGGCACTCTTGACGCCCGGCCCGCCGGCGTCACAAGAGAGGGTGTTGTTCAAATTGTCGATGCCTCCGCTTTGGTAGAGCCCGTACACGAAGCCCTGGGTGGCCCGGCGCGCGCCGTACCCGGCCGAGAGGCTGTCGCCCAATGCCATGTACCGGGT
>Ga0335085_10011346_pt1 | contig 13235 bp, 11 predicted proteins | sample Lox_Sample_45_FD_206712 | JGI IMG/M metagenome (GOLD analysis project Ga0335085, IMG submission 206712) | Soil microbial communities from Loxahatchee National Wildlife Refuge, Florida, United States - Lox_Sample_4.5 | ecosystem: Environmental > Terrestrial > Soil > Wetlands | place: USA...
TGACTGGGCACACCGGGCCCGGCAGTACCGGATGGCTTAGCGGGGCCGTCAGGTCCGCCCGGGCCGGCCGGCTCGCTCGGTGCGCCGGAGCCGCCTGAGGCGCTGGCGCCGCCAGAGGTGCCGGATCCCGCTGAGGTGCCGGGGTCGCCCGAGCCGCCGGCGGAGGCCGAACTAGGCACGTGAGCGCCGGCCGGGACAGAGGCAGGCAGGGCAGAGACAGCGCCGTTGGCCGAGGCTACTTCGGCGCCGACAGGCACCGAGGAAGCCGTCACGGGAGCGGCGGCCGTGGTGCCGACGGCGGCCGGGGCGGAAGCCGCCGCAGCCGTTGCCGAGGCGGGCGCGGCGACGGGAGTCTTCTTGGTCACCACTGTCCGGCCCGCGGCGATGAACGCGGTGATGACCACCACGAGGTAGGCGAGCCAGGCGGTGACCTGGACGACGGTCATCTTCGGCGACAGCTCGGTGATGCCGGTGATGATCGACGCCCACCAGGAGCCCGGGTCGATGTGCGCGGTCAGGTCGAACGCGACCCAGGAGTGGCCGGGCAGCCACCCCGCGTCCTGAAGGTCGCCGAGCCCATAGGCGAGGACTCCGGCGGCGATCACGATCAGCGCGATCGCGGTCCGGTTGAAGAACACGCCGAGGTTGAGGTGGATGGCCCTGCGGTACAGCAGCCAGCACAGGACGATCGCGGCGGCGATTCCGATCGCCGCGCCGGCAAGCGGGCCTGCCGTCTGCCCCGACGCCTTGGCCGCCGTCCACAGGAAGAGGGTGGTCTCCAGGCCCTCGCGGCCGACGCACAGGAACGCGGTCACCATGAGCGCGCCGGCTCCGATCGCGAAGGCGCGTTCCACTTCGCCGCGTATGTGCGCCGACAGGGTGGCCGCCGCGCGGCGCATCCAGAAGATCATCCCGGTGACGAGGCAGACGGCGAGGACGCTCAGCAGTCCGCCAACCGCCTCTTGCCCGGCGCTGCTCAGCACGCTGACGGAGAACGTCAGGATCGCGGCGAACGCGGCGGCCAGGGCCACCGCGCCGATCACGCCGAACCAGATCGGCGCGGTCGACACTGCCGGCTCGCTGGTCCCTGGAGTACCGGCACGCTCGGCTCTCGCCGCCGCTGTCTTGCGGACAGCCGCCAGCAGAATGGTCACCACGAGGCCGGCTTCAAGCCCTTCGCGGAGACCGATCAGAAGATTAGGTACGCTATCGGCCCAAGTCACGTTGCCTAAGGTAAGGCTTACCTAAGTATCCGTCTACCCGTTGTGACGCAGCTCACAAAGCCTTGTCTGACGCGATTCAGAAGATCCCAGGTCAGCGGTTCATTCAGGATCAGCATTCCGGTGGTGGAAAAGACGAACAACCGTCGGCTCAGCCCGAGGATGTCCCTTCCACGCCGGCCCATGGCGGAGTCGGCCGTATCAGGCACAAAGGATGGTTACCTTGGGCAGCCGGACCGAGACCGGCTTGGCCGTGCCGTCGGGCGCCCACGCGGTCAGGCCCACCTCGTGTTCGCCCGCCGGGACCGCGGAAAGGTTGAGCTCCACCCGGCCGGAACCGGGTACTGCGACCGGTTCCTGGGCGTTCCGGCCGGGTCCGCCCGGGCGCAGGATGCGGGCAACCGCGCGTAGCTGAGTCTTCGGCCGTGCGCCGCTGACCGTGAACTCCACCCGCACTGGTGCCGCGAGCACCACGGGCGGGACCGCGGCCACCACTCCGGCGGTAACCACGTCAGTCCGGCCCTCCGCATCGATGAGCACGGCGCTGTCGATAAGCAGCGCGGGCCGTTCGGCGGCAGGCTCGGCCGGGGGCGGCTCAGCTGCCCCCGGCCCGCCCTGCCCGGAATTGGTCGCCGCGCCAGCCGATGCATCCGCTGGTGCTGGCGCGGCGCTGTTCGCCTGATCCAGCTGGCCGAGCATCCAATCGCAGATCGGCCGGGCTTCCCAGCCCTGCCATACCTGCGGGTTGCGCTCGGGCTCGACCTCGGTCCGCTCCGCTTCGACGCGCCGCTCCCAGATGTCGCCCGCCCGGCGCTGACTGAAGACGACCACGAATGATGCCGCCGTCTGCCATTCCGCCGCATCCGGCGCGGTCTCGGCCAGCATGTCCCTGGCATTCTCCTGCCAGCGTGCTATCTGGTTCCGGGACGGGCGCGGCCGCAGGTTGGCCATCGCCCGGTGGATGGCTTCATGGTCGGCCTGGGCCAGGCCGCGAAGGTCGGTGACGCCATGGCGGGCTAGGACGCGCAGCTGCTTGTCTCCCAGTCCCTGGATTGAACTCAGATCGCTACTGGGCACCGTGGGCTCCTCTCCTCATTCTGCGGCACTCCGGGCGCGTCGGGCGTCGGGCGCCCTCCGGGACGGTCAGACGAACATGTACTCGCCCTGGTTCTCGTGCCCGGCGACGGCCAGGTGGCTGTTCTCGTCGTCGCAGCAACCGCAGCAACGAAGTTCGAACTTGCATCCCACCTCGTAGAGGGTCCCGCAGTTCCCGACCGGGATCGTGCCTCCGGGTACTGTCACGCATTTCTCGATGACCACCCCGTCGCAGCCCTTCCAGTCCCTGATGTAGAACTCCGACTTATCGGGCAGGACGTCGGACAGGTTGAAGTTCGGGCCGTCCCCGATGGCCGAGAAGCCGACGTCGAAGCACCAGCAGCCGCAGATGCACTTCCAGAGCTTGCCCCCGAGGTAGACGCGGAACCGAACCACGAACTCGTCCTTGCGCTCGATGATCGTGTCGTGCTTGTTCTTGTCATCGACGTCCAGGATGTCGGCATCCCACCTGGCCCTGAGGTGCCTGGTAGAGAGTTCGATCTCGGTCGCGCCGTCGAGCCAGTCGGGCTTGTCTGCCGGAAGCGCCGATACGGTGTCTGTGGCCATGAGAGCTTTCCCTTCGTGAAGATCATGTGGGTGAGCATGGTTGCTCGGACCATGACCTCGATGATCCGGACCATCGCTTTGGCCGCGCTAAAGTTGGCGCATAAATGCCGGTTATTATTCGCTAAATATCGCGGCTACCGCTTATTTAGCGCATAAGTGCCCGCAGGCTTGGCTCAGATCAGCTCATGAAGGAGCCGGGTGGTCTCATCGGCAGGAGAAACCCCAAGTTCCTTGCGCAGCGCGGCGGTGCAGGCTTGATATTGGCGGCTCACAAGCTGCTGCTCGCGTCGAGACGCATAACAACGCATGAGCAATCGATGAATAGCTTCTGAGCACGGGTCATTGCGGAGCCCGAGTTGGCCGAAGTGCAGAGCTTCGGGAAGCTCTCCAAGCTGGAAGTGAATCTCCGTGACGCGTTCAATCGCCTGTCCGTAAAGGTCCTTCAGCCGACGCTGTTCTGGAAGGTACCATTCGCCGGCGCAGTCGTCCTCGAACAGTGGCCCGCGGTAAAGCTGGATGGCCTTGTGATAGGAGTAAACAATCTTTCCGGGCCTGCCCGTCCTCCCGGCCAGTCGTGCGTCGTCGAGTGCCGACAGAAACTCGTTCCGGTCGATCCACCAGTTGAGTTCCGGATTGAGTATGTAGCAGCCGTCGCGGTACAGGATGGGCTGGGTGGCGTGGTTCGGCCCGAGTGTGTTGCGCAGGCTGTACAGCGCGACGTTGAGGTTGTTGCGCGCGGAGGTATGGCTATGGTCGGGCCACTGCAAGGCCATCAGCACGTCGCGCCGGGTGGGCCGGTCCTGGTGGACCAGCAGGTACTGGAATACCGCCCTGGCCTTCATGCTGTTCCATCTCGGCACTGGGCGTCCGGCGACGTGCACCTCCAGTGGACCGAGGGCCAGGGCCGCGATGTCGGCCTGGGGTACGACCGACCCTGCCTCGAGACCGGGCGACGGGATCTCCGCGTGCGGTGCGGCAAGCGGAAACTCGTACCCTGGCGCGACTGGCGGCGGGCCGTCAGTCGAATGCCGCGAGTCCGACCGGATCCGGTGAAATATCTCGCTGAACCAGCCGTCTCTGCCGATACGCCGTTTCTCTATTGTCGGCTGCGTTCCTTTGTCCCCAGGCGCCACGGAAGTCTCTTCATTCCAGCCCGTAAGCAGAACGTCCACGCGCTTGCTCATTTCTCGCTCAACCAGGCGGCAGCAGCGAGCGGCAGCCTCGAGTTCAATGGCGACGCGCTGGTGTCCGGCACTCAAGTCACGCAGTCTGTGTACGGTATCCAGATAAATCTGCGAGCCGGCCGGAAGATTGGCCAGCGCGGAAGCGACATCATCGACTCGGGCAAATAGTGGATCTTGAGTGAGCCGGCTCAGTTCCGTCAGAACCTCGGTCAGCGCCGCCTGCGCGCGAGCCAGCGCATTATCGTCAGTATCCCGGCCGTTAGCGGGATATAGCTCCTCCTCGCGGTTGGCTGCCATAGCGTCCCTAAAGATCACAGACCCGATCTTTACTATATCCGCAGCACTCCTATTCAAAGGTCTTGCGTAAGCGCACGTCAAGTGCGAAGTCTGGAACACTTTGCGGCCTAGTCACCAAAACCGTCCGGATCCCCTGGGGTTAGCCGCACGTCCCCGGCGATCGCCTCCCAGGTGACCGCGAGCAGCACTAGCGCAGCGGCGTTACTGGGATCGGCTGGTGGCAGAACTGGCACATAGGGTCGGGATCCTGTGATGCCTTGGCTTGGTCGACCGGCGCGCCGCAGTTCAGGCAGTGCGTCGGCACAGCCCAGGGCGGGCCGCTTCTGGCGACCGGACGAGTAGCAGACTGGTCTTTCGGCCTCTGCTCGCGCTGGATGTAATCGTGCAGCGCGCGCTTCTGCAACGCCGGCACGTCTATGACGATCTTGCTGCGGTCCGCGGCGTCGTAGCGAACGGGAATCCGCGCGCCATCAGAGAGGGGGAGCTGGATCTTGGGTATCCGGTCCGGATGGCGGAGCTGCTCAGCCCCCCGGACCTCCGCGAGGCGCTGTGCTTCCGGGCTTCCGGGCGCAGGCTGGTACAGATTGCCCAGTTCCTCGCTGAACTCCGCCGTCTGGCCGTCCTTGAATCTCACGGAAACGCGCACTTGTGTCATCCGGCGGTCAGTGGCGGAGGACTCGCTGCCGACCACCATGCCCTGGGTGGTTTCCCCCTCGATGACGAGCTTTTCTCGCTCGGTCTCGCTCATCGGCTTCTGGTGCCCGTGATGATGAAGCAAGTTTCGAACCTTCCTCAACCCTGGACGCGAATTCCTGACACGGGACTCTAGTGGCTGGACGCACCCCAACGTCCGCCGAACGGGTGCGTGGCTTCGCCTGTCGCGGGAACCGCGATCCCGTTCTGGATGCAAGCCTTACTATGCGTGCGCGCGGCGGGACAGTCGTTCCGCCGCGGCGTGATACTCCTCCGCTAGCCGGCCGACGACCTCCGCGACCGGCTCGACGGCGCGGACCGCCTGCAGGCCCTGGCCGGCCGCCCACAGGTCCTTCCAGCGCGCGGCCACGTCGGTGGTCGAGTCGTAGACGCATTCGGCCGGCTTGGCCAGGCTGTCGGGGTCGAGACCGTTCGCGACCAGGCTCGGCCGCAGCCAGGACGCGGGAGTGCCGGTGATCCCGTCGCTGATGATCAGGTCGTCGGGCCCGTGGTCGACGACCATCTGCTTGTACTCGGGCGACGCCATGCTCTCCTCGGTGGCGAGGAAGCGGGTGCCCATGTAGACGAGGTCGGCGCCCGCCGCGACGGCACCTGCCACGCCCGCGCCGTCGGTGATCCCGCCGCCGATGGTCACGATGCCGTCGAAGACGTCGCGCACGGCCGAGATGAACGCGAACGGGGACATGAAGCCCGTGTGCCCGCCGGCGCCGGCCGAGATGCAGGCCAGCCCGTCGGCGCCCGCCGCGACTGCCTTCTTCGCGAGCTTGATGTTCACCACATCGGCGATGACCGTGCCGCCGTAGGCCTTGACGGTCTCGATGGCGGGAATGGGGGAGCCGAGTGCGGTGATGACGACGGCCGGCTGGTACTCCGCCACCAGCCGCAGGTCGTCGGCCAGGCGCGCGTTGGTGCTGTGCGTGACGAGGTTGATCGCCCACGGCGCCGCGTCCGATCCGGTGAGCTGGTCGCTGATCTTGCCCATCCAGGCGTCGAGGTCGTCGATGGTGCGGCAGTTCGGCGCGGGGAAGGACCCGACGATTCCCGACTTGCAGGCGGCGACCACAAGGTCAGGGCCGGAGATGAGGAACATCGGCGCTGCCACGACGGGAAGCCGAAGCCCTTCGAAAGCGGTCATCGCAACATTCTAAGCGCTTGCTTAGTGAATCTGATTGGCCTGCGAGCCGCTAACCACGAGCCGGTGACCTGGGGTGACACCAGCCAGGTCGGCGATCACGCGGCCGGCTTGCGCGCCGTCGGCGACCGCGACGATCCGGATCTCGGCCGTCCGCACCGCGAGCGGCGCGTTCCAGCTGTACCGCGGTGCCTCGCTGGCGGCCTGGGCCTCGTCGGCGGCGGCCTCGGCCCCGGCTGCCGCCGCTGCCGCCGCGTCGAGTACCAGCACGTAGTCCGGGTACCAGCGGGCGAGCGCCGGGCCAGGGACGCCGTCTAGTGGCGTGGTCATTCCTGAGCGGGTCAGGCCGGACAGGTGCGCGTACAGCCGCCGGCCGGCGGCGGCCGCGGCCGCGTCGCCTGCGCCTGATGGTGCGCCCGTCGTCTCGGTCCCGTCGACGAAGACGGTCACCGGCGCCAGCGCCTCGCGCAGCACCGGCCAGCTCACCGCGAACCCCGGATGCAGGTCAAGCCGGTCAACCTCGCCGGCCGGCAGCCACACCGCCTCGTCAGCCTCGTAGGAATCCGAGACGACCCGCAGCGGCTCCGCCGCCTGGGCGAGCACCGTGTGGTATGCCCAGCCGCCGTGCACGTCGGAGTACATGCCGCGCGGCATGACCAGCTTGGGGTCGAGCATGCACTCCTCGTCCGCCTCGCGCAGCGCCGCCTCGGCCGGCGTTTCCTCGCTGTCCATCGCACCGCCGGGCAGCGCCCAGGTGCCGCCCTGATGGGCCCACCGGGCACGGCGCTGCAGCAGCACCAGGCTCAGTGCCTGGTCGGTGGGGTGAGGGACGTAGACAAGCACGCCCGCGGCGCCGAACAGGCCCCAGTGCCGGTGCCCCAGCTCGCAGGTCACCCATCCGTTCCCGCTTTTACCACCCGGCATGAAGCTCCCTCCGGCGACAGCCCGACGACCAGCACGTGCTCATTCCCGCGCCAGGCTGGCGAGCAGCGCCCTGGTACGCGCCCGGGACCCCGCCGGGTCGTCGCCGACGGGGAACGGCGCCGCCCAGACGTCGGTGGCGCCGGCCTCGAACAGCGCCCGCACCTGGGCGGTGACGCTGTCCTCGTCGCCGACGATGACCGCCTCCGCCGGTCCCGCGATTCCGCCGCGGGCCAGGATGCGCTGGTAATTGGGCAGGTTGCCGTATGCCTGGTATAGCGCGGCGGCGGCAGACCTGGCCTCGGCCACGTCGTCGTGCACGGCCACCGGCAGCCCCGCCACGATCCGGGGTGCGGGCCTGCCCGCGTCGGCGGCGGCCTTGCGGATCACCGGGGCGACGTGCGCCGCGATGGCAGCGGCGTTCGCCATCCACAAGATCGTGCCCGCCGTCCAGGCGCCGGCCACTCGCAGCAGCCGCGATCCCAGGGCTCCGATAAGAACCGGGATCTGCGCCCCATCGGGCAGCGGCAGCGGTCCGGCGTCGACGCGGAACTGCCTGCCGGCGAAGCTGACCTGCTCGCCGCGCAGCAGCCCGGTCAGGATCTGCACGTACTCGTCGGTGTGCAGTCCTGGCGTGTCGTACGGCAGGCCGAGCCGGTTCTCGACGACGATCCGGTGCGATGGGCCGACGCCAAGGGCGATCCGCCCGGGCGCGCCGATGGCGGACGCGGTGGCGTTGGCACGGCTGGCCTGGAGCACCGGATGGCAGGTATAGGTCACCAGTACCGCGGTGCCAAGTTCGATGGCCGAGGTGGCGCGCCCGGCCAGCGTCATGGCCGCGAGCGGGTCGCCGGCGCCGGCCGAGCTCGGGTACCACATGCTGGTGAAGCCGTCCGCCTCTGCCCGGCTGGCCTGACTGACGATCCGGTCGGCGGTCGTTCCGCCGCCGGTAAGCCCGATGCGCATGCAGACCCTCCGTACCTGGGTAAGCCAACCGCCCGCGCCCGCACGAGCGCGACTCTCTGGAACGTTACCCTGGCAAAACGGCCCTTAGTGCCGCAAGGAGGCTTGCGCGGCCGTCCCGGGACGGGTAGGTGTTCACTAATGGGACATAGCGGAGGTTTCGTGCCGAGAGCGGAAGAACAGCATGCGCTCGCCGGCGTGCGCGTGCTCGACCTCACCGGCAGCGTGGCCGGCGCCATCGCCGGAATGCTGCTCGCCGACCTCGGCGCCGACGTGGTCAAGGTGCACCCGCCCGGATCGGTTCCGCGCCCGTACCGGCGTGGCGCGGCGATGTGGGACCGCGGCAAGCGTGTCGTCACGGCGGACCCGTCGAGTCCGGAAGACATGCTGGCGCTCGGCCGGCTGCTCGACGGCGCGGACGTGCTGCTCGTCGGCACCAGCGGACCAGGCATCACCTACCGCGGCCTCATCGATCGCGGGCGCAGGCCCGGCGAGCCGTGCTTCTGGGTGGCGATGCCGCCCTACCTGCTCGACGAGACGCCGTGGCCGGGCGGCGAAGAATCGGCGGGCCTGCTGTTCGCCTGGCTCGGTCATGCCTGGAACCAGTCGTCATACGACGACGTTCCCGTTGACTCCCTGTTTCCGCTCGCGCTCTATATGCAGGGCATCTGGGCCGCGATCGTCGCTGTCGCGCTGCTGGCCGGCCGTGAGCGCGGCCTCGCCCTGGCACCGCTGGCGGTAGCGGGCGGCGCGCATGGCGCCCAGCTGGTCTCGCCTGGCAACTTCGCCGCGGGCCGCGACGATCCGCACGTCCACCGGCCGGGAGGTCCAGGCGGTGCGCTGCCGAACTACCGGACCTACCGGTGCGGCGACGGCAAGTGGCTGTTTCTCGCGGCCTTCAGCAACGCCTTCATCGAGCGCGGTCTTACCGCCGCGGGCGCCGGATGGATCTTCGCCGATCCGCGCGTGGGCGAAGACCCGGGGAACCTGCGGCTTGCGAAGAACCTGACCTGGGTCGCCCGCGAGCTTGAGAAGGTGTTCGCGACCCGGCCGCGGGCCGAGTGGCTTGACCTGCTTGAGGCGGCCGACTGTCCCGCGGCGCCGGTCGACGAGATCGGGACGTGGCTGGACCACGACCAGGTCAGGGCGCTCGGGCTGCGCCTGGAGGCGGTGAGCGACACGGGGGAGCGGGTCGTGATGCCGGGTCCGCTCATCGATCTCTCGCTGACGCCTGTCTCGGTCGGCGGGCCCGCCGCCAGCTCCTGGCCGGGCATCACCGAGCTGCCGCTGCTGTGGTCCGCCGCAGACGCAGCCGCCGAGCGGCAGTCCGACAGTGGCCAGCTCGACAGTGGCCAGCTCGACAGTGGCCAGCGCGACAGCGGCCAGCTCGACAGTGGCCAGCGCGACAGCGGCCAGCTCGACAGTGGCCAGCCATCGCCAACGCCGGGGGAGCGGGAGCCGCAGCCGCCGCTGTCCGGCCTTCGCGTGCTCGACCTCGGCACGATCATCGCTGGCCCCTACGTCGGGACGCTGCTCGCCGATCTCGGCGCGGACGTCATCAAGATCGAGCGGCCGCCGTTTGGCGATGAGTTCCGGGTGGCGCACGGCGGCCGCGGCGGCTCCAGCTTCGAGGTTTACAACCGCGACCAGCGCAGCGCGCTGCTCGATCTGTCCGGCGGCGACGACCGGCTGGTGTTCGACCGCCTCGTCGGCTCGGCGGACGTCGTCGTGGACAACTATCGCGCCGGCGTCGCCGGACGGCTCGGCATCACGCACGACCGGCTGGCCGCGATCAACCCGGCGGTCGTCACCGTGTCCATCAGCGCCTTCGGCGAGACCGGTCCGCTCGGCCGCCGGCCGGGCTTCGATCCGGTCATCCAGGCGATGAGCGGCATCATGCGCGCGCAGGGCGGTCCGGACCAGGCCGACAGCCCCGCGTTCCTGACCGTCCCCATCAACGACGTGCTCGCCGCGGGCCTCGCGACGCTCGGTGCGTGCGCGGCGCTGCTGGCCCGCGCCCGCCTCGGCCGGGGACAGCACGTCGGCGTCACGCTGTCCGCCGCCTCCTGCCTGCTCCAGTCCGAGTTCATGACCAAGTTCGAGGTCCCTGCCCAGGCCAGTTCTCTCGCCGAGTCCGGGTTCCCTGCCGAGGCCGGGATCCCTGCCCGGGCCGGCGGAAGCGGCACCCATCCGACGGGCGGCAGGGACTTCGCCGGGCCAGGCCCCCTCGACCGGCTCTACCAGGCCGCCGACGGCTGGGTCAGGCTCGCCGCCACTCCAGGCCAGCTCCCCGCGCTGACAGGCGCCGGGCTGGCCCCCGCAACTGGCCAGCTTGAGGACGACGAGGCCCTGGCAGCCGGAATCGCGGCGCTGCTCGCGGATCTGCCCGCGGCCGAGGTGATCGCCCGCGCGCACGCGGCCAGCATTCCCGCCGTCCGCGCTCGCAAGGCGCAGGAGCTAACCGCCGACGCCCAGCTCATTCGCCACGGCCTGCTGACCGTCATCGATCAAGACGGTCAGGGAGTCACCTGGGTGGGCCCAGGCAGGTGGCTGGAGATGCCTGGCCTGACCGCCCCCGCGCCGCGCATCGCTCCCCAGCCCGGCGAGCACACCGACGCGATCCGCCGCGAGGCCGGCGCGAAGGATTGACGTTCACTACGGCGGGGCAGCCTGGTAGAGGGGGCGGTTGCCTGGCGAGGGAGGGGTCATGGCATGGCAACTGGAGGGAACGTATTTCGAGTCGTGCTCCTGTGATGCGGTCTGCCCGTGTACCTGAACCGCGCTGACGGCACGGGCGACGCTCGACAGGTGCCGCGCACTGCTGGCCTATCACGTCGGGTCGGGTGAGATCGACGGGGTCGATGTCAGCGGCCTGAGCTTTGCCCTGTTCCTGGACACACCGCCGGTGATGAGCGAGGGCAACTGGCGGGTAGGCGTCTTCCTCGATGACACGGCGTCCGACAGCCAGGCCGCGCAGCTCGGCATGGTCCTGTCCGGGCAGGCGGGCGGGCCGCCCGCGATGCTCGGGCCGCTCATCGGGGAAATGCTCGGTGTGGAGAAGACGCGCATCGCCTACACCGAGGACGGCCGCGGCCATCACGTCAGCATCGGCGACGCCGTCGACGTCGGCGTGCAGGACTTCGTGGCCATCGAGGGGCAAGACCCGGTCCGGCTCACCAACGTCTTCCATCCGTCGAATACGACGCTGACGGTCGCTCCGGCTAATGCCGCGCGCCTCTCGACGTTCGGCATCGACTGGGGGCGTGCGGGGCAGAGCGGCTTTTCCGCGCCGTTCTCATGGTCCGGGTGACCAGCTCTCCGGAGCTGGCCCGGCCACGGGCGGGGCTGCCAACCCGCGAGGCCGCCCTGCTGCTGATCGCGGCCGCTGGGGCGTGGGCCGCGACCGTCGCGCTGGCCCGCGGGATGAGCGGGATGACGGGCACGATGGGGCTGGGTCTCGTCGTATTCGTGCCCGTGTGGACGCTGATGATGGCAGCCATGATGCTGCCCTCTGTGACCCCAACGGCCTCGCTCTACGCCAAGACCGTGCAAGGAAACCGGACGGTCAGGATCGCCGGGCTCACGGGCGGCTATCTGGGTGCCTGGGCGGTGGCCGGCCTGCCGGCGTTCGGGCTGGCCTGGCTCGCGAGCTGGCTGGCAGGCAGCCATCCAAGCGCGGCACGCATCCTCGCCGCGGTGCTTTTCGCCGCGTGCGGGTTCTACCAGCTGAGCAGCCTGAAGGACCGCTGCCTGGCGCACTGCCGCTCCCCGCTCGCGCTGCTGTTGCATTACGGCTCGTACCGGGGCAGGTTCCGGGACGTGCGCGCCGGCGCGCATCACGGCGGGTACTGCCTGGGCTGCTGCTGGGGACTGATGGTGATCCTCATCGCCGTGGGCCTGATGAACATAGCAGCCATGGTCGGCCTGGCTGCTGTGGTCCTGATCGAGAAGCTCTTCAGGTGGGGTCCCGCGGTTGGCAGGCTGGCCGGCATCGCCGCACTGGCCCTGGCAGTAGCCGTGTTCTTGTTTCCCTGGCTCGCCCCCGGCCTGCACGCCCCGTCCATGATGCCGATGACCTGACCGGAGTCAAGCCCAGGCGACAGCGACTTGGCGGCGCGAATGGCTCCGTCGTCGCTATGAGTGAGCGGCTCTGGATCGTCACCGTCGCGACGGTGAACTTGCGAGACTTGGCCGCCCCCCCCGGCCGCCTCGCATTCCCGCGTTCATTAGCGTGCCGGGACTCACTGGCTCTTAGGCCAGTCAAAGACGCAGATCGCCGATTAAGTACTTGTCAAGGAGACGGATCTACACGCACGGTGCGGACGCAGAATATTCATTAGGGCATCGCTCATCACCGGTCTCGCGGCTGAGCGGCGGATTATGAGTCCGGCCGTCCGCTCATCTTTTCATATCTGTCTACCAGCAAAAACTGCCACTCTGCCGCCTCTCCCACCGGGCACTTGACCACGTATTCGCCAAGCGACCCGTCCATATGTCTCCCGCAGCAGTCAGGTTCACGAGCGATGCCGAGCTGCCACTAGTAGATCGCCCTCGAACAGCACCTTCAGAAGCGGAACTGGTAAGGAACTGCCCCTGGGCGGTTCCGCACGCCGTCTGCGCCGCGCCGTTCGCTCCCTGCGGTCACCCTCTGGCCGCCCTCGCCCCACAAGGGGGAGCTGGTATGGGAAGCAAGTGGCCGCGTCACGGGCCGCGCGGGGACGAATTCAGCATTTGCGAATTCGTATCCTCCGCTGGGAAATTAGGAATTAAAGGCGAATAGGTACAATCCAAGCGAGCCTGCGACGGCGAGCAGACGCCCGGATTGACTCCACGCGCAATCCCCGAGCTGGCTGTCGACCCGCATGACGGCGCTGATAGCGCCGGTGGCATCCCAGACTTGCAGTGTCCTCTCGCCGCTGGTACTGGCGAGCCAGTTGCCGTCGGGGGCGATAGCGACGGCTTGCACTGAGCCCGAGAGTGTGGCGCGGCACTGACCGGTAGCCACGTCCCAGACCCGCAGCGTCCCGTCGTCGCCGCTGGCAAACCAGGTCCCGTCAGGGGCGATCGCGACCGCGGCCACCGCCCTGATGTGGCCGGTGAAGGTCGCGCGGCATTGGCCTGTGGCCACGTCCCAGACCCGTA
>Ga0335085_10011347_pt1 | contig 13234 bp, 12 predicted proteins | sample Lox_Sample_45_FD_206712 | JGI IMG/M metagenome (GOLD analysis project Ga0335085, IMG submission 206712) | Soil microbial communities from Loxahatchee National Wildlife Refuge, Florida, United States - Lox_Sample_4.5 | ecosystem: Environmental > Terrestrial > Soil > Wetlands | place: USA...
GGGGCTGGTCGATCGCATTTATACGCGCATCGGCGCCAGCGACAATGTGGCGCGTGGCCGGTCCACCTTTATGGTGGAGATGATTGAGACGGCGACCATTCTGAATTCGGCGACGGCGAGGTCGCTCGTTTTGCTCGACGAGATGGGCCGCGGAACGGCGACCTTCGATGGGCTGAGTTTGGCCTGGGCTACGGTCGAATTCCTGCACGCAGAAGTTCGCGCCCGCACTCTTTTTGCTACGCACTACCATGAGCTGACCATGCTGGCTGAAAAACTGCCGCATGCGCGCAACCTGCGTGTGGGCGTGAAAGAGACGGCCAGCGGAATTGTTTTCTTGTACAGCATTGAACCCGGAGCGGCAAGCAAGAGTTACGGCATTGAAGTGGCGCGGCTGGCGGGACTGCCGCCGGTGGTGATCGAGCGCGCCAAGCACGTACTGCGCCAACACGAAAAGCAGGAGCAGCAGAGCGTGCAGGTGGAGACAACCGTGGACCCGTTGCAAATGACGATCTTTACGCCCCTCTCGCAGAAGATTGTGGATCGCATCGAAGCCACGGACGTGAATTCGCTCACGCCGTTGCAGGCGCTGAATCTGCTGGAAGAGCTGCAACAGGAACTAAAAAATGCAGGGACTAAGGGACTGAGGGACTAGGGGACCAGTAAACGGCACGCATGGAATTCGAGAGGCAAAGATGACAGCAAGCTTGCGCCGTGCGGCGGGATCTCTGCTGGTGGTTGGGTTGGCGGACAAAGAACTGTCTGCCACCGAACGCGCCTGGCTCAAGCTTATTCGGCCGGCGGGGATCATTCTGTTCAAACGGAATATCGCAGATGCAAAACAAACGCGTGCTCTATTAAGCGTGGCAACATCGTACTGCGCCACCCACAATGCCCGTTTTGTCGATGTCGAGGGTGGCGTCGTCAATCGGCTCTCCGATGCGCTGGCGCCGATTCCTTCCGCACAGGCCGTCGCGCGAGCAGCACAACGCACGGGCAGGATCGCGCTTGCTCGCGAACACGGCGAACTGATCGCGCGTGCTGTCGCGGCCTTCGGGTTCAACACATCGCTTGCGCCGGTAGTGGATTTGGCGCTCGATGATTCAGCGGAAGTATTAGGCACGCGCTGTGCTGCTTCGACGCCTGCAGGTGTTGTGGCCTATGCGCGCGGCTTTCTTGCCGGAATGGCTGCGCATGGCGTGGCTGGGTGCGGTAAACATTTTCCGGGGCTGGGTGGAGGAACGTGCGATTCGCATCTGGAGACGCCAGAGATTCGGCGCGCATGGCCCCAGTTGTGGAGCGAAGATCTGGAGCCGTACCGTGCGCTCAGCTCCGAGATGCCGATCGTAATGGTGAACCACGCAGCCTATCCACTCACAGCAGGCAAAAAGCGCCCGGCGAGCGTTTCGAAGTTCTGGATTCAGGCCGTGCTGCGGAAGCGCATCGGCTACAAAGGAATCATTCTCTCTGACGATCTCGAGATGGGCGGTGTGATGAAGTTCATGCCCATCGAGGAGGCTGCGATCGAGGCCATTCGCGCGGGGTCGGATCTGGTGGAGATTTGCCATCACGCGGAGCCGATACTGCGCGTGTATGAGGCGCTGATCGCCGAAGGCGAGAGGTCCGCAGCGTTCCGGAAGGTATTGCTCGAGCGGGCGCGCGCATGCGAGCGGAAGCGCATGAAGGTGTTCGCAGCAGCCATGCCGTCGGCGCTGAGCACGGCGAAGTTCGAGGCGCTACACGCGCGGATTCTGCGCTTCGGCGAGCGGGTAGCGAAGGCCGCGCTGTGAAAGGTTGGATGCAATTCGTGCCTAAAAATGGAAAGCCGATGATTGTGGCCGGGATCATGAGCGGCACTTCGGCCGATGGGATCGATGTGGCTGTGGTGCGGATTGCGCCAGGCAAACAGAGGCCGTCGATCACTCTGCTGGCGCATGAAGGGTTCAGGTTTCCGGCGGAATTGCGCCGCGCGGTGCTGGCCGCGATGAATGCGAACTCAACATCCACGGCGGAACTGGCGCGGCTGAACTGGCGGCTGGGACTCGAATATGCCGAGGCGGTGAAAGAGACGGTGCGGCGGCATAAGGTGAAGCTCGACCTGATCGGCTGCCACGGGCAAACCCTCTACCACCAGCCGCGAGCAGAAAAATATGCAGGCCGCAAATTTGCCTGCACTTGGCAGGCGGGCGAGGTGCAGGCGATCGCCACGGCGCTCCGCGTGCCGGTAGTGTCAAACTTCAGGCCCGCGGACATGCTGGCGGGCGGCGAGGGCGCGCCGCTGGTTCCTCTGCTGGACTATGTTTTGTTTGCCGACGCCAGGCGCGGGCGCGTCCTCCAAAACATTGGAGGCATTGCGAATTTAACCGCAATTCCGGCCGGAGCCACGCCCGATGCGGTCATGGCCTTCGATACGGGACCGGGGAACATGGTCATCGATTGGCTGGCGCAAAAGCTGTTCAACAAACCATTCGACCGTAATGGGGATTTGGCGGCGGAGGGCTCTGTGATCGCGCCGGTGCTGGCCGAGGAGCTCAAGAACCCCTATTACCGGATCAAGCCGCCGCGAACCACGGGACGCGAGCAGTTCGGGCGGGCTTACGCCGCTGATTTTTTGGACAAGTGTTTAGCGCATACGCGGAATCCGAAAGATGCGCTCGCCACCGCGACGGCGCTCACGGCGGAGACGATTGCGCGAAGCTACGCGCGTTTTGCGCGGCCGCGGATGAAAGGCCGCGACGTCGATTTTCTCGTTTCAGGCGGAGGGGCGCGGAATTGTACGCTGATGGCGATGCTGGCGACACGGTTGGAACCGCTGGAATGCGAGCTGGCGGCAAGCGAGGAGTTTGGAATGCCCGCCGAGGCGAAGGAAGCGGCGGCGTTCGCGCTGCTCGCGTGGCAAACATGGCATCGACTGCCAGCAAACCTGCCGTCGGCGACGGGAGCGCGGCGCGCAGTTGTGCTCGGGCAGATCACCTATGCGTAGAGCGGCTGCGCTGGCGGTTGAGGCATGTAGTTCCTTCGCCCTCAGGAAACAATAGATTTCTGGAAACAGCGGAGCTGAAGAAAAATTAATTTGCCGTTGCGCAATCAGGCTACCTGTCTACGCCCGGCTTTTTCTTCGTCAACCTCTGCTACCATAAGGTGGATCGCAGCTCCCGTCGTACGCTTTCAAAATTTCCAACAGATCTGAGCGTCAAGGCGGCTGGAGCAACCAAATAAAGGAGAATTTTATGCCTCTCGTTTCTATGCGGCAGCTCCTCGACGAGGCTGCCAAGGGTCAGTACGGGGTGGGCGCGTTCAACGTCAACGATATGGAGCAGATTCAAGCCATCATGATGGCCGCACGCCAAACCAAGTCACCGGTCATCGTACAGGCCAGCCGCGGTGCGCGCTCCTTTGCCGAAGATCTTTACCTCTTCCGGCTGATTCAAGCGGCGGCGGAGCTGAATCCCGATATTCCCATCGCCATGCACCAGGACCACGGCAACAGCTTTGAGACCTGCAAGAGCGCCATCGAGCTGGGATATACGTCGGTGATGATGGACGGTTCTCTCAAAGAAGATGGAAAGACTCCGTCGAGCTTTGAGGAGAATGTGGAGGTGACTCGCCGCGTGGTCGAGTATGCACATCAGCGCGGCGTTACTGTAGAAGGCGAAATAGGCGTGCTGGGCGGCGTCGAAGACGGCCACGGCGCAGGCGGCTCGGGCCTCGAGCATGTCACCGATCCCGACCAGGCAGTTGAGTTTGCCGAGCGCACCGGCGTGGACGCGCTGGCCATTGCCATCGGCACCAGCCACGGCGCTTACAAATTCTCGAAGAAGCCCGACGGTTCCGTGCTCAAGATGGACATCCTGATCGCAATTCACAAGCGCCTGCCCCGCACTCACCTGGTGATGCACGGCAGCTCTTCTGTTCCCAAAGAACTGCAGGACATCGTCAACCAGTACGGCGGCAAGCTGAAGCCGACATGGGGAGTGCCAATTGAAGAGATTCAGCTCGGCATCCGCAACGGCGTGCGCAAAATCAACGTGGACACCGACAATCGCCTGGCGATGACTGGGGCGATTCGCAAAGTTCTGTGGGAGACGCCCGAGAAGTTCGACCCGCGCGACTACCTGAAGCCTGCGCGCGAGGCGATGGCCAAGGTTGTTGCCGAACGCATGACGGAGTTCGGCCAGGCCGGCCACGCGGGCGACTACAAGCCGATTCCGATCTCCGAGATCGCTAAGGGCTACGAGGACGGCAGCCTCACAACCCGGCCACTCGTAGCGGCGAAGTAAGTTCAGCCTCAATGAAGCGGGGAAATGCGCCATCCAGCAGGTTTGGGTGGCGCGTTTTCATTTCGGTGCCTTCTGCGTCACCGGCTTGCAACGGGCCTTTTTCGGCACAATCCGCCATTTGGTATACTGACTGTCGAGCCATGCGGAAGTGGTGAAATTGGCAGACACACCATCTTGAGGGGGTGGCGCCCACAAGGCATGCGGGTTCAAGTCCCGCCTTCCGCACCAAGATCTACGCGCCCGGGCCGGCGAAGCTTCGATGCAGCCTGGCAGTACGGGTAAGAAAGCAGCATCAGAAAATGCAGATTTTGTTTTACGTCGTGATCGTCATCCACGTGATTGTGTGTTTCTTTTTGATCGGCGTTGTCCTGCTGCAGCAGGGCCGCTCGGCCGATCTTGCCGGCGCCTTTGGCGGCCAGGGCTCGCAGACCGCCTTCGGTCCCCGCGCCGCTGCTAATGTGCTTACAAGGCTCACTACATGGTCGGCCGTCATCTTTATGTGCACGTCCATCTGCCTCGTAGTTCTCTTTGTGCGCTCCACAAGCTCGCATTCTGTGCTGGAAGGCTCAAAGCCTGCTCCGGCCAGCGCTCCCGCCAAGCCGGGGAAATAACACAGGGACGAAAAACAGCGTTTAGCTATTAGCCTTTAGCTATTAGCTAGATTTGTGCTGGAACGGCTTCTGTTCCGGTTCCGGGTGCCGCTTTGCCTTATATCCAGCGCGTTGCCAGGACACTTGCCGAGGCACGAAAAGCCAAAAGCCAAAAGCCAAAAGCTAAAGGCTAAAGGCTAACCGCTTATAGCTGCTTTTCACACTGGCGGCATGGCGTCCACCACCGGCACCCCGGGCGGCGGCGTGAACTCAAACGTCTCAGGAGAAATTGCAGCATCAGGCCGCTCGTCTGTGAAAGTGAACCTGGTCAGGGCGCCGTCGGCCTCCTCGATCTCGATCGCGGTAATCGCGCCAGCGACAGTAACCGTCAGCGTCAGCCGTGTCACACGCTTTTCCTGCCCTTTGGGCAGGCCGGTGAGCGTAAAGCCGCCGTTCGAAGCCGGGGCTGCGGTCAAATTGCTCATTTCCTTTTCAAGGTTTGTGTGCCCGAGCAGAAAGCGCAGCGGAGAGCGCAGGTCGTCCAGCTCCTTGGCCGGAATACGCTGCACCTGAGCGTCGCCCTTGGTGTAGAACCATGCGTACTTGCCGTCGAGCAGAAAAATCTTGCCGGGCGGCGAGCTGTACTCCCACTTCATGCGCCCCGGCTTTTCAAGCAGAAGCTTGCCGCTCTCGGTCTTCTGCATGCCAAGTCCTGCGTAAGTTTCAGTAAAGCCGGCCGTAAGCGAATGCAGTTGGTTGTAATGACGATCGGCGCGCTGCGCAAGCTCGTGCGCGGAGAACGGCGCCTGCCCAAAAGATAAGACCACGCAAGCGCTGGCCAGGAGCGGCAAGCCGGCACAGCGCCAGAGTATTTTCGCGCTCATTGCAGGGGCTGTGTGCAGTTCGTACCGCCGGCCGGGTCAAACTTGATGGCGCCGAACTGGTCGCTGCAAAAGCCGCGATCTCCCGATTTGCCCGGGGCCTCGGGAACCGCCGTCACTTCATAGCCGTTCGCCCGTTCCGTGCCGTTGATCGACGACTTCGAGCACTTGATGCTGAAGATGTAGCCTGCTTTATCGCCCGACGCCAGGTCGGCAGGAAGCATCTGTAAAGCCGATTGCGATGGCGGCCCGGCGCTCGGATCCCCGCCCAGAGACGCAAGCGTGCACGCAAATCCCACGCTCGGGTAGTCGGATTGGTATTGTATCTGTGCCGTAGTGATCGATTTAAGGGAATGGATGGCTGAGGTTTCGTGCGCCTTTTTCATGACCAGACCAACGTTGGCGCTGACCATGAGCAGAAGAATCACGATAATTGCCATGACGATCAGCAGTTCCATCAAGGTAAAGCCATCAGGCAGGTTGGAACGCCGTTCGCGATCACGGCGAGAGAGCGAAAGCTTGCGGTTCATGGGATTCTAGCGCCTCGTGAAACAGGCCGGTGTCTTCGGCCCATCCGTGAAAATGCTACAACGTAGAGACGCGAAAGGGAAATGGAACGCTCGAAAAGCAGCCCATAGCTATTTGCCTTTAGCTGCTAGCTGGACCTGTGTTGGGTCGGATCCCACGTCAAATCGAGAACCCGCTTCTCCTGCATCGTGGGGCTCTCACATGCATGTTTCGATGCAAATAGGGCTAAGAGCTAACAGCTAAAAGCATCAGAGATGCTTTTCAGCACGCCAGCCTTGTCCGGCTCAGTTTTACGCCGTCCAGCCGTCCCAGCAACGTGACGGCAATGTCTTCCGGGCGGAAGAGGCGCTGCGCCATTGCCTGCACCTGCCCGATATCCACTTTGTCGATGCGGGCAATTATCTCATCGGCCGAGAAGAACTGGTGGAAGTACATCTCCTGGCGCGCCAAATTGGCCATGCGCGCGTTCGAGCTCTCCAGGCCGAGCAGAATGTTGCCCTTCAACTGGTCCTTGGCGCGCGTCAGCTCGTCGGCTGCGATCGGCGTCTCCTTAAATTTTCGGAGCTCAGCTAGAATCAGGTCCACCACCTCCAGCGCCTTGCTCGCTGATGTGCCCGCATATACGCAAAGGTTGCCGGTGTCACGGTAAGGGCTCAGGTCGGAATAAACCGAGTAAGCCAGGCCACGCTCCTCGCGGATGGTCTGAAAGAGCCGCGAACTCATGCCGCCGCCCAGGATCGTATTCAGGATGAGCGTCGCGTAGCGGTTTTCGTCGGTAATGGGCGGCGCGGGCACGCCCAGGCAAATCTGCACCTGCTCCAGAGCCTTCTTGTTGCGCAGGATAATGCGGGCGCTGGGATCGGGCGCCGAAAGTTCATTGAGCGTCTTGCCCGTGTCCAGTTCTGAGAACTTTGCCGCCACGGCCTCAGTAAACCGGTCGTGGTCCAGGTTACCGGCCGCGGAAAATATCATATTCCCGCCGTGGAAGCGGTCTCCGTGGTACGCAAAGAGCTGCTGCTGATCCAGCCGGCCCACCGTTTCCGTCGTGCCCAGGATCGGTTTGCCCAGCGGATGCCCCTTCCAGAAGCTCTGCGTGAACAGCTCGTGCACCAGCACGTCCGGATTGTCTTCGTCAATCTTGATCTCTTCCAGAATCACCCCTCGCTCGCGCTCAATTTCAGGCAGAGCAAAGACCGGGTTCAGAACCATGTCGGTCAGCACGTCCAGTGCGACAGGCACATGGTCGGCGAGCGACTTCACGTTGAAGCAGATCGTTTCCTTGCTGGTAAAGGCGTCCAGGTTGCCGCCAATCGAATCCATCTCGCGCGCGATGCTCTGTGCATTCCTCGAACGAGTGCCCTTGAAGAGCATGTGTTCTACAAAATGGGAGATCCCGTTAATCTCCGCGCTCTCACAGCGCGAGCCAGACTTGATCCAAACGCCCATGGCCACCGAACGCAGATGGTCCATGCGCTCGGTCAGAACAATCAGGCCGTTCGGCAATACAGTGCGGCGAAGATTTCGCTCGTTGTTCATTGGCACGGGGACGCAATTCAATTTTAGGGCAATTCAGCACTTGCCGGTTACCAATCAAGATGTCACTCGGGACAGCCATCGTGCTTCGAGAACGGCTAAGATACTCTAGGCCAACTCACGATGCTTGACAAGTCAAATCAACCCACTTCATTAGACGCGTCCGGCAGGCCCGGAGGATTCAGGGAACCTCTTTTCGGCTTAGATGCCGAAACATTGTCGGCGCACATGGTGGAGATCGGCGAGCCGCCCTGGCGCGGTAACCAGCTTGCAGATGCCATTTATCGTCAATGGGTTATGGAAATTTCCGAAATTACGACTTTTCCTAAAGATTTGCGCCGCCGGCTGGTCGCCGAGGGCTGGCGAATCGCTGGGCCGGCGATAGTGAAGGCCTTTCAGTCGGTCGATGGCACCGAGCGCTACCTGGTCGAGTTCCCGGGATCTGCTCCAAAAAGTGAAACCGCGGAAGCGGTCTGGATGCCGGAGGGCGATGACGGCGAGACCGGCGACGAAAGCGAAGAAGAAGCGAAGAGCTGTCGCCGCGCTACGATCTGCGTCTCCAGTCAGGCCGGCTGCGCCGTCAACTGCCAGTTCTGCCTCACTGCGAAACTCGGCCTGCAACGCAACCTCTCTGCGGGCGAAATTGCTGGCCAGGTGGTCGCGGTCCTTGATCGTCACGCTGTCCGCGTAGGGCGCGACCGCTTAAACATCGTCTTCATGGGCATGGGCGAGCCCTTTTTGAATTACGAAAACTTCATGTCCGCCGTCCGGCTGCTGGTTCGTGAAGTAGGCCTGAGCCCACAGCGCATGACCGTCTCAACCTCGGGCATCGTTCCCGGCATCGAACGCTTCGCCGCGGAACCGCCGGACCTGCGGCCCAAGCTCGCCATCAGCCTCAACGCCCCCAACGACCGTATCCGCTCCGAGATCATGCCTATCAACCGCAAGTGGCCAATCAATCAGGTCATCGCCGCGGTTCGCCGCATCCCGCTTCGCCCGCGTGAGCGCATCACCTTCGAGTATGTATTGCTGGGGGGCGTCACCGACCGCACAGAGCACGCGGCCGAGGTCGCAAGGCTGATCCGGCGCACGGGATTGCCGGCCAAAGTCAATCTGATCGCATGGAACCCTGGGCCGGGGATCGAGTACACCACACCAAAACCCGAAGCCGTCAAAGCATTTCAGCAAACATTAGCAGGTGAGGGAATTCCGGTCTACCTCCGCCAGCCGCGCGGCCGCGACATCTTCGCGGCATGCGGGCAGCTCAAGCGCACCGTAGGCCAATGAACCCTACCAAGCAGTGCGGCAGGATTCCAAATATGCGCAGAAACGCCGAACTGTGTCTATGGCGGGGAAGAGGTTCTCTCGGGCAACAACGAGATCATTTGGAAGATCTTTGAAATCGTCTCCATATATGTCTCCCCAAATCAAATGCGCGAAAGCAGACCTTGGATTTGATTTGAAATGTTGAGTTGTCTGCGTAACATTGCCCTCGCCAAGCTGTGGATCATGTATGAATACATTTCGGGTGAAGGTAATATCTTCTATTACCTCTCTCGCAACTGGGGAGCTCCCCCAACTGAATTTAGAATGATCTGCCCTTTCCAGTAGTGTTAGGTACTGCAAGATATGACCAACCTTTGGGACTTTCATCTCTTTTAATAAGCGGGAGAGTTCTGTCTTTGTTTCGACTCGAAACTCACGTGCGACAAAAAGTCGAACGAAATTCTCCATCGAATTGTTGAGGACAGCAAGACACAGGAAGCCAATAGTTTTTTCAAAGCTATCGGCTTCCGACCACTCCAATTCGAACGCGGGGCCGTCATAGTCCGCAGGGTTGCGTGTATCTCGATACGGCTCTTCATTAGCCTCAATCAGTCGTTTGCGACCCTCCAAGGGCGCAACGGTGGCATCGTAAAGTCGCTCGATGAATCGAAGCCGCTCCTCGAATAGAACGTGAATTTCTGATCCAAGTCCAAGCAATCGGTCGTTGAAATCAAATTCTGGCATTGATTCCTCATTTGCGGCGCACTAACTGCCCCGAAATAGCACGCCACAGGCGCGGCCAAGAAGCTTACGCTGCGCGGCTGACGACCTCCAGCCTGGTCCCTTCGGCCTTCTGCAGGTACGCGACGATCTCGAATAAATTCTTGGCCTGCGGATTGCCCTTGGCGCTGAACATGCGCATCAGCACCTTCGGCGACCGCCCCAGAGCTTCGCCGAGCTTCACGAATCCAATTGTGCCGTTGATGTATTTGCGCAGGACCGATTTGCCAATATCTACATCGCCCTCGATCATGCAATTGACGGCCTCCTTGAGAAGCGCGCGGCGAAATCCCGAGCTTCCCTGAAGCTTTTTTCTCACCGTTTCGTTGAAACTCGTTGTAAGTGCCATAATCCCTCCCGCTTGCGAGCCTTGAATTCCTGCCAGAGGCTCTTAGCTGTCTCAATGTCTGTTTGTTGGCCCTTTTTGCTGCCGCCTGCAAGCAGGATGACAAGTTGCTCACCATCCCACCCGAAATAAATGCGATACCCAGGCCCGAAATTGATTCGCAACTCCTGAACGCCGGCCCCAATGCTCTTGATAGATGAGAAGTTACCGCACTCCAATCGCTCAAGCGCTATCGAAACGCGCGCTTGTGCCTCATCGTTCAATGCATCGAGCCACTTCAGAAATGGAGTGCGCCCCTGCCGGTCAACATATTGGCGGATTTCAACCACTCAGTGATGGTAGCACAAAAGATACCATATATGCAGGATTTTTCACACTGTTTAGGGTCAAATGAAGCGCCGAGAGGTCATTGCTGTCAGTTAGGACAACAATCCCTCCACTCAGATTGTTCTGAAAGGCTCAGAGATTTGGGCTGAAGCCCTCGCCTCACTTGCCCGCGGGCATCGGCGCCGGCTTCACGTTGCCGCAGTCTGGCCCCTTGTAGACGGACGTCGATTGTATCGTCGTGTCCATAGGCCGCGAGTTCTCCCCCATCTGCATCGTGCCCGTCATGTGCACCTTGGTATGAGTGGTGTTGGCATCGGGCCAGGTGCTTTCAACGGTGCCAGTGACATTCATCTGCCCGGTGCAGACGATCTTTGCCGTCATGCCGTTGCTCTTCATCGAAATGTCCGTCACCTGGCATTGGCCGTGTTGCGGGACAGGCGAAGGGCCGCCGTACTTGTCGATCATGGCCTGCGTAACGCAGGTTTGGGTGACGATGGGACCGCCCATGCCCTGCGGCATCTGGACCCCAGGGGGCAGCTGCACTCCGGGCGGGAGTTGCGGCATCTGCTGGCCAGCCATGTTCATTTGGCTGGTGATTTCATACAGCCCTGGCTTCCTGCCGGATTGCGCCTGGATTAAGGCCGCAAAGGCAAACGCAAAACAACACAATGGGATCCAAACACGAGTTTGGCTCATGCATCCTCCTGGTCGCGCAGGTGAGGGAAGCGCGTGCATCGACTCTATCGCAAACCATCGCGGGCGCGAAAGGCAAAGTTTTCAACAATTTTCAGCCGCCCGGAGCGGGAAAAACACGCGCCCCGGCACAACATCTCCGCTGTGCCGCTCCGAGCTTGCCGCGGCGTCACTTACTGCGGCGCCGGCCCGCGAACCACCTGCACCAGGTTGCCGGTGTCGATCTCCTTGGCAAAGGCGTTTCTGATATCGTCCGCGGTAAGCTGCATGTACTTCCGCGCCGCGACCACGGGCTCATCCAGCGGCAAGCCAATCACGGCCCGCGCAAGCAGGCCCTGCGCAAGCGCGTCTTCGCTCGAGACGCTCAGCGGAATCTGCCTTAAGAGCAGCGTCTTGGCCTGCTGCAGTTCAGCATCCGACACGTTTTGGGTCCGCATCTCGTCAAGATCACGGACGATGATGGCACGGGCCTTCGACACTTTATCGGGATCGCAGCCGTAGCTTACGATATACGTCGCCCTGGTTTTCGAGGTATTCAGACTCACGCCCACGGTGTAGACATACCCGTTTACCTGCCGCAGGTCGTGATAAAGCCGCGTGGCGTAAAACCCGCCGCCCAGCACATGATCGCCCAGTGTCAGCGGATAGTACTCGGGATCGAAGCGGTTCAGGTTGAGCTGCTCGGCCAGCGTGCATCGGGCACGTTCACCGCCGAGCTCTTGTTCACGGGAATCGCCGGCAGCGTTGTGTCGGGCTTGGGGCCTGTAGCCTTCCAGTTTCCAAACCACTTCTCGATCGTTTGCCGCGCCTCCTCCGGCGTCACGTCGCCAATGACGACGATGGTCGTGAGATCAGGCCGGATGGTCGCGTCGTGGAACTTCTTCACATCGTCGAGCGTGAGCTTCGAAACCGTCGCCGGGGTAGTCTCCCGCAGCGTGGGGTCGCCCGCGGGAACCAGCGCCGAAGTTAGCGCGCGCGACGCACGATAACCGGGGCTGCGTAGTTGCCCATCGACAAATTGCGCGGTCTGCTGTTGCGTAATCTCGAATGCAGGTTCCGGCAGCGCCGGGTGCAGCTCGTTGTCGGCCAACAATTGCACGCCGCGCGAGAAATACTCCTTCAGGACATTGAGCGAAAACCCAAATCCCGCGCTCTCGTTGGCGGCAATGTCGTCCAGCGCCTTTTGGAACGCGAGCCGGTCCAGCGTTTGCGTGCCATAGGAGTAGAGATCGTTGAGAACGCTGCTCAGGCCCTCCTCCCCGGCCGGCGTCTCCAGGTCGGCATCATGTTTCACCTCGCCAACCACGGTCACCGTCGGGCTGGTGGTGTCGGTGCGGACGATCAGCCGAATGCCGTTCGGAAGCATGGAATCAGAGACCGGAACGTAACTCGTGGGCGCTTGAACCTGCTCGAGCGGCCCCTTGGCCCAATCCGGCAACTCCACCGGTTTGGTGGGCGCTGAGGTCACCTGTTCCGCGCCGCCGTACCCCTTTTCGGCCACAGGCTGACCGTTGGGCGCAGGCATCAGCGTCGCCGTAATCGTGCTCGTGTTCAGCAGATACTTCTTTGCTACGCGGTTCACGTCGGCAAGCTCCACCTTTTTGATAGCGTCGATGTCATCCTGGGGAGAGTTTCTTCCCTCGGCAGCTAAAGCGTCCGACCACACATTGGCCAGCCCCGGAATGGAGTTGCGCTGGAACTCCGCCTGCGCAATCTCGCTGCGCTTGGCAGCCGCCACCAGATCCTCCGGCACGCCGTTCGCCGCATAGCGCCCGATAATCTGCCGCATCTCCGCAATGGCGCTTTTCGCGTCGCCGCCCGCAGGCAAGGCCACCACCCCGTAGCCCACGCTGGCCTTCGGATAGGTTTCAGCCAGACCGAACTCCGCGGCCAAAGCCTTGCCTGCCGGAACCATCCCGTAAAGATCGGCCCGCTGGCTGGCCAGGACATCCGCCAGAATCTGTATCGCCGCGTAGTCTGCCGAGTCGGTGCCCGGCATGCGGTAGGCAACAA
>Ga0335085_10011348_pt1 | contig 13234 bp, 15 predicted proteins | sample Lox_Sample_45_FD_206712 | JGI IMG/M metagenome (GOLD analysis project Ga0335085, IMG submission 206712) | Soil microbial communities from Loxahatchee National Wildlife Refuge, Florida, United States - Lox_Sample_4.5 | ecosystem: Environmental > Terrestrial > Soil > Wetlands | place: USA...
CTTCCTCTTCTTCCTCGGAAAGGTCTTCAGCGAGTTCTTCTAGTACATCTTCGGGTACCCCTGCAGCATATCCGCTTTTTTCTTCTGATAATGCCATCTTAGCCATACTGCCTGCCTTTCATCCCTTCTTATTTAATTATATCAAAATCCGAAAGCCCGTCAAACACTAATTTTAATTTTGCATTACATTATAGGGAAAAATCAAACCTTGGTTACGATTGATTGGAACATACGGGTAATATTCATATTTCCCCCGTCTTATTCTAAAAATGCTCCGGAACATTGAAAATATTTTTTAGAAAATGCTTGCATAACTTTGGTGGGGAGCTCAGGCGTTCTAATCGAATGGGGAAAAAGAGAGATTTATACTTCTGGTGTCATATCTGTAGTCTGGATAGAACCAACCCCGTTACGGATCATCGAGGAGAGACAAGAAAAATCGTTTTTCGTCGGGAAGCAGTCCCTCGTATAGGGCCGCCTCAACCCATTGTCCCGGGGTCAATATCATTCGGTGTACGGAAAATCGTTTCCTTCCTTGATCGCAAAATACATTGCCGCTTTCCCGACTGGGATACTTGATACGACCTCCATCTTTGCAACATCGATCTTCATCATTGCATTGTCTTCTGCATTCACCATATAAAGATGTTTTCCGTCGGGAGTAATATAGGCGGCATGCGCCTGTTTTTTCCCCGTTCCAACAGATATTGTCTTAATAATTTCCTGTTTCGTAACATCAATGACCTTGACGATATTATCCTTGTGGTGGATGATGAACATATATCTACCGTCCTTGGTCATGACAGGATGGCCCGCTCCCATGCCGGCCTCTATGGTTTTGACGATTTCCATCCTGGTGACATCTATCACAGCTACGGTCCTGCCGCCTTCATTGCACACAAAGAAGAATTTCCCGTCCCTGCTGAACTCTCCGTGATGTCCCAGACCCGGTTCTCCCGGCTCAAGCAGGAGCGGAACGTCTTTTACGATTCTGTCAGTAGCAACATCAATGATCGTCACAGATGTCCCTTCTTTTGTTGTTTCATTGACAGCAAAGAGCAGCTTATCGTCCTTTGAAGGATGGAAATAATGGTTTGGTCCGGGAAGTGCGATCGTTGCCGAAACCGTTAAGGAAGTAATATTAATTTTTACAGCTGTATTATTGACATTATCAGAGGCGTATAGATACTTCCCGTCTCGAGACCAGTACGGATGCTTCATCATGGCCCCTTTGTTCATTCGTCCGGGTTCTTTCCCGATCTCAATGGTTTTTATGATGGTGTCCGTAACCGTATCAATGAGAGATATCTGGAGAGCGTCTTTGTATGCAACAGCAAGGGTTTTCCCGTCGGGAGATAGTGCCAACTGAAAGGAAAATGCCGGCAGCGGAATGGTTTTTATAATATTAAAAGAATTCCCGTCGATCACGGTAAGGTCCCTGCTGCCTCTGTTATTGACATAGCCCTTACCGGTTTTTGTGAAGACGAGCGCATGCGGTGTTTTCCCCGTAGGAAGAGTTTTTATAATTTTCTCAGTTTTCAGGTCGATGATGGCGAGGCTGTCATCTGCTTCACTCGTGATAAAAGCAAACCGTTCAGATGAAGCCGGCGGAGCTTCAGCTGCACGAGCCGTATTGGTAGACAATACGATTGCTGTGAAGACAATTGATAACAGCGCCGCTTTTCTCAAATTATTTCTCCTTTTGCGCTGCGGATATCACTTATCCACGCTACATCTGTTTCAAACCCCTGCTTCCCGGCTTCACCGGTGTGCTCCCTGCCTTGCACAAAGGGCATGCCTCCGGTGTATAGGTTGGAACATCAAGGGTCACGAGAGATTTGTACGGCACGCCGAGATCGGCCTTACCGCCGGAGCGATCTACCAGAGAGCCGGCAGCGATAACCACACCGCCCGCCTTCCTCACGACTTCAATGGTCTCTTTAGTGGATTTTCCAGTCGTGATCACATCCTCGACCACGAGCACCCGTTCTCCCGGTTTAATCGCGAACCCCCGCCGTAGCGAAAGCTCTCCGCTCACCCGTTCGGCGAAAAGCGCGCGTACACCGAGGGCCCGTGCTGTCTCATGGGAAACGAATACGCCGCCCAATGCAGGCGCAATGACAACCTCGATGCCGGAATTCTTGAAATGCTCCGCGAGCGCCAGGCAAAGCTTGGTCGCGATGTCCGGTTGCTGGAGCACGAGCGCGGACTGGAGATATTGCTCGCTGTGCAGGCCTGACGAAAGAAGAAAGTGTCCAGTGAGCAGCGCCCCGGTTTTTTTGTAGATGTCTAATACTTGTTCGGATGTCATAACTCGCTGTTACTCCTTATGCTTTATTTGACAATCATTTTCGTGGGTAACACGGATAGCGAAGCAGGAAGTGTATCTCGCATTTTTTGCAATTCCACACTCCGCACTTCAATTTCGCATTTATCTTAATGCGTGGATTATGAAATCTTCAAAGCACACGCGATAATTTCATCTAAAATATTTTTTACGGCGGCCTTTCGATCTCCTGCCTTGAGCACCGGCCTTCCGACCACGAGATAGTCCGCTCCAGCTGTAACGGCCTCGGCTGGAGTCATGATCCTCTTCTGATCGTCCTTGCTTGCCCACGCAGGCCGCACCCCTGGGGTAAGAATGACAAATTTCCCGCGCACCGCCCGACGCAACATCTTGACCTCCTGCGGGGATGCCACTACTCCCTGCAAACCGGCCCGCTGGGCAAGGCGTGCCAGATGGCTCACCTCCCGTTGGAGTGAGCGGGTTATTTTCAGGTCCCGGCGCAGGCTCTTCTCATCCATGCTAGTAAGGACCGTGACCGCAAGTACGATAGGCAATGGCAACCTTTGTTTTTCAGCAGTCTCTCGCGCGGATTCCGCGGTCGCCTTCATCATGTCGAACCCGCCGAGTGCGTGGACATTGAAGATGCTGACCCCAAGTTTCACGGCCTCGGCAGCGGCCTTGGCTACGGTGTGCGGGATATCATGGTACTTAAGGTCGAGGAATACCCTGCCGCCCATGCCGGTGATTTTACGGACAATGTCCGGGCCGTAAGCTGTGAATAGTTGATGACCGACCTTGAACATGCCCACGTGATCCTTAAGTTCAGCAACGATCTTGAGGGCTTCCTGATCGTTGTCGATGTCCAGAGCGAGGACAAGACGGTCTTTTGCAGTTGCGATATTGATCATGAGATAACGCACCAGAGGAGAAGATAGCTGTCAGCAGATGGAGAGAGGAGCATTATGAATTTTGATTTCCGTCTTCTGTTTTCTGTCTTCTGTCCTCCGGTTTCTTCTGTATTAGTAGATCCTGAGCAGGCTTAAAAGCCTGTCTTTGAAGATCTCCGCCATCGTCTGGAGGCTCGCCACGCTCAAGAAATCGTTTGCGTTTTTCGAAAACAGTATCCATGCTTCTGCCGGAAAATCCTGGCTCTCCTGTGACAGCTCGAGGCGGAGGTAGACCTTTGGGAGGGCCCTCACCATGATCGCAATATCGCTGCCGACAAGGCTCGGCACTGACTTAGCGTCGAACATCGGCAGGAGGGAGTTCGCGCGGGTAACGACCTCAGCCGCATATTGTGTGATCGGCAACTCAACTTTTTTCCTGAAATCCGGCAACGGCCTGTCCGAAAACTCACCGATGGAGCGCCAGGGAGTCATGGTCAGCGCTGTCCCGCCTGAGAAAAGGTAATCGAGGATCACCGATGCGTGTCCATCGGGAGCCTTTTGGCCGCGGAGAAAAATCCCTCCATGGCGGACGATATACTCCTGACCGAGCATGGCGAGAAGCAGGGCGTCTTCTACTTCATTATAGAGGGCACTGACCCGTTCGGCCATGTGCGGGAAAGAGCTGTTTTCCAGGACTTTCACATAAACTCCGTTTCATGCATGGTTGAAAAAATTATACCTGTAATGAACAGAAAGACAATAGAAAAGTGGCGACCGCAGCGATATTGCAGGGGGACCCTCCTGTTGTTTACTGGAGGAAACGGCTGAAGAATGGGGACTCTTTCTATGTCTGCCGCTTCATTCGGTGAATGATTTCCATGAGAAGCTCCTGCAGGTTTATCTGGAGTTTGATGATATCGGCAGGCAACCTTCCTTCAAAACGGTACTCGGCATCATCCCACAGGAAGATATTGTAGATAATATCCTTCACTTGGGCTTTCAACCCACTAAAGAGATCCTTCGGGGAAATAAAGCCATTCTCTACCAAAATCGCACCGAGCTTTTTGAAGCCTACGTTCTTGCTGTACAGCTTGAGCGCAGTCTCCAGCTTTTCCCTTGAAATCATGCCCTCTTTAACAAGTGTTTCGCCGAGACGGTCATGGACATCGCTCGATGTGGCAAAGATGATCTGGCCGTCCTTGACGTGAACGCACCTGTCAACACCTCTGCAACTGACGGTCAGTGTTCCCGTGGCTTTTTCCTTTTGCAGGCTTTCCAGGATCACCGGCAACGGAATAGCCTGAATTTTACCTGAAAGCGGAAACGATGCCATACTCCCGATCCTGTTATCCGATATTGTCATGTTGCGGCCCTATTGAATTGCGACGCTTATGAGATGCTGCTGCGCAGGAGAAGGCCTAATACTCAAATTTGATCCCGAATCCACCTTCCGTACTACTGCCGCTCTTGATTTCCATGAGGAACACGACTTTCTGACTGACTCTCCATTCTAAACCGGCGAAAGCGTATAAAGATGTTTTATTCTCAGTGGTCAAGGAACCATAGAGGGCCGTCATCTCTAGTCCTCCATAGGGGACTAACTTGTATCCATGGTCCGTGAGTGGGAACCCTCTGCTGAAAATGGTCGAGAACGTCACTTCCGTTGCGTTCTTTTCGTTTATGATCGTATTGTCCAACCCCAGGTCTAACGCCATATCGACGGGAATGTCCTCGGTCTGCTTGATAACCTGATACTTGAGGTCGGCGCCCAAGAGTCCGCCGAGCTTGTCTTCAGAGCCGAAATCAGCTGACGTCGCCCCGAATCTCGCCCCAATCTCAAAAAGTGATCCAAGCCCGTACCGTATCCCTGGATAGAAGCTCTTGTAATCTTCTCCCCACGTAAAGAAAACACCCATCTGCGTCAGGCCCGGATCAAGACTTTCTCCGGTGGTGAATGTATTTTGCGTATAATGAATAAATGCCTCCGCTCGGCCAGCGTACAACGTTAGCAGGGCACAGATAAACAGTATGATGACGTTCTTCATCCGCATTTTCATCCTTATCCCTCCTTGTCGTGAGATATTCGCATGACGATACGGAATATAGCATCAAATGCTACCATTGACAAGGAAAAATCGGAAGACATGTGATACAAATCACAAATACTGGGCATAATACGTCAAGGGAAACTGCAGAGCGTGGAGAAACGAACAGTATCCGATTGTTGCGGCATCTGTGTTAACCGTCTTTGTTCAGTTCGATATTCCAGTAGAGGTAGTCCCGCCAGCTCAAAGGAGCGTTCTTGATTCCGAATGTCAGCGTGAGCACCGGCATCCACTTTGGCTTTGCCGGAGTCCTGATCAGCCTCATGCCTGCTTCACGCGGCGTCCTGCCGCCTTTCTTATTATTGCAGATAAGACATGCCGTGACGATGTTCTCCCACGTTGTTTCTCCGCCCTGCACCTGAGGGATCACGTGGTCAAAGGTGAGGTCCTCGGCTGGATGCTTGTTGCCGCAGTACTGGCAGGTGTATTTGTCGCGTTGGTAGATGTTGGCCCGCGAGAAACGGACTTCCCTGCTGGCACGCCTCACCTTGACGAGTTTGAGAAGACGGAGGATAGAGGGGAGTTTGAAAGTAATGGACACACCCCGGATGTCTCGGTCGTAGAAGTCGATCACTTCAACCTTGCCCTGGGTGAGGAGGGTGATCGCCCTCTGCCACGAGATGATCTTTAACGGCTCAAATGTTGCATTGAGGAGAAGCGTTCGTTCCATTTCAACCTCGAAGAATAACAGAAACATCTAGCGAGATATCCCGGGAGAACCGAAAACCGTTAAAAATTCATGCTGTTGAGCTAACAAAATACATAAAACTTTGGGATTTGTCAATAGGTTTGAAAAATCGTATAATGTTCGCATGATGGAGACAGAGGAGAAAAGAATCGAACTCGCGATGATTGCGGATAGGGAAGAGATTGCGCAATATGTCCATGATCCGTCCACCAAGGTCATCAGGGCATTGCTTGGGAACAGGCATTTAACCGAGGATGAGGTTTTGATAATCGCGAGCAGAAAGAACATCCCGGCCAATATCCTGGAAACTATTGCCAAGGATAAGCGCTGGGCCGAGAGCTATCCCGTGCGTCTCGCGCTCGCCCGGAATCCCAAATCCCCGCTCTCAATCTCACTCTCGATCGCGCGTTACCTCCGCCTCTTCGACCTGGAGGAAATAGCACGCTGTCATTTCATTCCGCTCGCCTTCAGACACAAGGTCGAAACGATGATTATCGAACGGATCCCCACCTTGCCCCTGGGGAACAAAAAAACCCTTGCGAAGAAGGCTGCGGGAAACGTCCTGCTTAAATTGCTGCAGGACAGTAACCCCGACGTGGTGCAGCTCTGCCTCAATAATCCTCACCTCGTGGAGGGGCACCTCTACAAGGTCATCAGCCGTGCAGGTACCGTTGCTAAAACCATCCAAGCGATAGCCACGCATCCGAATTGGTCCAGCCGCTCTCTTATACGGTTCTCCCTCGCGAGAAATGACCACACTCCCGTGTCCCTGTCTGTCCGGTTCCTCCGGAGCATGAAAATTATGGACCTGCGCGAGCTCTATGCAGACCCGTCGTTACCCGTGACAATTAAGCCCTTTGTCCATCGGGAACTCTGGGAACGAGGACAACAACCGGAAAAAGCTGGCGGAGAACAAGTCTACGAGATCGATGAAAAGGAAATGGAGGCTCTTGATGCTGAAGTAACAAGGTATACAATTGATGTGCAGGAGGGGGAGAGCACTTCTCGTGAACAGGACTGACGCATAGCCGTTAGCGTTGATATCCTGCCTGCCATTGTTGAAAATGCGTTATTTCGCCATCTTAAGTGCCCATCCCCGTCCGACAGAAATTGCGCCCCGTGGACAGAACTCCTGGCAGCAGAAACACCGAATGCAATCGCGGTACCGGATCTCAAGCCTCCTCCCGGCATCGTTGATGGCACCCTGTGGGCAGTGGCCCTGGCAAATGCCGCATCGAACGCAGAGGGTGTGATTGATCACTGGCCTTGTGGTAAGGGCGTCCTTAAGCGCCTTCCTTACCCACTCAGGCAGATGCCATTCGAGATGTTCCTGGGGTGGGAGGCGGTATCCTGTGACTGCAACATCGGCCAGCGCTTCTCCGTGGATATGGATCCTGTCGAGCCGCGTCTCTCCCACCCCTGCATCTATGGCGGCCCTCACGATATAGAGAAGTGATGGATCGACCCCAATGATCTTTCCTGACACCACATCCAATGCCACCGGGTCCAGTCCGGCAAGCACCAGCCCTATCTCCCTCGGATCGCCGCTCCCGGGCCCGTTCCCCTCCATTCCCACGACCGCGTCAATGATGGTCAGGCACGGCCCTATAAGCGAGCACAGCTCAACGAGCAGTCGTGCAAAGGCATCTCGGTTCACTCCAGCGTTAAGATGCCATTGGATTTTTCTCTTTCCGGGAATGCACCCGAATAGGTTCTTCACGGCACCGGTGAGCGTCATCATGCCGTGCGTCTTGAACTTCGGGAGATTTATGACAACATCTGCCTCATGAACAGCGCGAGCGATATCGAACCGGTGGAACCGCCCGTGGTTCTTCACCTGCACCGCCTCATCGAGTTCTGCAAGAATGGCGCCTTCCTCCTCAATCACGTTCATGACCCCGGATCTCTCGCATACACGGCGCAGTTCGCCGAATCCCGGACTGTCGCCGACAAGCACCTCGGCACCGGCCTCGCGCACAAGCCGTATTGTCGCACGTATTATCTCGGGGTGTGTGGTCACGGCATCAGCCGGAGGACTTGCCTTGAGAAGGTTCGGCTTGATGAGCACCCGGTTGCCCGGCTTCACAAACGTTTGCATTCCGCCGAGCAGATCAACGGCTTGGCGTACCGCATCAAGGGGCTGGCCACTGTCATAACCGCCACACCGCACTATGGAAACATCGGATTGTATTTTTTTTCTCATACTTCGGCAGGGCTTTTACCAAAAATTCAGCAACCAGCTTTCGAGCAACCATAGAGGGCGCCGTACCTCTCTATCTTCTTTACGGACATAAAGCCATACGCTCCTACGACTTCTGCAAAACCTCGATCATCTGCCGGTGGATCCTGCCGTTGCTTACAAGGATTTCTTCGGTATGCATGTCGAATCTCTTTCCCGACAGATCCGATACCACGCCCCCTGCCTCGTTAACGATCAAGCTTCCGGCGGCCACGTCCCAGGGCTTGAGTTTGAGCTCCCAGAACCCGTCAAGCCGCCCGTTAGCAACGTAACAGAGGTCGAGCGCTGCTGATCCATCGCGGCGGATCTCCTGGGATACCATGAGAAGATTGTAAAAGTAATAAAGGTTGTTCTTATCGCTCACCTTGCGGTCGTAGGGAAATCCCGTAGCAAGGAGGCTTTTTATGAGTGTGTCCGCTTCCGAGACCTTTATTGGTTGCCCGTTCAAATAAGCACCCCGCCCCTTTTGCGCCGCGAACAGCTCGTCTCTCATCGGATCATATACAACGCCTAGGATAACATCGTCCTCGTGTTTGAGCGCAATGGACACAGCAAAGCAGGGGTATCCATGTGCATAATTCGTGGTGCCGTCAAGCGGGTCGATGATCCATGTATAGCCGGAGGCATTGCTTAGCTTCGTTTCCTCCTCGGCAATGACACCATGGTCTGGGAAAGCGACACGCAGCATTTCGACGATCATGCGCTCAGAGCGCATATCCATCTCGGTGACCAGGTTGATATCGCCCTTGTAGGTGATTTCGCGTAAACCATGGATGTTTTCCCGCAGCATTCTGCCCGCCTGAAGCGCCGCATCCCTGGCTACAGCAATAAAATCCTTCATGCAACCCCCGATATATTACAAAGATGTGCTGTGATTTTAAAAGCACACGGATATTACCACAATTCGAGCTGATCTCAAAAACAATAAAGGGTAAGGCGCACGCATGCCTTACCCTTCTCATTGAAATAATAAATAAGACTGTCCTGATTATGTTTTATACGGAACAGCGCGTCAGGAAGCAGCTACTGGACGATCCTCTCCATCTCCACGCCGAGGTAATCCGCCAAAAGCTTCACGGTCCTGGGCTTCGTAGTCATCCCTTTTAGCGTCCGTGATACGGTAACTTTATGCATTCCTAATTTATCAGCAATTTCTGTATAGCTTAATCCCTTTTCCAGACGCTTTTTCTCAAGAATTTCAATTTTGTACATGGTTTTTCCTCCGCTCATAAGGTCGCACCACATATACGTGATTAAGCCTAGGAATAGAAAAAATCTAAAATTACAATTATTACTATAGCACAAATATTTGCATTTTTTACACTTCGGCAAGAAATTTTTTGTTATTTTTTGTCTAAATTATAAAAAAAAGGGATACATATTATCCGATATTATGCTTACAGAAAAACCGGAACTTAAGAGGTAGGAATGAAGCATGAGCGAATATTTTTGCGGCTTTCAGAGACTTGCGTTAACAGTAGCGGGAAAATGACCCAAGGCAATTTCTCACGACTGGAATCCCACATAGAATAATCCGAACATTGTGAAGCGCGTGACGCTTTGCAGGATTTATGATATCGAACTGGATGAACTATTTATAGGCTCACATAACTGGCCCCCTGAGACCTTTACACTACAACGTTAACGGGCTGTCCATCGATGAGGCACGTGGCAGGTCTTGCAGTGCTTAACTGATCGATGGACCGGTTTACGTGCCAGCACCTCCGGGGTATGACAGCGGAGGCAATCATCATCGGTCGGCTTTATTCGGGCATGAGGCTTGTGGCATTCGTAGCAGTTCAGCCGTGCCATCGGAACCTTTTCTGGAAAGCTCGTCTTCGCTGATTTTCGATGACACGTCAGACAACGTTCTCGGTCCGGGATAAAGGGTTCCAACTGCTTCGGTGAGAAAGCATGGCACCGAAGGCAGGAAATATTTTCCATGCCTACCCCATGAACTTTCCAGTCAGTGTGACAACGGAGACATGCTTCTTTTTCCGGCCTGAAGGAGTGCACCGTGCGGCTGTGACAGTCCTTGCAAGTGAGCTTTTCCATAAAAACGTGTCGAGCATGTCCCGTTGACTTGTTCACGGCCAGCGATCCTTGGGCGGCTTCGTCCCAATGACATTTCGTGCATGTTTTCCATGGCGTCTCATTTCCATGGGGCTCGGGAGTCTTCCGGTCTGTGGTAAAAATAAACTTGACAAGCAGTCTATTCTGTTCGATCATGCCGAGTTGGTGGCACTCCTGGCACACAATGTTTCGGTGCCCGCTCAGCTTCCACGCCGTATACGCTTCCTCCATGAGATGACAACTGTTGCAGAACTCGGGATTCTTCTGGATATAATTGTAATACCGGACAGCGAGTACGATACCCAGGATCGAAATAATGAACATAAGGGAAACAAGAACGATCTTGTCTCTCGGGCTCAGACCCCGTTCCAGCTTGTCGAATATCCTTGAAAATAGTTTATACATGAGAATATTATTTGATGAAATGCTCCGCGATCTGCACCGCGTTTAGTGCGGCACCTTTACGCATGTTGTCTGATACGATCCAGAGATTGATTCCATTCGGGATAGACTCATCTGCCCGTATTCTGCCCACATAGATCTCGTCCTTGCCTGCCACGTCGATCGCCAGCGGATAGATGTTCTTCTTCGGATCGTCGTACACGATAACGCCTGGCGCCGTCGACAGAATCGCCCTCACTTCGTTGGCTGAAATCTTTTCCACTGTCTCGATGTTCACGGATTCGGAGTGGCAGCGGAACACTGGCACTCGTACCGTTGTCGCTGTCACGCGGATCGAATCATCTTCCATTATTTTTTTCGTCTCGTTCACCATCTTCATTTCTTCTTCGGTGTATCCGTTGTCGAGGAAGGAACCGATATGCGGAAGACAGTTAAATGCAATCTGATGAGGATAGACCTTCTTCTCAACATCCCTGAAATTCAGGAGCGCTACTGTCTGCCCTGCGAGTTCGTCTATGGCCTCTTTACCTGTGCCGGACACGGATTGGAAGGTGGTGAGCACGATACGCTTGATCTTCACCGCGTCATGGATGGGTTTGAGCGCCACGACCATGCCGATGGTCGAACAGTTGGGGTTCGCGATGATACTTGCACGTGCCGTAATAGCATGGGCGTTAACCTCGGGAACCACGAGCGGGACGCTCGGGTCCATGCGGAAGGCGCTCGAGTTGTCGACAACCACAGCGCCGGACTTCACAGCCTCGGGTGCGAACTCGAGGCTGCGCTCGGCACCAGCCGAGAAGAGAGCGATATCTACTCCCTTGAATGAATCCTTCGCCAATCTCTTGACAATCCAATTTTTGCCCTCGAATTGAATTCGCTCGCCCTCAGAACGCTCCGATGCGAGCGGAACGAGCTCGCTCACCGGGAATTTCCGTTCCGCAAGGATTTCGATCATTTCCCTGCCGACAACACCAGTGGCGCCCGCAACAGCAACTACATATGCATTCTTTTTCTTAAGCATACGGGATTAATAAATGCCTTAACCGCGAAAAATCAAAGGAATACAGGAAAATTGTTATAAGATCCTAAAACCTTCGCACTTTGAGCGCCTCAAGTGGCCGGTTTTGACATAAGGCTATCACGGTTCAAACACTGGGGTGCCTCGTTCTCACTTCTCCACCACGATCCGCAGCATTCTTCGGAGCGGCTCTGCGGCGCCCCAGAGGAGCTGGTCACCGCAGGTGAATGCGTTCAGGAATGTGGGTCCCATGTTCATCTTGCGCAAGCGTCCAATCGGCACGGTAAGCGTGCCGGTAATGGCCGCCGGAGTGAGATCCCTCATTGTTATCTCTCGATGGTTCGGCACAACCTTCACCCATTTGTTGTGCTTTGCGATCATGTCGGTGATCTCGTCCAGTGGTACATCCTTTTTCATCTTAATCGTAAGCGCCTGACTGTGGCAGCGCATGGCACCGATGCGCACGCAGGTCCCGTCTATCGGGATCGGCTTGTCTTCACGACCGAGGATCTTGTTCGTTTCGGCCTGGCCTTTCCACTCTTCCCTGCTCTGGCCATTGTCGAGCTGTTTGTCGATCCAGGGAATGAGCGAGCAGGCCAAAGGTGCCCCGAAGAACTTCGTAGGATAGCGATCGGACCGCACATGCTCGGCAACTTTCTTGTCAATTTCGAGGATCGCGCCTGCCGGATCGTCCAGAAGATTCTTGACCGAATCGTGTGCAGAACCCATCTGCTTGAGCAATTCGCGCATGTTATTTGCGCCAGCGCCCGATGCCGCCTGGTACGTCATGGCGCTCATCCACTCAACGAGATCGCGCTCGTATAATCCGCCCAAAGCCATGAGCATGAGCGATACCGTACAGTTTCCGCCGATATAGTTCTTGATCCCCTTGGCCATGCCGTTCTTGATCACATTCAAGTTGACCGGATCGAGTATGATAATGGAGTCGCTCGTCATACGTAGCGTAGATGCTGCATCGATCCAGTATCCCTTCCATCCAGCTGCACGGAGTGCAGGATAGATCTCGCCGGTATAGTCACCACCCTGGCATGAGACGATGGTATCCATCGCCTTTAGTTCATCGATACTCTTCGCATCCTTGAGGGCAGGGACATCTTTGCCGATGTTCGGTCCCTTACCGCCTATGTTCGATGTCGTGAAGAACACAGGGTCGATGAGCTTGAAATCCTTTTCCTCGTTCATGCGGCCCATGAGCACCGAGCCCACCATGCCGCGCCAACCGATAAAGCCTACTCGCATCATTGTATAACTCCCGAACATGAATTCTGTTTTTTAATCCAACCTTCCGAGCTTGCCCTGGAATCAGGAGCTTTCTGACTCCCTGCTGTCATGCAAAGGACTATGTTAAATTCTCACTTTTATTATCATTACTTTCAGAACGGCATCTCTATACGCCTGACACAACCGTAGTATTCAGTAGCAAGCGTTTCAACTCTAAGCGGCAAACACGAATCCCTTCAGCTAAAGAACAATCGGCCTTTTAATTACGCAACATCTCAAATGAACCTTTC
>Ga0335085_10011349_pt1 | contig 13234 bp, 6 predicted proteins | sample Lox_Sample_45_FD_206712 | JGI IMG/M metagenome (GOLD analysis project Ga0335085, IMG submission 206712) | Soil microbial communities from Loxahatchee National Wildlife Refuge, Florida, United States - Lox_Sample_4.5 | ecosystem: Environmental > Terrestrial > Soil > Wetlands | place: USA: Florida...
TTCCTTCTGAACGTACTTCGCGTGCTCCTCCAAAGAAACGGCCAAAGGGAAGCGCGGCAACTGTTCACCGCGCTCGGCGGCCTCCACTAACTCTGCAAAGGTGTGACCGGAACCTACAAACAGCTTCTCCGCCGCTGCCGGGTTAAAGCCAATCCCCAATTGGTCGCCCGGCATTTCATCCATCGCGGGATCGGCCAGCCGCAGGGTGGGCAGAAACCGGAGCACCATGGCTCGCGTCCAGGGGATATCCATGTGGTGGGGATTATAGATGGAGATAAGGCCAATGGCTCCGGCGCGATGCAGCCAATGCCAGCGCTCTCCCGCCGACTGGGCATGGGCACGCAGGGCTCCGGGAATGGAGGACGGCCCTCCGGCGATAAACACCACCACTTTGCCATGCAGGTCCTGGCCCGCCAGGTCATCGTATTTTAGTTCGGGCACACTGAGGCCAAAACCCACGAAGGCCAGCGGAGCCCTCAGCGACGGCGCAGGGGGAACGGCGGCGCGAAGAATGGCATCTTCGCCCAGCCGGAGCGATTCGCTCTTCCCTTCCCGAACCAGCGCCAGACTGGATTCCTTCTCCTCCACGGTGCAGGAGTAGAATTTGACGGGCTGAAGGTAGCCCTGGGTTCCCGCCGGAGTAAGCCCCAACTGTTTGAAGTGATCGGCGACAAAATGCGCGGCCAGACGCTCGCCCTCCGTGCCCACACCCCGGCCTTCCAGTTTGTCGCTGGCCAGGTATTGAACGTAAGACCACCATCGCTTCCCCGCCCCCACATCGGCGTAGGCCGTGAGGGTAGAAAAGGCCAGCAGCACCAGCAGACATCGACGCATCATGGAATGAACTCCCCGGGGATTTTGGCCCCGCAGTCGAGAAGAAATCGCGCCCGCCAAGGTTTAACCCCAGGCAGTATATTCGATTTCCACCCCATATGCATTCGCGCACAGTGTTTGGGAGTGGTGTCATTTGGTAGTGGCACGGGCGTCCCGCCCGTGATCGGTCACGGCCAGGATGGCCGTGCCACGGCAAATGAGGCAAGCTGCATCGCGGCACAATGTGGTTCACTCGGAAGAGCCCCAGGGTTCATAAGTGTATTTATCCTGAAGAACAAAACGCGGTTTCCCGCTCATTTTGATCTGCTCGGTCCGCGGGAAAGGATAAGGATCATGGATACGGTTCGATGGGCGAGAGCAGTATCGCCGCTGCATGGGCGCGCTGTGCGCCCAACTGCGTTTGCTCAGCCTTTGACGTGGTTCTGATGATTCAAACTCTGCTATTCTTCCCGGTACGAGTGACGATGTAAAATCACCTCGGTCCCGGATGACATGGGTTTTATCGCCGCAATCGAAAAGGAGCCAATATGCTTAAAGAATTCAAAGAGTTTGCCATGCGCGGGAACGTGCTCGACATGGCCGTGGGCATCATCATAGGTGCGTCATTTGGCGGGATTGTGACCTCCTTGGTTAACGATGTCATAATGCCGCCCATCGGGGTAGTCCTGGGCCGCGTCGACTTTTCAAATCTCTTTATCAACCTTACCAGCCGCCACTTTGACACCGTAGCCGCCGCCAAAGCCGCAGGGGCTGCGACGCTCAACTATGGCGTCTTCCTGAATACGATCATCAACTTTCTAATCGTGGCGTTTGCGGTATTCCTGCTGGTGCAGCAATTCAACAAGCTGCGCGGACCCGCGCCAGCACCCGCCGCTCCCACAACGAAGCCTTGTCCGTATTGTTGCTCGCAGATACCCATTGCCGCCACCCGCTGCCCCAACTGCACGTCGCAACTCAAGAGTGAGTAGCAGGCGTGGGCGCGCCAGAGGCTCCTGGGCCCCAGGGCCAGCAGGCTCGCAGCTACGCCGTCCGTCAACTGACGGCCACCCCACCTGAGTCAGGAGGGGTGGCACTCTTGGCGCCAGGTGGTGCTGTAGAGGTATTGAAGGAATTCGGGTCATGGGCGGCAGACCCCTGGCGCGACCTACGGCCCTGCGTCGAGGGATGACTTCTTTCTGAGAAAGCGCGAGCCTGCGCTGGAGGACTGCCGGGAGCATGGGGGCCGGGATGAGGAAAGCCCGCCGAGGCCGTGTTTGCGGCCCCGGCGGTGGGCGGAGAACGTTACTTCTTGCGGGCGGGCTTGGCGGCTGGCTTCTTCGCCGCAACAGGGGCCTTTCTTGCCACAGGCTTCTGTTCACCCAACAGCACGTTCAGGTCGTCCGAGTTGTAGGGGAAGAAACGCTGCGAACCCTGGCCCGTCGTGCTCAGGCTGACGTCCACCCGGCGGTTGTTCGCCATACGGAACGCCACGATACTGCCTTCCACCCGTTTGCGATCTGCCGAGCTGATATTCGGATTCTTCGTGGTCAGATCTTCCACCTCTTTGTCCGTAAGGTTCTTCTCCTTGCCGAGGGCTTGGGTCTGAATCCTCTCAGCGGGAATTCCGTGCTCGACCAGGTAACTTTTCACCAAATCTGCCCGGCGTTGGGAGAGCGCCTTGTTAAATGCCACGGAGCCGCGAAGGTCCGCGTGAGCCTGGAGAACCAAATTGGCCTCCGGCCGCATTGCCAGGTATTGCTTGAAGTTGGTGACAATGTCACCCATGCGCCTCTCCTGGCTGGGGACCAGTCCGGACTTGGGGTCGGCAACCGTCGGCAAGTTGGTGGGGAAGTAAATGCTGTTAAAGGTGAGGTTGGTTTCGAGCGTCGCTTCACTTACGGCGGCGGTGGTCAAATCGTTCGCGCCGGTAATGTGCAAAGTGGCGGTGCGCGTCTCCGAGCCGCCGCAGGCGTTGCTGGCCCGCAAGGTGTAGGTGACGGTCTCATCGATGGGGCCGACCGACGTTTTGCTCGGCGTTACCTGGATCGCGCGATTGCCACTTGCCCCCACCGAACCGAGAGGGTCAACGCTGACGGAGTCGGAGTTGGGGGCGGACCACGTCACCGTGGCGCCGCCCTGCTGGTCAACCTTTCCGCCGATCGTGTGGTAACGGACCTCGGCAGGTGACACGCTCAGCGATGCAGGAATGGCCGTGTTGACGTTGACCGTGGTGTCGGAATTGTAGACTCCGCCCGGGCCCGCGGCTACGAACTTGTAGTTGGTGGTTTGCTTGGGCTGAACGGTTTGGTCGCCGGCGGCGGCAACGGCTGCGCCGTTAAGCTCCGTTTTGGGAGCGCCCTGCGACGACCACGACAGGTGCGCGGATTCCCCGCAGTTGATCTGCGATGGGGAAGCCGAGAATTGGCCGCTGACCTTTTGGATGGTCACCTGGGCGCTGGCGAATCCTGCATGGAAAGACGGCAACTCCTTGAACTGTTCCCCTCGGGGCCAATCCACCGTCTTCCTGACTCCTTGGAAGGAGTCGATGACGACGCGCTTATTGGCTTCTACAGTGACGGTAGTGGTCCAGGGCTCACGGTCATGGTAAGCCACTGTCAGCTCATGTTTGCCTGGGGGGACGAGCAACTCCTGCTTCCAACCCCACTCATTATTAAATTCATCGACGTGGCCCACAAAGAACACTCCCGGCTCTTTACCGTTGAGTAGAACAGCGGCGCGGGATGGGCCTTCAATAGTAATACACCCCCACGGGCCCGAAATGACTCCGGGAATCTTCTGCATGGTGACATCAATCACCGTGGTTTTGTGCGCCACGACATCGACCGAGCGGGATTCCGCTTTGTATCCATAGTTGTACAGGTCGATTTTATGGGTTCCAGCAGGAAGCTTGAGGTAGTGTCCCCTCGCCTCCAGCATAGGCAGGCCGTCGGAGTAGATATAGGTCTCGGCCGGATTAACGCGGATGAGGAGCTTCCCGGTCTGCGCAAATAAAGGCTGCACGCCGAACAGCAGCAATACCAGCACAAAGTGGGGATAGCAGAACTGGTGCTTACGCATATGAGTTCCCTCCATATAGTTAAGTACAACCTTGCGCAATCTCATATCGATGAGTTGGTGGCAAGATTGTAACACGCGGGGGACGTCCCAATGCGAAAATTACTTCAGGCTGGCAGTTTGTTTTGCACCCGGGTCATTCCCTCCCACAAGGACGTTAAGATCCTTAGAGTCATAGGGAAACAAGGGTTGAGAGGCCACACCCGTGCTGAGGCGGACGTCCACGCGCCGGTTGTTCGCCCAGTAGAAAACCACCATGTGGCGCTTCACGCGCTGCCGTTCTTCCGCCGATACGCTGGGATTCCCGGCAGTCAGCTCTTCCACTTGCTTCTTGGTCAGGTTTTTCGCCTTGCCGTATGCCCTCACTTCCATCCTTCCGGCCGGAATTCCTTGCGCGGCGAGATAGTTTTCGACTCTCTCGGCCCGGCGTTGGGACAGCGCCTGGTTGTATTCCGCCGAGCCGCGCTCGTCCGCATGGCCTTCCAGGATCAAGTTTACGTCGGGGTGAAGGGTTAAGAACTGCTTGAGATTGGATACGATCTCCTCCATCCGCCGTTCCTGGCTCGGCACGACGCCGCCCTGCGGGTCCTTGACGGACGGCAAATCCGTCGGGAAGTAAATACTGCTGAAGGAGAGTTTGGTTTTGAGGCTGCTTTCGTCGGCTGAGCCCTCCATGACGCCGCCCTTGACGTGTAAGGCAGCAGTGCGCGTTTCGGACCCACCGCAGGCGTTGCTGGCATGGAGGGTGTAGGTGATGGTTTTGCCGTCAGGCCCCACTGAGGCTTTGGCAGGCACGATCGGAATTTCGCGTTGGCCGTTAGTCCCCACCGAACCGAGGGGATCGAGATTCACAGAGTCGGCGTTCGAGGCCGACCACGTCAGCGTGGCACTATTCGGTGGATTGGTCCCGGTGCCGCTGGAACTCACCTCTGAGGGAGAAACGCTGAGTGAGGCGACAATCGCGGAGTCCACGTTTACCGTTGCATCCGAGGTGTAGGTACCGCCCGGTCCCACGGCAATGAACTTATAGGTGGTGGACTGCTTGGGCTGCACCGTCTGATCCCCGGCGGCCGTTACCGCCATGTCATTGAGCTCGGTCTTTGAGGCGCCGCTAGATGACCACGTCAGGCGTGCAGATTCGCCGCAATGAATTTGCCCTTGCGAGGCTGAAAATGCTCCGGTGACCTTCTCAACCGCCACCCAGGCGCTGGCAATTCCCGTGTGGAAGGGTGGCACTTCTTTCAACTGCTGACCGCGCGACCAATTGACGGTCTTAACCACTCCTTTGTACGCTTCAATGACCACGCGCTGGTCGGCTTGGACTTCCACTGAGGTGGTCCAGGAATCATGCAGGGGAGCAGCGATAGTCACTTCGTGCTTTCCCGGCGGTACGAGCAGTTCCTGATGCCAAATCCACTCATTATTAAACTCATCCACATGCCCGACGAAGAATCCCTCCGGGTCCTTCCCATTGAGCAGCACCGCCGCGCCGCGCGGCCCTTCGATGGTTAGACATCCCCAAGGCCCCGATGCAACCCCGGGAATAGCCTGCATGCTCACATCGATTACGGTGGTCTTGCCGGCGGTAATGCTCACGCTGCGCGATTCCGGCTTGTAGCCGTAATTGTATAGACCAATCTTATGCTCCCCCTCGGGAAGAGTGATGTAGTGGCCCTTCGATTCAATGACGGGTTCGCCGTCGGCGTAGATATACGTCTCCGCCGGATTGACTCGGACGATGAGACTTCCTCGATCCCCCGCCCATGCGGGTGGCGCCCAGAACGCCAACAGGGTGAACGTCCACACACTCATGCTGAGTTGACGAACACGCATTGAAATATCCTCCCTTATTTACAATCCACGCTTGCGCTTACCTCTTGGTCCGATGTTGTTTGGGGTAGTTTATCATAATGTGACTTGACTTGTTTGAAATATGCGCAGTTCTGGCTGCGTAGGGGGCAAAGGCAGAAGTAAACGGTTGCGGCGATTGCAAGCGGGCAGGACTGAAGGCGCCGAGGCCGCAGGCGCGGCCCCGGCGATTCAATCGAGAACTAGCGCATGCTGGCGGTCTGCTTGGCAGGTTCTTTGGTGCCCAGCAGCACATTGAGATCAGAGGAATCGAACGGGTAGAACTGCCGGGAAAGCTCACCCGTAGTACTCAGGCGAATGTCCACGCGACGGTTGTTCGCCCATTGGAAAACGACAAGCTCGTGTTGCACCCTTTTCCGCTCTGCCGGAGTTGCGTCGGGATTCTCCGCGGTCAAGTCTTCCACTTGCTTGCCGGTAAGTTGTTTGGTTTTGCCATAAGCCTTGGTCTCAATCTGATCGGCAGCAATCCCATGCTGCACCAGATAGTTCTTCACTTCACTCGCGCGGCGTTCGGCCAGTGCCTGGTTGTAAGCCACCGAGCCGCGGACGTCACAATAAGCTTCCAGGATCAATTTGGCTTCCGGATGATGCACCAGATATTGCTTGAAATCGGAGGCATTCGCTTCCACGCGGCTGGCTTGGCTGGGAACCAAACCGCCATCGGGGTCTTTGATTGTGGGCCAGTCGGTGGGGAAGTAGACGCTGTTGGAATTGAGTTTGGTTTGAAGGGTGGATTCATCCGTGGACCCTTGCAGCACCTCGTTCCCGGTAATGTGCAAAGTGGCGATGCGCGTCTCCGACCCACCGCAGGAATTACTGGCGCGCAACGTGTAAGTGACGGTCTGGTTGATCGCCCCTGAAGACGATGGGCTGGGTGTGATCGGGACCTCCCGGCTGCCGTTCGCTCCCACCGAACCGAGCGGATCCAAAGAGACGGAGTCGGCGTTCGGGGCTGACCAGGTTACCGTGGCCATGCTTGGCTGGCCATTGCCGTTATATCGAAGTTCCCCCGGCGAAACGTTCAGGGAAGCTTGAATAGAGTTGTCGACATTAACCTTGGCGGCGGACGTGTAAACTCCCCCCGGCCCCACGGCGGTGAATTTGTAATCGGTGGACTGGGTGGGTTGAACCGTCTGATCCCCGGAAGCGCTGACGGGGGCGCCATTGAGCTCAACCTTTGTCGCACCCTTCGCGGACCAGGTCAGGTGCGCCGTTTGCCCGCAACTGATCTGCTCCGTTGAGGAAGAGAACAGGCCCGTGACCTTTTCGACGGCCACGTGGTAGTTCAACGTTCCGCCCTTGAATTTCGACAGGGCCTCCAACCGCTCGCCGCGCTTCCAAGCCACGGTCTTGCGCACGCCCTTGTAGGCGTCAACCACCACACGCTGGTTGGGTTTCACCTCAACGGCGGTGGTCCAGGAAGGCCGCAGAGCATCGGCGATCGTCAACTGGTGCGTCCCCGGAGGAACGATCAATTCCTTCTTCCAGAGAAGCTCGTTGTCAAACTCCTTGATGTTCCCGACGAAAGACTCCGCCGGCTCTTTCCCATTCAAAAGCACGGCAGCCCCGTGCGGGCCTTCAATGGTAATGCATCCCCATGGCCCATTGACCGTTCCCGGAACCGCTTGCATCGTCACATCGATGGTCGTGGTCTTGCGCGCTTCAATAGTGACCGTGCGAGTTTCCGGGCTGTATCCGTAATTGTAGAGGCTGATCTTGTGCGTCCCCGGCAATAGGGTGATGTAGTGGCCTTTTGACCAGTAAACGGGTTGACCGTCTGCATAGATGTAGGTTTCCGGTGGATTAACGCGGACGATGAGACTTCCACGGTCTCCGGCCAGCAGGGGCTGCACCGAAACGAGCAGCAGCACCGCTGCCGAGACCTGTATGCTAAGCTGGCGAAATCGCATAGAAGTTACCTCCCTCATGATGCATTCGCGCGGCAATTCGTGATTCAAATCCCTGGGCATTTTTGCGTGCCCCTTAGTCATAAACTAGATAGAGAGCCTTGAGTATCGGGTAGAGTTCCCAAAAAGTGAATCAGGTGGAGACCCGACAAGCGCTGTAAGACGATTCCTACAGGTCGGGCGTTCGGGGCTGGCGCCCTACCATTCAAACTCCACGCGCGTGCGGCGCACGGAGAACTCCGCATAGGGCGCCACCTGCAGCTTGCGCAGGTGCTGGGGCTGCTCAGTGTAGGCTAATACAAAGTGCAGGACGTTTTCGCCGCCGGGCGTGAGGTAGGGCTCGGGAAGATAGAAGTCCTTTTGCGGGCCGACCGTCGCGTAGCGCCCGATGAACTTTCGGTTCAGAAAAATGAGCGCGTCGCAGTCGGCGTCAATGGTGAGCTTCCACGGGGTTTTCCAGGCTTCGTCGGGAGCGGGAAGCGCGAAGCGTGCGCGGCACCAGGTAAACGCCGGCACCGTGGGGAGGCTGCCCGCACCCAGCAGGAACGATTCCGGCGTCCATGCCGGGCCCGCGGCGGGCGACGGCGACTCCGGCGCTTTGCGTCCGGAGGGGGCAGGTGCAGGCTGAGCTTCCGGCTTGATTTCCCGCCCGTGCATCAGCGACGCGAAACGTTGAATCTGCCAACGCTCCAGCCCTTTGGCGGAAGCGAATTCCGCGCCGATGGCCGCCGATTCAAGCCCTTTCAATTCGCCCAGTTCCTTTCCGAAGTTCGGCGCGCCGAAGAGTTCATAGGAAATTTCCACGAGATTGTCACCAGGCTTGGCGTAGGGCGCCAGGGGAAAGTCCGTCAAAGTTTCCCGATTGGAAGCCTCTGCCACGAATTTGCCGTTGACGAAGACACGCTTGGCATCATCGGCGCGCGCGGAAATGAACATCTTGGCTTCACCGTTGTAGTTGAAAGGTGTGCGGTATTTCACGTAACCGTAGGGCACCGGCCCCAGGTCCTCGAGCGCGCTCAGCGGGCCCGTGAGCCATTCACCGCTGGCCGAATCGAACTTCTCCACCCAAGTCTCGCCTTCGGTAAGGTTGATGGGCTGTTGGGACAAGGCCGGCGTGGTAACGTGGACATGCGCCAAGTGCCACTGCCGGTCGTATTGAAAGTCGGTCAGGGCGCCATCCAGTCGGCACTTCACCGGCAGCGGAGGAAGCATAACGGCCACGTCGTGCTCCCCGGGGAGGAATTCCAGGTCCGCCCAGGCGCGGCTTTTCTGCGTGCCGGAACCCGCTAGCGCGTACGCGTCAGTAAAGACCGGCGCCACCACGGTTCGCGTTTCCTCGGAGCCAGGAACGATCTTGGGAGGAAACTCCCAAAGGAAAGTGTGCAGGGCGCGGTCGCGCGGCACGACAAATATTTGGAGATGTTCATTGAACATCAGCGCCTTTTCAGCAGTCCCGACGTGCACGCCCAGCACCGAGGTCTCGTATTCCAAATCCCAGAACCGGTAGGCCGTGTCGCCCTCTACCTTGGGTTCGTCAGTGGTGGCCAGGCCCATCTCTAAGGTCCGGCCCGGCACGTCGTAGAGAATCATGAAGACGCGGTCCAAGTTGACGCCGTGGGTCAGTAATTCCCCCGTCGAATAGCACAGCCTTCCGCCCGGCACGGTAATCTGCACCGGGAGCATCTTCATCTCGCGCGGGGCGAGTTCCAATTCACCTTGCCGGGAAGCGTTGATCAAGCGCTTGCTGGGGCTATGGGGATCGGTAAAGGTCATCGTGAAGCGCTGCGCGGCGTTGGCGTTCTCGCGGACGAACAGCACCGCGCTGGGACCGTTGGTGCGCTCACTCACACTGACGCTGGGATTGGAACACTGCGCTCCCGGCAGGGCCGCGGCCCGGGTCAGGACGCTGCCGAAGGCCCGCAAAGACATGCCGATGCCGCGCACCTCGTAATACTTGTCCCACAATCCGCCGGGCTCGCGAATGGGCGCGGCATAGTCGTAGGTGGTGGTCAGCTTCTTCGCAGCCCAATCGAAATTCGTCCCGCCAAAACCCATGTAGTAATTAAAGGAAGTGACCCCCAGCTCCAGGGCGGTCTTGGTAATCATGTTGATCTGCGCGCCGTCTACGCCATCCTGGTTCACCGAAAGCAGGCCGCCGAATTCGCTAAACCACCCGCCTTGCAACTCTGAAATCGCTACGGGCGAGGTAGGCTCCTCACGGCGCAGCTTTTCGAGCGCCGGCGTAAGCTCCTCGACAATCTTCCAGCGCGGGTAGAAATTGCAGGTGTCCATGATCCGCGCCATGTTGGGGTCATTGTTCTCACGAGCCTGCCGGGTCCAACAGGTGATGACGGGCACGTTGATGCCGGCGTTCCACACCATCTGCGCCAGGGCGCTGACATAGGCGCGTTTGGCGTCGTCAGGCATGGGCACACTGAAGTCGTATTCGTTCTCCACCTGCACCATGACGATGGGGCCGCCCACCGTCACCTGATTCTTCTGGATAATGGGGAGAACCGCCGAGTACCAGTGCTGCGAGGTCTGGAGACTTGCCGGGTGGGTGGTGCGCAGCGGAAAGCGCTTGGCCGCCACCCAGGAAGGAAATCCGCCGCGCTCCCATTCCGCGCAGATGTAAGGCCCCGGCCGGGCAATCATCATGAAACCCATATCGTGGACGAGCTTGACGAACTCTTCAAACTCGCTGAGGTCCAACTTGCCTTCCTGCGGCTCGTGATAGTTCCAGAAAACGTAGGTCTCAATGGTGTTGAATCCCGCCACCTTGAATTTCTGCAAGCGGTCGCGCCACAGGGCCTTGGGACAGCGCGGGTAATGGAACGCGCCGCTCATGATCAGCGTATCCTTGCCATTGATGGTGAAACATTTGGCGTCGTAGCGGATAAGTTGCGGATTCTCGAATTGCATCTGCCCGGCGGGAAGGATGGCGGCCTCGGCTGTGGAGCGGGGTTGCCCCCAAGGATCGAGGTGGATTGCCAACCGTGCAGCGACGGTGGTCAGGAGGAAATTGCGACGGGTGGGTTTCATAAGCTGCGTATCCTAACACTCCCCAAGACAGCCGGCCACAATTTGCGACCGGGAATCCGCAGGAGCCCGGGCGGCGCCGTGACCTGGCCAAAGGACAAATTGGCGGATAGCCCAGTGCGAAAGGCGATGGCGAAATCGTCAAAAGGGCCTGTGGAAAACCGCTTTTTCGGCGGGGCCATTTCTGTAAGTATATTGCTTATCATGTATATCGCCGGTTCGATTTGAATATTTAACATCTTTTTTTCGACACCCACGGCAGCGCGCTAAGCTACCTGTTTTCATCGGCTTGGATTTTCATCCGCATGGGATGGAATGTGCATTTTTCCGTTAACCTGCTGCATTTTCATAAATATCGCCGCCTTCGCGCGGTGTTGCTTTGGGGCTTGATGGGCGCGAACCCTTAGGACGTCCCATCAATTTGGCTCGCCGCCCTCGCGCGGGATAGCCCCTGGATGTGTAATTCCCCGCAAGCGCCCGGGGCCGCCCCTTCCCCTGCACGATGGTGGCCATAGGCTAGCTTCGGTCTTCTGGCAAGATGAAGGTTTGTGGCGCAGCGAGGCGGAGCCGCAACCAACGTGCCATGGGCATCCTGGCCATCCTCGGGCACGGGCATGAGAAGCTGTGAAAAAATCGAATTCGCCATTTGCAGCGGCGGTCTACGACCGCCGAAGTTATTGATTTCAAAATCCGGCGGGCGGAGACCGTCGCTACAACTGGAATTGAAGGGCAGAGGATTACCCCCCTGCGATGGCCCCGATGACCAAGAGCGGTTCCGTTCCCTGGACGACCGCATCAGGCAACGGGGCATCCGGGGACTCGAGGGACAAATCTTCTTGGCAAGCGAAGAACCGGATGAAGGGGCGGCGCTTCAGTGTGACATGGTCGCGCATCGTGCCGCACAGCACCGGATAGCGGGCCTCCAGAGCGTCCAGTACTGACCGCTGCGTCGCCGCCCCTTCGACTTCGATCTGCACCTCGCTGCCGACCTGCGCAAGGGTGCGAAGATGGAAGGGAAGCACGACTCGGATCATATGTGTCATGGCAAACCCACCGTCAAAGCTCCGGGCTCAGGGAACCTCAATGTGACATTGCACGACGACATCAACCTGATCGAAACACCATGTGCCGAAGGCCCCTTGGGGGTGGCGTCAACATCCTTATGCCAGTGCCCCGTAGGGCTCGCTCAGAACTTCACCCATTTCGGGCCAAAGTCTGTCAACTGACGCACCATCCGGCGCAAACCTTCGAAACGATGTATACCCCACCCGCGAATCATGTCTTCGTAACCACACCAAATTTCCCCGTCCGCGAAACGAATTCTCCACGCTTGCCAGGATTGTGATACTGAACGAAATGACGCACCAACTCACTCCTTCGTTTCAAAACAGCTCACTCGAGTGTCTGCACCTCGACGGAAAGCACGGCCGGCAAATCGTGCACGATGGGGGCCCAGGAATCTCCAGCGTCGGCCGAGACGTAGACCTGTCCGCCGGTCGTGCCGAAATAGACTCCGCACTTATCCAGCTTATCGACCGCCATCGCGTCGCGCAGGACGTTCACATAGCAATGGCTTTGCGGAAGGCCCTTGGTCAATTCTTCCCACTCGTTTCCGCCCGTGCGGCTGCGATAAACGCGGAGTTTGCCCTCCAGGGGGAAGTGCTCCGAATCGCTCTTGATGGGCACCACGTACACGGTCTCGGGCTCGTGGGCGTGGACATCGATGGCGAAGCCGAAATCGGTGGGCAAGTTCCCGCTCACCTCGTGCCACATGTCGCCGGCGTCGTCACTGCGCATCACGTCCCAATGCTTCTGCATGAAGAGCACGTTGGGGCGCGAAGGGTGCAGGGCGATGTGGTGGACGCAGTGGCCGGTTTCGGCATTGGGGTCAGGGATGTATTGCGACTTCAATCCACGATTGATCGGCTTCCAGGTCTTGCCGCCGTCGTCGGTGCGGAAGGCCCCCGCGGCGGAAATGGCAATGTAGATGCGGCCGGGATCGCTCGGGTCGAGAAGGATGGTATGCAGGCACATCCCGCCGGCGCCCGGCTGCCATTTGGGACCGGTGTCGTGGCCGCGCAATCCGGGGAGTTCCTGCCACGTGTGCGCCCCGTCCGTCGTGCGGAAAATAGCGGCATCCTCTACCCCGGCATAAACGGTGTCAGGGTCGGTCAGCGAGGGTTCGAGATGCCAGACGCGCTTGAATTCCCAGGGATGCTGGGTGCCGTCGTACCACATGTGAGTGGTGAGGGGTTTGCCCGTTTCGGAGGTGGTGTCATAGACAAATTTATTGCTCTGGCCGACAGGGGGGCCGGGCGTGGGCAAAGCTTCGCCGCCCGGTCTCTCCCAGGTCTTACCCCCGTCGCTCGAGCGTTGGATGATCTGCCCGAACCAGCCGCTGGTTTGCGAGGCGTAGATCCGGTTGGGGTCAGTGACGGAGCCTTTCATGTGATAAATCTCCCAGCCCGTAAAGTGCGGGCCGCTGACTTCCCACTTTTCGCGCTTGCCGTCTGACTCCAAAATGAAAGCAC
>Ga0335085_10011350_pt1 | contig 13233 bp, 10 predicted proteins | sample Lox_Sample_45_FD_206712 | JGI IMG/M metagenome (GOLD analysis project Ga0335085, IMG submission 206712) | Soil microbial communities from Loxahatchee National Wildlife Refuge, Florida, United States - Lox_Sample_4.5 | ecosystem: Environmental > Terrestrial > Soil > Wetlands | place: USA...
AGAAGCAGGAACGGCAGCATCCCGAAAAACAGAATCGCCATCAACCAGAAAGCCTCCACAAATGACAGCATCGATGCCTGCCTCTGCACCATGAGATAGAGCGCTCCCAGAGCGCGTCGCGACGCCCTATAACTGTCGGCTCCCTGAGTGTGGAACCAGCCCTGCAGCCCTTGCAACATCTCCCTCGCATGGATGTTCGACGCTTGCAGTTTCTCGATCAGGTGATGCTGGTGAACCTGCGTGCGCCGGGCCAGAAAGGTAGTCATGATGGCGATGCCGAAGCTGCCGCCAATATTGCGCATCAAGTTGAAGATGCTGGTGGCATTGCCCATTTTTTCCTTGGAGATGCTCGCCATGCTGCAGGCCATGAGGGGGATAAAAAGGAAACTCAGTGCGACACCCTGAAACACCTGTGGCCACAAAATGTCCCAGTACCCAGCGTTGAGATTCAGTCCGGACAGATCGAACATGGTCAGGGTACCGAGAACAATTCCGAAGGCTAACAACCGGCGCGGATCGGTCTTGCCGGTCAGGTAGCCTGCAAGCGGCGTGGTCGCCAAGGACCCCACGCCCCGCGGCGAAAGCGCCAGCCCCGCGTTGTAAGCCGGGTAGCCGAGAAGAGTCTGCAGATAGATCGGGAGCAGCACCAGGCTGGCATAGAGAACAAATCCCAGCATCCCAATGAGAAAAACTCCCGCACTGTAGGCGCGATTGGCGAGGGCACGCAGATCCACCACGGGATCGCGAGTGCGCAGCTCGCGGACGATCAATGCCACCAGTCCAAACACTGCGCAAATCGCGAAAAACCGGATGTAGTCCGACGAGAACCAGTCTTTACGCTGCCCGGTGTCGAGCACAACCTGCAGCGATCCGATACCGAGGGCCAGGAAGCCGATACCCCACAGGTCCACGCGTCCGCCGTTCCGGCGGATGTAGTGTGGATCAAACACAAACTGCCGGATCATCACCAGCGAAAACACACCCACGGGCAGATTGAGGTAAAAAATCCAGCGCCAGGTGTAGTTATCGGTGATGTAACCACCGAGCGTCGGCCCCAGGATAGGCGCCAGCAAAATCCCGATGCTGAAGGCGGCCATGGCCTGACCATGTTTTTGCCGGGGAAAAGTTTCCAGCAAGATCGCTTGCGCCAGGGGCTGCAAGCCACCGCCGGTCAGCCCCTGCAAAACTCGGAACACAATCAGAGCGGGCAGGCTGGTGGCCAGTCCGCATAGCAGTGATGTGACGGTGAAACCGGCCACGCAGATGAGCAGCAACCTCTTGCGGCCCATGTAATTGGCCAGCCAACCCGAGATTGGCAGAATGATGGCATTCGATACTAAGTAAGAGGTGACGACCCACGTGCCTTCCTCCACAGTCGCCGCGAGATTTCCCGCGATATGAGGGATGGAAACGTTGACGACCGTGGTATCGAGAATTTCCATGAAGGTCGCCAGCATGACGGAAAAGGTGACAACCCAGGGGTTTACTCGAGGATGGTTGGTAGCTTCCACGAAAACCGGGCGACCCGAAAAACCTGCCCTGGATTCGACGATAGAACCTGCCCCCTCAGAGTTCAGTGATTGAGGTCACGCGGCGTCGGATCACCGACTGCTGTGATTTGGGTCATACTCGGAGACAGAACCCGGGAGTATTAGAGGAAAGAGCAGGATTGCGCCTGGTCTGGTCCTATGTCGAATGAAGCCCCTCTCATTATGGAAGCTCCAGCCGGCAATGGCACGGGGCCTCATGCCAAGCTCGCCAACTCTAAGAAAGCCCAACTCGCCGACCGCAGAAGAGTCCTGAACCAGTTGCTGGAGCAAACCCGGATCATCCCGGCAGTGCGGAGTCCGGAATTCCTGATTCCCGCCGCCACCGCGCCAGGCAAGATCGTGTATTTCCTCTGTGGGAATCCGGAGAATCTCCCCCAAATGGTGGACGTTGTCGTCTCCAACGGCAAGGTGGCGATCGTAAACCTTGACTTGGTCTCGGGCTTGGCGCGCGATGCGGAAGCCATTGGCTTTCTTGCCCGGCGCAAAGTGCAAGGCATCATCTCGACCCACCTCGAACCGCTGCGCGCCGCTCGGCATCTTGGCCTGTTTGCCATTGAGCGCACCTTCCTGCTCGACTCCGCGGCGCTCAGCAGTTCGTTGCGTTCGATCGACCAATTCGTTCCTGACGCGCTGGAAGTCCTTCCGGCAGTGGTGGCTCCCAAGATGGTTGCGAAGCTTGCCGGGTTCCACCCAGACTTGCCGGTCATCGCCGGCGGACTGGTGCAGACCATGCGCGAACTGGAAGACCTGGTGCGGTTGGGTGCCAGCGCAGTTTCCGTCAGCGAGTCGAGCCTCTGGGTCGCCTGAAGCCTGCCCTTCGTCCGATCCCCTGACCTCCCGCTTCGCGACGCACGTCCTATGGTGACCACTATCACAGACGATGGAGAGAACCAAGGCTACAGTGCCATTGGTGGCGGTAGAGATTTCAGAGAAACCGCCCAAGATATCAGTCCCGCCTAGTCAGAATCACGCGCCGGACTGCGTCTTGGGCGGTTTTCCTTTTTGCCACACGCAAGTGAATCACCAGTCCGAACGCCAACGTGAGGAGTAAAGGAGAAGTTATGGAGACATCTCCACGCTTTCATAGAATTCTGCTATTCGCTGTAATTGCTTTGTTCTGCGTGTCGACTCTGGCCGTGGCGCAGGACTCGACTACAACGCCATCCACTGGCACCTACGATCTGGCTACACAGAAATACCTGTTCGGCGACTGGGGAGGCGCGCGCACACGCCTAGAGGAGCAGCACGGCGTCAAGTTCGATTTCTTCTACGTCACCGATCTGCTGGCCAACCCCGAGGGCGGCACCTATAAGGAATCAGGATGGAACCGTGTCCGCGGCACCATGGACATCGACTTCAACAAGTTGATCGGCGCGAAGGGACTCACCTTCCACGTAACCGGCTTGTGGCAATCCGGTGTCAATCTGGGAGGAAGTTATCTGGGCAGTATCGCCAACCCCAGCGGCCTGGTCAGCGCTCACACCACCCGTCTGGATTCGTTCTGGCTGCAGCAGTCTTTGTTCGGCGACAAGCTGACCATTCGCGCCGGCCAGTTCGCCGGCATGGACTTCTACGGCGTGCAGAACTATGGCGCGAACTACTTGATGGAGCCGCTGGATTATGCTTTCGGGAACCTCTTTACCGATTACGAGTCCTTTGATCCCGCGGCCGGACCTGCAGCAGAAATCAAGATTGCTCCCATCAAACAGTTCTATTTCAGGGCCGCAGTGATGTCGGGCAACCGCAACCCTTACACTGACGACACCAATGGATTCGGCTTCACGGCAAAGGATAATGCCGTCATTCTCGACGAAGTCGGGTTCCTCGTGGATCAACCGGGCGGCAAGAATCCAAAAGACAAATACTATCCTGGCCTCTACAAAGTAGGCTCGACCTTCAACGGCGGCCCCTTCGTGGATCCGCTGCTCAACCGGAACGTGGATAACAACTACCTGGTTTACTTCATGGGAAATCAGGCAATCTTCCGCCCGGTCGCAGGTTCCAACCGGGGGCTCGATGTACATTTTGGCTATGACTTTGCCCCAACCAACATCAACAAGATCGATCGCCAGATCACGGGCGGGTTTGTCTACAACGGCCCGATCCCAAAGCGCGAGAAGGACGCGGTCGCGTTTGGTTTCGTCTACAGCAATGTGAGCGACAATTTCAGCAACGCCTCACAGTTGCTGGGCGGACCGGCACTCGGCTCAGAGAAGGCATTTGAAATCAACTATATGACCCAAGTGACTCCGTGGTTGATGTGGCAGCCTGTGGTGCAAATCTACTCCGATCTTGGAGCTAATTCGAAGAACGGCACCGGCGTGGTTGCAGGCTTCCGGACCAAAGTCACGTTCTAACCGCTCGCAAAGAACAGAAGAGAGGAGAGTATGAGAAGCCGCTCCGATGCAAGGCAGCAGATTGAAGCAAAGCACTTCGACGTTTGCATAATCGGCGGAGGGGCTACGGGAACAGGCTGCGCACTGGATGCTCAGCTACGCGGCCTGAACACGGTCCTGGTCGAAGGTGGAGATTTTGCCTCCGCCACTTCCAGCAGTTCTACCAAACTCGTGCACGGTGGGGTTCGCTACCTGCAACAGGCGGTCTCTGATCTTGATGCCGGCCAATACCGGGTGGTGAAGCGAGCTTTGCACGAGCGCAAAATCGCACTTCAGAATGCACCTTACCTCGCCCATCCCCTGGAGCTACTCGTACCTTGCTACAGCCAGTCGGAAGTTCTCTATTTTCAGATTGGCATGAAGCTTTACGACTGGATTTCCGGGAAAGGGATGTTGTTCCCCAGCCGGCACCTGACAGTGGAAGAATCCCTGCAGCGAATGCCCATGCTCAGTCCCAAAGGCTTGGTAGGGACGGTCGCGTACGCCGATGGCCAATTTGATGACTCACGGTACGACATTACCCTGGTCGAAACCTTCTGCGACGCCGGCGGCCAGGCGATCAATTACACTCGCGTGGTCGACTTGAAGAAAGACTCCGCGGGCCGATTGACCGAAGCAGTGGTGGAGGATCGGGAGAGCCAAGCCACCTTCACCATTCGGGCCAAAGTCTTCGTCAACGCTACGGGGCCCTTCTCGGATTCGATCCGCGAAATGGCGCATCCCGGAATTGAGCCACGGCTGCGGCTGGCCAAAGGAGTCCACATTCTTTTCCCGGTGGAAGCCATTGGGGGCCACGACGCTTTGCTCATCCCCAAAACCGATGACGGACGAGTCATCTTCGCCATTCCATGGATGGGGCGTTTACTCGTCGGAACCACCGATGACGAGGCCCATCCGAGCGATGAAATGGTGGTGTTGCGATCGGAAGTCGAATATCTGATCAAACACCTGAACCGCTATCTGGTAAAACCGCTCGTCTTGGAACAAATGGTCAGCGGATTTGCCGGCGTGCGTCCCCTGGTTCGCTCCAAGGATGCGCTCAATACCAAGAAACTAATCCGTGATCACGAAGTGGAAGTGGACGAACAAAGTGGATTGGTGAGTGTGCTGGGTGGAAAATGGACGACTTACCGCGCCATGGCGGAAGATGCCGTAGACCACGTGCAAGTATCCATGGGACTGCCGGTGGGTGGTTGTCGCACGACCGATTACCTGCTCCACGGCGCACCCGGATGGAATGCCGACTATTGGCAGACGCTCGAAGCCCGTTACCACGTCTCGCGCAACACCGCCAGGCACCTGTCGCAGAAGTTTGGAACAATGGCGGTCAAAATACTGGATCTGATCGCACAGGATCCGCAACTGGAAAACCCCATCGTCGAAGGACAACCACCTATCCAGGCGGAGATCGTCTATGCCGCCCGCAATGAGATGGCCCGGTCCATCGAAGACATCCTCGCACGCCGCATCGGACTTCAGCTCTACGGCTGGAGTCTGGCGATGGCGGCAGCGCCCGTCGTCGGTACTCATCTGGCGCGGGAATTGGGCTGGTCAGCAACCGAGAAGCAGAAAGCAGTGGAAGAGTACGAGAACAAGATCCAGCGGCTCATGGAAGTCGCGGGTCTTGTGCCGGAACACGCGTCAGTGTAAGGCATCAAGCAACAATTTCTATCACGCGGGACCAACGAAAGGAGTCGGAGGATCATCATGGCGGAATATATTGGCGCAATCGATCAGGGCACGACGAGCACTCGCTTCATCGTGTTTGATAAGTCTGGAAAGATCATCACCACCGCTCAGAAGGAGCACCAACAGATCTACCCCAAGCCCGGCTGGGTCGAGCACAATCCCGACGAGATCTGGCAGCGGACCGAGGAAGTCATCGCCGAGGCCATGAAAGCCAAGAAGCTTACCGCGAAAGATCTGGCGGCCGTCGGCATCACCAATCAGCGCGAGACCACTGTAGTGTGGAATCGCAAGACCGGAAAACCGGTTTACAACGCCCTCGTCTGGCAAGACACGCGCGTTGCCGACGACGTCGCGGCCTTTTCCAAGAAAGGTGGACAAGACCGCTTCCGCGCTCAGACCGGACTGCCCCTGGCGACCTATTTCAGCGGCCTGAAGATTCGCTGGATTCTGGAACATGTGGCGGGAGTCCGCAAGCTCGCCGAGACCGGCGACGTTATCTTTGGCAACATCGACACCTACCTGATCTGGCAACTGACCGGCGGTCCGAACGGCGGGATTCACGTCACCGACGTCAGCAACGCCAGCCGCACCCAGCTGATGAATCTTGAAACCCTGCAGTGGGACAAGGAAATCCTGAAAATCTTCAACATCCCGGAAGCCATGCTGCCGAAGATCTGCTCCAGCAGCGAAGTCTACGGGAATGTGAAGGTGGGACCGATCACCGAGGTTCCGATTGCCGGCGACCTGGGCGATCAACAGGCCGCTCTGGTGGGCCAGACCTGCTTCAAGCCCGGCCAGGCGAAGAACACCTACGGCACAGGATGCTTCCTGCTGCTCAACACCGGTCCTCACGCGGTGCAGTCGCACTTCGGATTGCTGACTACGGTGGCCTACAAGCTGGGCAAACAGCCCGCGCACTATGCGCTGGAAGGCAGCGTCGCCATCACCGGCGCGCTGGTACAGTGGCTGCGCGACAACCTCGGGCTGATCAAGAAGAGCTCCGACATCGAAGCTCTGGCCAAGACCGTGGAAGACAACGGTGGCGTGTACTTCGTCCCGGCGTTCTCCGGCTTGTTTGCGCCGTACTGGAAAGCCAATGCCCGGGGCGTGATCGCCGGTCTCACCCGCTATGCCAACAAAGGCCACATCGCCCGCGCCGTCCTGGAAGCGACTGCATTCCAGACGCGCGAAGTGGTGGAAGCCATGGAAAAGGATTCCAAAATCGAACTCGATGTGCTGCGCACCGATGGCGGCATGGTCGAGAACGACCTGGTCATGCAGTTCCAGTCCGACATCCTTGCCAAACCGGTGGTCCGGCCCGTGATCAAAGAGACCACGGCGCTGGGCGCTGCCTATGCCGCCGGGCTGGCCGTTGGTTTCTTCAAGGACCTGAACGACCTGTGCGCAAACTGGTCGGTTGACAAGACCTGGAAACCGGGCATGGACGAGAAGAAACGCAATGAGATGTATCACCTGTGGAAGAAGGCTGTGACCAAGAGCTTTGACTGGATCGAGGAAGCAGCTGAAAAGAAAGCGGAAGAGCACGAACTCGTAGGCGCTGCAAACTAACCGCAAGGAGCTGGACTTATGCATGGACCATTATTTGGTGAATTCATGGGGACCATGGTGCTGATCCTGTTAGGCGACGGCGTGGTAGCCAACGTCCTTCTCAAGAAGTCGAAAGGAGAGGGTTCAGGCTGGATCGTCATCACCACGGGATGGGGATTGGCAGTGACTGCCGGGATTTTCACCGCGATCGCGTGTGGAAGCCCGGGGGCTCACATCAATCCTGCCGTCACACTGGCCGTGGCCCTGCTGTCGAACAACTGGAGCAACGTGCTCCCATTCTGGGCAATGCAATTCCTGGGCGCTTTTGTCGGAGCGATGCTGGTGTGGCTGGTCTACCTGCCACATTGGGCGGTGACTCCGGATCAGGGCGCGAAACTGGGCATCTTCTGCACCGCGCCGGCCATTCGCAATATTCCAGCGAACGGCCTGACCGAAATCATTGCCACGGCGACTCTGGTCACCGTGGGCTTTGCCTTCGGTTCATCGGCTGTCTCCACTACAGGCCTTCCGGCAGGATACGGGCCTTATCTGTGGGGCATGTTGGTTTGGGTGCTGGGACTTTGCCTGGGCGGCCCGACGGGATACGCCATGAACCCCGCTCGCGACTTCGGTCCGCGCGTGGCCCATTTCGTGCTCCCGATCGCCGGGAAAGGCAAATCGGACTGGGGTTATGCCCTGGTACCGGTGATCGCGCCGCTGATTGGCGGAAGCCTGGGTGCGGCGATCACCAAATTCGCCCACTACTAAACGGACGTTTTGCCGTTCAGGGTTTGGCGAACGGCAAGCCGGCTGGAGACGGGCGAACCTGCTCGCATCCAGCAAACCCTATGATTCGTGTGCTGGCACCGCTGCCGGGCGGCGCCAGCACTGCGGATCGGTTGTTGGGTAAAAAGAGCTTTCTTCACGCCATTTCGGCTTCGTTTCCGCCTTCTTCATCTTTCTCATAATCCCTGCCACTGGTCACTGTTGCCAGCAGAAAACGCCGCTCGGGATGCGTAATTTCGAAAAAGATGTACCCGCACAGGGCAATGAAAAAAAGCGGGATCAGTCCTTGCGTCCACATTCCCGGTGCCAGGCCGGGCTCGAGGACGCTTCGGTTGGGATTCTGGGGATCATAAGAAACACTCACCACATGACCTGCGGGATAAGGAGCCTGCATATCATTCGCCGATTCCGAATCGTAAAACACCCGCCGCATGAAGCGAACGTTCGCCGACTGGTAGGTGGTGCCCCCGATCGCATACTGGTACTTTACTTCCGGATTCCAGGAAACCCCCACACCCTTTCCATTGCGGTACACGCCGGAGGAGAGAATGCGCGCGGTCGTCTTCGGCCAATGGGTGCTGGCGATGGAAAGATAGAGATTGGAGCAAATGCTGATCACGATCCACAGCGCGAACGCGACCAGCCCAAGCAGGCCGAACATGCGGCCCTTGGTATCCGAATCCAATGCTCGAAGTTTGGAATCTTCTGCGAGGGAGGCAGACTGCTGCGTAGAATCTGGGCCTGTCACTGGTACTCCATCCCGGTGTGAATCCCCACAACCTTAGGCGGAGTGTAACAGCGAAGCTTTCGGGTTACAACTCACTTCAGCGAACCGCAGAAATTTCTTCCAGATCTTTCCTTGCACCCTGCTCTTCGAGCAGCGCCAGCACGGCGCGCATGAAGTCGGGAAGGTCGTCGGGCTTCCGGCTGCTCACGAAATAGCGATCGGTTACGACCGGAGAGTCCTCAAAAATAGCCCCTGCATTCACCAGATCGTCTTTAATCCCCAGGCTTCCAGTGACCCTGACCCCGCAGTAAACGCCGGCAGAGATGGGAATCCATCCCCCGTGACAGATTGCAGCAAGCAGTTTCCCAGAATGGGAAAAATTGGCTACCAGTTCTTTCACCTTCTGCTCGCGTCTGAGTTTGTCGGGAGCCCAACCGCCCGGGCAGATCACTCCGGCAAAATCGGCTTCTTTCAAGTCGAAGATCGAAGCGTCACTGACGCAAGGATATCCGTGCTTCCCCACGTACTGCTGGCCCGACTTGGGTCCCGCGACGGCCACTTTGTACCCCGCCTCTTCCAGGCGATATTTCGGATACATCAGTTCCATGTCTTCGTATCCGTGCTCGATGAGAATCAGAATGGCGGGTTTTGCGGCTGACATAGAGTTCTCCTCAACCAGGCTGGTCTTTCTCTCATGATGCCGCAGGCGGCCACTGGGTGCACGCATTCTCATCACAGGCCTTGGTGACGAGGTTCATTTGCTTTCCTCGGCCCTTTCGCGAAGATGGTTCTTCGGGAGGCCTCTCATGGAACCGTTCCGCTATCACGTATTCGTCTGTACCCAGCAAAAGCCGGAGGGCACGCCCTGTTGCTCCGCCGCCGGTTCAGCCAATCTGCTTGATGCCCTGCAGTGTGAGTTGCGGAAGCAGGGCTTGTTCAACGATGTCCAGGTGACCTCGTGTGGCTGCCTGGGTATTTGTGACAGCGGCCCCGACATGATCACCTATCCCGACGGTGTCTGGTATTGCGGGTTAAAGCCGGAGCACATGGAAGAGATTGTGCGCTCACATTTCCGTGAAGGGCGACCAGTGGGACGTCTCGAGCGCCGCGATCTGGCGGCGATGAAAGCGGAGATCATCGACCACCGCGACCGCTATTTGGCGTCTCTGAAAGCAAAGGAATTGGCCGGCGCCGCCAAATAGCCCTAACTCAATGAATCACAGTAACTTGTGAGGATCGGCAGAAGTCGCAGTGATGACTGAGGCGCAAGTCTGGTACCCTTAAAGCTGCCGATGGCCTCGCCCAACATCCAACCGACGAATTTCCCGGCGCCCGAAGAGCACCAGATCGACCTGCTTCTGCCCGACACCGTTACCCGGCCGCTGTGGAGATCGCTCGTCGCCAACCTTCAGGACCGGCTTTTCCCGGAGAAACTTCCGCCGCTCGAATTAACCTCACGTCCCATGAACGTGGGCATGTTGCTGGGCGACATGGTCAGCCTTCCCTGGTTTCGCACGGTGTTCACCAACCTGGGCAACGTAATCAGCCCCGAAATCTTGCCTCCGCTGGAATTGGAATCTCAGCCCATGGATGTGGGAGAACTGCTCAGCGACCGCATGAGCCATCCCTGGTGGACCTCGCTCATCCGCAACCTCGCCGATAAGGTAGCTCCGGAGCAACTTCCTGCGCTGCAGGTGACCTCTAAGCCGGTCAACGCGAGTCTCGAAGCCAGCAACATGCAACTGGTGCGCTGGTCGACCGTCATCAGTACGCCCAAGGTTTTTCTGCCCGATAAGCCGAGGCTCGCGCCCAGTGCGACCCTGGTTGCCCGGGCGCTTCCCAACCCTCTTGAATATCACCGCCCGGAAGGCGAACCCATGCATGTACAGGCCAGCCGCATCCAGGGACGCCTGGCGCGTTCACGTTGGCGTGAGGCCTTCCTCATCACGGTGGCACTCTCTGAGGCCACGTATCTGCTGGTCTCGATGTTCTTGCAGAAGTAGGTCACTTCGGCGGCGTGCGCGTATCCACTTGAATGGCAGGTTGAGAGTCTTTCTTGCTGGTGTCGACCCACACCGGGCTGAGACTTCCCTTTGAATCAACTGAAAGCGTAGTGGTTTTCTGTTGCGAAGAACCTGAAACTCCCGGCCGCACAATGTCGATGGTTTCGCCAGTGGTTTGCATGCCGTCCCAGGGGTTGGCCGCGTTCGCGTCCTGTGTTCGCTGCATGGTCTGCCGGGTAGCGCCGTTCGTCTGCTGCACCGTAACCGTGCGTTCTGCAAGGCGTAGCCTGCCATCGGATGAAGTGCCGGGGATGTCCATTGCATACTTGTCGGTGGTGTGACGCATTTCACCCGCCGCGCCCGCGGATTCCTTTGTCACCGTTCGTTCAACTACAGAAAGATTTCCGTTGCCGTCAGGACGCGATACTTTTTCATCGCGAACCTGATCTTTGCCGGCCTCCCCTTGTAGAGTTCCCTCACGAACCTCGCTAACCTGCCAGCTCCCGTTGCCATCCGGAAGAAGCGTGGATTTCTTAAAGCGTGAAGAATGCTCACCCGTCTTGGTCTCTCGCTCCTGGACCTGAGCTACGGGGGCGAGGCCACCGTTAAGATCGGGGCTGAGAACGGTGGTTTTGGTTTCGCGGACGTTCGGACTGATCTGCCTGGAATCGGAATTCTCACGTCTCACTACCTGCAGGGCGCCGTTGGCATCCATGCTGGAAACCGAACGTGTAACTTTCTGCTCGCCGTCTCGATAGCTGCGTGTCTCCTGCTGGATCACCTGCTGCAGTGTACGGTTGCCGTCGGGATCTCTAACGTAGGTTCGCTCAATGGTGCGGGTCGTATCGGCGTCAACCTTTACCGACTCGCGTTCGACATCGAGATAGGGTACGTAGCGGCCATCGGGGCCCATGCGTTCGACCGCCTGCTTGTCCACGGTGCGTCCGTCAGTTTCCGTGTGAGATTCACGGCTGCGCAGGGGATTCAGATTCCCCGAGGTGCTCTGCTGGCTTGAAGTTTCCCTCCACGACTGATCGTTTGAGTTTTGTGCCCACCCGGCAAAGGCACACAACAACATAGCCGCAACTGAAAGCAGTTTCATCACGCCTCCCCCTTCGTCTGCGGCAACCCGTTGGGGACCATCGGCAGCGATCGCAAACGAACTCCTACGGCATTGAAGATGGCGTTACTGATGGCAGGAGCAACGGGAACCATCGGAGTCTCTCCCGCACCCGCCGGAGGCAGATCTTTGCGGTCGATCATCACCACGTCAATCTGTGGGACATCGCTGAAACGGGGAACGCGATATTCCGCGAGGTGGGTGTTGAGAATCTTCCCATCGTCAAAATGAATCGCTTCAAACAACGCTCCGCCGATCGCCTGAATGACAGCCCCTGCGATCTGATTATTCAGTCCCTGGGGATTTACGATGGCGCCGCACTCAAAGGCCTCGGTCACACGGCTGACCGAAACGTCTCCGCCTTCAATGGTGACTTCCACACAGCTGGCCACGTAGCCGCCTTTTTCGACTCCGCCGGCGATGCCGAAACCGCGCCCCGGAGAGCCCTTCTGCTTGCCCCATGCGAACTTATCAGCTGCGGCCTCGAACACGGCCCGCAGGCGTGGATCTTTCAAGTTCTTCAGCCGGAACTCCAGAGGATCCATACCCACGGCATAGGCCAGCTCATCCATATGCACTTCGCGGGCGAAGTGATTGGCGGGAGCAGCCAACCCGCGGTACGAGCCCTGCCGCAGGGGCGGATCAACCGGGTGGAATTCAACGCGTTGATTGGCGACGACATAAGGCGTATCGATGGCTGCCGGCCCGGAGTTGTAGTTGTCGAACTCCCAGGCGGTAATCAGACCATCGCTAGTGACACCGCTTTTGACGTCAATCACCCCGGATGGCCGGAAATAGGCCCAGGTAAATTCCTCTTCGCGCGTCCACACAACCTTCACCGGCTTGCCGCAAGCCTTCGCCAAACGGGCCGCTTCAATGGCTGTCTCCCCGGTGTGCTTGCCGCCGTAGGCTGATCCCGTGTCGGGAACGATCACACGAACCTTACTGGCGGGAATTCGGAAGGCCTGTGCCAACTCGTCGCGCACCGCGAACGGCCGCTGCGTTCCCGTCCAGACCGTCAGCTTGTCCTCCTTCCATTCCGCCAAGGCTGCCCGAGGTTCTAACGGAACGTGAGCAATGTAAGCGACTTTATACGTTTGTGCGAGCCTCTTGGCCGCAGCTTTGTAGCCTTGTTCCAGGGAGCCCGAAGTCCTGGGCGGCTCGCCCCTGCCTTCTAACGGCGAGTCGGGCTTCTTCTTCAAGTACTCGAAAAGATCGTTCTCGGAAATCTGCGCAGGTGCGTTCCATTGCGCCTTCATCGACCGGACGGCTTGCCAAGCAGCCAGTTCGTCGGCTGCGGCTGCGGCTACAAAGTTGCCATCTTTCACCACCGTGATTCCCGGCATCTTTTCGGCTTCGCTGGTATCTACCGAGACCAGGCTGGCACGAAAGGCGGTCGGCCGCAGCACCCTGC
>Ga0335085_10011351_pt1 | contig 13233 bp, 15 predicted proteins | sample Lox_Sample_45_FD_206712 | JGI IMG/M metagenome (GOLD analysis project Ga0335085, IMG submission 206712) | Soil microbial communities from Loxahatchee National Wildlife Refuge, Florida, United States - Lox_Sample_4.5 | ecosystem: Environmental > Terrestrial > Soil > Wetlands | place: USA...
CAGGCCTACGAGCGCAACCAATCCCTGCAAGCGAAGGGTTTCGTCGGCCAATCGGCGCTCGATGACGCCAAGCGCAACCTGGACGTCGCCGAGAGCCAGTTGCGCGCCGCGAGCATTCAGGTGCAGACGAACTCGCCTTCGGGAAGCGATTTCGCTCTGGCGCAGACCGCTCTGGAGCAGGCGCGCGCCAATCTGCGCGCGGCCCAGGCGAAGCTCGAGCAGACGGTGATCCGCGCGCCCGTCGACGGCGTGCTCATCGGCCGCGGCGTCGAGCCGGGTAACGTGGTTCAACCGGGAAGGGAGCTGATGGCGCTCGCGCCTTCCGGCGAAACCCAGGTCGTTGTGCAGATCGACGAGCGGCAGCTCTCGCGCCTCGCGCTGGGGCAGAAGGCGCTCGGCTCGGCGGACGCCTTTCCGAATCAGCGCTTCCCGGCGGAGCTTGTCTACATCAATCCCGCGGTCGACCCGCTGCGCGGCTCCGTCGAGGTGAAGCTGAGGGTGTCGGAGCCCCCGGCGTATCTGGTACAGGACATGACCGCGTCGGTGGACATCGAAGTCGCGCGGCGCGCCGACACGGTCTACGTTCCGACGGAGACCGTGCACGACGCGAACGGCACCCAGCCGTGGGTGCTCGCGATCCGCGGATTCCGAGCGGTGCGCCAGCCGGTGAAACTGGGCTTGCGCGGCGACAGGCGGATCGAGATCCTTGACGGCGTCGAGGCGGGCGATAGATTGATCCCCGCGACCAATGCGATCGTGAAAGCCGGGCAGCGCGTGCGCGCGGTCGCGCCGCAAAGCTCTCCCCGATGAATCGCTTCACGCCGTTCGAATGGATCGCCGCGATGCGCTTCATGCGCGAGGGTCTGGTGCAGACGCTCCTTATCGTCGTCGGTGTCGCTCTGGGCGTCGCGGTCATCGTATTCATGTCGGCGACACTCGCCGGATTACAGGCGAACATCATCCGTCGGACGCTCAACTACATGGCGCCCATCGTCGTCATCCCGCCGGAGCAGGTCGCGCGGTCGCTGCGGGAGAACGGGAAAGGGTCGGCCGTGCTGGTGCAGCCGAGGTCACAACAACTGCGCTCCATCGACCAGTGGCAGAAGGCGCGCGCGCAGATCGAGCGCCTTCCCGACGTCATCGCCGTAACCCCGGTCGTGAGCGGACCCGGTTTCGCCTTGAGAGGCGATGCGAACAAGGCCGTCAACATCACGGGAATCGAGGCTGACACCTACCTCAACGTCATTTCCCTTGGCGACAAGATCGTCGACGGTAAGCTGAGCGTCGCGAGCTCAGACATCATCATCGGCACCGAGCTCGCGCAGGACCTCGGTGCGGGCGTCGGCGACAAGCTGCACCTCACGACCGCGACCGGCGCATCCACGACTCTCAACGTGACCGGCATTTTCGATTTCGGAAACAAGCGGATCAACGAAACCAACGTCTACATCAGCCTGCACGTCGCGCAAAACCTGCTCAACCTCGTCGGCGGCGCCTCGAGCATCGAGGTCAAGGTGCGCGATCCGTTCGAGGCGGAAACCATCGCGCAGATCATTCAGGACGAAACCGGACAGGAGGCCGACAGCTGGATCAAGACCAACGCCCAGTTCTTCACCGCCATGCTGGCCCAGACGCTCACCAACCGCCTGATACGCTTCTTCGTCGGCCTGACCGCCGCGCTCGGGATCGCGAGCGTGCTGGTCGTCTCGGTCGTACAAAAGTCCAAGGAGATCGGCATCCTGCGCGCGATGGGCGCTTCGCGCGGCCAGGTGCTCCGGGTGTTCCTGCTGCAGGGGGCGGTGATGGCGCTGGTGGGATCGATTCTCGGGTCCGGGCTGTCCTTCGCCTTCCTCGCGCTCTTCCGCAGCATCGCGAGGAACCCGGACGGGACGATAATGTTCGTGATCGAGATCGACGCGACGCTGCTCACGGTGACTGCGATCGGTGCCACGTTGGTTGGCCTTCTCGCTGCGGCGCTGCCGGCGCGGCTTGCGGCGCGACTCGATCCCGCGGTAGCCATTCGAGGCTGAGCATGGCCAACAGCGGATCAACCGAAACCCTGCGCCTGGAAGGCGTGCGCAAATCCTACGGTCTGGGTACGCCCGTCGAAACGGAAGTCCTGCACGGGATCGATCTCGGCCTCAAACCGGGCGAGTTCGCCGCCCTGATCGGACCCTCGGGAGGCGGCAAGAGCACGCTCTTGAACCTCATCGGGCTGCTCGATCAGCCCACCCGGGGGAAAGTGTGGATACAGGGAACCGAGACCGACAAGCTGGGCGACGCCGAGCGCACCAGCCTGCGCGGGCATTCGATCGGCTTCGTCTTCCAGTACCACTACCTCCTGCCCGCGTTCACCGCGCTCGAGAACGTGATGATGCCGATGCTCGCCGTGCGCGGGCGCCCCGACGAGGCGATGCGCGAGCGCGCCGCCGCGTTGCTCGACGGGGTGGGACTCACCCCGTGGAAGGATCACAGGACGAACGACATCTCCGGGGGTCAGCAGCAGCGGGTGGCGGTGGCCCGCTCGCTCGCCATGAACCCGGCGCTGGTGCTGGCCGACGAGCCTACCGGGAACCTCGACACCAATACGGCGGACGGCGTATTCGACGTTTTGCGCACGGTCAACGAGACGAGCGGCACAAGCTTCCTCATCGTCACGCACGACCCGCGTCTCGCGCAGCGCTGCGACCGCATCATCGAGCTGGTCGACGGCCGGATCGTCTCCGACCGCCCCAACCGGAACGTCGTCCGGCGCAGCGGGGCGCTATTCTCGGAAAGCACGGGCGCGCGGCCGCCTTCGTGACGCCGGGGATTAGAATCCCGTTTGAAGGAGTTTCCATGACAGCAGACAAGAGTTCGCAACAGGCCTCGCAGGAAATCGATCTCGAAGCGGTCGAGAAACTGATCCGGGCGCTTGAGCGCGACCTCGCCGCAGTCCGCGGCGGGTCCCGCGACGTGCAGCTTCTCAAGAACGAGGTGGACACCCTCAAGAACGTGCTCAACTCGCCGATACGCCGGCACCACTGGGTGAGGGAAGGCCTGCACGGCATGCGGCAGGCCATCGAGAACGGACTTGAGGCCGTGGTTGCCGACGGCATCAAGGCGAGTCAGTACATTGCCGAGATCGGACGGATCCTCGGGATGTAGGCGTCATTGGGTCTTCCCGCGCCGCGCCCGACGGTTGATGCGGCGCGCGGCGGCTTCCGCGAGGTTGCGGATGCCGATCGCATAGGCGCGGTCCGCCAGTGCATCTTCGAAAGCCAAGCGCCGCGACAACTCCAGCCTGCGATAGGCCGCGCGCAGCGCAGACTCGCTCGCCGGATCCGCCGTCGGCTCCAAGCCGAGCGGGATCTGCGCGGCGGGAACGGATGAGGCGGAACGGCGCATCTCAGCCCCCCTTATCGAGAGCTCCTGTTCCCCGAAGGTCGGGGGCGACAGGCGTCTCCGCCTGCGAAAGCTGCGCCTGCGCCGCGGGCGGCGTTTCGCCGCGTTTCTCCAGCCCATCGGCGTACGCCGTCATGCCGGCCGCGGCCGCGGTCGTCATGAGCCATGCAATCGGCTGTTCCACGGAAGCTCCCGCTGTATTCAATGCGAGTTGTTGCCCATCACCTTGCGCAGGCCGGCGACATCGAGAATATGGATGTGCTTCTGCTGGACGCTGATCATGCGGTCCTCCTGGAACCTGGAAAAGGCGCGGCTCACGGTTTCGAGCTTCAGGCCGAGGTAACTGCCGATCTCTTCCCGCGTCATACGCAGATTGAACTCCGAGGGTGAGTAGCCTCTCGCGGCGAAGCGCTGCGAAAGGTTGAGCAGGAAGGCGGCCAGGCGCTCCTCGGCGCGCATCGTGCCGAGCAGCAGCATCACGCCATGCTCGCGCACGATCTCGCGGCTCATGACCTTGTGGAACTGATGCCGGAGCTCGTGCATGTCGCGGCTGAGGTTCTCCAGACGCGAATACGGAATCACGCACACTTCGCTGTCCTCCAGCGCCGCCGCGTTGAGAACGTGCTCTTCGGCCCCGATCCCGTCCATGCCCATGATCTCGCCGGCCATGTGGAAACCGGTAACCTGATCGCGCCCATCCTCGAGCGTCTGCACGGTCTTGAAGAATCCGCTGCGGACCGCGTAGAGCGAGCTGAATGCGTCTCCGGCCCGGTACAGGCTCTCGCCGCGTCTCAGGCGGCGGCGGGTGTAGATCAGCTCCTCGACCCGGTCGACGTCCTGCCCGCACAGACCGCAGGGCAGGCACATTTCGCGCAGGCCGCAGCTCGAACAGTGCGTGGGGAACTTCGCGACGTTTCCGCGCTCGACTTCGCGGACCGGAATCGCTGTCTTGAGGACCGGGGCAAAGACGGGTGCAGTGGCTGTGGCTGTCATGAGATTCTCCTTTTTTGCTTGATTTCGTTTATCAACCCGGCGCTAGTGACGCGTGGCGCCGAGTCCTGCAAGGACTTCCCGGACTTTGGCGAATTCGGAGTTCTTGTCGAAGAAATACGCCGCTCCCGCCTCCATGCAGATGCGGCGGTACTGCGGGCTCGGATGATTGGTCAGGACGATGAACACCGTGGCGGGGACTCGCGGATGCGCCTCTCGCAGCACATCGATGCCGCTGCCGCCGATAAGCTGAATGTCGAGCAGGACCGAGTCCGGCTGCGTGCGCAGAATGCCTTCCAGCGCGGCGCCCGGCGAGTCGGCCTGGCCGACCACGGTCACGCCCTCGATGTCCTCGAGCATGTCGACGAGGCGCTCGCGTATTGAAGCGGAGTCCTCGACGATGTAGACGTCCATGTGGGCTTCGGCGGGAGCGCTTTGCATGCCGCCAAGTATGCAAAGCGGAGCGGCGCCGGACTATCGGCGACCGCCCAAATTGGTCGTAGGCGGGGGCTGAAAGTCGCTGTAGGGCGAATTCCCCGCGCCTAGGAATCGTCCTACAAGGACACACCTATGACAGCGTCATGCCGAGCGCCGGCGGAGGAAGACCGCCGTAGGAATCCGCCTACGGTTCTTGGGGGAACCGAGGCTATCGCGCGTCCGGATCGTCGACGAGGCGGTGCTGGATGGCGTAGCGGATGAGCTCGGCGGGGTTGCTCATGTTCATCTTCTGCATGATGCGCGCCTTGTGCGTGCTCACCGTCTTCACCGAAAGGTTGAGCTGCGCGGCGATGTCCGACACCGCCTTGCCGGAGACGAGCTCCCGGAAGACCTGGAATTCGCGGTCGGACAGGGCGCTGTGAGGAGGCCCCTCGGTCTGCGGCATCGCCCCGAGAGCGAGCTGCTGGGCCACGGAGTCGGTGATGAACGCGGCGCCGCCCGCGACCTTGCGGATCGCCGAGACGAGTTGTGCGGTGGCGCTTTCCTTGGTGAGGTAGCCTGCGGCGCCCGCCTTGATCGCGCGCACCGCGTATTGCTCCTCCTCGTGCATGCTGAGCACGAGAATGCGCAGCTTCGGTTTCTCGGCGTGCACCTGCTTGATGAGCTCGATGCCGCTCTTCCCGGGCATGGACATATCGAGCAGGAGCACGTCAAGGGCGAGGGCGCGGACCCGCTCGATCACCTCCTGGCCGTTCTGCGCCTCGCCGACGATGGCGAGATCGCCCGCGGACGAAAGCAGCTGCTTCAGCCCCTCGCGGACGATGGGATGGTCATCGGCGATGCAGACGCGGATCATGGCTCGACTGCGCCCGCCTCAAGCGGAATGCGCACCTCGATGGTCGTGCCCCGGCCCGGCTCGCTTGCGATGCTCACCTCGCCGCCGAGCAGATAGGTGCGCTCCCGCAGCCCCATCAGCCCGAAGGAGCCCGCCTTGCCCTGATCGCTGGAGGAAAAGCCGCGGCCGTTGTCGCGCACTCTGAGGGCGATCGCCCCGTCCCGGCGGTCAATCGACACCTCGACCCTCGACGCCTGCGCGTGCCGCGCGGCGTTGGTGAGCGACTCCTGCAGGATGCGGAATACCGCGGTCGCGTGAGCGTCCTCCAGCTCGAGGTCGGCCGCGCCGAGTTCGAGCTCGCAGGGAATTCCGTTGCGCTCGGTGAATTTCTGCACCAGCCACTCGACCGCGGGCACCAGACCGAGATCGTCGAGCATGAGCGGGCGCAGATCGGCGGAAATGCGCCGCGTGGCTGCCACCGTGCCGTCGAGCAAGGTTTCTATGTCGGAGAGCTTCTTCGCAACAGGGCTGTCGCCGGCCCGAACGTGCTCCCGAATCCAGGTAACGTCCATCTTCAGCGCGGTGAGCGCCTGCGCAAGCTCGTCGTGCAGCTCGCGCGCGACGCGGCTCTTCTCCTGTTCCCTTACCGTGTGGGAGGCGAGCGCGAGCTCGCGCAGGTCCTCCTTGGACCTGCGCAGCGCCTCCTCGGCCCGCACGCGCTCGGTCACGTCGCGCAGGATGACGGTGAAGAGTTTCTTTCCCGCCTCGATGTGCTGGGAGATCGAGGCCTCGATCGGGAATTCATCGCCGCTGGCGCGCAGTCCGTACAACACCCGCGGATCGCCCATGCGCCGTGCAGTCGCGCCGGTCCGGCCGAACTGCTCGATGTGGCTGCGGTGGCCGGCGCGCAGTCGCTCCGGGAGGAGCATGTCGAGCCGCTGCCCGAGCACGGCCGCGCGCGGCCAGCCGAAGACCTTTTCCGCCGCGGCGTTGTAGATCACGATGCGCTGCGTTTCGTCGACGGAAATGATCGCGTCCATCGCCGCTTCGACGATGTCGCTTACCCGGGCCTCGGCGTTCCGCAACGCGAGCTCGGACGCGTTCCGCTCCCCGGCCTGCCGGTAAAAGAGGATGACGGCGAGCAGCATGACCGAAGCGCCGAGGACGGTGGCGACAAGGTACATTTCGTACCGGTGGAAGCCGAACAGGCCGGCGACCAGAGCGAGCAGAACCGTGGCGGCGCCGACCGCCAGCATCGGTCCGAAGATGATGAGGAGCCGGCCCACCGAGAACTCAGGCGGTTGCGGGGGCGAAGCGCTTCCGGTGACCATCATGTCCTCGGGGCTGCGCGAAGAGTCGGAAGGCTTTTTCATCGGTCCTTGACCCACGTCAAACCGTCCCGCCCTCGCCGGCTCCATAGTGACGCATGCTTGCAATCCTGGCCCGGCCGCATGCCGAACCATCCATGCCGTCCGATCTCGTCGTCGATCCCGAGCTGATCCGCAAGTACGGGGGAAGCGGGCCGCGCTATACCTCGTATCCGACGGCGGACCGGTTCGTCGAGGCTTTCAACGCGGCGGCATACGGCCATTGGCTGGCAAACCGCAATGTCGGCGGGGTGGTTAGACCGCTTGCATTATACGTTCACCTGCCATTCTGCGACACGATCTGCTACTACTGCGGCTGCAACAAGATCATCACGAAGGACCACGGCCGCTCGGCCAAGTACCTGAAGTACCTCGGGCGGGAAATCCGGCTCGCCGCGGACTGCCTTGGCGAGGACCGCGCCGTCGCGCAGGTGCACTGGGGAGGCGGGACGCCGACCTTCCTCAGCGAACCGGAGCTCGCCGAGCTGATGGACATGATCCGCTCTCAGTTCAAGCTCGACCCCTCCGGCGAGTACGCGATCGAAGTGGATCCGCGCAAGGTCAGCGCGGAGAAGATCGACCTGCTCGCCCGGCTCGGATTCAACCGCGTGAGCCTCGGGGTGCAGGACTTCAATCCCGAGGTGCAAGAGGCGGTGCACCGCATCCAGTCGATCGACGAGACGCGGCAGGTCGTTCTCGCAGCCAGGCGCAACGGCTTCAAGTCGGTCAACATCGACCTCATCTACGGGCTGCCGAAACAGACCGTCGAGAGCTTCTCGCGCACCCTCGACACAGTGATCGAATGCGATCCGGACCGGATCGCCCTTTACTCCTACGCCCACCTGCCGACCGTGTTCAAGCCGCAGCGGCGGATCGCCGAGGCCGAGCTTCCGCGGCCCGATGTCAAGCTCGCCATCCTCATCCGCTCGATCGAGCGGCTGCAGGCGGCCGGCTATCTCTACATCGGCATGGACCATTTCGCCAAGCCCGCTGACGACCTCGCCGTGGCGCAGCGCCAGGGGCGGCTGACGCGCAACTTCCAGGGCTACTCGAGCGCAGGGGACAGCGACATCGTGGGGCTGGGCGTATCGGCGATCAGCAAGGTGGGGCCGATCTATGCGCAGAACGTGAAGACGCTCGACGAATATTACGGCCGTCTAGAGAGCGGCGAGATCCCCGTCATGCGCGGCATCGAGCTCTCCGCCGACGACCTCGCGCGGCGCGCGGTGATCCAGGCGCTTGCATGCCACTTCGCCGTGTCCAGGGAGGCGATCTCGATCGCGCACCTCATCGACTTCGACCGCTACTTCGCCGCCGAGCTGGAGGAGCTCAAGGCAATGGAGAAGGAGTCCCTGGTCGCCATCGACGACGAGTGGATCACGGTGACGCCGCGCGGGCGCCTGATCGTTCGCGCCGTCTGCATGGTGTTCGACCGCTACCTGCGTGCAGAGCGCACGCGCGCGCTGTACTCTAAGGTGATATGAGCGCGGCGGCGTTCCTCTCGATGTTCCTGGTCGGACTGCTCGGGAGCACTCACTGCCTGGGCATGTGCGGCGGCATCGTCACGGCGCTCACGGTGCGGCTTCCCGGGGACAGGCCGCAGCGGATGCTGCAGCTTGCGTACCACGCGGGGCGCCTTGCGACCTACACGGCAGCGGGGACGCTCGCCGCGGGCCTGGGATCGGCGGCCCTCCTCCTCGATGGGCTGCTTCCGGTGCAGATCGCTCTCTACGTCGCGGCGCAGCTGATGCTCGTGGCCTTGGGCCTGTACCTGCTCGGCATATCGCGCTATCTGGACGTGTTCGAGCGCGCCGGCCGCGCCCTCTGGCGACGGCTGCAGCCGGCGGCATCGAAGCTTCCGTCCCCCGGATCGGCACCGCGCGCCTTCGCGTACGGCCTGCTCTGGGGCCTGCTGCCGTGCGGCCTCGTCTATAGCGTCCTGGCGATCGCGCTGGTGAGCGGCAGCCTCGCGAGCGGCGCGCTGATCATGCTCGCCTTCGGCCTCGGGACCCTTCCCGCTCTGCTCGCCGCGGGCACGCTGCTGCCGGGCCTGCAGCGGATGCTCCGTGCGCAGAGCGCGCGCCGGGCGGCAGGCGGCATCATCATCGCGTTCGGCCTCTTCGGGCTCACTTATGCCGGCGAGCTCGAGCACATCGCGGGCAATTCGATCTTCTGCAGAACGCCTCCCCGATGAAAGCGCGGCTCGCGCAATCCCCGGAGGAGCCGGCCGGCACACGATAGGAGCCACAATGCCCAGAGTACTGAACATCATCCGCGACGAGCACCGCTCCATCGCAGCCGTCCTGCACGGCATGCAATATCTGGTGCAGGGAATACGGGAGAAAAAGTCCAAGGTGGACCCCAAAGTGTTCCGCGCGATGCTCTACTATCTCGACACGTTCGCCGAGCGCGTGCACCATCCGAAGGAGGACCAGTACCTGTTCGATGCGCTGAAGCGGCGCGGCGCCGGCGCCGATGCGCTCATCGCCGAGCTGGAGAAGGAGCACGCGAGCGGCGAGCAGGAACTGCGCAAGCTCGAGCAAGACCTAGTCCGCTACGAGGAAGGCGGGGAGAAGGAGTTCCCGGCGTTCGCCCGGGAGATCGAAAGGTTCGTGGTCGGCTATTGGGATCACATGCGCAAGGAGGAAGAGGGCGTGTTTCCCCTGGCCGAGAGGCTGCTGAAGGAGGAGGACTGGGCGTCCATCGACCGCGCCTTCGAGCAGAACCGGGACCCGCTCGCCGCCGAGCGCGAGACCCGGGATTTCCAGAAGCTCTTTACGCGCATCGTCGACCTGGCTCCGCCGCCGATCGGCGTCGGTCCCAGCGCCTAACCTCGCCTCACGGCGCCCCAGTTTCGGCTTCGGCACCCCGATTCCGCGCCCTATCCCCGGGCACCGGCGGGTTTCGCACCCGTCCTGTGAATTAGTTGCTCAGCCTGGCAATGTCTTTGGCATAATCTGACCGTCTGCGGGCGGGGCATCGGGGAGCGATCATGCGGATGAACACCACGCTGGTCATCAATTCCAAGGGCGGGTCTGGGAAGACCACGGTCGCGACCAACCTCGTCAGCTCCTTCGCGGCTCAGGGCATTCCCACGACCCTCATGGATTACGACCCGCAGGGGTCGAGCCTCAACTGGCTGCGGCTGCGCACAGGCGGGGCAAGGATCCACGGCGCCGACGCGGCGCCCCAGAAGGGTGGCCGCATCCGCAGCGTCCAGATGCACGTGCCTGTGGACACGCAGCAGCTCGTGATTGACGCGCCGGCCGGGGCGTCGGGGCTGCTCCTGCAGGAAATGCTCTACAAGTCTGACTGCATCGTCGTTCCGGTCGCGCCGTCGGCCATCGACATCCACGCAACAGCGAATTTCATCAGAGACCTGCTCATCGTGGGCAGAATCCGCACGCGCAACATCCGCCTGGCGGTGGCGGCAAACCGGGTACGGAGTTCGATGCCGGTGTACCAGCCGCTGGAGCGGTTTCTCGGCTCCCTCGGGCTGCCGTTCCTCGCGCGAATCAGCGATTCGGACGTGTACGTCAAGGCGGCCGAGACAGGGATCGGGATCTTCGAGATGGACGCCGCCGCGGCCGCCGCCGAGGTGCAGGAATTCACGCCCATCGTCGAATGGGTGAGCGGGCAGTGGGTTTCGGAGACGTCCCCGGAGGGCAAGATCATCGAAGTTCCGCGCACGCGCTGGATGGAAAAAGGCCGGATTTCCTCCTTCGGCTCGAGCCTGGCCCCTTCGTCCTGACGCCGGTTCAGAGCGGAATCGCGAGCAGCGTGTCCACGCTGCGGCTGTCGAGCACCACCACTTTCTCCTCGAACTGCGGCTCCTTGCCGTTCAGGCGGACCCTGTCGAGGTAGCGCCCGCTCGCGAAGACGAGCGACTCCCCGGTGTGCATGATGCGCACGACCTGGAAATTGGAGATCGCGCTGACGGTTTGCGCGTCGATGCGCTCCACCAGCGTCGAGGACACCGCGTGCCGGTAGCGCTGCGCCTCGTAGATGTTGGCGTGGCGCAGCGCCGAGACCCGGTCGCGCAGCATTGCGCGCGAGTCGGCGTAGATGATGGGCAGCGGCAGCTTGCGCTCGTGGTTCTCGGCCGTGGTGATGCGGTAGCGTCCCTGCTCGACGAAAAATCCGGGCCAGTCCTCCAGCCGGTCGTCGTCGAGGGCGTGCACGTAGCGTGCAAGCAGGTTCTCTACGGTGAGCTGGAGTTCGATGTCCATGCAGGGAATTGCCGCTCCCGCGGAAGCGGGAACAAGGGTGCGTTCAGAGCGCCATGTGCTTCCGGTACTGCTGCCACAGCCCGCGCACCGAAGTTTCCGTGACGCGCGACTCGTTCGAGCCGACGCTGCGCCCGCCCATTTCCACGACCGAGGCGCGCGCCGAGGCGCCCGCCACCCCTCGCTGCACGAACCCGGTCGCGGCCCCGTCCTCGAGCGAGATGTAGCCGGCCGGCCCGATGAGATTCGCCTGCTTCAGCCTCCGCTCGGTCATTCGCTCGTCGTCGCCCGCGTAGCCGAAGGCCGTCCACACGAGCTCGGTGCCGTGCACGCCTTTGGGCAGCACCTGGCGCACGGCGAGCGAATTCATGATCTGCTGCAGCACGAAGCCTGGGAACACCGTGAGGATCTGCAGCGTCATCCCATCGCCGTGCTCGTCCACCGAATCGAGCATCTGCGGGGCCTCCAGGCGGTAGCCGCCAGCAACCGATCGCATGCCGGCGCGCTCGTATTCGTCGCCACCGGCATCGGTCCTCATCATGGTGAAGCTTACGTGGCTTCCGCCGTCGCCGCCGACGATCACGCCGCCCTTCTGCTCGAGCCGGTTCAGGCGGAAGGTCGAGAAGAACAGGTGCAGCAGGCTCGCGTGGTAGGTGTCCTTCACGTTCTCGAAGTAGAGCTTCCAGTTGCTCGGGAGCACTTGGGTGTAGCCGCCCAGCAGGCGCACCGGCTCCTTCATCACGCGGCGGATTCTTGCCGCGACTTCCGCGCCGACGTACTGCTCGAAAGCGGGCGTGGCGTCAGATGCCGTCGCGAACATGAGCCCGCTGAACGATTCCACGCGCAATTTTCTCGGCGCCTCGCTTTCGGGCCGCGCGTCATCGGGCATGCCGCCCTGCCCCTTGACGCCGCGCCGGAAGGCAACGCCGGTGAGATTTCCCGCGAGGTCGTAAGTCCAGTTGTGGTACACGCAGGCGATCTCCTTCGCCTTGCCGCGCGTCTTGAGGCAAAGGAGCGCGCCGCGGTGCGCGCAGCGGTTCTCGAAGCAGCGTAGGATCCCGGAGAGGTCGCGCGTCACCACCACCGGCATCTCGCCGACAAAGGTGGTCTTGTAGTCGCCCGGCTCCGGAAGTTCCGCTTCGAGCCCGAGGAAATTCCACGTCGCGCCGCGGTAGATGCGCTCCTGTTCGCGCCTGTATACGCTCTCGTCCTGGTACACCCAGTAGGGAACGCGCGTGATGCCTTCTGCCGGCCAGACGCGGACTTCGGGAACTGCGGACATGTAAGGAACGTTCCTGCAGTGAGATGGCCGGCGAAATTCTAGCACCGGTAGAATACCGGCGAGACGGAGGGACCAGCCATGAATCGCCTGAACCTGCTCGCCGCCGCATTACTTCTCTCGCTTGCGCTTCCTGCAAAGGCGCAGGACTACCCCGCGAAGCCGATCCGCATCGTCGTCCCTTTCCCGGCCGGAGGCAGCGCCGACCTCATCCCGCGCATCGTCGGCGAGAAGCTCGCGGCGAAGTGGGGACAGGCGGTCGTCGTTGAAAACCGCGCGGGCGCGGCAGGCAACATCGGCGCGGAACTCGTCTACAAGGCGGAGCCGGACGGCTACACGCTGCTCTCGGCTCCGCCGCCGCCGCTCGTCATCAACCAGAATCTCTATACGAAGCTCGCCTTCGATCCCACGCAGTTCGCGCCGGTCAGTGTCATGGCGGCGATTCCCAACGTGCTGCTGGTGCATCCCGGCGTGGGTGCGGGCAGCGTTCAGGACCTCATCACGTTCGCCAAGGCCGCGCCCGACCGGCTCAACTACGCCTCCCAGGGCAGCGGTTCGACCTCGCACCTCACCGCCGAGATGTTCAAGTCCATGGCGGGCGGACTGAGAATCACCCACATCCCCTACAAGGGTACGGCGCCCGCGCTCACCGACCTGATCGCAGGCCAGGTGGACATCATGTTCGACAACCTCGGGGTCTCGCTGCAGCACGTA
>Ga0335085_10011352_pt1 | contig 13232 bp, 9 predicted proteins | sample Lox_Sample_45_FD_206712 | JGI IMG/M metagenome (GOLD analysis project Ga0335085, IMG submission 206712) | Soil microbial communities from Loxahatchee National Wildlife Refuge, Florida, United States - Lox_Sample_4.5 | ecosystem: Environmental > Terrestrial > Soil > Wetlands | place: USA: Florida...
GTCGACGTGCGCGACGATGGCCACGTTACGCAGGTCGTCCCTGGTGGCCAGGGTGGCCTGCACGGACTTGGCGATGTGCTGTACGGGCATGCGGGATTCTCGTTCGTTCGTCGTGTGGGATGCGCTGCCGGATGCGGCGGCCGCTATCAGTGTAGTAAACGCGGGATCTTTTTATTCCCCGGACGATCCCGGCCGGTCCCGCGGCGGGGCCAGTAACTACGTCGATGTGACAGCGAGGTGGCTGGAACAACGTCGCTGCCACATCGACGTGGTTGAGTGCGGCGGGCCGTCGCGGGGCCGGTGGGGTCCGTGAGACCGGATGGTCCTCAGGCATCATCTGCCCGCTGCGCTCAGCTGGAGCTGCCCGTCTAGGCTGGCGGGGTGGGTGAGCTGATGGGAAACGGCGGGCTGCTCGAGGGCCGCGTGGTGCTGGTCAGCGGCGGGACTTCGGGGCTCGGGGCGGCGATCGCACGGGCGGCGGTGCGGGAGGGCGCGCGGGTGGTGGTGACCGGGCGCCGCCGGGAGCCCGGCGAGGCGCTGGTGGCCGAGCTCGGCGCCGTCGGGGGCGGGGGCGCCGGGGCCGGGGTCGGGGCCGCTGGGGGCCGGGCCAGGGGCACTGAGGGCGGGGCCGGGGCTGGGGGCGGGGAGGTTAGGGGCAGGGACGGTGGGGGGCGGGCGCTGTTCGTGCAGGCGGATGTGGCGGAGGTGGCGCAGGCGCGGGGGTGCGTGACGGCGGCGGTGGCGGCCTTCGGGCGGGTGGACTGCCTGGTCAACGCGGCCGGGCTGACGTCTCGGGGGACGCTGCTGGACACCACGCCCGAGTTGTTCGACGCGCACGTCGCGGTCAACCTCAAGGCGCCGTTCTTCCTCATGCAGGCGGTGGTGGCCGACATGGTGGCACGCAAGGCGCCGGGCACCATCGTCAACATCGGCAGCACGTCGGCGCACGGCGGGCAGCCTTACCTTGCGCCGTACGTCGCGACCAAGGCGGGGCTGATGGGACTGACCCGCAACGCGGCCCACGCCCACCGCTGGGACCGGATCCGGATCAACGGCCTGAACATCGGCTGGACCGACACCGAGGGCGAGGACGAGACCCAGCGCCGGTTCCACGGCGCGGGCGACGACTGGCGGGAGAAGGCCGGCGCCTCGCTGCCCATGGGCAAGCTCGGCCAGCCGGACGAGATCGCCGACTTCGTGGTGTTCCTGCTGTCGGACCGCTCCGGCGTGGTCACCGGCTCGGTCATCGACTGGGACCAGAATGTCCTCGGCGCCTTCGACTGATAAGCGCAGGCTTACCAGTTCCGTTAATGGCTGGACCGCGACCCGACCGGCTTTTCTCTTGCTATTCGGTTGTCATATCCTCTAACCGGGAGATCACGTTGCTAGGGGTGGGCGCGGGGACGGCGCGTTCATATGGGTCGCGGCGCGAGCACAACGGCGGGCTATGCGATTTCCGGCTGGCCGCCGACGATGTTCGGCTCGGCCGTTACTGAACTCAGCCTGGATCACCGCGTACCGCGCACTTGATGCGGGAGGGGCTCGTGCCGGTCGATTCTCCGTTCGGGATACTGCTCAGGCGTTATCGGCGAGCCGCCGGTCTCACCCAGGAAGACCTGGCCGAACGTACTACATTGAGCGTGCGGGCCATTAGCGATCTCGAGCGCGGAGTGAATCGCACCGCCCGGTCGCACACGGTGCGGGCGCTCGCCGAAGCGCTCGGCCTGTCCGGACCGGAGCGGCTGAGCTTCGAGGCCGCCGGGCGCGGGAGCGCGGAACGGCCGGCGACCTCGGCGGCGGACTGGTCCGTCGCCGGTACTCCCCTGGCCAGAACCACCCTGGTCGGCCGGGACGGGGACCTGGCGGGCATCTCGGGCCTGCTCGGCAGGACATGCGTACTGACGTTGTGCGGGCCGCCCGGCGTGGGCAAGACACGACTGGCCCTGGCCGTGAAGGCGGCGGAAGAAGGCTCGTACCGGGACCGGGCCGAGGTCGTGTCGTTCTCCGCCCTCCAGGATCCGGGAATGGTGCTCGTCCACCTCGCGGTGAAGCTCGGCGTGACCGCCGAACAGACGGAAAATCCGGCGCAGGCGCTGGCCCGGGTTCTGAGCGGACGCCAGCAACTCCTGGTCCTAGACAACCTCGAGCATCTGCTCGCGGCCATTCCCGGGCTCGCGGCCCTGCTGGAAAGCTGCCCAGGGATAACTGTCCTGGCCACCAGCCGCCACTCGCTCGGCCTCCCCGGCGAGGTGATCTGGCCGGTGGCACCGCTTCAGGTAGCACCGCCGGGGGTGCGCGCCCTCAAGGACCTGCTGGCCATACCGTCGGTCCAGCTGTTCACCGAGGCAGCCACGTTCAGCGATCCCAGCTTCGCGCTCACCGCGGCCAACGCGCCCGTCGTCGCCGATATCTGCCGACGGCTTGACGGCCTGCCGCTGGCAATAGAGCTGGCGGCGGCCAGGGTCAGGCTGATGGGCGTCGCCGCCATCCGCAAGCGTCTTGACCGCAGGCTGCAGGTCCTGTCGGCGGGCCCCGACGCGCTCGACCGGACGTGGGCGCTGCGCGAATGCATCGGCTGGAGCTATGACCTGCTGGACGAGGCGGACCAGCGGTTCGTCCGTTTGCTCTCCGCCTTTCCCGGCGGAGCCACGATCGGCGCGGTCGCCGATGTCGCCGGGCTCGACGAGGGTACGGTCCTGGACGGACTCGACGTGCTGGTGCAGCATAGCCTGGCCGCGCCGGACACCGACCCCGACGGTGAGCCCCGGCTCCGGATGCTGGAAGCCATCCGCGAGTTCGGCCTCGAACGGCTGGCCGGATCAGGCGGCGCAGACGCGGTGCGGGCCGCGCTGACACGGTACTACGTCCGCCTCGGCGAGGAGGCAGAACCGCAGCTCAATGGCGGTGAGCAGGGTGAATGGCGGAAACGGCTCGAGCAGGAGCACGACAACCTGCGCGAGGTGCTCGGTCGCGCGGTCAGCGAGCATGACCCGGCCGGCGTCCAGCTGGCCGGGGCGCTATGGCGCTTCTGGCTCGGCCACGGCCATGATCCGGAGGGGATGCGCTGGCTCGATGAGACGCTCGGAGCGGTCAGGCCGCCCGCCGATGGCGCTTCCCTGTGCGACGACGAGCGCGCCGAACTCGGCTTCCGCGCCCGCGCGCTCAACGGGGCGGGCGCGCTGAGCTACATGCAAGGCGACGAGTTGCTCGCGCGGTCGCGTTACGAAGAAGCCGTGCTCACGTGGCAGCGTCTCGGAAACGAAGACGCCACCGCGGGACCGCTGACCAACCTCGCCATGCTGGCCCACTACGGTGGCGACCCGGACGAGGCCGAGCGTCTCTATCGGCAGGCCGTCAGCCGGGCCCGGGCAGCGGGCAATACCCATGGGGCCGCGCACGCCCTGATCAACTTCGGCACCCTCGTCACCGGCTTCGGCCGGCCCGAGGAAGCCATCGCCATGCTGGAGGAAGCGGCGTCGCTGTTCCGGCGGGCCGGGGACCGGCGGTCCGAGGCGGCCGCGCTCGGCGCGCTCGCCGCCGCCCGGGCCGGTCAGGGGCTCTACCAGCAGGCCCGGGCGGTGTGCAGGCACGTGCTCGAGGTCTTCGAGGAGCTGGGGCACACCATGGGCGTCCAGGAAGCACTGATCACCCTCGGGAAGATCGATGCCTGCGAGGGGGACAGTTCCGCCGCCGCGAGCCGGTTCACGCAGGCCCTGGCCATGAGCGAACAGGACGGCGACCCCTGGGGGACCGCTAACGCCCATGCCGAGCTGGCCCGGCTGGCGCTGTACTACGACGGCGACCACGACGCGGCGCGCCAGCACGCGGAAACCGCGCTCCAGCTCTGCGTCCAGGTCAAGTACCCGGCGGGAGCGGCGGCGGCGCTCGCCGTGCTCGGCGGCCTGGCCGCCCGGGGCGGCCAGGCCGAGCGGTCGCTGAGCTACTGCCGGGAGGGCCTGGCCACCGCCGTCCCGACCAGGGATCAGGCGAGCCTCGCGGCCTTGCTCGAACTCGCCGCCTACGTGATGACGCGGCAGGGAAACCCGGAACCGGCCGGGCTACTGCTCGGTGTCGCCTCGGGTCTGCGGCCGCCGACCCGAGCCGACGTGGAGGCGCGGTTCGCCGACGAGGCCCGTGCCTGGCTGTCGGCTGCGCTGGACCCCCAGGAACTGGCCGCGCTCCTCCAGCGCGGGCGTGAACTGGGCCTCAGCGGTGTCGCCGCGCTGATGGCGGGGCTGGATCCGGCCGTCGCGACCTGACCGCCCGGCCGCTGCTCCTGTGGGTGCTCATGTGGGTTCTCTTCCTGGGCAGGAACCGGTGGCCGCGGGAACCTGAACACGGATGCCAGCGGATGGCAGCCGAACCAGTGTCCGGTCAAGCTCCGGATCCGTATGCCTGGAGTAGCCCTCATGCCTGAAGTCGAGGACAGCTATCTCGGCCCGATCAAGACTGCGGTCGTCGCGGCCACCGGGACCGGCATCCCGGCCGTCCTGGTGCCCGCCCTCGACGCGGGCGGCATCGGCCCTATCTGGGCCACGATGATCAGCGGCATCGCTGCCCGGGCGGGCCGGGAGATATGTGCTCCTGACATCGCCGGGCTGGTGACGACGGCGGTCGGCGCGGTCTCGGGTTACGTCAGGGGCTCGAAGATCTTGTCCTGGCTCGCCGCCCCGCTCGTCATCGCGTTCCCGGTGGCCGGGGTCCCCCCCACGGTGGCCGTGGGGGCCATGCTCAACGGCATTTTCACCCTGCGGCTCGGGCGGGCGTGCGCCCGGCGGTTCACCGATCCCGGCTTCACCGGGCTCGACATGGCCGACCTGACGGCCGGCATTGGCGGCCGGCTGGCCCGGCTGCCGAGCGGCGAGGAGATCAAGACCATCAAGGACATGCTGACGGCGCATGTCCCGGAGAACTGAAGTGATCAGCACTGTCTTGGGGGCGATGAGATGAGCGGCTCGGACGGCCCGTCCGTCATCTGGAAGGCATTCGACTGGATACAGCGACTATGGACGGATATCACCGGTTACGCGGACAGCGTCGTGCGGATGGTGCGGCAGATGTGGGAGGAATCCCCGGTGTCGGCCGGCATCGTCGCCTTCTGCGCCGTGGTGTCGCTGATCCTGCTCGTCATCCTGGTCAGGCTCACCCTCAGGGCGCTTTCCCGGGCACGTAGGCGGCTGATCCGCGCGACCGTCAGCCCGGCCCGGCGGGCGCGGCGGCGGCGGCGGATACTGAGGCGGATCACCAGCGCTCCGGAACTCGCCGTGACGGAATACGAAACCGTGGCCCGGGCCAGTGACCGGTCAAGCGCCACCCTGATCGCGCGCAAGGCTCCGGCCGGGACGCCCCTGAAAGAGCACCTGCAGGCGATCAGCGCCCTGCTCACGCTGCAGGCCAGCCTGCTCGAACGCAAAGAGCTGACCGGCGAGGCGGTCATCCTCGATGAACTTCATTCCCACCTGCCCGAACTGTGCGCGTACCTGCTCACCCAGATGCGCCACCTGGCGCTGATCCAGCGCTCGGCGGGCGGCCAGCCGCTGAACCGCCAGGCGCTGCGCTCCACCGAATGGATCACCGAGGCCGCCAGGACCACGCAGCTGCTCCAGAAAATCAGCCGGGAAATGCCAAAGCTCATCGATCATTCGCTCGCGTCCGGCCCGGCCGGGCGGACGCAGAACGTAGCGCTGGACCTGGAAAGCCTGGCCGCCACCATAACGCAGGTCCTGGATACCGGCCGGGAACCGAAACCGGATACCGGCCGGGAACCGAAGGAAACAGCCAAGAAGCCGCGAAAACTAGCCCGGTGAACGAGATCGGAGAACTTCCCATGTCAGATAATTCGAACCTGCCCGCCGTGGTCAACCGGTTCCAGACGGCCTTGAAAATGGACAACCAGCGGCGGCGCAACTCTGCGGTCAGCACTATATTCGCGGATCTCGACGCGCAGATCGAGGCGGCCAGCGGCGACTACGGCCGCGTCATCAGGGAGGCGAACCGCAACCGGGTGGCGGCGCAGGACGCCGCGGCTAAGGAACAACGCCACGCCGCCGCCGTGGATACGGCCGTCCAGCAGGGCGATGAGGAAACCGCCGTCCGGCAGGACCTGATCCGCCGGGAGCACGCGGCCGACGTCGAGCACTACCGTGAGCTGGCCGCGGATTACGAGCGGCAGGCGGAGTTCCAGCTCAGGCGGCGGGATGAGCTCATCGGCCTGATCGCGGACCTGCGCCGGGAGTACGACAAGATGGTCAGGGCCGCGTCCGAAGCCAAGCTCACGCTCGAGCACCAGCAGCACCTGGCCATCTACGGGCAGGTGCAGGAAGAGCTCGGCGCGGCCCAGGGGGTCGTCCAGTCGATACAGGTCGAGGCGGCCGAGCGCGAGGCCCTGACGCGCGCCGATCCCGGGCTCGAAGACAGCCTGCTGGCCCAGACGAGCAAGCGGCAGGCGTCGGTAGAAGAGATCAGGCGCCGGATGAGAGACCGCGCCAGGTAAACGTGCCCCGCTGGCCCGGCTGGCCCTTCGACCGGGCTGGCCAGTCGAGGGGGCTGGCCAGATGACCGGGAGGGGACCAGATGACCGGACAGCAGGGCACGCTGCGGCTGCGGCGGGACGGTGACGCGTGGGTGCGGGCCGTCGAGGCGGGCGGCCAGCTCGTACCGCCGCGCGGGCTGGCCGGGTGGGTGAACGGCGTGGCCGGAGACACCCTGGAGCTGTGCTCCGACGGCACGTTCGCCCTGGACGGGACCAGCGACCACACGGGAACCCGGGGTATCTCCGGCGCCTGGTGGATCGATACCGGGCGGGTCTTTCTCACCACCGAGGAGATCAGGACCGGCGGCGGGGGTGACGCGTGGCTCGAGGCGATCCTCGACCCGGTGACCGGTCCTGACGGTCGGCCTGAACCCGGCCAGTGGCAACTTGAGGCTCTGTTCCGCGGAGGCTGGACGTTCACTTCCGTGCTCGCCCGCATCCGCGGCCATTACGTCGCCTCCTGCCCGGCGGCGCAGCTACCCGGGTGCCCGCCGAACCGGTCCGGGCTGCGCACCAGGCGGCAGGCACCGTCCCTGCTCGCGGCGGGCACCTCGCCACTCGATGCGGTACTGCCGATCTTTGACGTAACGCTATCCGGCACCGCGGCCCAGGGCGGCCCGTTCGCGCACCCGGCGGAGCTGGTGCTGGGCCGCGACGCGAACGCAACAGACCAGGTCAACGTCGTCCTTTCCTGCAGCGATCCGCTGTCAGCAGGCTGGCTGACCTGGTCCATGCAGGGCCTGCCGGGAGAGGCGTTCGCCTCCTCGAGGCTGATACTCGAGCGGCCCGGCCAGCTGCCTACCTGGTTTCCCAGAGGAGACGACGGGCGGGCCCTGGACCTCACGACCGCGAGCCTGACCCTCGAGTACGATCCGGCTGGGCTGACGATCAACGGCGGCATCGACGCCACCGACAAGCAGGGCCGCTCTTACCGGGCCGAGCTGTCCGGCGCCCTGCGTTCCGGAGCCGTCGAGAAGCTGCGCGGCCGGCTCCGGGAGATCGGGCTGGCGGGCCGGTGGACGCCGGTGACCGGCCCGCTGGCCCAGGCCGAGATCCCGGGTGCGGTGGTCTCGGCGCATGGAGACGTGCTACTGGTCGACGGTGCGGTGGGATTCCTGAGGCACGTCAGGCCCCAGGACCTGGTGGCCGGGCTGATCGGCCCGCCCGGCGACGTCGCGCTGGCCCTGCTCAGCCGGGCCGGGCCCGCTTCGGACCTGAGCGGGTTCACCGCGGCGGACGCATCGCCGCTTCGCCACCTGGCCCAGACCGTCCTGGCCGACGGCCTGGCGGCTTCGTCACGGCCGCTGCTCGACCGGGCCGACGAGCTGCTCGACGCGTCCCAGGAGGGGACCATTTCCCGCGCCTTGCTGCTGAACTGGCAGCTGAGGGCGGCCGTGGAACTGCACGATTTCGAGGCCGTGGTGCGCCACCTGCGGGCTGCGGTCCAGACCCGGCGGCACATGGTGTACGAGGTGTCGCTCACCGCTTCCGCGGTATCGGCGCTGATGGCCAGCGTCCTCAACGCCCGCTCGATACTCGAGATACCGGGTGAGGTGCTGAGCGGCGAACCCGGAGCCGTGGTGTCCAAGCGGATCGGCGAGGGGACCGGGATCCTGGACGGTGTCGGCCGGGTGGCCGACCGGCTGGCCGGCACCGAACCAGACCCCCGCGAGCAAGCGGTCGCGGCCGGCGCTCTGCTCAAGGCACTGGACGACGGGGCCGTCGCCCTGGACGCGCTGGCCGAGGATGAACTGGCCGAGGATGCCGGCCTGCTAGACAGCGGCACGGCCGGGCTGCGGCGCGACCTAATCATGAACGCCCGTCCGCTCGATCCCCGCGATCACGCCGGGGTCGACGCCGCCGAACAGGCCGAGCGGGAGCTGCTGGAGGCGATCATGGCCCGGGCCGACGTCGACCGCGACGCCCGGGTGGCTTACCTGGACCGCTACCACACGGCAAGCGTTCTCCACATGGCGGCCTATAGCCTCCGGCAGGCCGCGGTGACGGCCCGGCGGATGGATATGCCCGCCGCGCTCGCCGAACGACGGGCCAGGAGCCGCACGATGAGCGCCAACCTCACGGGGTATCTCGAACGCTGGCGGACCATGCTGGCGGAGGACGGCGAGCGGATCCAGGTGGTCGAGGCCGGCCAGGGCTTCTACCGCGAACTCGTCGCCCTGATGCTGGACATCGACGCTCCGCGCGAGGCACTGCTCGCCGCCGAGCTGGCCCGCGGCCGGGCCTTCGCCGACCTGATCGCGGCCCGCTCGGCGGCTACGCTATCCGCCGAGGGGGCGACCGCCAGCCTGGCCGAGCTCGAGGAGGTGTGCCGCGACCTCCGGCATCCGGTCCTGGAGTACATGCCGCTGGATGACGAGCTGGTCATCTGGCGCATCGACCCCGGCGGCGAGGTCGCCGTGCACCGGCAACCGCTGCCCCGGGCGAAACTCGAAGACGCCCTCGACGACCTGGCGGCACGGATGTCTGCCCCCCGCATCGGCCGGGACCGGGCGGCGGAACTGCGCGCGGCGCTTGACCGCCTCGGCGGGTGGCTCTGGCCGCCCGCAATCACGGCCGGACTGCCGCCGGATCCGGACGCCCCGGTCATCGTCATTCCGCACGGCGCGCTGCTGCGGCTGCCGTTCGCCATCCTCCGCACCGGCGGGGAGTACCTGCTGGACCGGCACGCCGTCACGCACGCGCCCGCGCTCCTGCTGCTCGGCCTGCTGGCCCGCGGCCAGACGGGCCGGGAGCCGGTCGTCGCGCCCGGCAGCGCGCGCTGCGCGGTCATCGCCAAGCCGGTCCCGATGCCGCGCCCCGACCTGATCCCGCTCCCGTGGACGGCAGCCGATCTCGGCCTGCTGACCGCTCGCTACCCGGCGGCGGGAGTGACCGCGTACTCCGGTCCGGCTGCCACCGCGGCTCACCTGCGCGCCAGCGCCGAGCTTGCCGACGTGCTGATCCTGGCCACCCACGCCGCGGTGACCGGAGCACCCGGTGACGACCCCATGTCCTCGTTCATCGCCCTCGCGCCGGGCGACGGCGACGACGGCGTGTTCACCGCCCGGGACGTGCTCGGCCTGCGCATCCGCGCCGACCTGGTGATCCTGGCCGCCTGCCGCACCGGCGACGGGCTGCTGACCGGGGACGGGCTGATCGGCCTCAGCCGGGCCTTCCTCGCCCGAGGGCCGTCCACGCTGCTCATGACGCTCAGCGACGTGCACCATGAGATCGCCCTGGACATCGTCGCCCGGTTCCACGAGCACTGGCGGCCGGGAATGAGCCGGGCGGCGGCGCTCCGCCGGGCGCAGCGCGGATGGGCCGGCCTGTTCGACGACCAGCCGCAGCTGTGGGGACCGTTCCTGCTGTACGGTCTGCCCTGACCAGCCACCCCGAGGAAGGCACGCCATGTCCGAGATAGCACCGGCTGACGACCCGCTGTCGCCCGGCGAGATCCTGCTGCGGCAGGATCTGTTCAGCACCGGACCGTCGTTGTCGGGCGCCGGAGAGCAGGCCATCCGTGAGGCCGGCGTCGACATCGGGATACCGACGACGGAACTTCTCCTTCCCCGGGAGTTCCCTGAACTGCGAAGGCGGCCGGACGCCGGCCGCTGGACGTTCGTGCTGCTCCACTTCCGGTACGAGCTGATGCCGCTGCCGGCTCGGCGCGAGTACCGCACGGCCAGCTTCGAGGTCGAGGTTCACCACGCCGAGGCGGCCGCGCTCGAGCTGTACCCGGTCCTGATCACGACGTCCGTCGACGTCGAGCGGTCGCGCTCGGTCAGGCTCGGCCCCAGCCTGAAATTCGAGGGTGTCGGCGAGTTCTCGGCCGGGGACGTGAGCTTCGGCCGCAGCTTCCGTTACAGCCACCTGCAGCCGGTGATCACCGCCCGGGGAGGAGGGAAGCCCTGCTTCCGCTGGGTGCACAGCGCCCCGCCCGACGGCGAGATCCTGCCCCACACCCGCGCCTCGTTCGCCGTCCTCCAGCTTCCGCGGGCCGAAACGCAGTACCGGGTCACATTCCGCACCGAGGCCGAGGTGACGCGGCGCATCCTGGGCCGGCCGAAGCTCGTCAGCACCGAGCCTGAGACCTCGGACTTCATCTTCCGGCCGCTCGCGGGCTCCTTCGAGGAGACTGCCTGACGGCTTCCCGTCTCAGGCGTGCCTCCTCAGGCGGTTCCGCCGTACTTGGCCAGGTAGCTGCGGATCTGCTCCAGGTTGTGGACCGAGGACTCGCGGGCGCGTTCCTCCCAGGCGAAGACGCACACGGTGGCGATGCCGTCGAACTTCACCTCGGCCAGGGTGCGGAAGAAGACATCCCAGTCGACCTCGCCCTGGCCGATGTCCAGGTGCTGGTGGATCCGGGCGGTGGAGCCCGGCGGGTTGACGATGTAGCGCAGCCCGGAGGAGGCCCGGTGGTCGAAGGAGTCGGCGATGTGCAGCTGGGTGAGCAGCGGGCCGGCGTACTTCATGATGCCTTCGATGTCGCCGCCCTGATGGAAGGTGTGCGGCGCGCAGTACAGGAACGAGACCCAGTCCTTGTCGATGCCGCGGATGAGGTCGATGGCGGCGCAGCCGTCCTCGATGAAGTCGTCCGGGTGCGGTTCGAGCACCAGCCTGATGCCTTCGCGCTCGAAGACGGGCGCGAGCTCCTCCATGGACCGCCAGAACTGGGCCTCGCTGGCCGCCGCGGCCTCCGGCCTGCCGTTGAACTCGGAGTTCATCACGGTCGCGCCGAGGTCGGCGGTGACCTGGATGGCGCGCTTCCAGTAGCGCACCGCGGCCTGCCGCTCGTTCTCGTCGGGGCCCGACCACCGGTACAGCGGCAGCACCGAGGCGACCTGCACGCCGGCCGCGGTCAGGGATTTCTTGAACGTGGCGATCTGCGCCTTGTCCGCCCGCGGGTGCAGGAAGAACGGCAGGAAGTCCTCCCGCGGCGACAGCTCGATGTGGGAGTAGCCCAGGTCCGCGACCAGGCCGGGCACGTCGGTCAGCGGGACCCGGCGGAACATGTACGGGTCCAGGGCGATCTTCATCGGTTAGGGAGCCTTCGCGTAGAAGTCGGGGCGTTCGGCCATGGTCACCGGGGTGCGCTGGCCGGTGCGCAGGGCCTCCAGGGCGGCGTCGGTGACCGCGGCGGCGGCGTAGCCGTCCCAGGCGGTGGGGCCGGTCGAGGTCCCGGCGGCCACCGCGTTCAGCCAGTCCTGCAGCTCGACGTCGTAGGCGCGGATGAAGCGGTCGCGCCAGTCCACCGGGACGCGGTCCCCCGCCGGGGGGGTCTGGGGGGGTCGTCCACCCGGGAAAACACTGCGCCGGTTCGCGGCGCTGACGATTACCTCGCTGGTGTCGGCCAGGGCCACGGTGCCGGTCTCGCAGACGATCTCGCCGCGGACGTCGTAGCCGTACCGGGCGCTGACGAACAGCTCGTCGTCGACGAGCGCGCCGCCGGCCATCTCGAGCAGCAGGATCAGCGGATCCGCCAGCCCGTCGGGCGCCTGGGAGCTGCGGCGCGGCCGCAGCACGGCGGCGGCCGTGATCTCCTCGCCGAACAGCCAGCGGACGATGTCCATCTCGTGCACGGCCGAGTCGCTGATGATCATCTCGGTGGTGAAGCCGTACGGCGGCACCGACGGGTTGCGGTGCGCGCAGTGCATCAGCAGCGGCGCGCCCAGGCTGCCGTCGTCGAGCGCGGCCTTCATGGCCAGGTAGCCGGCGTCGTACCGGCGCATGAAGCCGACCTGGACCAGGCGGCGCCCGGCCGCCGCCTCGGCGTCCATGATGCGCAGGCAGGCGTCGCTGGACGGCGCCAGCGGCTTCTCGCAGAACACCGGCTTGCCCGCCGCGATGGCGGCGAGGACCTGCTCCTCGTGGGCCGCGCCCCAGGACGCGATCAGGACCGCGTCCACGTCGCTGGCCGCGATGAGTTCCGGGGCGGTCTGGTACACGGTGACGGTGCCGGGCAGGCCCGCCGCGACCTGCCCGGCACGCTCGGCGTCGACGTCGTTGACCGCCACCACGGACCCGCCGGTCAGGACCTCGGTGATCCGGCGGATGTGGTCCTGCCCGATCATTCCGACCCCGATAACGCCGACGCGGACGGGGGGGTGGGTGGTGGACAGGGACGCCGACGGGGCGGTCATTACTGCTCCTTTTCGGTTCCGATGCCGACGCCGCGCAGGTAGGTGTAGGTGCGCTGGGCGATCGGCTTGGGCTTGTCGAAGGGCGCCGGGTACATGTCCTGTTCGACCACGACGAACAGGTCCCGGTTCAGGTCCCGCAAGGCCTGGGCCACGTCCTCGACGACCGGCTCGCCCAGCGGCGGCTCGCAGCTGGCGCCCATGGCCACCGCCTGGCCGAAGGCCAGGCCCTCGGCGTCGGCCTTGGCCACGATGGCCGGGTCCATCTGCTTGATGTGCACGTACCCGATGCGGTCCGGGTAGCGGTTGATCAGGGCGACGTTGTCCGCGTGCCGGTAGGCGAGGTGGCCGGTGTCAAGGCACAACGACACCAAACGAGGATCGGTCTCGTCCAGGAACCGCTCCGTCTGGTCCTGGGTCTCGACGTGGCTGTCCGCGTGCGGGTGGAACTGGAGCGCGAGGCCGTACTCCTCGGCGGTCAGCCTGCCCAGGTCGTTAGTGGCCCGGATCATGGTCCGCCAGTCGTCCGGGTCGAGCTCGGCCGGCTCGAGGAACGCGCCGGT
>Ga0335085_10011353_pt1 | contig 13232 bp, 11 predicted proteins | sample Lox_Sample_45_FD_206712 | JGI IMG/M metagenome (GOLD analysis project Ga0335085, IMG submission 206712) | Soil microbial communities from Loxahatchee National Wildlife Refuge, Florida, United States - Lox_Sample_4.5 | ecosystem: Environmental > Terrestrial > Soil > Wetlands | place: USA...
GCACATCCCGGATCGCTATGTGCCGTTCCTTCAGGAAGAGGTCGGCATCTCCGCGCGCGACACCCGCAGTCCGCATTGGGAAACGCCGAAGCTCCACGATGCCGCGGCCAAGATGCATGTGGTGGTGATCGGGGCCGGCATGTCCGGCATCCTCTCCGGCATCCGCCTCAAACAAGCCGGCGTCCCCTTCACCATCATCGAGAAGAATCCGGACGTCGGCGGCACATGGTTCGAGAACACCTATCCCGGCTGCCGCGTCGACAATCCCAACCACATGTACTCGTTTTCGTTCGAACCGAATCACATGTGGCCACAGCATTTCTCCACACAGCCGGTGCTGCTCGATTATTTTCGGAAGACGGCGCAAAAGCACGGCTTGCGCGAACACACGCGCTTCGAAACCACGATGCTGGAAGCGAAGTTCGACGAGAAGAACGGCAAGTGGAACGTGCGCGTCTGCGACAACAGCGGAAAGGAAGACACGCTCACTGCCGACGCTGTGATCAGCGCCGTCGGCCAGCTCAACCAGCCACGGATCCCCGAATTCAAAGGCAGCGACAAATTCAAAGGCCCCGCCTTCCACACCGCGCGCTGGCGCCACGACGTGGATCTCAAGGGCAAGCGCGTGGCCGTCATCGGCACCGGCGCCACCGCTTTCCAGGTCATTCCGGCGATCGCGGGAGAGGTGAAGCAACTCCTGGTGTTCCAGCGGTCCGCGCCCTGGCTCGGGCCTACGCCGAACTATCATTGGGATGTCGGCGCCGGGAAGAAATGGCTGCTCGAATATGTGCCGTTTTACGACAAATGGTACCGTTTCTTCCTGTTCTGGACGCTGACCGACGGATTGATCGACGGCGTCCGGGTCGATCCGACGTGGAACGACTCGCGGCTATCCGTAAGTCCCGCCAACGACATGATGCGCCAGATGCTGGCCGAAACCATCAAGGCCCAGGCGCCTGACCGTCCCGACCTGATCGCGAAGGTGATCCCTGATTATCCTTTGGGCGGCAAGCGCAGCGTGCGCGACAACGGCGTCTATATCGCCGCGCTGGCGCGCCCCACCACGGAGCTTATCACCGCGCCGATTCGCGAAATCACGGAAACGGGCATCGTCACCGAAGACGGCGTGCAGCACGCGGTAGACGTTATCATCTACGGTACCGGCTTCCACGCTTCCGACTTCCTGCGCACCTACAGGATCGTCGGCCGCGGCGGCGTCGAGCTGCACGATCAGTGGCATGGCGATGCCCGCGCCTATCTCGGCATTACAGCGCCCAACTTCCCCAATTTCTTCATGATCTACGGGCCAAACACCAATATCGTGGTCAATGGCTCGATCATCTTCTTCTCCGAATGTGCGGTGCGCTACATCGTCAATGCGCTGAAGCTCTTGGCTGAATCCGGTGCCAAGACGATGGAGGTGAAGAAGGGCGTGCACGACGCCTTCAACCTCCAGGTCGACGAAGCCAACAAGACGATGGCCTGGGGCACGCCCGGCGTCACGAGCTGGTACAAGAACGCGGCCGGCCGCGTCAGCCAGAACTGGCCCTATTTGCTGGTGGATTATTGGGAGCGCACCGTCGAACCCAAGCCTGAGGACTTCGTGCTGAAGTGACCCACATCGCCTTCATCAATGCCCACGTCTTCGATGGCGTGTCGGACGATCTTTCCGGCCCTGCCACCGTGCGCGTTTCCGCCGGCCGAGTCGTCGAGATCGGGGGCAAGCCGCCCGCCTCCGGCAACGCCGAGATCGTCGATCTCAGGGGCGCTACGCTAATGCCCGGGCTGATCGATGCCCATTTCCACGCCTATGCAGCGGACGCCAACATCGGCTTCACCGATAGCTGGCCGCTCTCCTATCTCGCCCATCATGCCCATCAGCTTCTGAAGGCGGCGCTGCACCGGGGATTCACCACGGTGCGCGACGCCGGCGGCGCTGATTACGGGCTTTGGCGCGCGGCCGAAGAGGGATTGATCGAATCTCCGCGCATCTTCTATTCCGGCCGGGCCATCAGCCAGACTGGCGGGCACGGCGATTCCCGGGCCGCCCATGTCGAACCTTGCGGTTGCCGCTTCATCGGCTCGCTCGCTGAAGTTGCCGATGGTGTCGACCAAGTGCGCTTGTTCGTGCGCGAGGCGCTCCGGAAGGGTGCACATCAAATCAAGATTTTCGTTTCCGGCGGCATCGCTTCGCCCACCGATCCGATCTGGATGCTGCAGTTCTCGCCCGAGGAAATCCGCGCCGCGGTCGAAGAAGCCGCGAGCCGGCGCACCTATGTCATGGCACACGCCTATACCGGCGAAACTATCGCGCGCGCCGTCAAGCTCGGCGTGCGCTCGATCGAACACGGCAATCTCTTGACGCCGGATGCCGCCGAAGCAATGGCCGTGCACGGCGCCTATCTGGTTCCGACGCTCGCCACCTACGATGCGCTGTCGCGTTGGGGCGCCGAGATGGGCTTTCCGCCGGAATCAGTTGCCAAGATCGGCGACGTGGCGGAGCAGGGCGCCGGCGCCGTCGCGATGGCACGCAAGGCCGGCGTGAAGATCGGCATGGGCACCGATCTTCTTGGCAAGATGCATGTCCACCAGCTTCACGAATTCCGCTTGCGCGGCGCGGTCGACAAGCCGGTGGACGTGTTGCGTTCTGCCACCTCGATCAATGCCGCGCTCCTCAATCGCGGGGGCGAATTGGGCTGCATCCGCGAGGGCGCCCACGCCGACTTGATCGCTATCGAAGGCAATCCGCTCGAGGATTTGGGGCTGTTCTGGCGCGAACCGAACGGTATTTCACTGGTGATGAAGGCCGGCGCGATCGTGCGCAGCCGGATCGGCGCGTCCTAACCCGCCATCGTGGTTTCGATGGCATGAAACAATTCGTCGCTCGAAACCGGCTTGTAGAGAATGACGGACACGCCCGCTGCGGCGAGGCGCGGGGCCAGTAGCGTGTCGCCCTTGCCGGTGATGAGGATTGCAGGCGTCGCAAGGCCTCGTGCGCGCAGGGCTTCGACAAGTTCCAGTCCGTTCATCGCGGGCATGTGCAAGTCCAGCAGCAGGCAGTCGCATCGGCTCAGGCCGCCGTCCTCAAGAAGATCGCTGCCGGATTCGAAGTCGCGTACGTTGAAGTCGTAGCTCTCCAGAAGGGTGCGCATCGAATCGCGCACCGCCTCGTCGTCGTCCACGATGTAAATTATGCCAGCGCTCACTGCATCGGCCCCATCAGGAAATATCCCCCAGCCATCTTTGCCGGCCTGAATTCACCGTTTATGTCCCGACGGCTTCCCCCGCCAGGGAGCAATCCTGAATCTCAAGGATCGACCGCTCCAACTCCAGCGCGGCGCGGCTCATCATCTCGGCGAATTCCGGCAGTGCCGTCTTGCTCGCCGCGTCGCGGAACTGCGACGCGATATCCCGCAACTCGGCGATCCTTTCGCGGTCCTCGACCTTCATGGCGGTTGAGCCCTTGCCATCCGCCTAGCACTTTGGGCATTCCCGCCCCAGCCCGTAAGTCGTGGATTGTGCCTACGCAGTTGTACCTACAGGCGCAACCGCGGCAGAATGTGGGATGGGGAGTATCTGTCCGAGAGCATCATGGATTTGAGCTACGGCCCGGAATACCGGGCGTTCCGCGAGGAAGTCCGGGCCTTCATCGCGGGCCACGGTGCCGAAGCCCCCGCGCCCGGCCATCCAACCGGTGCGCGCAATTGGCAGCGCCTGCTCATCTCCCATGGCTATGCCGCTCGCACCGTCCCCAGGGAATATGGCGGCTATGGCGCGGAGCCTGACGTGCTCAAGTCCCGCATCATCGCCGAGGAGTTCATCGCGGCTGGCCTTCCCATGGGGATGGCCAATCAGGGCATCTCTATGCTGGTGCCGACGCTTCTGGAGCTCGGAACCGAAGAGCAGAAACGGAAATGGATCGCGCCCACGCTGCTAGGCGAGGTGATCTGGTGCCAGGGGTATTCCGAGCCCGGTGCCGGCTCCGACCTCGCGTCGCTCGCCACGTCGGCTGTCGAAGACGGCGACGATTTCATCGTCAATGGCCAGAAGATCTGGACTTCGACTGCACAGCACGCAGATATGATCTTCTGCCTCGTGCGCACCGAAAAGGACAAGCCCAAGCACGAAGGCATCTCCTACCTCGTCTTTTCGATGAAGACGCCCGGCATAGTGGTTCGCCCCCTCCGTACGATGACAGGGCGCGCGGAGTTCAACGAGGTGTTCTTCACCGATGTACGCGTGCCGAAGTCGCAGATCGTGGGCGAACGTGGCCGTGGCTGGCAGGTAGCCAACGCAACGCTTAAATACGAACGCGGCATGCTGGGCGATCCCAACCAGGCCGGTTCCCGCTTCAAGCAGCTGGTCGATCTCATGCGCGAAGAGCAGGTCGACGGCACCCGGCTGATGGACAATCCCGTCTGGCGCGAGCGGCTGTTGAAGCTTCAGGCGCGCCTGCTGGCGTCGGAATATCACGGCCTGCGGCTGCTCACGCTCTCCGCCAAGGGCGAGGATCCCGGCGTCGCGCGTCTGGTCGTCAAGCTTGTGGGTTGCGAGTTGAACCATCAACTTGCCGCGTTCGCCATCGATGCGCTGGGCGAATTGGGCATCCTTTACGGCGACAGTCCGCATCTGCGCGCGCACGGTCAATGGCAGTGGCAATACATGTTCGATCTCGGCCTCATAATCGGCGGCGGCACGGCGCAAATCCAGAAGAACATCATTTCCGAGCGCGGACTTGGCCTGCCGCGCGAACCCAAGCTCGCGAAGGCATAACGCGGTGGATTTCGATCTCTCTCACGATCAGAAGATGATGCAGGCGAGCCTCGACGGTACGCTCGCCCGCGTTTGTCCGCTCGATCGTGTCCGCAAGATCGGCGACGCCCGCGAGGCCTACGCACCCGACGTGTTCGCGGCGCTCTGCGATCTGGGCGCGACCGGAATCGTCACGCCCGAAGACTATGGCGGTATGGGGCTCACTATGCTCGATGCCGCTCTCGTTGCCGAGATGCTGGGCCGTCATGTGGCGCCCGTGCCGTTTCTGGCTACCGCCCTCATGGCACCTCTGGCGTTGTTGGGCGCAGGCAGCGTGGCGCAGAAATCGGAGTGGCTGCCCAAACTGGCTGTGGGAAAGGCGATTGCCGGCGTCGCCGTCTCCGAGCATGCTTCAGGTGCCCGCGACGGCGCCGGAATCGCGCCGCACAACGGCAGGCTTTCCGGACAGTCGCTCTTCGTCCTCGATTCGGCGGCGGATTTATTCGTGATCGCGGACAAACATGCCGAGCTCCATCTCGTCGCCGCGGATGCCAAGGGATTGTCGCGACTCGATCTTCCCACTATCGATGCCACGCGCAGCATCTCGTCGCTGAGCTTCAAAAATGTCGAAGCCGAGCCGCTGTCCGCAGGCAGCGGGCCGGCCGCGGTCGAGCGCATGATCGATGCCGGCCGCGTCGCGCTTGCCGCGGACACGCTGGGCGCGAGCTTCGCCATGCTGGAAAAGGCGGTCGCCTACGCCAAGGAACGCCGGCAATTCGGCCGGTTCATCGGCTCGTTCCAGGCCGTGAAACATCTCTGCGCCGAGATGGTGGCGGAGCTGGAGCCGGCCCGCGCGCTTGTCTGGTACGCGGGTTACAGCTTCGACATGTCCGGGGCCCAATCCCGGGCCCTTGTTGCGCACGCCAAGGCCCATCTGGCAGAAGTTGGCCGGTTCGTGGCCCGCACCGCCACCGAAGTGCATGGCGGCATGGGATTCACCGACCTGCTGGGCTTGCACTATTGGTTCAAGCGCGTGGGGGTAAACCGCCAACTTCTTGGGGGTCCGGAACGGGCGCGCCACGACGCCGCCCTCGCCCAGGGCTGGCTCGGGAATTAACGCCGCTTGCGGAATCGCTCTGGCGTAACCCCCGCATTATCAATATGAAAGCGGGTCCTTTTTGGGGGGCGAACCGGTGTTGGAGGCAATGAAGCGCATGGATTGGAAATTCTGGGGTATCCGGGTGGGTGCCGTGCTCGGCATCATGCTGGCGGGCGCCCTTGTTCTTCTCGGGATACAGAAGCTCATCGGCCATCCCGAGGAAGGCGCATATCTCTCTTACAACGACCAATACCAGGACTGGCACATGAACTGCGCGCCGCTCCAAAATGCCAAGGGCGGCTGCGAGCTGTACGAGACCCTCTTCGCCAAGAACGGCGAGACCATTGCCCGCATCGCCTACACCGGGGGCGACAACCGGCGGCTCACGATCACCGTGCCGGATGGCGTTCTGCTCCCGCCCGGCCTCGGATTCAGCATCGGCAAGGATGACATCAAGGCCTATCCCTACGAGACCTGCACCCCTGACGGCTGCTTCGCCTACGTCCCGGTCGACGATGCTCTGCACGCGGAGTTGTTGAAAAGCGATGACGGACAGGTCGAGTTGATGGCGCCTCAAGCCAAGAAGCCGATCGGGTTCAAATTTTCGCTGAAGGGATTCGCGCAGGGCCTGAAGGCGCTTGAGGCCGACCGCAACCGCCGTACCGCCTGGTGGCGGTTCCTGGTCAGTTAAGAATCGGGGAGTTGAAACTCATGCGTTCCATCATTTTCGTTCCCATCCTGGGCCTGGTTCTTACCGCGGCGGCGCTGCCCGCCGTCGCGCAGAACGTCACCGGCCCAGCCGCACCGCAGACCGCGGCCACACGCCAGGCCGCGCCCGAGACCAAGGATTTCGGCGACTGGACGATGCGCTGCTTTCCGGTGCAGTCGCCCGCTCCTTGCGACGTGTACCAAGTCAGCATCAACAAGGACACGCGTCAGCGCGTGACGAGCACGTCCATCGCCTACATGCCTTCGCGCGACCTCTATGCAGTTGAGTTCACCGTACCCTTGGGGGTCTCGATTGCCAAAGGGCTTGGCTTCAAGGTGGGAGACTACAATGTGAGCGGCGTCGCGTTCCGCATTTGCACGCGCGAAGGCTGCGTCGTGGAATCGCCCATCGATCCCAAGGCCATCCAGGCGATGTCGACGGCGGACAACGCGTCCCTGACGGTGACCGCCTATGGCGGAAAGGAATTGAAGCTCCCCCTTTCGCTAAAGGGCTTTTCCGCCGCGCTCGCAGCCATGAAGGATGCGGCCAAGGAGAAGGCGGTGAACCCGCCGCCGTCGACCGGGGGATCGTCGAACGGCGGCAAGTAGCGTCTATTCCTCGTCGCCGGCCAAGTCCTCGAGCGCCTCCGCATTGCGGATGACGATGGCGCGGCGGTTGGGGACGGAGATGATTCGCGACCGCTGGAATTCGCTGATCGCGCGGCACACCGTCTCGGTTGTCAGGCCGAGATAGTCGGCAATGTCTTGTCGCCGCATCGGCACCTCGACGCTCATCTGATCGGTCGGATTTTCGCCTGCGAGCCTCAGCAGGAACGCGGCGACGCGCTCGTTGGCCGATTGCCCCGTCAGCATGATCAGGTGGTCTTGAGCCTCGGAAAGCCGCCGCCTCAGCATGGTCATGAGCTGACGGCGCAGACCCGGGTCTTCCTCGCCGGCGCGCTCGATTTGGGCCCGAAGATAGCGCACCACGGTCACCTCGCCGACCGCTTCCGCCGTCAGCTGATGGGCGGCGCCGCAATCGAAGCCGAAGAGGTCGCCCGGCAGCGCGAAATCGGCAATGCGCCGCTGGCCGTCGCGAGTCAACCGCGACAGGCGTACCGCACCGGATACCACCCGGAAGGTATAGCGAACGCTATCGCCGCGATTGAAGATCGTCTCGTTGCGGCCGTAACGGCACACGGCGCCGAATTTCTGGATCGCGCCGAAGCTGTCGGCGGGCTCGGCGCGGTCAAGCGCCCGCGGCATGCCGAGAACGGCAGGATGGAAACGGTTGGCTGTGTCGGCAACGGTATTCGCTATCATCGGTTCGCGCATTTTTAGCCCCAGCAGGTGATTTGCGTAAGCGAACCGTGCACCACTCGCCGCAACCTGAAAAATCAGGAGTTAAACGTAGGGGCGACTACGTATGTCGGATTGCCGCAGCCGGCAGGCCCCGCGATTGACCTGGGTCAGCGAAAACGGGGGTCTGAACTTTCATCTTCCTGCCGCCTCGCGAGAGGTCGGAATGCCGGCTTGTCCCGGCTCCGGGCAAGGCCCCCGCGGTTCGCAAGCCCAGCGCGGGGGCTTTGTCACATCTGGATTAGAGCTGCAGCGTGACGCGAAGAATTCCGGGGCTTTTTTCCAGGGGCGCGGTCGCAAAGCCAAGTTCCCGCGCCAGCGACAGCATCGTCGTGTTCTCCTGCAAGACGTCACCGAACAGAACGCCGATGCCTCGCGCTCTGGCGTACGCGATGATGCGCTTCATCAATAGGCTCCCGAGGCCGTGGCCCTTCAGGTTGCTGCGCACGGCGACCGCGAATTCGGCTTGGCGGTTGTCTGGATCGGCAGCAAACCGCGCCACGCCCATGATCTCCGCTGCATTTTCCATCAGAATGAACCCCATCTCGCGGTCGTAGTCGATTTGGGTCAGGCGCGCGAGCAATGCCGGCGGCAGTGCCCGCAAAGGCGAAAAAAACCTCAGCCGCACGTCCTCCGGGGTCAATTGTGCGAAGAGGCGTTCGACCAGCGGCGCGTCTTCGGGACGGATCGGCCGCAACAGGCAGCGCCCGATGCCGGGTACGTCTTCTTCGTGCTCCAGCTCCCGCGGATAAGGCCGGATGCACAGGCGCTCGCCGCGCGCCCCTTGGTACGACGCCAGCCGGATGCGGGCATCGAGGGCAATGACGCCGCTCGTGTCGGCCAATAGCGGATTGATGTCCAGTTCCGCGATCTCGTCGATGTCACAGACGAGCTGCGACAGCTTCACCAGCGTCAGCGCGATAGCCTCGAGTGCGGCCGGCGGGCGTTCGCGGTAACCCTGGAGCTCGCGGTACACCCGCGTGCGCGACATCGTTTCGCGCGCCAGCTTCATGTTGAGCGGCGGCAGCGCCAGTGCCTTGTCGTCGATCACCTCGACTGCCGTGCCGCCATGCCCGAACAAGAGGAACGGTCCGAAGGTCGCGTCAGTCGCCATGCCGACGATCAGCTCGAAGGCATCAGGACGGCGGATCATCTCCTGCACCACGAATCCTTCGATCCTGGCCTTCGGCACGCGCGCCTGCACATGCGTGCGCATCGTCTCGGCGGCAGCCCGGACGCCATCGGCGCCCTCGAGATCGAGGACCACCCCGCCCACGTCGGATTTGTGGGTGATATCGGGCGAAAAGACCTTGAGCGCCACGGCGCCGCCGAATTCGGCCGCTTTCGCCGCCGCGTCCTGCGGCGTCTTCACGACCGCCGAACGCACCACCGGTATGCCGTAGCAAGCGAACAGCGCGTGCACTGCGGTTTCGTCCAGCCAGCCTCCGCCGCCCGCCATCGCACCAGACACGATCTTGCGCGCGGTTCCCTCATCCGGCACGAACTCGTCGGCGGCCGAAGGCGGCACTTCCATCAGCGCTTCTTGTGCGCGCTTGTAGCGCACCATGTGCATGAACCCTCGCACCGCCTTTTCCGGCGTCTCGTAAGTGGGGATTCCCGCGCTTTCGAAATCTTTGCGCGATTGTTCCGCCGCGTGCGCACCAAGCCAATTGGTCAGCACCACGCGCGGCGAGGTCTTTGCAGCCGTCACAACCGCACTCGCTGCGTCATAACTGTCGGCGACGGCGGTGGGACAGTTCAGCACCAGGATCGCGTCGATCCCAGGCGCCGCCATCAGCACTTTCAGCGCCTCCGCATAGCGGCTGCCGCGCGCATCCCCGATGATGTCGATGGGATCGCCATGACTCCAGCTCGCGGGCAGAAACGTGTTCAATTGCGCGACGGTCGCCGCATCGATTTCGGCGAGCCGTCCGCCCTGACCGATCAGCGCATCGGTAGCGAGCACGCCCGCGCCGCCGCCATTGGTCAGGATCGCAAGCCGGTCGCCGCTCACCTTGGGCCGCGTCGCCAGCGTTTCCACTGCGTCGAACACTTCATCCAGATCGAACACGCGCAGGATGCCGGCACGCTCGAAGGCGGCATCGTAGACCTCGTCCATGCCCGCGAGCGCACCGGTGTGCGATGCCGCCGCTTTGGCCGCCGCTTTGTGGCGTCCTGCCTTGATCGCGATGATCGGCTTCAGCCGCGCCGCCGCCCGCGCCGCCGACAAGAACTTTCGCCCATGCGTGACCGCCTCGATATAGACCAGGATCGAATTGGTCGCGGGATCGTTGGCGAGATAGTCCAGCATGTCGCCGAAATCGACATCGGCCATGTCGCCCAACGAGACCAGATGCGAGAATCCGATGCCACGCGCGTCCGCCCAATCGAGTACGGTGGTGATGATGGCGCCAGATTGCGCCAGGAAAGCAACGTCGCCCCGCCTCGCCGGAATATGAGCGAACGAAGCGTTTAGGTGCGAAGGCGTCGAAACAACGCCCAGCCCGTTCGGGCCCACGATGCGCAAGAGATGCGGTTTGGCGGCATCCAGCATCTCCTGGCTGCGCGCGCGTCCGTCCGCGCCCGATTCCCCGAAGCCGGCAGTGATCACCACCGCGCCCCTGGTGCCGCGCGCCCCCAACTCGGCGATCAACCCGGGGACCGTGGCCGCGGGCGTGCAGATCACCGCCAAGTCGGGTGCGGAGGGCAGGCTCGCGACGTCGGGATAGACCTTTATGCCCTCGATGTTCTGAGGCCTGGGGTTCACGAACCAGATCGGCCCGGGAAATCCGCCGTTCAGCAGGTTCTGCGCCGTCACGGAGCCAACGCCGTGCGGCTTGTCCGAGGCACCGATCAGCGCGATGGAGGCCGGCTTGAAGATATTGTCGAGATTGCGGATCGTCATGACTGGTTTCTAGCGCTTTCGTTGCGTCCGCCCTACTGCGAAATTGTAAACGCGAGATTTCTTGCCGCAGGCATCCTTGATTTGCCTCAATGAACGATTCTCCATAGCATTCAGAATTCCCGCAACGATCTTGCGGGAGGTCCTTATGACGCTCGGCGAACAAATCTATGTCGGTATGGTGATCGGCGCGATGGCGATCTTCGCGCTCGCCCTGGCTTGGGCGAACATTGTGGCCAAGGGTAAATAGCTCAGGCGAACGCCGCCACGGCATCGGCGATCGGCGGCACGGTCGTGATCGCGTTGCTCGGGTGCGGAATCGTGTCGGTTGAGACGAGCTTGGCGCCGGTCGCGGCAATGCGCGCCGCCACGTCGTCCGCCAGCACCGCATGCACCGCGATGCAGATCGGACTCGCATCGGTGTGTGCGGCAAGGGCTGCAATGGCGCCCAGCATGGTTTCTCCGCTCGACACGATATCGTCCACGATCACGGGACTGTGTCCGGGCAATGCGTGCAGGTCGCGCGGGTGCACGCTCACATCGCGGTCGCCGCGGCGTGTCTTGAGCATCACCGTGTATGGCGCGCCACAATCCTTCGCCACCTCGCTCACCCATTGCTCGCTCTCGACATCGGGCCCCACGATGAAAGGGTTTGAAATGTTTCCCGCAATCCAATCGGCTATTGCCCTGCCGGCGTGCAGGGATTGCGCCGGAATCGTGTATAGATCCGACAGCGCGCGATAACGGTGCAGATGGGGATCGACGGTGACGAGCCAGTCCAGGCCCTCCGAAATGAGCTTGGCGAAATGCCGCGAGGTCACCGCTTCGCCGGGGTGGAAGCTCTTGTCCTGCCGCATATACGCCAGGTAGGGGGCCACGAGCCCAACCTTCGACGCGCCCAGCGCGCGCGCTGTCCGCGCGGCAAACCATAGCGGTAGGAACTTCGGATCGGGATGAGCGAGCGTGCACACAAGTGCGAGGCTGCGAGCCTTCACCTGCGAGACAAATCGCAAATAGGTCTCCTCATCCGGAAAGCTGCGCATCTCGAGCACGCCCATTTCGCAGCCGCGCGCATCCGCGAGCGCCTTGGCAAACGTCTCATTGCCCGGCAGCGGAATGACGAGCGGGCTCACGATGGGGCGATTCCGAATATGCCGGGCGTCGCCAACGCGTATTCCATGGCATAAGCGAGTTCGCCGGGAGCGTCGGCATGCACCGTGCAAAGCTCATCGCCCCGATGCACCCGGTCGCCCAGGCGCACGCGTAGTTCGACGCCGGCGGCCTTCGCATCCGGCGCGCCCGCGAGCTTGGCGAGCTTGGCAAGCTTGCGGTTGTCGATGGCGTCGATGCGCCCGCTCTCTTTCGCCAGGAGCGGTTCGCGGCTGCGCGAAATGGGCGGCGTGCGCATGCCGCCTTGCGCTTCGCAGATGCGCTGAAACTTCGTCCAGGCCCGTCCATCTTCCAGCGCCCCGCGTGCCCTCGCCACGCCCTCGCCACGCTGCGCGTGTCCGGCCAATTCCAACAACGCACCGCACAGTGTCAGCGTGCGATCGCGCAAGTCCGCCGGCGCCTCCTTCGCGTTCTGCAGTACCGCCAGCACGTCGCGCGCTTCCAGCGCTGGGCCGATGCCGCGCCCCACGGGTTGGCTTCCATCCGACGCACACACCACGGCGCGGATGCCGAACGCGCGCGCCACCGTCAGCAGCCCTTGGCTCAGCGAGCGCGCCGCGTCCGCCGTCCGCACCTTGGCGGTCGGGCCGATGGGCATGTCCAGCACCAGCGTGTTCGATCCCGCCGCGATCTTCTTGGACAACACCGATGCGATCAATTGCCCCTCGGTGTCGATGTCCAACGCGCGCTCGACGCGGATCAGAACGTCGTCGGCGGGCGACAACCGCACCGCCCCGCCCCAGGCGATACAGCCGCCTTCCCGTTCGACCACGCGATGAATGGTCTTCAGATCTAGCGCCACGGGCGCCAGCGTCTCCATCGTGTCGGCGGTACCTGCGGGCGAGGTGATAGCGCGCGACGAGGTTTTGGGCATGGTCAATCCCAGCGCCGTCATGATCGCCACCACAATGGGTGTCGTGCGGTTGCCCGGCAGCCCGCCCACCGAATGTTTGTCCACCACGATGTCGCGATTCCACGAAAGCGTATCGCCCGCGTCCACCATCGCGCGCGTCAGGCCCAGCACCTCCTTCTGGCCAAGCGGCCGCGTTGCGCAGGCGGTGATGAAGGCTGAAATGTCGATGTCGGAATAGGCGCCGGCCACGATGTCGCCGATGATGCCGTGCAGTGCCTTCTCATCGAGTTCGCGTCCGTAAATCCGTCCGCGCAACAGACTCAAGGATTCGACCGGGTTGGGGTGGGAGATGGCAATTTCTTCACCGTCGTGCTGCAAATGCAGCCGCC
>Ga0335085_10011354_pt1 | contig 13232 bp, 12 predicted proteins | sample Lox_Sample_45_FD_206712 | JGI IMG/M metagenome (GOLD analysis project Ga0335085, IMG submission 206712) | Soil microbial communities from Loxahatchee National Wildlife Refuge, Florida, United States - Lox_Sample_4.5 | ecosystem: Environmental > Terrestrial > Soil > Wetlands | place: USA...
CAGCTCGGCCTACGCTACGCTTCCGCGCATCTGGCCGATGCTGCAGCTCGGTGTGTTGGTCTCGATCTGCGGCTTCAGCGCGATGCTGTTCTCGAGCTTCACCGGTTTTGCGCAGCTCGGCTTGTTCTCGATCACCGGGCTCATCGTCGCCGTCGCGGTGACGCGCTGGGTGCTGCCCGATCTGCTCGCGCCCGGGTTCGGAACCGCGCAATCCGCGGTACTGGCGCCCGCCTTGGTGGCGGCCGTTCGTTTTGCGCCCAAGCTGCGCTGGCTGCTCGCACTGGCGATCGCCGGCGCGGTGCTGGTGCTCGTTTTGCACGGCGGCTCCTTCTGGCAAGACGATCTGACCAGCCTCAGCCCCATTCCGGCCAGCGATCAAAGCCTCGACCGCACGCTTCGCGGCGATATCGGCGCGCCCGATATCCGATACCTGTTGATGATTTCGGCGCCGGATGAGCAACAAGCGCTCGCGAGCAGCGAACAGCTCGCGGCGCTGCTCGACGGTCTGCAAAGCCAGGGCCTGCTCGCGGGCTACGACGCACCGAGCCAATACCTGCCGACCGTCGCGACACAGCAGGCGCGTTTGAACGCGCTGCCGGCACCCGCGGAGCTGCGCACCCGGCTCGCCCGGGCGCTGCAGGACACGCCTTTTTTGCCGGATACGTTCGAGCCTTTCATCGCCGACGTGACCGCCGCCAAGACCCAGCCGCCCCTCACCCGTAGCAGCTTCGAGAAGACGCCGCTCGGATCGAAACTCGATTCGCTGCTGATCGAGCGCGGCGACGTCTGGACGGCGTTGCTGTCGCTGCGAGGCGTGACCGATTTCGCGCCGATCGCGGCGCGCCTCGCCGAGGCCGGACCGCGCGGCGCGATCGCCGTCGACCTCAAGCTCGAATCCAACCGGTTGTTGGAGATCTATCGCCGCGAGGCGGTGATGCTCGCCCTGATCGGCAGCCTCGTCATTGTCGCGCTCCTGGCGCTCAGCCTGCGCTCGCCGCGCCGCACGCTCCTCGTCGTGGCTCCCTTGGCGGCCGCCGTCCTCGGGACGGCGGCCATCCTTACCGCCAACGGCCACACGCTTTCGATCTTCAACCTCGTCGGCCTGCTGCTCACGGTCGCGGTCGGATCGAATTACTGCATCTTCATCGAGCGCCAGGATTGGCGGGATCCCAATGCCGCGCGCATGCTGGCCTCGCTGGTTCTCGCCAATGCTTGCACCATCATCGGCTTCGGTACATTGTCGTTTGCGCGCCTGCCGGTTCTTCACGATATCGGCATGACGGTCGCGATCGGAACGGTGTTGAGCCTCGTCTCGGCCGCGATCGTCACCGCACGCGGCGTTGCGGCGCACCCCCCTTCGAAGGAGCAGCGCGGTGGACCAGGCTGAGCCGCATGCGCTTCGGCTTGTCCGACATCCGCGCGGGGCGGACCGGACCGCTCCGACGCTGCTCGTTCTGCTGCCCGGCGTGAACATTCGCGCCGAAGATTTCGTCGCGCATGATTTCGTCGCGGTGCTGCATGCGCAGAACGAACCTGTCGATCTCCTCATCGCCGAGCCCGATCTCGATTTCTACCTCGATGGCACGATCGCGCGTCGCCTCGCCGCGATGCTCGCGGAAGAGATGCAGCCACCCCATCGCCGGCTCTGGCTCGGCGGGGTGTCGCTGGGCGGGTTCGGTGCGTTGCTGGCTACTGCCGGCGGACGGGTGGCGGTGGACGGCCTGCTGCTTCTCGCGCCCTTTCTTGGCACGCCCGGCTTCATCGCCGAGATCGAGCGCGCGGGTGGCTTTTCGCGATGGCAACCGGGCGAGATCGCGAGCAATGACGGCGAGCGGCGCGTCTGCGCCTGGGTGAAAAACTACATGGCGACAGAGCCGCGCCATCCGGTCTTGCATCTCGGCTATGGAAACACCGACCGTTTTGCCCCGGCCTCCCGGTTGCTGGCCGCCGGCCAGCCCGCGACGAACTGCCACGTCGAGGAAGGCGGCCATGATTGGCCGACATGGAAAAGGCTCTGGGCGCGCATTCTGGATGCGCGACCTTTTATAGTGTCGTAAGCTGCCAAGGTGATTGTTGGTAGGCCATAGTCCGGATTTTCCATAGGAATTGAGTGGATTTCGATGTGGCGAGGTCGTCTGCCTTGCGTGTTCGCCGCGCTGCTATGCCTGCTCGGCTGCAGCGCACGCTTCGATGTGCCGGAAGCAAGCGGTAACGAAGGCGCCTATTCGATTCTTTATCCGCTTTACGTCGAGCTTTGCGCCGTCTCGCAGATCAAGAAAAAGCCCGGCTTCGGCGTCGACACCAGCGGCGGCCCCGGCGGTCACACCGTCTTTTATCTCAACCGCGTGTGCCGCGACCGCGATGCGCATTACCCGACTTTGGTCATGTGTGCGCCGGGAACGCCGGAGGATGAAGCGGGAGTTGGGCTCAGCGTCAACGCGCATTTCCAGAATGCGAATTGGGTCGCGACCGATGGCCGCGATTTTTTCTTCAATGGCGGCGTGAAGCCGGGCGCGCCCCTCACCCACGCCGCTTATGCGCAAACGCAGCGGATGGCCGAGGCGAAGAACATCTATGATGGCGTGATCTTCCATCCGGAGGTCTTCGACGAGATGCCGCCGGGCATGGATCGCCGCGATTTCATGTATGAGGTTTCGGTCGCGACGGATTATGCCATCGCCTTCGGCCGCGACCGTTTCTGCGGCCGCGTGCCGGTCACTCGCGCGCAGATGGTCAAGATCATCGACTATCTCAACGGTGTCAACGCGCCTTATCGCGACGGCAAGACCGAATTCCGCTGGAACGTGCTGGAGAACAATTGCACGCATCTCGCGCATAACGCGCTCGCCGCCGGGGGCTTGTGGGATGAGTGGCCAGTCGACCGGTTCATCCTCGTCGCCGCGTTCGATTTTCCGGTTCCGAAGAACGAATTCGTCAATCTGGTGCGACGAACCAACGATTTGGATCTGGCCGATCCCTCGGCGCTCTACGCCGATGAGAGCGCGCGGCGGATGCTCGCGACGGAAGGTCGTCTTCCGACCGAGCCCGGCAGCCTCGCCGAAGCGGTCCGGATGAACCAGCACAACGACATCTACGATACCGACGTCAACCTCATCTTTTACGACGAGCCGATTGCCGACCGCTACAACCGGCGCTTTCACGCGATCTTCGCCGATCCCCGCTATACCGATCTGCGCGCCAATCTCGATTATTTCGCCGCGCTCTATGCCAAGGTGAAAGCCGAGCTCGCGACCGAGGCCCGCGCTTCGACGGCGGATCTCGGCGCGTTCGAGACGCGTTATGCGCGTTATATCGATCGCCAGGCCGCCGATGTACGCGCCAAGATGCAAGCGCTCGACCGCCTGCCCGCGATCGCGGCCACGACGCCGCGCGCCGGCGGCCTCTAGCGGAGACCGCCGGCGTGCAGCCGCTCTATCTCACGAATTATGCGATCGCCACGAGCCTTGGCGCTGGACTCGACGAGACTTTTCTCCAGCTTGCGGCCGGCCGCACGGGACTCAGGCCGCAGACGTATCCGGGCGAACTTGCGACCTGGACGGGACGCATCGGCGCGCTCGAGATCACCCCGCTCGAGGAGCCTTTCGCCGCCTTCGATTGCCGCAACAATCGCGTCGCCGCGTTTGCGCTGGCACAAGATCATTTCATGGATGCCGTGGCAGGCTTGCGCGACCGGTACGGTCCCGAGCGGATCGGCGTCTTTCTCGGCACCAGCACGTCCGGGATCGAGACCACCGAGAGCGCTTATCGCCGTCGGGCGAACGCCGGCGCATCCCTGCCCCCGGATTTTCGCTACGCCGAGACGCACAACATCTATTCGCTCGGCCAATTCATGCGGCGTCTCCTGGACATCACCGGTCCCTCGATGGTCGCATCCTCCGCCTGCGCCACGACCGCGAAGACATTCGGCAACGCGGCGCGGATGATCGAAGCGGGATTTTGCGACGCGGCCATCGTCGGCGGCGCCGATTCGCTTTGCGCCACGACGATCTACGGCTTCCATTCGCTCGGGCTCGTCTCACCGACCGCCTGCCGGCCGTTCGACAGCGCACGCGATGGCATCTCTATCGGCGAGGGCGCGGGCTTCGCGATCATCGAAAAGACGCCGCCGGCTTCGCTGATGCCAAGCGCCGTCGTGTTACGCGGCTTCGGCGAGAGCAGCGACGCTTACCACATGTCGACGCCGCATCCCGAGGGGAAAGGGGCGCAGCTCGCGATGGAGCGCGCCCTTGCTTCCGCAGGACTGAAGCCTGCCGATATCGACTACATCAATGTGCACGGGACTGCGACGCAGGTCGGCGATGCAGCGGAAGATCGCGCGATCGTGTCGCTTTTCGGCCGCGAGACGCCCTGCAGCTCGACCAAAGGCTATACCGGCCACACCCTCGCCTCCGCGGGCATCATCGAAGCGATCATCGCCGCGCTCGCGATCCAGCACGATTTCATGCCGGGAACCGCGAATACGGAGGAGGTCGATCCCGCGCTGCAGTGCCGCTATCTCTTGCGCGGCGAGCGCGGGCGGGTGCGACGCGCGCTCAGCAATTCCTTCGGCTTCGGCGGCAGCAATTGCAGCCTCGTCCTGGAGCGGCCGGCGTGATCCGCGTCTTCGTCGAGGGTGTCGGGCTACAAGGTGACGGCCTCGATGGCTGGGAGGCGGCGGCGGCCGTTCTCGCCGGCCGAGCGGAATATCGTGCGGCGCCGGCGAGCATTCCGCCGACCATGCTGCTGCCCGCGAACGAGCGACGGCGCATGGTCAAAACCGTCAAACTGGCGCTCGCCGTCGGCACTCAAGCTTTTGCGCATGCGCGGCGCGACCCCAGCGAGACCGCAACCGTGTTCGCTTCCTCGGGCGGCGACGGCGAGACCATCCACGAGATCCTCGAGAGCCTCGCCGCCGCTCCGATCGACGTGTCGCCGACGCGGTTTCACAATTCGGTTCACAATGCGCCATCGGGCTATTGGAGCATCGCCACCGGCTCCTCCGCACCGACATCGAGCCTTTGCATGCACGACAGCAGCTTCGCGGCGGGGTTGATCGATGCCGCCGCGCAAACCGTGGCGGAAAAACAGCCGGTCGGGCTGATCGCATACGACCTGCCCTATCCCGAGCCGCTGAACACGGTGCGCAAGATAGGCTCGACTTTCGGCGTTGCCATCGTGATGGCGCCGACGCGGTCGGATCGGACGATCGCGAGCCTGACGCTCGCGCTCGAGCCCCGCAACGATCCGCCGACCCCCATGGCCGTGCACGCGCTCGAAGCGATCCGCATCGGGAATCCTGCGGCGCGCAGCCTGCCGTTGCTGGAGGCGCTCGCCCGCGGCATCGAGAGCCGGATCGTGCTGGAATATCTTGCCAGCCGTTCGCTGGCGCTGGCGATCGCGCCGTGCTTCGCGACCGCGAGCCTATGATCGAGCGCGGCCAGATCGCGACGCTGATCCCGCATGCCGGCCCCATGTGCCTCCTCGATAGTGTGCTGTCCTGGGACGAGAACCGCATCGTGTGCCGCAGCGCCGCGCATCGCGATCCTCATAATCCGCTGCGTCAGGGCGACCGGCTCGGCGCGCTGGCGGCCATCGAATTCGCCGCTCAAGCGATGGCCGCGCATGGACGGCTGGCCGGCGCGGTGCGCGACAAGCCGCGCGCCGGCATCATCGCCAGCCTTCGCGATATTCGCTGCCGCTGCGAGCGGCTGGATGAGCTCGCGGTCGATCTCGACATCAGCGCGACACGGCTGATGGGCGACGATCAGAATGTCATTTACGCTTTCGCCGTCGCGTGCAGCGGCGAAGAGCTTGTCACCGGCCGCGCGACCGTCGTGCTGCAAGCGGATATACCGGGATGAAGCGCGCGCTCGTCACCGGCGCCAGCGGAGCGATCGGCAGCGCGTTGGCCGTGCGCCTCGCCGCCGATGGTCACCACGTCTATATCCACGCCAATAGCGGCGCCGCGCGCGCCGGCGAGATCGCGGCACAAATCCGCAATGCCGGCGGTTCCGCCGAACCGATCGTCTTCGATGTCACCGATGCCGCGGCGACGGAAGCAGCGCTGGCCCGATTGCTGGAATCGGGTGCCGTGCAGATCCTCGTCAACAATGCGGGCATTCATGACGACGCTGTGATGCCGGGAATGCGGCGCGAGCAATGGACCAAGGTGATCGACGTTTCGCTCAACGGCTTTTTCAATGTCACGCAGCCGCTCCTGATGCCGATGATCGGCACACGCTGGGGCCGCATCATCAATATTTCCTCGGTGAGCGCCCTCGCCGGCAATCGCGGCCAGACCAATTACGCCGCCGCCAAGGCCGGGCTCCACGGCGCGACGCGCTCGCTCGCGCTCGAATTGGCGAGCCGCGGCATCACCGTCAACACGGTCGCGCCCGGCATCATCGCCTCGCCGATGGGCGACGCCGCTTTCGGCAAAGAGCTGATCGACCGGCTCGTACCGATGAAGCGCGCGGGCACGCCTGAAGAGGTCGCCGCGCTGGTCTCGTTTCTCGCCTCCGACAGCGCCGGCTACATTTCCGGCCAGCTGATCTCGATCAATGGCGGGATGATCTAGCGCGCCGCAGCAGAAGAGCCGGCAGGCGCCGCAGGAAACCGAGCATCAACCGCGCATGCATGCCGGCAAGAAGGACATTGTCGCGGCCGTAGCGGAAATGCGACACGCCGCCTTCCTCGGGCCGGAAATAGCGGATCGATACGGGCTTGTTGACGAGCGCCAAGCCGCGCCAAGTCAGCCGCACCGCTGCCTCGACATCGAAATCGAAGCGCCGCATCCAGCGGCTTCTCTCCATTACCGCGCGCAGATCGGCGATCGGATAAACCCGGAAGCCGCACAGCGAATCGTTGATGCCGAGCCACAGCGTCTCGAGATTGGCCCACCAATTCGAGACGCGGCGGCCCACCACGCGCAGGCGCGGCGCGCTCGCATCAAACACCGGAACGCCCAGGATCAGCGCGCGCGGATTCTGCTGCGAGACCGCCATGAAATCGGCGATCGCGGCGGCATCGTGCTGCCCGTCCGCATCCATCGCGAGAGCATGCGTGAAGCCGCGCGCAGCCGCTGCCTGCACCCCGGTCAAAACCGCAGCGCCCTTGCCCTGGTTCTCCGGCAGAATCAAAACGCCTAATCCGGGATCGGTCGCGGCACGGCGCTGAAGCTCGGCGCCGGAGCCATCGGTGCTGCCGTCGATCACGACCCACACCGGATTCCACTGCGCGCGCGCCGCGGCAACGGTCTCGAACAGCTTCGCACCGGTGTTATAGCTTGGAATGATAACGAGATGGCTGGACGAGGCGGGCGGCGGGGCGCTCAACGATCGCTTACCTCGACCTCGCATCCATAGGCTTTTTCCATGCGACCGACGAAGTCGCGGCGGTCGGTGCGGCAATTCAGCAGCGGGCCGAGCCGGACGCGATACACCAGCGGAAATTCCGGGACCCGAAGCAGCGGCCAGCCCTTGGCCAGGAAACGCGAATTGCTTTCGATGAACACCGTTTGAATCGGGACGTCGGCGCGCTGCGCGATGAGCGCGAACCCTTGCTTGAACGGCCCGATACCCTTGCCGCTGCTGCGCGTGCCTTCGGGGAAGATCAGCAATTGCCGGCCGCGACGCAGCTGGCGCATCGCTTCGCGCACGAAACGGTGGGGCGCATCATTGGGGATATAGCCGGCGAGCCGCGCGCTAGCGCCGAGCAGCGGGTGGCTAAGCAGTTTCGATTTCGCGGTGCAGACGACTTGCGGCAGGCGCGAGATGATCAGCATCGCGTCGATCTGGCTGGGATGATTGGGGGCGATGATGAGCGACCGATAGCCGCGCAAATCGTCGAGCGCAGAGAGATCGGTTTTCAAGATGCCGCAAGCGCGCATCACGGCGAGAAAATAGCGGAAGCCTGCCATGATCAGGACTTGCCCGATCGGCTGGCCCAGCGCGCGCGGCAGGAGCAGCAGCGGCAGCGAGAGGAAGGTCCAGGCGACGCAGCTCAGCCCAAACAAGGCCGCCAAGCCAAAGAAAATCGCCGTATCGGCGGTCCGTTTGGCGATGCGCCGCGCGCGCGGCTGAAAGCGCTGCCAGCCCGGCGCAACGGAGGCCGTCGCTGCCAGCGGCGCGGCTATTCGACCTGAAGATTCTGCCATTGCCGCCGCCAAGCCTCGAAGGTGCGTCGTGGCGTCAACACGCTCGAGATGTAGTAGATCGCTTTGAAGATCAGGAGGCGCGTCCGGACCGATGAGCGGCGGAAGACGTCGCCGGCGAGCAACGACAAGAGAGCCGATTCGATTCCAAGGATATTGCGCGGCGACATCACCATGTTGCGCAGCGCCGGCCGCGTCGCCCGGTAGATGTACCAGGCGAAGGAATCGACGCCGCGTCGTGTGACCGTATCGAAACGCCGCAAGGCGCGCTTTGCCGCGCGCGGCCGGTCAAGACACGCTTCGACCGCGTCGATGGCGGCAAAGGCGCTGTTCATCGCGAAATAGACGCCCGCCGAGAAGATCGGATCGACGAAGGTGAAGGCGTCGCCCAAAAGCACATAGCGGTCGCCGCTGGTGCGGTTGGCGCGATAGGAATAATTCGCGGTTCCCGTCACCGGCGTCAGCAAGGTCGCGTCCCGCAGCCGCTCCGCCATGGCCGGGCACATCGCGATCGTGTCCATGAAAAAGGAATCGAGATCGGTCTTGCGCGACTTGAAATAGGTCGGCTGGCACACGGCGCCGACGCTGGTCGTGCCATCGAGCAAGGGAATGAACCAGAACCAGCCCTTGTCAAACCAGAAGATCGAGATGTTGCCTTCGGCCTTGCCTGGCAGGCGCCGCGCGCCGCTGAAATGCCCGAACATCGCCGCGCTGTTGTGGCGCCGATTGCGCTCTTTCAGGCCAAACGCGGTGGCGAGCAAGGTGTCGCGTCCCGAGGCATCGACGACAAAACGCGTGCGCCAGATACGCTCGCTGCCGTCTTCGTTACGGGCATGGACGATCACGTCATCCTTTGCCGAGAAGTCGATCGTCTCGACGCGGCAGCCCTCCACGGCCGTTGCGCCCTTCGCCTGCGCGTTCTTGAACAGGATCTCGTCCAGCGCCGAGCGCCGCACCTGATAGGCGAAGGGATAGCGCTTATCGATCGCGTTCGCGAAATCGAACATGATCGAGCGGTTATGGTAGGGCGAGATGAACTCGACGCCATATTTGATCATGCCGATGGATTCCACCCGATCGCGCAATCCCAACCGCTCGAAGAGCATGAGATTCATCGGCAGAAGGGATTCGCCGATATGAAATCGCGGATGATGGTCTTTTTCGACCACGACGACATTGCGCCCGCGCTCGGCGAGAAGCGCGGCAATGGTCGAGCCCGCGGGCCCACCACCAACGACGAGTATCTCGCATGCCTCAGTCGCCGCCGTCATTCGCTCCAACCCGCCCTTACTTTGCAAGCCGGACTTGAGGTGCTAGCCCGGCGCAAGAATGGTAGCAGATTGCCCGGATTCCGCCAGTTCGGGGCGAAGCTCCGACGGCATCCCGGCGCTTGTGTCGATGAAGAAACTTCGCCGATCGCGCCAAAGGCCGCGTGGCGACGCGCGTCCCCGATATCCGCGCTGCGGTTGAGGATCTTGCACACACAAGTCGCGGGATGCTTTACGTTACAGAGAACGACAATGTTGTCGTGCTGGGCGCGCTGGAGGGGGCGGCCTTGGCCCATGTGGAGTAGCCATACGGAGGCTCGACCGGTCAACCGTGGGTCGCAAGGGCTTCAGCAATCGCCCTACAGCCCAATCCTCCCTTTAGGAGGCCAAACCCCTGGCACGATGGGATAGGGCTCTACGCCCCCCAAAGGACGCCGCAGCTGCTTTCTGGTGATGCCGCAGTGATGCCGCGACTAGTACTTGGTCCTAGCCGGGAATCACTACGCTCTGCTGAGCTATTGCTAAGGCTGGTGGGCGCACAAGGACTCGAACCTTGGACCCGCTGATTAAGAGTTATCCGGGAATCGAGCAAAACCAGTGCGATAGGCCGCAAAACGGGCCTGGTTTAGTCCAAGGATTTCCGGGGCATTGGCTACGCGGCGCAAAACGAAGTTTAGTCGCCAAGCACAATCGAAAGCTCGGCCGCCTCTCCCTCTTCAAGCTGCTCGTAGAAAACAACGTGATTGGTCGTGGTCAGGACCGTCAGTCCCTCGACAAACGCAATTGCGGCCGCGTAGAGATCCGAATGCATGTCATAAGGACTAAGGTTGAGGCTGGAGTTGCTTTTCTCAGCCATTCTCGCGACCCCTTGACGGTACACGCGGGTTAGGCGAATGCGGTCCGCGACGTATGCCTCCAGTTCCTCCGCTTCGTCTTCGTAAATTTCCTTGAATTCCTGCCAAACGCGTGCCGGCACAGCGATGACGCCTTGGGCCAGAAGATCGAGGCACGCGGCTTTAAGGCTGTTTGAGCTCGTTGTTGCGATTTCGTGCAGGCCGGCGCAGTCGACGATATAGCGACGATCGCGAGCGGAGTTGTCTCCATCATTCATCGTCGAGCTCTAAAGAGGGGAGCTCTTGGGGCGTGAGGGACTGAGCGTAGCTGAAATAGGAGGCGCGAAATTTCGGCTTTAGGCCGCTCGCTCGGTAGAGCGCTATATCGGTGATTTGGCCACGCCGCACGGGTGCATCAAAAGCGGACGCAAACCGGAAGCCGTATTTGGCGAGCTTTACCTTTTCCTGCGGCGGGGGGCCGCCACCGCCGCCGCCGCCTTCTTTGACAAAATCGGGATTGGCCGCCCTGACGGCGGCAATCCATTTCGCATAGCTACCGGTTTTGAAGACACCAGCCTCCTCGAGCCGCAGCACGGCGGCTTGCTGGCTAACTTTGAGGCGGCGCGCAACGCGCTTCACATCGTCTAAGTCCGGATCCGATGGAACCGATAGCCCGCGCAGAAGCGTCCCGATTTTCTCCTTGGGCAACAGGAAGCTGCCCGCAAACCGATTGCACCGCTGCTCGATGGCGTTTTTCCGAACGAACGGGTCCGATACGCCGGTCTTATGCATGAGCACATGACCGAGCTCATGAACAAGCGTAAACAGCTGCCGGCCGCGATTCTGCTTGAACGTATTAATGACGATGACGGGATGCTTGTCGTGGGCCAAGCAGTAGCCGCTGCCGTCCGTGTCCGGAAAGCTATCATGTAAGACAAATACGCCGCGAGCCTCAATCGCGTAACGACAAAGCGTGTAAAACGTCCGCGCATCAGCGGCCTCGATTTGCGCATCGATCGAGGGGCCGAAATCCGCCCGCACTTGGTCTGCGAATTTATCAATAGCGGCAACCGTCGTGACGCCAAATGTCGGGAGACCAGAAGTTCCCTCAGCTACCGCCGCAACGGCAAGCCGTTGGACTGCTGATGCAAACTGCAGGGATTCTGTCGCCGCGCGCGAACGGGGCGCGGGGCCAGGAACGTCAGAGCGGAAATCCACGATGACGTCATTAAGCGGTGGTAGCCGCTCCATGAAGAATACGAAGCTCGGCAAAGCGAGTTCGCGAGCGACATCGTTGAGGAAACTTTGGCTTGGCTCGGGCTCGCGGCTAAGCTCGCCCTCGAGCTCCCCGACGCCGATACTCAGGCGTTGCGAGAGCGCGTCTTTCGACAATGATCGCGCACGTAGCGCGGCGTTCAGTATTTGCGGGTTGTAGGCCACCACGCGCCTTTCTGACAGGAGGCGGTTTGTAATGAAATATGGTGATTTTTCAAGTCTGGTGCAACTCGGGGTTGGCCTGCACATCGGCACGGCGTTATTTCAGCTTTATGGTGAGATCGGGGTTCAGCCCCTGGAGCGGAGGCTTGCGCGCCTCCGGACCTTGGCAACTGGCAAAGCCGCTCAGGTCGCGGACGATCTTGAGGACATCGAAACGGAGGTCGACGTTTTCAAGATTGACCTTTTCAAGGCGTATCGTCGGTATGTGCGCTGGAATTCAATTGTAGCCGTCCTGCTCACTATCGTGCTCATCGCTATCTCCTTCGCCGCAGACGTTGAGATACCTACGGCAGCCGGTATCTTTCTTTCGGCCCTTTGCGTCGGCCCTGCAGGAGCCACCCTCTTCGCACTTTGGCTCGATGCTTCGAGGCGATTGGCGCCCATTGAAAGAAAAGCGGAAGAACTCGAATCGCGTGCATTGCAGCTGCACGGCCGCGGCTCATAGCGAACCGCGTCGCCTATGGTTGCGCGAAGCCGTTCTCGGCGTAGCGGCCACAAGCGCCAATGCCTCAGCAAGGACCGAGCCCGGAGCGGCCGGCATTGTTCGGCGAGCGCGTCGGTGCGACTTTGGCGTCGGATTGATCGAAGGCAGCGCGCGATTAATGCGCTCAACGTCGGCCTTGAAGAACACGCGCCGGCGGCCCTTCATCCGGCCGTAGTCAGTCCCGCGCAGGAAGTCCCGCAGCCACCGGCGCGAGCGGCGCAGCAAGGTGGCGAGCTCTGGCGTCTCGATATCAAATCCGGCATCAAGGCGGCCGGTAATCGCATCAAAATCGGTCAGGTAGGCGGTCATCGGAGGATTTTAGCCTTTGCTTATCCAGCATGAAATTTACCCCTGTCGCCGTCTTCTAAATACGCGAAGGCTGGCGCTGAGCCGAGGCCGGGCGATTAGCCAGCGGCCGAACGATAGCGAAGCGGCCGGCGTTGTGACCGCGAGGCAGGATTGAACGAAAACCATCAAAACCCCGCATAGGTCCGCCGTGTTCATCAACGCATCGCTTGCCGCGACTGCCGCGCCGCATCGGCTTGCAGCTGCCCCTGCGTTTTACGGAAGGAATGCGCATCGGGAGTGGTCACGTTCCAGGTGTAGTGGTTGTGAACCGTACCGCCGGCGCCGTTCTGGACCTGGCGCTTCGAGAGCACGCGCTCGCCTTTTTGCGCGATGATCGGCACTTCATCGGGCAGCAACCCGCCGGCATGCAGGCGCGGCGCGCTGCGGAAGACGCTCGTATCGACGAAACGCGAGGGCGCGGCGCCGCCCACCGTGCCGCCGCCGTGATAGACGCCGCTCCAGTATCCGTCGGCCGCGGCATAGGCTTCGTCCGGCGTCTGTGCGGCAACACCGCTGCCGCCACCGCCGAAGAGACTGCCGAGCCAGCCGAACAGCCCGCCACCGCCGCCGCTCGACGAGATCGAGCCGGGATTGATGGCGCTGCCGAGCCCCGCCGCGCCAGTGAGGTTGACGGTCGTCGCGGTGACGTT
>Ga0335085_10011355_pt1 | contig 13231 bp, 10 predicted proteins | sample Lox_Sample_45_FD_206712 | JGI IMG/M metagenome (GOLD analysis project Ga0335085, IMG submission 206712) | Soil microbial communities from Loxahatchee National Wildlife Refuge, Florida, United States - Lox_Sample_4.5 | ecosystem: Environmental > Terrestrial > Soil > Wetlands | place: USA...
GCTTCGGCGATCACGCGCTCCACCAGCGGCTCGAGTGCTGCCGTGCCGCTCGCCGCTTCCAGCGGCCGCGCGAAGCGCATGAATTCCGTCACCACGTGGGTCAGCGTGCGCGCCTCCTGCAAAATTTTCGCCGCGTTTTCCGCCACTTCGCGCGATGGCTCTTCCTGCTGGATCAGCTGGGCATGGGCGGAGATGGTGGCCAGCGCGTTTTTGAATTCGTGGGCGATGCCCGCGGACATTTCTCCCAGGGCCGCCAGGCTTTCCTTCAGCCGCAGGGTGCGCTGAAGCGCGGTCAGCTCGGAGAGATCGCTCAGCAGGCAGAGCGCCCCGGCCACCTTGTTTTCCTCCCGGGTGACCGGAGAGATGGTCAGGCCCAGATGCCGCACCGTGCCGGAGGCCGTGCGGTGCTCAATTTCCTCGCGCTGGTAGGTACGGCCCTCGCGCAGGCACGCTTCCAGCAGCCGGGTGAGCGTGGATTCCGGCCCCAGCACTTCCGAATACCGGCGGTACTGCAACGCGCCCAGGCCCAGGGTCTGCTCCGCGGCCGGATTGCAGATGTTGATCAGCCCATGCGCATTCACCAGCAGCAGCCCGGTGGGCATCTGCCGGGTCACGGCTTCCGACAAGCGCTCCGTTTCCGAGGCCCGCGCCTTCAGTTCGCGATGTAACCGGTCCAGTTCGCGCTCCTGTTCGCGCAGCCGGCGGATCACCGCCTGCACGGAGGCCGCGGCAAACGCGGATTCGCCCGCGGCAGCCGGCCGCGGCAGCGGTTGATCCAGGTTTTCTTCCGAGGGTCCGCGGCCGCGCAGGTTCCGGAACACGAACCGCAGCAGGAGCATCAGGCCGAAGAACACCGCCAGCCCGAAGAAGAAATTGGCATTCATCCAAAAGGGCGGGCCGCCGCTCGGCGATAGGAAAACCTGCAACAGGGCGCGTCCCGGCAAGATCATTGCAGCCTGCCGAAATACCAGGCGAGCACCGGAGGCCCGTAGAACACGGCCAGCAGGGCTGCGCCCGCCAGAAAAGTGCCGAATGGAAGTTCGTATTCACTGCCGGTGCGGCGAAACAGCATGAAAGCCGCGCCCAGCACACTGCCCAGCAGCGCTCCGGCCATGATGGTGAGCACCGCCGCCCGTGCTCCCAGGAAGGTGCCGGCCATGGCCATCATTTTCACGTCGCCCAGTCCCATGCCTTCGCGTCCCCGCAGGCGGAAGTAGCCTTCGGCAAACAGCCACAGGATGCCGGCGCCGGCTGCGGCCCCCAGCAGCGCGTCCACCACCGAAAGTGCCCGCCCTGGCGGCGGGAACGAAAACAGTAGACTGGAGAGCCAGTGGGCCGTGCCGTCGTCGAGCGGCAGCGCCACGCTCCAGCCCAGGCCCAGGACCGCTCCGGTGAGATTCACTTTGTCCGGCAGGATGCGCTCGCGCAGGTCGGTGATGGCCAGAACCACCAGCAGGGCGCAAAACATGGCCCACTTCAAAGCTGCCGGCGTTGGTCCAAACGCGAGCGCGCAGGCCGCAAACAACACGCCGGTGAGCAATTCCACGGCGGGGTAGAGCAGGGAAATGGACGTTTTGCAATTCCGGCAGCGGCCGCGCAGCCATAGCCAACTGAGTACCGGGATGTTGTCGTAGGGAGCGATGCTGCGGGAGCATTGCGGGCAGTGCGAGGCCGGGCGCACCACCGATTCGCCCGCAGGAATCCGCAGGATGCACACGTTCAGGAAACTCCCGACGACCAGGCCGAGCACGAAGGCAAAGGCCACCAGAGGCGCGGTCATGGCTCGACTGTGACACAGCGTCCGCGTCGTCGAAAGTTGAAAGTTCGCGGCTGAAAGTTTTAAGTCAACAAGCCATGGAGGGCGGGCGGCGGCGCGGCGCCCTTATGGCCGGCGGGCGATTCGCAGCCACCCGCAGGCCGGGTCTTATTACTTCATCGCCGGTGCGCTCCACCTCACCGGCGGGCTGAACGAGTTTGCATTAACTCCTGCGCGACAGTCCTTGAACTCGCGCTTACCCCCTCCGGCAATCGTGCAAAAATCAGGCATTCATCATTCAGGGCGGAGCTCGCATCGAGGGGACTTCCGCCATGAGAAGGCTGCGGTCTTAACGAAGGCAATTCCGAATCAACAAGTGAGGGAGCGATTTTGAGATTTTTCAGTGCGATTTCCGGGTCACCGGCTCGTTTCGGCCTTGGCAGGGCCATGGTGGCTGCCCTCGCGCTGGGGCTGACTGCGCAAGTGCTGCTGGGTGAGCGCGCGCCGCGCCTTTCTGTGGTTTCCAATTGGACCCACCACCATGCGCTCTATCCGGATTCCCGGGAAGCATCTCTAATGGCCAGGAACCAGAAGCAGCCCGGCTGGAGCGAGGCTTGGCTCCTGCGGCACCAGGCGGATTGGTGGACCAGATACCGCCGGGGACGGGTCAAGAAAGGATCGGGCAGCAGCAGGGACTGGAGTGTTCCGCTGGGAGCGGCGACTTTTGGACCGATCTTCGACTTCACTTTCTCGCTCCCGCCCCAGTCTGCTTTCGGAAGCCTGAATACCGCGGACCAGGGTAACGGACAATTTCTCGCCACCGCCGGATCGGTCACGGTTACCACGGGTAGCGACCAGGGCACCTTTCCCCTTCTCCCCGGTGGGCCGGGCGTAACCACCAGTCCCATGGGCGCCTTCATCTACGACAATCTGCTCTACTTCATGACGAATCCCCCCCTGGACGTGGATGGGCTGCTCTTTACCGGCCCCGGTGTGGAGGTCAATATCTGGGGGAACAGCCCGGACAACTATTCGTTTTATGATCACACCAACGCCGGATATGGAGCGCAACTCACCGGCAATGGAACCCTCACGCTAAACGTTGCTCCCGGCGGTGGCCAGAGCTATCCCGCAAAATATGTGTTTGACGTAACCGCGGCCCCCAACTGCGCGAGTGATTTCGTGGTCATGGGAATCCCCGCGGATCCCGCCGCGGGCGGCCAGGCCAACATCGTGGGATGGAATAACCTCTACAGCTCGCAGGGCCCGTCGAATCCGGCGCCGCTCTGTGGCACGGCCGGGCCCAGCGTCGTGTTTGCGTATGCCTCCGGGACCGGGCAAGTGCCGAACGCGGTCACCGTGTCGCAGAATGGGAGCCAGGTTGCCTATATCGAAAACCTCTCCTCGGGCAGCTCGTACTTCCACGTTTTGACCATCGGGACCACCGGAAGCAACGGAACCGGCGCGACCGCGGCAGCCACCCCGGGCGCCGGGAACAATGCCGTGGACCAGGCCGTCCTGCTTTCGCCGGATGGCGGGATGACCAACCAGAGCTCCACGAATGCGCCTTACATCGTTTACACCTACAACGATTCGAGTGACGTGGCCTATGCCACCACCTATAGCAGCGCGAGTGGTGGTTCCGGCTATCTCTACAAAATCGTGAACGTATTCAGCTCGGGGCCGGCGCCGTCCATTGCCTGGAGCGTGGCCATCGATGCGATTCCGTCGTCCCCAATCTTCGACCCGGTCTCGAATCAGGTCTTTTTTACGGACAGCAACGGGCGAATTGACTACGTGACCGACACCGGCGGACCGGCCCCTCCGGTTGTTTACGGGCCCGTACTGGCAAACGGCACAACGTCTGTCAATCCGGTGACCCTCGACATCACCAATCAAATGGTGTATGCCACCTTCAATTCCGACGGGACAAATGCCCTGCTGGTGCAGGCCCCGGCGAATCTGGCCAGTTCCATCTCCGTGCCGGTGGGCGCGGCCAGCAACCTTTACACCGGGCCATACGGAATCGCATTCAACTACGCGTGGTTTTCTGGATCCGGCACGCCGATGGTGTACCTGGCGGGAACGGGCACCGGAACACTCCCCACGCTCTATGGAATTGGATTTACGGGCAGCCTGCTGAATCCCGCAAACGTTACCTCCACGGCCTTGGCAACGGGAATGGCAGACTCCGTTCCGGTGACCGAGTTTTACAACGCCCTGCTTGGAAAAGACTTTCTCTTCGCCGGGGTCACCGCCAACTGTATCGCCACGACAAACGGCGGAGCTGGGGGATGCGTGATGAGCCTGGACATCACCAACGGCTTTCCGGCCGTCAATGCCAACAGCATTGCCCTCGCGGCTGCCGGCGGCGCCAGCGGGATTATCGTGGACAACGACAGCAGCCAGACCGAGGCCGCGAGCATCTACTACGTGACCAAAACGGGCGCCACGCTTGTGAAGGCCACCCAGTCCGCGCTGAACTGAGCCTCCTGCCGGCGACTCCGCATGGAGATTGCGGATCGGAATCTGTGCGCGTCAACCTGTGCCCCCCTGGCTTTGCGGGCCTATTGCGGGCAATGCGGAAGTTATCCTCACTTCACTTTTCGGGCCGTGCGAAATGAGCGTCGGGCAGGGGGTGTAACAGTTTTCCCGTCCAGCCAGCAAACCCCCGGGCGGCATTGACTCCGCCGGAACGGTCGCCTAACATGCGCGTCACCATGGCCAGGGGCGAAAGCCAGACAACGGAAGCAACAGCGCAACCATTCACAACAGGGGCAGTGGCCGCGGCGCAGGAGCGCCGGCGGGGCTTCTCCCTGATCGAGTTGCTGATTGTGGTGGCCATCATCCTGATCATCTCCGCCATCTCCATTCCCAATCTGCTCCGTTCGCGGATGGCCGCGAATGAGGCTTCGGCAGTCGGCTCCTTGCGCACCATCACCGCGGCGTGCGTCACCTACAGCTCCATCTACGGAATCGGATTTCCGGCCGCGCTCAGCAATCTGGGCACCAGCGGCGGCGCCGGCCCCGCTTCGGCCGACCTGCTCGACAATACTCTGGCTGCGGGCGTGAAGAGCGGCTACGTGTTCGTCTACACCTCGTCGGCCGCGGTGAGCAACGTGGTACCGGCCTATGCGGTCCAGGCCAACCCGCTTACCTGGAGCCAGACGGGCACACGCTACTTCTTTACCGACCAGTCCGGCGTCATCCGCTTCAATCTTTCCGCAGCCGCTTCCGCGAACGATTCTCCGATCAGTTGAAGCTGGAATTGAAAACTCCGTAGGTGAACTCGGGTGCCTCAGTTGCCCGGATCCGTCCCCGCCACTTGGCCGCTTCCGTCCTAACCGAGCAGCGTGGCTATCGCCCGTCCGGGCCGCCCTTGGGGGACTCATATTTTCCGCTCGTCATAGTACCTTGTGGTAGCATCCCGCCACTGGTTTGTTGCGCACTGGGGAGGGAGGACGATTGCCTTTCACTGACCGGGGTTCGCAAGTCACTTCGGATTAAAGGGTCGCTCCGTTTCCTTTTCCAGGGCGAAAGGGGGCACGATGCAGACCTCCCAACGCCTTTGCAGGATGATTCTATCTGCAACCGCGGGCTGGATTGCCGCGACCATTGCGGCTTGCGGTTCCGGCATGCAGGCACCGCCGCAGATTTCAGTGACCTTGAGTAGTGGACCATCCCAGACGATCGCCTCTGGCCAGCCGCTGCCGATCACCGCCATGGTGGTGAATGACCTTTCCAGCAGAGGCGTAACCTGGTCGCTGACCGGACCGGGGGCTCTGGGCAAGGTGACCAGCTCGTCCGCCGAGTATGACCCCCCGCCCGGCCTGGTGAGCAACACGTCCGCAATGCTGACCGCAACTTCGGTCGCGGACCCGAGCAAGTCGGCTGCTTTGAGCGTCACCGTGACGATTCCCGCGTTTGGCTTGATTCGGCTCAGCACTGGCGTCCTCAATGGCGGAAGCTGTCAGAATGGCACGGCGGTAGAGCCCGATACATTCGCCTACGGTTCCACCCTGGTCAGCGCCTTTCAGGTGAGCCGCTGTTTCACCGGCGGGGCGACGGCCATTGGGTTCGCGACCTCCACGGATGGCGGCTCCACTTGGACGAACGGATTGCTGCCGGGAATTACCACATTTCAAGGAGGCACCTCGCTGGCGGTCAGTGATCCCTCCGTTGCTTATGACGCGGCGCATGGCGAGTGGCTGGTCGCCTCCATTGCCATCGTGCAGGTGGACGCGCAGAATAACCCGCTCACCGAGCAGGTTCTGGTCAGTCGCTCGCCGGATGGAATTCTCTGGGATCCGCCCATATCTGTGAATCCCGTCTCGGTCTACGACAAGGACTGGATTGTTTGTGACGATTCCGCCGGTAGCCCATTTTTGGGGCATTGTTATCTCCAATGGAGAATCAGCACAGGGCTCATGGCCACCAGCACTTCGGCGGACGGTGGTTTGACCTGGCCGGCCCCGCTGCAAACCGCGGATAAGGTGAATGGAATATCTGGACAGCCCCTGGTGCAGCCGAACGGGACGGTAATCTCTCCAATGGTCAAGTTCCATGTGACGGACGTGATCTCGTTCAACTCGACCGATGGCGGGGCAAGCTGGAACGCCACCAGGGAGGTTTCACCGATCAGTTTCCATACCGAAGCGGGCAATCTGCGGAGCAGTGCGACTCCCTCGGCCGAGATGGATGGCGCGGGAATCGTATATGTCGTCTGGCCCGACTGCCGCTTCCGCATGAACTGTTCCGCAAACGATCTGGTACTGAGCACCTCCAGCGACGGAGTCAATTGGACCTCGCCCGCGCGGATTCCGATCGATCCGGTTACGAGCACAGTGGACCATTTCATTCCGGGGTTGGCCGTGGACCGCGCCACTTCAGGCGGCGGCGCTCACCTTACTTTGACCTACTACTATTATCCGGTAGCCGACTGTGGCATGTCCTGCGACCTCTATGTGGGATATGTTATGTCTGACGACGGCGGCCAGTCCTGGAGCGCTCCGGTGGCCATGGCCGGGCCCATGAAGCTGGCCTGGCTGGCAAACACCGACAGTGGCCTCATGGTCGGGGATTACATCTCCACCTCCTACCTTGGGGTGCTGCCCTTTGCCGCATTTGCGGTGGCTGGGCCCAATTCTGGCGCCGCGTTCCAGGAGGCCATGTACACGAACGGAGAGCCGCTCATTCCCCCTCCGGCCGGAGAGCGCTTCAGCTCCGCAGGAGAGAAGCCGGTGCCTCACGCGCGGCCCGATCGCCCGCCGAAGGAAATTTATCCCGTGCGCCGGCGCCCGCCCTCCTGATTCAGTACGCTTTTCGCGCAGGCCTGTGCCTGGCCTTCCGAATGACAAATGGCAGGGCACTCGTGGCCCTGGTCCATTTCTGGCTCTTCTTCAGAATCAGGCACCTCTCGGCGGTCTTCGGCCGACCAACGATCGGACCGCTTAATCCAGCCAGAGACCGTTCAACCCCCGTTCTGAATCCCCAGCCGCAGGGTGTTGGACAGTTTCGAGCGATCTCCGTAAACTCGTTTCTTTTGTTCCATGGGCTGGCTCGAACAAAGAATCCGGCGCTACGAGCACAACCACTGGTCCAAGGACCAGCGGGCGGTGCATCCGTTTGCCTGGGGACTGGAGCACGTGGGCGGACGCGCGGACGAGCCCGACCCGCGCGGATGGCTGCGCGACTTTTCCGAGCGCACCATCGCCACCAGCGACGAGTGGTTTCCCGGACACGCGGCACCGGATTACCGCCTGGAGGGCGACGAACTGACCTTTACCAGCACGGTGCACACCCCGTGGCCGGAAAACAATCGCGTGCACGCCCGCTTTTTTCCGTCGGGAAAAGCCGGGCCGGCGGTGCTGGTGATGGCCCAGTGGAATGCGAAACCGCACGAGCACGTAGGCATCTGCGAGTGGCTGAACATGCTGGGCATCAGCGCGCTCCGGCTCACCCTGCCCTTTCACGACTCGCGCGCCGCAGACGGGCACTCCCGCGCCTACTACCTGGTGGGTCCCAACATCGGACTAACCCTGCAGGCCAACCGCCAGGCGGTGGCGGACGCGCGCGCCTGCCTGCGCTGGCTCGAACAGCGCGGCTACGGGCCTCTCGGCCTCTTGGGCACCAGCATCGGCTCATCCATCGGATTCATCACCCTGGCCCACGATGCCGCGGTGCGCGCGGGTGTCTTCCTGCACGTCTCCACCTATTTCGGCGCCGTGGTCAGCACCGGCATGACCACCATGCACGTCTGGGAGCCGCTCTCTGCAAAAGTCTCCCGCGAGGAACTGATCCGCTTCTGGGCGCCGATCAGCCCCTTCCCCTATGTCCACCGCATCCGGGCCTCCAGCCAGCACGCGCTGATGGTCAGCGGGAAATACGACCCGACGTTCTGGCCGGAGTACTCGGAGGAACTGTTCGAGGCGCTGCAACGCGACCGCATCGAGGTGGAACGGTTGCTGCTGCCGTGCGGCCACTATTCGCTCGGTGTGCCGCCCTTCAAGTGGATTGTGGGCGGGCGCTTCGCGTCGTTTTTTATGAGAACGCTGGGATGAGAGAGGTAAGAGAAATCTACCACGGAGACACGGAGTACACGGAGCAGCAGGGAGAAACGAAAACGCAAAGACGCAGAGGACGCAGAGAAGAATGGGGAAGGGCAGGGCGAAACAGAAAAATACGGAAAAACCGAACGGAACTAGGGAAGCAGGCTTTCCAGCGCCCCGCCGGCGATCCACTCGGCCACTCCGCCAATGTCCGCGGCCAGCGAGCGGTCCTGATCCACCGTGGGGGAAAGGCGGCGTACGGCCGCGTGGACCGACTGCGCCAGCCGGCCCGTTTTGAGGGGCGCCAGCAGATCAATCCCCTGGCAGGCGCACAGCAGCTCGATGGCCAGGATATTCCGCAGATTCTCCGCCATGGGACGCAGCCGCCGCGCCGCGGCCATGCCCATCGAGACGTAATCTTCCTGATTTGCTGAGGTCGGAATCGAATCCACGGAATGCGGCGCTGCCTGCGTTTTCAGCTCGCTGGCCAGGGCCGCGGCCGTCACCTGCAACATCATGAAGCCGGAATTCAGCCCGGGATTGGTCACCAGGAAGGCGGGAAGCAGGCTGCTGTGCGGGTTGGTGAGATGCTCGATGCGCCGCTCGGCGATTCCGCCCAGCGTGGCCAGCGCCAGCGCCATCTGGTCTGCGGCTAGGGCCAGCGGCTGGCCGTGGAAATTTCCTCCGCTGACCACGGCATCGGCTCCCGGCTCGCCCGCGGGAAATACCAGGGGATTATCCGTGGCGCTGTTCAGCTCGACTTGCAGCGTGGCCGCGGCCTGTTGCAGCACGTCCCGCGCCGCGCCGTGCACCTGGGGAACGCAGCGCAAACTGTAGGCATCCTGCACGCGGGGATCGCGCTGGGCGGACCGATGGGACTCGCGAATCTCGCTGCCTTCGTTCAGCCGCCGCAGGCGTTCCGCCACCAGCGCCTGGCCGCGAAACGGCCGCGCCTGCTGGATGCGGGCATCAAACGCCGCCGGACTGCCCCGCAGTGCGTCCAGAGATAGCGCTGCCGCCACATCGGCGGCATCCGCCAGCCGCAGCGCCTCCCGCAGGGCCAGCGCGCCCAGCGCCAGCATGCCCTGCGTGCCATTGAGCAGCGCAAGTCCTTCCTTCGCTTCCAGGGACAGGGGAGCGATTCCCGCGCGGCGCATGGCCTCGCCGCCAGGCAGACGCTCTCTTTGATAGACCGCTTCTCCCTCTCCAATCGCCACCAGCGCGAGATGCGCCAGCGGTGCCAAATCCCCGGAAGCGCCCACCGATCCCTGGGACGGAACCACCGGATGGACGCCGCGGGCCAGCATGGCGCAGAGCGTCTCGATGACCACCGGGCGCACGCCGCTGAATCCTTTTGCCAGGGCATTGCCGCGCAATAGCATCATGGCCCGGACTTCCGCTTCCGCTAGGAACGCGCCCACGCCGCAGGCATGGCTGCGCACCAGATTTACCTGAAGCTGGCGAACCTGGTCGGGGGGAATGCGCACAGTGGAGAGTTCGCCGAATCCCGTGTTGATGCCGTAGGCGGTCTCGCCGGAAACCAGCAACCCCTCCACTACCTCTCGGGAAGCTGAAACGCGCTGGCGCGCCGCCGGCGCCAGCGTAGCCTCGCGCCCGCCGAACACCACTTCTGCCAGGCCCTCGAAGGTCAGGTCGTTTCCGGTGAGCGGGAGAGGCTCCATGGTCAGGGCCGCGTGCCATGGGCCACGTGGACATCTGCGTGAAATTTCAGCCGGTCGCCGGTGTAGTGTTGCCCCATGGCGGCAAGCACTTCCGCGTCCAGCTTCGCGCGACGCTCCGGGGCCAGTCCCTCGATCAATGGCCGGAAGGGCGCGGCCACCTCCCGGAACTCCTCCCAGAACGATTCCGGCGTGCCCACACGTTCGCAGGGAATGCGGTGCGATTCCTCGTGAACCGCGGAGAAACCCCCTTCGCGCAGCACCGCCGCCAGCGAGCCGGGCGCTGCGTAACGGAAAATGTGCGGCGCGCCCTCTGCGGGTTCAGGAAAGGAAACATAGCGGCGCAGCACCCCCGCGGTCATGGCGAAAAACGGCTGTTGCGGAGGGCCCCACACTGCAAACGCCGCGCGTCCCCGCGGCAGCAGCACGCGCAGGCATTCCTTCATGGCCCCGCCGGGGTCGGAAAAAAACATGGCGCCAAAGCGGCAGGTGACGCGGTCGAAGGTGCGGTCGGGAAAGGGCAGCGATTCGGCGCGCGCGCGGCGGAAGTTCAAATTGGATAGTCCCGCGCGCTGCGCATTTTCCTGCACCACTTCCAGCATTCCCGCGCTCGGGTCCGTGGCGGTCACCGTTCCTCCCGGAGCCACCGCGGCCGCCAGCGACAGCGCGGGCTGCCCGGCGCCACTGGCCAGGTCCAGCACCGTCTGGCCGGGGGATGCCGCGGCCGCTTCCACCAGCGCCCGGGTCACCCCGCCAAACGTCTCCGCGTTCGTCCGGCTCCATTTCCGCCAGGCGGCCACGGTGCGCGGGTCATCCCACTCCTTGCGCACGCGCTCGCCGATTTCTTCCATGCCGGCACCCGGTGTGGGGCTCATGTTCGCCTGTCCTTTTTCCCGCCCGTGGCCCGTCCCGCGCCGGGCCGGCGGCGATCGGCTTCACCGCCCATCATTCCTTCACCCCGGCGATGGCCACTTCCATCACCCGGGCATAGGCGTCGGGAAGCGAACGCGGCTTCATGCCCGCGTCCGTCACCATGTGGGTGGTATCTCCGTCCGCCAGCAGCGTGCCGTCGGCATCGCGCAACACCGCATAGGCGAATTTGATCACCGGCCCGCGCAGGCTGTGCATCTCCGTGCGGATCCGCAACAGGTCGTCGTAGCGCGCCGGGGCCTTGTACCGGCAATGCGCATCCACCACCACGATGTAGCAGCCGTGCTCGCGCTCAAGCGTGGCGTAGTCCAGGCCCAGCTCGCGCAGGAATTCCGCGCGGCCAATCTCGAACCAGGGGAAATAGTTCCCGTGATAGGCCACCCCCATCTGGTCCGTTTCCGAGTAGCGCACGCGCACCGTGGTTTCGGAGAAGTTTGCCATCGGCAGGGAAGTTTACTGGAAGCGTGGGCCGGAGGCTAGTTCCGGCGCAGCCGGCGGTTTCTCGCAAGGACGCAAAGGGCCAACGACGCGACGCCGGGAGAAAAACCGGGAAACAGGAAAAAAAACGAAGGCATGATAACGCAGGTCTACGCGCTCCACTTCGGTGGGCGCTTTTCGAGGAACGAGGAGACGCCCTCGCGGAAGTCCGCGGTGGATCGAACCGCGGCGTTGGCCTGGATGGCCAGGCTCAATTCGCGGTCAATGGCCGGTTCCTGGCACTCCACCATCAGCCGCTTGGTGGCCAGCAAGCCCGCCGGGCTGTGCGCCAGCAGCGTCCCGGCAAGCTCCCGCGCGCGGGGCAGCAGCGATTCCGGCGCCACGACTTCGTTCACCAGTCCCAGCGCCCGGGCCTCTTCCGCCGGAAAGATGCGCGCGGTCAGCAGCACGTCCCGGGCCATCGCTTCTCCCACGCGCCGGCGCAAAAATACGGACACGATCGCGGGAACGAATCCGATGCGCACTTCGGTATAACCAAACGTGGCCTCGGGCACCGCCAGCGTGAAATCCGCCAGCGTGGCCACTGCACAGCCTCCCGCCAGCGCCGGCCCGTTGACCGCGGCGATCAGCGGCTTGGGAAAACTCCACAGCCGGCGGAAGAGCTGGGCCATGCGCCGCGAGTCCTGAAGATTTTGTTCCGGGGTCTGGGAGGAGATGGTGCGCAGAACTTCCAGGTCCATGCCGGCGCAGAACGCCTTTCCGGATCCAGTGAGGATGGCCACGCGCGCCGCGCTGGAGTCAACGGCATCGAGCGCCGCCAGCAGGTCATCAATCATCTGCGGGGAGATGGCGTTGCGCTTCTCGGGCCGGTTGAGGGTGACATGGGCAAGCTGATCTTCGTAAGCCAGGGTAAGCGTCGCGAAGTTCATACGCTTTAGTTCACCTTTCCGGCTCCGGCGCCGGAGTACATCAGCCGGATGCGCTCGGAAAGCTCCAGGACGGGCCCGAGGCACGAGGGCTGCAGGCCGGCGTTCACGCCGCGCGCGGCCAGCGTTTCCAGGACAATCTCGGTGGGGATGTTGCCCACCAGTTCGTCTCCGGCAAACGGGCAGCCGCCCAATCCGCCCAGCGCGCTGTCAAAGCGCCGGCAACCGGCTTCCCAGGCGGCAAGAATCTTTTCCGCGGCCGCCTCCCGGCGGCTGTGCAGGTGGACGCCCAGTTCCACCCCAGGAGCCACGCCCCGCACTGCTCTGTACAATTCTCCCACCGCCTTGGGAGAGGCGGTTCCCACCGTGTCCGCCAGCGAGACGCAGCGCACCCCCAGCGCCGCAAGCCAGGCCAGCGTGTCGGCGACAATCTCAGCGCCCCAGGGTTCCTCGTAAGGATTGCCGAACGCCATGGAGATATACACCACCAGATTGCGCCCGGCCCGGGTGGCGTTTTGTTGAAGCGTCTCCACCAATTGCCGCGATTCCTCGCGGGACATATTGGCGTTCGCCCGGCGGAAATACGCGGAAATGGAATAGGGATAGCCGATGGTGGTCACACCGGAAGCGGCCAGCGCGCGCTCCAGGCCCTGCTGATTCACCACAATGCCGATAATCTCCGGCCGTCCGGCCATCTGGCCCAGCGCCCCGGCCAGGCCGCGGAGCACTTCCTCGCTGTCAGCCATCTGCGGCACGTGCTTGGGCGAAACGAAGCTGACCGCGTCAATGTGGCGGAATCCTGCCTCCACCAGCGCGCGCAGGTAGTCCACCTTGGCTTCCGTGGGAATCTGCTGCGGCAGCCCCTGCCATGCGTCGCGGGGACATTCGATGATCGTCGCGTGTTCGGATGGGGTCATGGAAGTCAACAGTTAACAGGCGACAGGCGACAGGCGA